>Ga0210077_1000083_pt1 | contig 52537 bp, 61 predicted proteins | sample RushMan_CattailN_5_FD_185556 | JGI IMG/M metagenome (GOLD analysis project Ga0210077, IMG submission 185556) | Wetland microbial communities from San Francisco Bay, California, USA, that impact long-term carbon sequestration -... | ecosystem: Environmental > Aquatic > Marine > Wetlands ...
GGAATGGCGATGACGCACTGCCGGGTCCTGCGCAAGGCGGCCCAGGAGTAGTTCCACTCGCCGGTGGTGAGGGCGAAGGCCGGGGTGAAGTCGAGCACCATGGTCCAGGAGATGGTCATGATGTTGTCCTTCTTCCCGTCGTGGGTCGTGACCAGGACGACGGGGCCCGATTCCATCAGGGTGAAGGCCTTGCTCAGGTTCAGTTTGCGCATGCGGCGACTCGTTGCATCGTCAGTCGGAATATTCGCCCCTGCCCTTGGGATACTGCTTCTCCCACTCCCGGCCGTTGGTCTGGCGCACGCTCATCTCCTGCACCGTGCCCGGGTCGAGGCAGCGCGCGTTGACGCTGAAGCCGTCCGGGTGCGAGCGCGGGACGTAGAACGACTTGATCCCGCACACCGAGCAGAACAGGTGCTTCGCGGTGCGCGTATTGAAGGTGTAGGTGGAAAGCGAGTCGCCGCCGGAGAGCAGCTTGAAGCGCGCGGCGGGGACGACCAGGTGCAGGTAGCCCGACTTGGAGCAGATCGAGCAGTTGCATTCCGAGACCGTGATCCTCGCGCGTGCGATCACCTCGAACCTGACCCGGCCGCAGTGGCAGCCTCCTTTGTGCGTGACCATGCGCCCTCCGCTCGCCTCGTGCGGCGCCCAGTACGGGCAACTCGATACTGCCTTTTCAACCCGCCTCGAGGCGGGCCGCGAGTTCCCTCGTCAGCTGAGCCGCCGGGATTTCCTTGCAGCCGCTGGCGTTCTGACCGCACCAGATGGGCGAGAACGCCCACGAGCCTTTGCTCTCCGCTTTCGCGCGCAAGGCGGATACCGCGGCGAGGGCGAGGGGAAACGCGGGCGCGGCGGTGCACACGGGGCCGATCTCCTTCACAATGCGGTTCGCGATCGCCCGTGCCGGCCGGCCCGAGAAAACATTGGTGACGGCGGTATGCCGGGCGTCGCCGCTTTTCAGCGCGGCGCGGTAGGTCGCGTTCACCGTGGCTTCGGGGCAGAGCAGGTAGGCGGTGCCGACCTGCACGCCCGCGGCGCCGAGCGCAAGGGCGGCAGCGACGCCGTTTGCGTCGGCAATGCCTCCGGCGGCGATGACCGGCAGTTTCACCGCACGTACCACTTGGGGCAGCAGCGCGAGCGTGCCGAGCTGCGTGCTCAGGTCCTCGCTCAGGAAGATCCCGCGGTGACCGCCGGCCTCAAGGCCTTGCGCGATGACGGCGTCGACTCCGCGCGCTTCGAGCCAGCGCGCCTCGTCTACCGTGGTTGCGGAGGAAATGATCTTCGCGCCGGTCGCGCGCACTTCGTCGAGCAACTCGGCCGACGGCAGGCCGAAATGAAAGCTGACGACGGCGGGCTTGAACTCGCGCAGGATCTCCACCGCCTCGGGCCCGAAAGGCGGAAGCGCCGGACCGAGGGAGACTCCGGCGGGATCGATGCCGAGCTCCCGCAGGAAAGGCGATAGCGCATCGCGCCAAAGGGCCTGCCCCTCGGCGCTCGGCACGGCCGGAGCGTGGCAGAAGAAATTCGCGTTGAACGGTCTGACCGTCTGCGCCTTCATCGCCTGCAGCGCCTTGCGCAGGCCGTCCGCATCGAGCAGCGCGCAGGCCAAGGAACCCAGTCCGCCCGCGTTGGACACCGCGACGGCGAGCGCGACCCCTTGCGCGCCTGCCATTGGAGCCTGAATGATCGGCAGGCTGGTGCCGAAGAGTTTTTCAAGGCTCATGGTCTCCCCCTCCCCGCTCCTTGAACTCGATGTTACGCCTGCCGCGCCGCGGCGCCTACGCGCGGCGTCCAGCGCACCGTATACAGGTACAGCAGGCCGAGGATCAGCAGGTTGACGACGCCGGCGATGGAGGAATTGAGGAACGCCTGCACGTAGTTGCCGTCGAGGTCGAAAAACAGCCCGCCCTGCCACGCGCCCAGCGCCATGCCGACCCAGGCGAAGAACGCCACCAGCCCGATCGAGAGGCCCGTGTTGCGCTGGGGCGAGAATTCGCGCGCGCACAGGATGAGCGCGGTCATGACGCCGGCGTAGCCGAGCCCGAACACGGCCGCCAGCGCGTAGAGCCCGGCGAGCGTGTGCACGTAGGGAAACCACAGCGCGAGGACGGTCTGCGCCAGCGACACGATCACGTAGGCGCGCAGGTTGCCGATGCGGTCGGCGACGCGCCCGGTGACGAGCCGTCCGGCGACGCCGAACACCATCATCACGGTCAGCAGCCCGGCGGATTCGCGCGGGCCGAGGCCGAAGTCCGAGCCGAGCGCGACGACGTGCACGATCGGCGTCGCCATGCAAGTGCAGCAGAAGACGACCGCGAGGCACAGGAGCGCGACCAGCCAGGGGCGCGGAATCGCGTAGGGGTTGGCCTCGTCGTCCCCGCCGGCCGCGGCGGCCCAGCCGGACTTGCGCGGCGGATTGCGGATCAGCAGCGCGAGCGGGACCAGCACCGCGAGATAGATCAGCCCCATGCTCTGGTAGGCGTCGCGCCAGCCCTGCTCGAGGATCAGGTTGCGCGCGATGAACGGCATCACCCCCTGGCCCAGCGCGCCGCCGGCCGAGGTGATGCCGATCGCCAGGCCGCGGTTGCGCGCGAACCAGAACGTCGTGACGTTGGTGAGCGGCACCATGATCGCGCCGAAGCCGAGCAGCCCCATCAGCGCGTGGTAGGCGTAGAGCTCCGCCGGCGTGTGCAGGCCCGAGAGCAGAAAGAACGCGGCGCAGGGAACGAGCGAGCCGAGCAGTACCACGCGGCGTATCGGCAGGCGGTCCGAGAAATGCCCCATCACGATGCCGCCGAGGCCTGTCGACATCGTGGCCACCGAGTACGCGGCGGCGGTTTCGGCGCGCGACCAGCCGAACTCCGCGACCAGCGGCTTGAGAAAGACGGAGATGTTCACGATGCCGCCGAACGCCATGCCTGTCATCACGGCGCAGGCGGCGACGATCACCCAGGCGTACGGCTGTTCGCGCTCGAGCACGGCGTTTATCGGCCCCGACTGAAGTATTGCGCAGTTCGCAAATGTAGCGCGCTATCGTCCTGCGTGCGCGCTACCTCACATCTTGAGAGGCTGCCAGTAGCCGGTAAGCTCGAGGTAGCCACGGCCGGCTTCGCGGCGCCCATGCATCGCGCGCACGGCGCCTTCCCAGTAGATGGTTCCGGTGCTGGCGCGGGAGTCGAGCTCCTGGTCGTCCATCAGGGGCTCGAGGTCCCATGAGTCGGCGCCGGCGATGACGCGCATGGCGACGGGGTATTCGACGCTGGTGCGTGGCGAGCGCCACGTGCGTAGCGGCTCGAAGGAAACTTGAGCGGGGGCGAAGACGGTCTTGCCCTGCTCGGTCTTGAGGGTGCCGCCGGCCCAGATGACGCCGCCGCCCTTCTTCCGGATGCGGAAGGCCATGAGGGCACCTCCGTGCTCGAGGTTGATGCCGCACCAGTCCCAGCCGGCGGCGTCGGGGGCAAGGTAGTCGCTCGACCACTCGTGGTCGAGCCAGGCACTGCCGGTGACCTGTTCCTTGCCCTGGCCGCGCTCGATGGTTCCGCTCACCGCGAGGTGCGGGCGGCTATAGTAGTAGCTCGCCTCGCCGGGGCGCGGGCCTTTGCGGCTGTACCCGTTGTCGCCCTCAAGGAGCGGCGGGGCGTGGGCAGCGAGGCCCAGGTCGAGCGCGAACTCGCGCGCGGGGATGACGGCCTTGTAGCTGTCGCCGTCGAGCTTGAAGCGCCAGTCGTCGATCCAGGCGTTGGTGGTGTTCTCGGCGGCGCCGGCGAGGCCAAGCGCTTCGCGCCCGGCGCGCTGGTCGTCGCGCAATCGCCCGAAGCTCGGGTCGGACAGGGCGGCGTGGGCGAAGACAATCTGGCGCGGGGTAAAGGCGCTCGGGTTGTCGGTCGCGAACGGAAGCCGGGAGCGAAAAAAGGTCACCTGGAAGCCGAGCGGCTCGTTGCCCGCGGCGAGCCAGCCGGTAGCGTACCACCACTCGGTGCGGTACTCCGGATGGGCGCCATGGTCGCGGGGGAAATGAAGCGGGTGATTGGGGAGGACTTGTGGAAACTCGATTTCCGCAGAGAAAGAATCCTTGATGAAAAAACCCAACCCCAACCCGGCGATGAAGTCTCTCCTCCTCACCAGTCCTCCCGCACGGCGCGCACGGCACCGATGCCCATCGCCTCGCGCCCGGACAGGAACGCGGTGAGCGCTGCGAGCGCGATCAGGACCGCGGTGAGCCAGGCGAGCATTCCAAATGGAAGGTGGGTCTCCATGCCCCAGTTGAACGACTGGCGGTTGACGACGTGGATCAGGATCTCGCCGATGGCGAAGCCGACCAGCATGCCCGCCGCGGCGCCCAGCACCGCGAGCAGGCCGCCCTCGGCGGCGAGCATGGCGCCGATCTGGCCGCGCGTCATGCCGAGATGCCTCAGCATGCCGAACTCGCGCCGGCGCGCGAGGACGATCGCGCCCAGGCTGGACGAAAGGCCGAACATGCCGACTAGCACCGCGACCGCCTCGATCGCGTAGGTAATCGCGAAGCTGCGGTCGAAGATGCGCAGCGAGGCGCTGCGAATCTCGCCCGGGGTCGAGATCTCGAGGTTCACGCCGCCGGGCAGCGCGCGCACCGCCTCGATCGCGTTCTCGACCTTCGTCCCGGCCGTCACCCACAGCGCGGCGTCGTTCGCGCGCGCATCGCCGGTGAGCTTCGCGTACTCGGAGCGGTCGATGATGATCGCGCCCTGCTGGCGCGCGTAATCGCGCCACACGCCGGCGACGACAAACGGCCGGTGCGCGCCGGCGAGCGGCAGCTCGATCCTCTTGCCCGGCGCGTAGCCGTAGATCGCCTCGACCGCCTCGTTGACCCACGCCGCCGGCGGGTCGCCGGGCTTCAACGGGTACCGCGGGCCCACCAGCGGGTAGGTCTTCACCACCCCGGCCCTGGGCAAGTCGCGCGCGAGCAGCTGCACCGGCGGCCGGCGCGGATCGAGCGCGATGCGCGTGGTGCGCATGAACTCCGCGCGCCGAACTTGCGGCAGCGCGAGCACCTCGCGCTCGAACGCGGGATCGAGGAAGGCGGTGTCGCCGCTCTGGGTGGTGCGGAAGTAGAAGTCCGCCGGCAGCACCTGGTTCAGCCAGTCGCTCACCGAGCTGCGGAACGAGGTCACCATGATCGCCATCGCGACCATGAGCGAGAAGCTGGCGACGATTGCCGCCAGGCTCACCATTGCCTGCCCCGGCGCGCCGCGCAGCTGCTCGAGCGCGAGCGCCGCCGGCACGCTCCTCGGCTGCGGCAGGCGGTCGAACACCGCCTGCGCCAGGCGCGGCATCAGCGCGATGCCGCCGAGCAGCACGCAGGCGATCGCGGCGTAGCCGAATACCGGCAGCCCGCCGACTGGCCCGAGCTGCGACATGCCCGCACCGGCCGCGAGCAGCGCGAGGCCCGGCCAGGCCGACACGAGGGAGCTGAACATCGCCTGCTCGTCGCCCGCCTTCAATGCGCGCGCGGGCGGCCGGCGCGCCGCGTCGAGCGCGGGCAGCGCCGCGCCGGCGAGCGCGATCGCGGTGCCGGCGGCGAGGTAGCCGAGCGCCATGCGCCAGTCGAACACCAACTCGGGCGAGACGCCGCGAAAGAACCCCGCGCCGAGGTCGGCTCCGGTGACGCGCAGCGCGAGCTTCGCCAGCCCCCAGCCGAGCGCCAGGCCAAGGGCGCTGCCGGCGAGCCCGACCGCGCCCGCCTCGATCAGCACCAGGCGCGCGATGCCGCCGCGCGGCAGGCCGAGCACCCTGAGCAGCGCGTGCTCGCCGCGCCGGCGCGCGACCTCGAGCGCCTGCGCCGAGAACACCAGGAACCCTCCGGTGAACAGCGCCACCAGTGCGAGCACGTTCATGTTGACGCGGTAGGCGCGCGAGGGATCGGCGCTGTCGGCCTCCGCGGTCTCCACCGGCACGACGTAGGTGCCCGCCGGCACCAGCGAGGCGATCCTCTCGCGCATCGCCGCGCGCGCGACGCCCGGTGCGAGGCGCACGTCGACGCGGTTGAGCTCGCCCAATCGTCCCAGCCGCCACTGCGCGGTGGCGACGTCGGTGAGCGCGACGCGCCCCGGCAGCTCGGCCTTCGGCAGCACGCCGGCGACCCGCAGCCCGACCCGCGACAGACCCACCACCAATTCGAGCCGCCCGCCCTTGTTCAGGCCCAGCGCCTGCGCTGCCCCCGCCGAGAGCAGCACGCGGTCGGGCTCGAGCAGCGCGAGGCGGTCGGCCCGCGGCAGCCCGGCGAAGAGCTGCGGATGCATGCGCGCCGCGCGCAGCACGTCCACTCCGAGCACGCGCAGCGTGCGCTGGGTGCCGGCGACGCCCGCCTGCAGGTCGATAACGGGGCTCGCGAGCGCGACTTCGGGCAGGCGGGCGATCTTCGCGTAAAGCGCCTGGGGAAAGCCGGTCCGGCCGCCGCGCACCTCGAGGTCGGCCCTGCCCGCCACCGCGCGCACCGCGGCGGCGAGCTCGTCGACCGCGGCGCGGTTCACCAGCTGCACGCCGAAGGCGAGCGCGATGCCGAGCGCGATCCCGGCTACCGACAGCAGTGCGCGCCCGCGCTGGTGCGCGAGGCGGGCATTGAGAACAATGAACAGCCGCAGCATGGTGGGACACCTACACTATAACTATACTGGCCGCATGCTCCGCGCCCTCGTTTTCGCCCTCTGTTTCGCCGCCGTCGCGGCGCGCGCCCAGGAAGCCGCGCCGCACGCGATCGAGATCCCGGCCTGGTTCAGCCAGAGCTTCCTCGACCTGCGCGAGGACGTGCGTGAGGCCGCGCGCGAGCACAAGCGCGTGATGCTCTACTTCGGCCAGGACGGCTGCCCCTACTGCGCGGCGCTGATGAAGACCAACTTCAGCCAGCCGGAAATCGTCGAGAAGACGCGCCGGAACTTCGTCGCCATCGCGCTCAACATCTGGGGCGACCGCGACGTCACCTGGTTGGACGGGCGGACGATGCACGAGAAGGAACTGGCGAAGGCGATCGGCCTGCAATTCACCCCCACTCTCCTTTTTCTCGACGAGCGCGGCCGGGCGGTGGCGCGCCTGAACGGCTACTACCCGCCGCACCGCTTCGAGGCCGTGCTCGACTGGGTCGCCGGCCATATGGAACACAAGGTTCCGCTCGGCCAATACCTCGAGCGCCACGTTCGCGATGCCGCGAGTGCGACGCTGCACGACGAACCCTTCTTCATGAAGCCGCCGCTCGACCTGCGCCGCGGCAAGGGCGCGAAGCCGCTCGCGGTCGTGTTCGAGACGCCCTACTGCGCCGGCTGCGACGAGATGCACCACGAAGGCTTCGAAAGAGCCGAGGTGGAAGCCCAGCTCGCGAAATTCGACGTCGCGCGCCTGTCGCTTCTGCAGAATGAAAAGATCATCACCCCGGGTGGAAAGAGTATCCCCGCGTCCCAATTCGCACGACTGCTGAAGATCACCTACACCCCCAGCATCGTCTTCTTCGACCCGCGCGGGCGCGAAGTGTTCCGGATCGAGGCCTACGTGCGGCCGTTCCACCTCGCCGGCTCGTTCGAGTACGTGTCTTCCGGCGGCTACCGCAAGCAGCCCTCGTTCCAGCGCTTCCTGCAGGCCAAGGCCGAGCGCATGCGCGAGCGGGGCCAACCGGTCGAGATCTGGCAATAAGCCAGCGGACTCACATCGAGAGGACGTGACTCGTGGTGACGTCAGCAATCATCTTGTCATCCGCGCCGTAGACGGCCGTGCGCACCACGCTCACCGTGCGCCCGCGCTTCACATAAGTCGATACTGCCTTGAATGAGCCCTCCTTCTGATTGCCGAGGAAATTGGCATTGAGGCTTATCGCGAGCGGGAACCCCTTCATGCCTTCCGAGGCCTGCTCCGGCCCCATGACGAGAATGGTCGCGGTCACGTCGGCGAGCCACAGCATTGCGCCGGCATGAACAACGCCGAACGGATTCCTGATTCCGCCGGTGACCGGCATCTCCGAGACCACGCGCTCCTTGGTCCGTTCGGTGACGGTGAATTCGATCGAACCTTGCATCTTCATTTTGCGGTTCTCAGATGGGCAGGTTGTTGAATCTGCGCAGGGTCTTGTCGACCATGGCTTCGGGCAGGAAGCGGCGCATGAAACGGACTTGGCCCGCCTGCTTTCCAGCGGCATAGCGCCTTTGGGGCGCTGTATCGGTCGCAGCTTTCAATACCGTACGCGCCACGACCTCCGGGGCGTCGCCTGCACTCACCCCCTTGCGCATCAGCGCTTCCATGTCGGCGCGTACCGAGTCATAGACGGCAAGTGACCGATCGGGCCTCGTTATGCTTTCCTCGAACGCGGTCCGAGTAAGCCCCGGCTCGACCAGCGCAACGCGAATTCCGAATGTGCGCAGCTCGTGGTCGAGCGATTCGGAATAGCCTTCGACAGCATGTTTCGTCGATGCATACAGAGCATTGTAGGGAGACGGTATCAGACCCAATATGGAGCTCATATTGACGATCCTGCCTTTGCCCTGACGCCGCATTGTCGGCAACACGGCGTTTGTCACGCGGGTGATGCCGAACACGTTCACGTCGAACAGCGCCTGCGCCTGCGCGGTAGAAGACTCCTCGGCGCCGCCAAGCAGGCCGATTCCGGCGTTGTTTACCAGCAGGTCGATGCGCCCTGCCTGCCGCAAGACCTCGGCCACCATCTTCTGCACCGAAGCGTCGTCGGTCACATCGCAGACGAGCATCGTGACGCCGTCGTCGCTTTCGGCTCGCGCCTTGCGGCTGGTTCCGAATACGCGATAACCCCCCCGCTTGAGGGCTCCGGCCGTCGCCCGTCCGATGCCTGAAGACGCTCCGGTGACCAGGGCAACACCCATATCGTTTGTGCTCATAGATCGAATCTCCGTGTGAGGTAGAAAGTCAGTCGTCGCCGCAAAAGCTTGTCTGTGCCCGCAGTCCGTTCATCGATCGATGCCCCAGATCGTGTAGCGCACCGCGGCGACCGAGGCGATGCCGTAGGCCGCCATCCCGAGCGCGACCAGCGCGAAAATCGTCCACGGCGGGGTCTGCGCCGCAGCGAGCATCCAGCCTCCGAGCGCGATCACGACCAGCCTAAGCGTGCCGGCGAGCACCGGGCCGCCTACCTTGCCGGCAGCGAGCGCCGAGAAATAAAGACAAAGCCCCAGTCCGAACAGCCCATAGCAGGGGCCTGCCCAGTGAAAGTAGAGAGCGGCCGAAGCGAGCACTTCCGGCGCCTGCGTGAAGCGAGCGGTCCACAAATCGGGCGCGACGGCCACGATGAGCCCGAGCGCGCCGAGCAGTGCGCTGGCGAGCGCGGCCGCGATCCAGGTTGCGCGCCGGGCGCGAGCGATCTTGTGCGCGCCGATCGCCATTCCCACCAGCGGCACCGATGCCACGCCGATGGCGAAACCGATGGGGATGAGCAGGAATTCGAGCCGGGTGCCGATACCGTAGCCGGCCAGCGCGGTGGTGCCGAATTGCGCCACCAGCCGGGTGAGAATCAGAATCGTGAGCACCGTCTGCAGCGGCGAGATGCACGCGAGCGCTCCCACCTTCAGGATGTCGCGCATCAGCTCGCGCCGCAGCACGCTCGCGCGCAGCGACAGCCGCACCCGCGAGCGGCGCGAACTCAGGTAGCCATACAGGTACACAGCGCCGAGCGAGTACGCGAGCGCCTGCCCGGCCGCGACGCCGGGCATGCCCAGGCGGGGAAACGGTCCCCAGCCGAGGCCGAGCGCGCCGCCGACTAGCGCCTGCAGCACGGAGACCGTGAGGAAAGTCGCCGCCGGCACCGGCATATTGCCCGAACCGCGGATTACCGAGGCGAAGGTGTTCATGAGCCAGACGCCGAGCGAGCCGACGAAGGCGACGTTCGAATACGCGACCGCCTGCGCCAGCGCCTCGCCGCGGCCACCGAGCGCGGCAAACATCGCCGGCCCCAGGGTGAGCATCAGCGCCGAGTACAACGCTCCCCCCGCCAGCCCGATCCACAGCGCGTGCACCGCAAGGGCGTTCGCGCGCGCGCCATCGGCGGCGCCAAGCGCACGGCTCACGGCGGACGACACGCCGCCGCCCATCGCCCCGCCCGAGAGCATCATCTGCAGCATCACCATCGGAAATACGAGCGCCATCCCGGCCAGCGAGGTCACGCCGAGCTTGCCGACATAGGTCGTCTCGGCGATCGTCGCCAGCGCGGTGGCCAGCATGGCGACCATGTTCGGCAGCGCGAATCGCGCCAGGGTCGGCAGGATCGGCACCGCGAGCAACGGGTCGGTCCGGACGGCGGCGGCCAGAGCCGCGGCCGGCGGCGCGCCGCTCACGCGCCCGTTCCGACGTACACCGGAGGCTCGGCCGCCAGCCCGGCGTGCACGCTGCGCGTCGTCACGTCGGCCAGCAGCTCGGGCTGCCCGGCTTCCAGCGCGGCGATGGCCTGCCGCACCACGTCGTCGGGGGCGATCTTCGGCCCCGGCGCGCCGCGTGCCATGTCGGTGTCGATGAAGGCGGCGTGCACGGCGAGCAGCTCGGTGCGCTGCGCCTTCAGTTCCTGCCGCAGCGCGTTGCTCAGTGCCCAACCGGCGGCCTTGGAACCGCTGTAGCCGCCACTTCTGCCCGGCAGCGTCAGCCAGCTCAGCACCGACAGCACGTTGACGACGGCGCCGCCGCCGTTCTTGGCCAGCACCGGCGCGAAGGCCTGCACCAGCCGCAGCGGGCCGACGGCATTGGTCTCGAACTGGCGCCGCAGCGAGTCGATCGCATCCGGCACGAGCAGCGGCCCGAACTCGCCGATGCCGGCGTTGTTGACCAGCAGCGTCACGTCGGTCAACTGACGCGCGAGCTCGGCGATATGTTCGGGCTGGGTCACGTCCAGACGCACCGGCACGACGCCGGGCAACGTCACGCTTGCGGGGTCGCGCGCCGCGGCGTAGACCTTGGCCGCGCCGGCGGCGAGCAGACCGCGCGCGAACGCCGCGCCGAGGCCGCGATTGGCGCCCGTGACAAGTGCGACAGAACCATTGATCTTCATGCGGAGCCCCTTTCAGACGCGGTTTTGATAAACGAGAAGATGGGTGTAGGCGGCGCAGAGCAGCGGAGCGGCAAGGTTGACCTTTGCGCCGCGGCGCACCAGGTCTCCCACGATTTCTTCGACCTCGATCGGCCGACCGCGCTCGAGGTCGCGGAACATTGATGATGCCAGCGGGGAACCCTTGCTTGTCAGGAGCTCCCGCGCGGCCTTGACGAACGTCTCCGACGGCGGCTCGCCCACGGCCGTTACGATTGCGACGACCTCATCGAGCATTTGCGAGGCGAAGCTTGCGCCGCCCGGACAGGCTTCGATTTCCCCGACGGTGCCACGCATCAGGCAGGTCATCGCGCCCAGCGCGGCGAGCAGGATCCATTTTTCCCACATCTCGCGACGAATGACGCCGGACCGCCTGGCACCGATATCGGCTCCGCGCAACAACGCATCCAACGCCTCAATGCGAGACGTCGCGCTGCCATCGAGTTCCCCGTAGGCGAGATCTTGCATCGCAGTGAGCTGGACGATGCGGCCGTCGTCGTCGAGCGCCGTCGCCACCTTCAGTGCGCATCCAACCAGGTTGCGGGGGGAGAAACGCCGGGCAAGGACATCCATATGCCGCATACCATTCAGCACCGGCAGGATCATGGTCTCCGGACCGATGGCCGGCGCCATGTGGTCGAGCGCAGCATCGAGCTGGAATCCTTTCACGGCAAGCAGCACGGCATCGTAGGACTGGGTAATCTGATCGGCGGTAATGAGCTTTGGCTGCAGCGTTGCGTCGCCATGTGGGCTGACGATTCTCAGCCCCTTTGCGCGCAGCTGGGCAGCCCGCGCTGGCCGGACCAGAAAGGTGACGTCACGCCCGGCCTGCGCCAGTCGTCCGCCAAAGTAGCCGCCGGTCGAACCGGCTCCAATCACAAGCAGACTCATGGCACTTGCGGCCCCCCGACCTTTCCCCTGAAGCGCGACGTTTGACATAGGTGTATATGCGCCTATAATGAGCGTATATACTCTTAGTGTCAAGGAGGAGAAACCGATGAGCTCTGAAACGCAGTCCGGACCGCAGCTGTGCAACTGCCTTGCGCTGCGTCAGGCGGCGCGCGCGGCGACGCAGCTCTACGACCGGCACCTCGCCGCGGCGGACCTGCGCACGACGCAGTTCTCGGTCCTGGTCAATCTCAGGCGCCTGGGTCCGATGACGATCAATCAGCTTGCCGAAAAAATGGCCTTGGACCGGACCACGCTCGGACGCAACATCCTGCCGCTCGAGCGCGACGGTCTGATCGCGGTCGAGCAAGGCGCAACGGACAAGCGCCGCAAGGAGCTCGCTCTCACGCCGGCGGGAATCGCCCGCCTGCGCCTTGCGGCGAAGCTCTGGGCGAATGCGCAGAAGGAATTCGAGACGCAGTTCGGGGTCGAGCGCGCCGCGGGGCTGCGCTCGGAGCTGCGCGAGGTGGCGGCAATTGCCTCGCGGCCATGAGCCCGGAATCGACTCTTGCGCGCTGGCGCGAAGAAGAACGGGCGATCGTCGGGCGGCTTGCCACTGAAGTCGGATGGGCAACCGCGCAGCAGGTGGCCGGCCTGTCGGGGCTCGAGGTGTTCGAAGCGATGTTCGCCGGGCGCCTGCCCCGCCCCCCGATCGGAGACACGCTCGACTTCATGCCCGTCCGAATCGAGCACGGCCTGGCGGTGTTTCAGGGACGGCCGCAGACGAAGCACTACAACCCCATGGGCAGCGTGCACGGCGGCTGGTTCGCCACGCTGCTCGACTCGGCGGTCGGTTGCGCGGTGCATTCGACGCTGCCCACGGGTAAGGGCTACACCACGCTGGAACTGAAGCTCAATATTGTCCGCGCCCTGACCGACGCGGTGCCCTTGGTGCGCGCGGAAGGACGCGTGATCCACGCCGGGCGGCAAGTCGCCACCGCCGAAGGCCGACTCGTCGGGGCAGACGACAAGTTGTATGCCCACGCCACCACGACCTGCCTGATCTTCGAGCGGCCGAACTAGCGCGGGACGTCGCCGCCGAGCGTGATGCGGTGCATCAGGCGCCGGTGGCCGTGGTAGTCGTTGACCGGGTTGTGCTGCGCGCAGCGGTTGTCCCACAGCGCGATCGAGCCGGGCTGCCAGGCAAAGCGGCAGGTGAACTCGGGCCGGATCTGGTGCCGGAAAAGGTATTCGAGCAGCGGCGCCGACTCCGCCTCGCTCCAGCCGACGAAGCGCGCGCTGTGGGCGACGTTCACGTACAGCGCCTTTTTCCCGCTCTCGGGGTGGGTGCGCACCACCGGGTGCTCGGCGTTGAACTGCTTCTTCTCCCCGCCCCCGCCGTCGGACTTGATGCGGTCCTCGCGCGTGCGCGTCACGTCGGCGCGCGCCGACGAGTTGACTGCGCGCAGGCCCTCGAGCGTGCGCTTGAGGCCCTCCGACAGGCTGCCGTAAGCGAGGTACATGTTGGCGAACTCGGTGTCGCCGCCGTAGGGCGGCAGTTCGCGCGCGAGCAGCATCGAGGCCATCGGCGGCACTTCGAGGTAGGAGGTGTCCGAGTGCCAGATGCCGCCGAAGTTGACCGTCTCGTGCTCGAGCTTCTTGACTTCGATGATCTCGGGAAAGCCCTCGATGCCGTGCACGAACGGGTATTCGACCGGCGTGCCCCAGCCGCGCGCGAACGCCATGTACTGCTCCGGCGTCAGGTTCTGCCCGCGGAAGAACAGGACCAGGTGCTCGAGCCAGGCCCGGCGCAGCTCGGCCGCGACCCCGGCCGGCAGCGGCCGGGACAGGTCGACCCCGCTCACTTCGGCGCCGAGGGCGCCGGCGATCCGCCTGACTTGAATTCCGGAGGGCATGAACCAATTATCATACGCGGCGCGAAACTCTGCAGGAGCAAGTCATGGGAGCACACAAGGAGACACTCGGGTTCCAGGCGGAGGTGAAGCAGCTGCTGCGCCTGATGATCCACTCGTTGTACAGCAACAAGGAGATTTTCCTGCGCGAGCTGGTGAGCAACGCCTCGGACGCCTGCGACAAGCTGCGCTTCGAGGCAATCGCGAAGCCCGAGCTGCTCGAGGGCCGGGCCGAGCCCGCGATCCGCATCGCCTTCGACAAGGACGCGCGCACCATCAGGGTGTCCGACGACGGCATCGGCATGTCGCGCGACGAGGCAGTCGAGCACCTGGGTACCATCGCGCGCTCGGGCACGCGCGAGTTCCTCGCCAGCCTCTCCGGCGACCAGCAGAAGGACGCCCAGCTGATCGGCCAGTTCGGGGTCGGCTTCTACTCCTCGTTCATCGTCGCCGACCGGGTGACGGTGCTCACCCGCCGCGCCGGGCTGCCCGCGTCGGAAGCGGTTCGCTGGGAGAGCGACGGCGCGGGCGAGTTTAGCGTCGAGCCGGCCGAGCGCGAGGGCGCCGGCACCGACGTGACGCTGCATCTGCGCGAGGGCGAGGACGAGCTGCTCGCCGACTGGAAGCTGCGCTCGATCGTCACCCGCTACTCGGACCACATCTCGCTCCCGATCAGGATGAAGAAGGACGACGGCGAGTGGGAGACCGTCAACCAGGCGAGCGCCCTGTGGGCGCGGCCCAAGGGCGAGATCACGGAGGAGCAGTACAAGACCTTCTACAAGCACGTCTCGCACGACTTCGGCGAGCCGCTCGCCTGGACCCACAACCGGGTCGAGGGCCGCGCCGAGTACACCCAGCTTCTCTACGTCCCCGAGCGCGCGCCGTTCGACCTCTGGGACCGCCAGCAGCGCCACGGCGTGCGACTGTACGTACGGCGCGTGTTCATCATGGACGAGGCGGGCGAACTGCTGCCGGTGTACCTGCGCTTCGTGCGCGGCGTGATCGACTCGGCCGACCTGCCGCTCAACGTCTCGCGCGAGATCCTGCAGGAGTCGCGCGACGTGAAGTCGATCCGGGAAGGATCGACCAAGCGCGTGCTCGCGCTGCTCGCGGACCTGGCCGAGAACCAGAAGGACAAGTACGCCAAGTTCTGGGGCGAGTTCGGCCAGGTGCTGAAGGAAGGCCTGGGCGAGGACCACGCCAACCGCGACGCGTTGGCGAAGCTGCTGCGCTTTGCCAGCACCACCGCCGATTCGGACGAGCAGACGGCCTCGCTCGCCGACTACGTCGGCCGCATGAAGCCCGGCCAGGACAAGATCTACACCATCACCGCCGACAGCATCGAGGCGGCGCGCTCGAGCCCGCACCTGGAGATCTTCCGCAAGAAGGGCATCGAAGTGCTGCTGCTGTCGGATCGCGTCGACGAGTGGATGCTCGGCTTCCTGACCGAGTTCGAGGGCAAGCCGCTCGCGTCGGTGGCGCGCGGAGGGCTTGACCTCGGCGAGCTCGCCGACGAGGAAGAGAAGAAGGCCGAGGCGAAATCCGCCGAGGCACACAAGGCGCTGGTGGAGAAAGTCAAGGCAGCGCTCGGCGAGCGCGTGAAGGAAGTGCGAGTGACGCTGCGCCTGACCGACTCGCCTTCATGCCTGGTCGCCGACGAGCACGACCCGAGCGGCCACCTGCAGCGGCTGCTCAAGTCCGCCGGCCAGAAGGCGCCGGCGTCGCAGCCGATCCTCGAGCTCAACCCGGAGCACCCGCTATTCGCGCGCATGGCGAGCGACGAGACGCACCTCGCCGACTGGTCCAACCTGCTCTTCGAGCAGGCGCTGCTCGCCGAGGGTGGCCAGCTCGAGGACCCCGCCGCGTTCGTCAAGCGCGTCAACCGGCTCCTGCTCGAGGATTGAGATCCGTGGGCGCCGCGCGAACGATTGCGCGCATGCGCGGTCACTAAGGAAGCCGGCGTGCGCGGCAACGCGCGTCAGCGTACCGACAACCAAAAGGACCCGACATGAAAAATTCGTTTGCCAGACTTTCCGTCGCCGCGCTGACTGCGGCAACTGCGGCGCTGCCGTTTGCCGTGCCCGCGCGGGCCGCCACCGGCACCATGCCCGGTAAGTACGCGAGCAAGTGCGGCGCCAAGCGGGGCGCGAAATGCGGCGCGAAGCAAAAGACGAAAACGAGCTCCAGGACCGGCATGTGCGGCGGCCGCTGCGGCGGCAAGAAGTAGACGCGGCCGCGCGCGACCTGCTTGAGTGCTACGCGTCGCTCGCGGCGCGCTCGGCACACCTGCTCGACGGACTCCTGCGCGGCCGGTCGCCGGTGCAATGGCGGCACTATCCCGCCCGCGACGTGATCGACCGCGCGACCGGATTCCAGTACTTCTACCACTGCCACGCGCCCGGCACGCGCACGGGTGGTCCCGAGCACGGGCATTTCCACCTCTTCGAACGCCGCGACCCTGAGCAGACGCCCGTGCACCTGCTGGCGATCGCGCTCACCGCGAAGGGCGTCCCGCATGCCTTGTTCACGGTGAACCAGTGGGTGACGGGAAGCCCGCTGCCGCGCGCGCACGCCGCGCTGCGCGCGCTCTCCGGCTTCGAGGTTCGCTCCGCCGGCGATCCGCTCGTCAATCGCTGGATGGCGGCGCTGCTGCGCCTTTTCCGCCCGCAGATCGCACAGCTGCTCGCGGCCCGCGACCGCAGATTGCGCGCGGGCCTCACCGACGACCGCAACGTCGAGGTGCTCTCCGCGATCTCGATCGACGTCGACGCTCGGACGGAAAAAATCCGACTCTGACCCCGATTACGGGGCGAAGCGGTCGAGGACTTTGCCCGGCCCCGCCGCGAGCGGCCGGGTCCGGCGGCCGTCGAACACTTGCTCGCCGTTGACCCACACGCCGGCGACACCCTTCGGGCGGCGGATCATGCGCGAGCCGCCGCCCGGCAGGTCGGCGACGCGCTCGAGCGGCGACACGCCGACCGTCTGCGGATCGAACAGCAGCAGGTCGGCGCCGTAGCCCGGCGCGATGCGGCCGCGCCCGGGAATGCGGTACTTCGCCGCTGGGTCGCTGGTGAGGCGGCGCACGCCCTCCTCCAGCGTCAGGGTCTCGGTCTCGCGCACCCAGTGCGCGAGCAGGTGCAGGCCGAAGCCGGCGTCGCACAGGAAAATAAGGTGCGCGCCGGCGTCCGACAGCGCGACCACTCCCGCCGGGTGCTTGAGCAGCGGCGCAACGCCCTGGTCGTCGTTCTGGAACAACTTGGCCACCAGCGGCGTGTCGAGCGGCAGGTCGAAGAAGTAGTCGAGCGGATCTTTGCCCGCTTCACGCGCGAGGTCCGTCAGCGGCGCTCCCACAGCCTCGACCTTGTCCCAGTCGCCGTAAAAGAGGATCCCCTGACCCGGGTGCGCGAGGTTGTCGCGAAAGCGCGCGCGAAAGACGGGGTCGGCGTAGATCGCCGCCAGCTCCTCGGGCTTCGCGCGCCTGACCCGGTCGAAAGCGTCGTGCGAGTAGAGCAGATAGGGGTCCCGAAGCGTGAAGTCGAACGACAGCGGCTGGCAGGTGGTATGGATGTAGAGCTCGCGCCCGCGCGCGATCGCCGCGGCGCACTTTCGGTAATAGCTCATCGCGCGCCCGGGGTCGGCCCGGTTGTGCATCGTCAGCACCGTGACCATGAACGCCGGCCGTCCGGTCTCGGCCGCGAGCGCCTCCATGTACTCAGGCGTGGCGCGCGAGCCGGTGGCCATGACGAGCACTCCGCGACCCGCGTCGCCCAGCGCGCCGGCGAGCGCCTTCAACTCGCCGTCGGTCGCGATGGTCGAGGGCATCGGCCGCCCGCCCCAGCCGCTGTGGTTGGGCGAGAACGACGAGGCGAAGCCGATCGCGCCGGCGTCCAGCGCATCGCGCACCAGCGCGCGCATCAGCGCGATCTCGTCCGCGCGCGCCGCGGAGCGCGTCGATGCCTCCTCGCCCATCACCGCGGTGCGGATCGTCGAGTGCTGCGCCAGCACTGCGACGTTGGCGTACGGCTTCGCGCGGCGCAGCTGCGCGAGGTACTCGGCGAAGGTCTCGAATTCCCAGCGCGTGCCCTCGAGCAGCGCGCCGAGGTCCATCCCCTCCACCACCGAGAGGTTCCTCACCATGGTCTCTCGCATCGGCGCCGGGCACGGCGCGATGCCGAAGCCGCAGTTGCCGAGCACCGCGGTGGTCACGCCGAGCGAGGGCGAAGGCGACAGCGTCGGATCCCAGGTCGCCTGCGCGTCGTAGTGCGTGTGCACATCGACGATGCCCGGCATCAGCGCCAGGTCGCTGGCGTCGACCGTTCGCCGCGCGCCCTCCCCGAGCCGACCTACCGCCGCAATGCGCCCGCCCGCGACCGCAACGTCGGCGCGGCGCCCGGGGGCGCCGCTGCCGTCGTACAGCGTGGCGCCGCGGATCAACAGGTCGTGCATGACCGGGCACGCTAAGCGCGCTGGCGGCGAAAGTCAAAATCAGCGCAACTCGCCCTTCGCGCGCATCCACCAGGCGCTGGCCGCGAGCCCCGCCGCGCACGCGGCCACCGGAACGAACGCGAGTGCGGGCCATCCCGTGAGGTCCCAGGCGGCGCCGCTCAGGATCGCGAGCAGCACTGCGCCTCCGTAGCTCAGCGCGAACGTCCCCGCTGCAGTGGGCGCGACGTCCTCGGGCTCGCACAGAAGCGCGGGCAGGGTGAGCCCGATGATGAGCGCCGAGGAATCCGAAAAGCCGAGCAGCGCCGCCCACCATGGCGTCGCCGCGCCGACCATGAGCACCAGGCCGCCGACCGCGAGGAGCGACACGATGCCCGAGGCGACGTAGGGCCAGGCGCGCCGCTCGATCCTGCCCGCCACGGCGAGCAGCAGCAGCGAGGCGGGAATCTGGCCGAAGTTGAGCCCGGTGAGCGCGGAGCTGATGAGATCGGGGCGGCCGACACTCTTCAAATAGATCGGAATGAACGAGTTGCTGCTGAAGTAGATCGTGTTGACGCAGCAAAACAGCGCGCCGAGCCGCCACACCAGGGGATGGCGCCAGTCGGGCAACCATCCGGCGCGCGGGATGGACGCGGCGGCCCTGCGCGGCGGCGGGTGCGGCCCGAACAGCGCTACCGCGGCTGCGATCACCGCCACCGGCAGCGACCAGGCAACCAGCGCCGTGCGCCAGCCTCCGCCCAGCCACGGCAGGACGAGCGGCAGGGTCAGCACCACCGGCAGCACCTCCCCCACCAGCAGGCCGTTGGTGTAGATCGCGGTGCCGAGGCCGATATGCCGCGGCAGCCAGAGGCGCACCGCGCTCGGCATGATCGGCTGCATGATGGCCACGCCCGTCGACATCACGATCGTGGTCGCGAGCAGCGCGGCGTAGCCGCCGCTCAGCCCGCGCAGCGCGGAGCCGGCGGCGACGATCAGCAGGCCGCCGACCAGCGCGCCCTTCACGCCCAGGCGTGCGACGAGCAGCGAGCCGAGCAGCGCGGCGACCGCGAACAGCGCGGGCGGAATGCTGCCGAGCAGGCCGACCTGGGTCGCATTGAGCCCGAAGTCGTCGCGGATGAGCGTAATGACCGGCGGCACCGCCAGGATCGTGAGTCGCAGCCCGCCGCCGGCGAGCCAGAGCAGCGCCGCGACGCGCCACGCGCGCTCTCGCACGCGCTCAGTCACCGGTGGGGGAAATGCGGAACTCGAGCACGTTCGGCGCGTGCAGCAGGTCCTCGGACAGCTTGCGCAGGTTGTCCGGCGCGAGGGTGCGGATCATCATGCGGTACTCGAAGTGCCGCCCCTCGTCGATCAGGCGGTAGCTCAGGTTGGCGATGGTGAAGCCGTGGCCGACGACCAGCTGGCGCAGCTCGCCCTCGGGCATCGCCGAGTCGTGCGCGACGCGCAGCGTGAACTGGGCGTAGGACTGGGTCGGCATCCGGCTCTCGAGCCAGCGGAACATCGACAGGGTGCCGAGCGCGAGGGCGACCGCCAGCGCGGCCGGGAAGTAGAAGCCGACGCCGACCAGCACTCCGATCGCGGCGGTGACCCAAATCGAGGCGGCGGTCGTCAGCCCCCGCACCGACAGGCCTTCCTTCATGATCACGCCGGCGCCGAGGAAGCCGATGCCGGTCATGATGCCCTGCGCCATGCGGGTCGGATCGACCGTGACGCGGCCCGCGCCGTGCGGCGTGAACCACTGCCCCTCGTAGACCGTGACCAGCATCAGCAGCGCCGAGCCGAGGCAGACCAGCGCATGGGTACGAAACCCGGCTGGCCGGCCGTGGAAGCTGCGCTCGAGCCCCACCAGGCCGCCGAACACCAGCGCGATCAGGAGCCGCAGCGTGATCTCGGGATAGTCGCCCATGCGGCCAAGTTTACGCTCGGCCGCGCGTCGGGCGCAGCCTAGGCGGCGTCCTGCTCCTCGTCCGGTCGGCCGTGGATCGGCCAGCTCGGGTTGCGCAGCTTGAAGCGCGGGCGCACGCCCTGGACGTCCTCGCGTGCGTCGATCAGCGCGCGCACGGTGCCGACGTCGCGCCAGTAGGCGGGTTCCTCGTAGGGACGCACCCCGGGCAGCACGTTCTCGGCCAGGTCGTAGGCGAACACGCGATAGCGTCGCGGCAGGCGCGGCAGGACGTCGTGGCCGAAGTCGGTGCCGCCGCGCGGCCCCATCTCGTGCAGCGCCTGCGACAGCACGTCGGGATCGAACAGGTAATTACCCATCGACGCGAAGGCGCGGGACGGGTCGTCCGGCAGCGGCCGCGGATGCCGCGGCTTCTCCTGGAACTCGCGCACCTGGCCGTCGCGCCCCGTGACGATCACGCCGAAGGCCTGCGCGCTCGCGACCGGTACCGCCACCGCGGCCACGCTGACCTGCGCCCGGCGCGCGCGGTGGAAGGCCGCCATTTGCCGAACGTCCATGCGATAGACGTGGTCGGCGGCGAACACCGCCACCAGGTCCGGGTGCTCGCGCTCGACCACGTTCATGTTCTGCTGCACTGCGGTAGCGGTACCGCTGTAGCCCCGCGGGCCGGCCGGCAGCAGCGGCCTGACGCGCCGCCCCCAGACGGCGGCGACGTGCTCGACGATTGTGTTCGGCTTGTACTGCGCCAGGACGTAGATCGGGTCGACGCCCGAGTTGACCAGGTTGCTGAGGACGAAATCGATCAGGCGGTAGCCGCCCGCGAACCCGAGCGCGGGCTTGGCGCGCTCCCGCGTAAGAGGCCGCAGGCGAGTGCCTTCGCCACCCGCGAGGACGAAGCCGAGAATCCTCTCCGAGGCCACCGGATGCTCTCCCTTCAGATCGAATAGTAGACCCGCGCTCGACAAGCAAGTTCACGGACTGTTGACCGAGGGCAAGGGCGCGCCGATCCGATTCCGGCTAGAGCTGGAAGCCGAGCCAGAGCAGCAGCCCCTCCGCCACGTCGCGCACCAGTCCTGGCGGGCGCGGGCGGTAAGCGCTGCATGCGTCGCGCTGGCGCGCGATCCATTGCGCGAAGCGCTCGATGGCGGCGGGATCGTAGAACGCGACCATCAGCTCGTAGTTGAGGAAGAGGCTGCGCTCGTCCAGGTTGGCCGATCCGGCAAGCGCCAGATCGTCGTCGATCACCACCCCCTTGGCATGGATCATGCGTGGCAGGAACCAGACTCGTACCCCGGCCGCGGCGAGCTCGCGCAATGCGCGGTGACGCGCCATGTCGGCCAGCAGGTGGTTCGATTTCGCAGGCATCACCAGGTCGACCGCCACCCCGCGCCGCGCCGCGAGCGCGAGCGACATCAGCAGGGTCGAGTTGGGCACGAAGTAGGGCGTGACCGCCAGGATCCGGCGTCGCGCGGCGAAGAAACCTGAGACGAGGAAGGTGTAGACCGTGTCGTCGGCCTGGTCGGGGCCGCTCGCAATCAGCTGCCCGCGCGGCGGCTGCGCCTCGCCCGGCGCCTCCGGCGCCGCCGCGGGCGCGGGCTGCTCGGTCGCGAAGGCCCAGTCCTCCTCGAAGCGCTGCTGCGCCTGCGCGGCGAGCGGCCCGCGCAGGTCGAAGCTCAAGTCGATCCAGGGCCTGGAAGGGTCCGGCGGCGTCGCGCCGTCGTCGAAATACTCGCTCGCCAGGTTCCTGCCTCCGCACCAGAGCCGCTCGCGGTCCGCGATTGCCATCTTTCGGTGATTGCGCAGGTTGGTGCGACCCCGCAGCGACGAGCGCAGCGGCGGCACGAACAGCGCCGTCTTCACCCCGGCAGCCCTCAGCCGCCCGAAGTCCGGCAGGCCCGAAAGGTAGGCGCCGATGCCGTCCACCAGCACGCGCACCCGCACGCCCTCGCGCGCGCGGCGCTCGAGGCGCCCGGCGACCTCGGTCCCGATCGCGTCCTTGCCGAACACGAACGTGCAGATGTCGAGCGTGCGAGTCGCGCCGTCGATCAGCTCGCGCAGCGCCCGAAGCGCCTGCGCACCGTCCTGGTGGATATCGAGCTGCCGGTACGAGGCGGCGCCCGGCAGCGACATCGCGGCGGCGAGCTTGAGCAGGTGCACCTCGGGCGTCTCCGCGTCGGCGCCGGCGAGCGCCGGGTGCGCCTGCGGCCCGGCGGCGTGGCGCGGGTCCACGATCTTGCGCGTGCCGAACACCATATATAGTGGCAGCGCGACGTAGGGCACCAGCAGCAGCGCGATCACCCAGGCGATAGCGGCCGACGGGCGCCGGCGCTGGCGCAGGGTGCGCGAGCCCACCACGTAGATCGTCAGGCCAAGCACGACGAGCGCACCGTGCAGCGTCAGCCAATGCCGCGCGATCAGCTCGGTCACCATCCGGAACTCGCCGCCGCCGGACGTTCAGCGCGTCGCGCGCGCCTCGATCAGCTCGCGCAGCGCCGCGGGCAGTACCCCGCGCAGCTTCGCCGACCACTCCGCCTCGCGCCGCTGCCACAGCACGCCGAGCCAGATGATCGCCAGTCCGATCAGGGTGAGCGCGAACGGAAAGATCATGCTGTCGCGGAACACGCGCCAGGACAGGTGGCCGAGATAGCCGGCGATGCCCAGGCCGCCGAACACCGCGAACACGCGCCGCCCCAGCACCGCGCCGACGAGCACCATCACCACGTTGATCGCGCAGTAGGCGAGCTTGCCGAGCTCGTTTCCCGAGTTGATCAGCGACAGGCCGCCCCAGAAGGCGATCACCCCGAACAGGTACAGCCAGAACGCGTAGTCGCGCGAAAAGCGCGCGCGCAGGTCGACCCAGAACGCGAGCAGCACGGTGGCGAGCCCGAACCAGAGCGAGATGAACTCGCGGATCTCGAAGTCGTACACGGGGGCGCCGAGCAGGATCGGCACCAGGTCCATGCTCATGTACCACAGGGTGACCGCGATCGGCATCAGCATGAACGGGAACCGGTAGCGCCACAGCAGTATCGCCCCCGCAGCCAGCGTGCCGAATTCCATCATCAGCCACCGTCCGTCGATGTAGACGTGAAAGTCGCGGTAGGCCTTGGCTGCGTCCCAGTAGCCGAGCGCCATCTGCGCGAAGAAGATCGCTAACGGCACCATCACCACCGCGAGCGTGGCCATGATGCCCGCCGGGATCGAAAGCCGTTTGCGCTCGAGGAGCCAGTGGGTGAGCGCGAGGAACAGCAGCAGGTAGCACAGCGCGGTAAGGAAGCCGCCCCAGCCGCCGAGCGAGTTCCAGCCGAGCGTCATGAAGAGCGACATTGCCCCGATCGCGATCATGCCGCCGAGGTAGTACAGCACGTGCACCATCGTGAAGCGTGGCCGCTCGTGCTCCTCGCGCGGCGACTGCTCGATGAAATGGAGCAGCTCCCCCGCCTGCTCGGCGCTCAGGATCCCTTTCAGGACCGCTTCGTGCAGCCTTTTGCGGTCGTTGGCGTCCATAGCTAGCCGGCGGAGAAGACCTTTTCCCAGTCTACGCGAGGATCCGGCGTGCGCACGAGCGCCTCGCGCACCGACGCCGCGTGCGCCCGTTCTTCGCGCGCCATCGCCGCCGCAACGTCCCGCAGGCGCGGGTCGCCCGCCCGCTCGATCACCTGCTCGAAGAAGGCCTGCGCGCGCAGCTCCGCGGCGAGTGCGATCTCGAGCGCGTCGTGCGGCGTCATCAGCTGGAACACCAGGTCGTGGGCCGCGGTCTCGGGCGCGGCGGCGTCCAGCCAGGCGTACTCGTGGGGCGCTATCTCGGGCAGCGCCATGCCCTCCGCTTCGCGCTCGAGCGCCGCCGCGTGCTCGCGCTCGAAGCGCGCCAGCTCGGCGAACAGTCGGCCGACCCCGTCGTTGCCCCCGTCGCCCAGGCGGGCGGCGAATTCCCCGTAGCGCGCCGCCGCCTCGCGCTCGATCGCGAGCGCGTGGGCGTACAGCGCCGCAACGCCGCCGCCGATTTCGGCTTGCACCCCCACTGCGCCTCCCCGCGCGTCAGCCGCTACAGGCTCAACTCATACCCCGAACCCGGAAGCGCGTCTTGATCGGAGTCAATCGGGCTGCGTTTCCGCGTGCAGCGGCCGCTGGCTCACCCCAGCGCCGTAGAGCGTCTCCCAGTCCAGGCGCGGGTCGGGCTCGTCGCGCAGCGCGCGCTCGATGTCGGCCAGGCGCCGGTGCTCCTCCAGCGCGAGTTCCATCGCCAGCTTGGCCGCGCCCGCGTCGGGCATGCGGTCGGCGGCCACCAGGAAGAATTCTTCCGCGCGCCGCTCCGCGGCGCAGGCGAGCGCGAGCGCGTCGCGCGGGGTCTGCGGCATGAGGGGAAAGCAGATCTCGAGGTAGGCGGGTGACGAGGTGAAGAACCAAGCGTACTGCCAGGGCGAGATCTCCGGCAGCGCGTAGCCGGCGGCGCTGCGCTCGAGGGCCTGGATATGCTCGCGCTCGACGTTCTCCAGCTCGCGGAACACGCGCTCGACGCGCTCGACGCCGAGGTCGCGCATCCAGTCGGCGAACTGGTAATAGCGCGACAGCGCCTCGCGCTCGATCGCCAGCGCGTGGGCGAACAATTCGGCTGCACAGGCGGGGATCAGCTGCTGGGCCATGGGAGTCTCCTTTCGGGGAAACGACGAAGAGATCGACTGGCCGTCGAGGTTAGCTGTGCTTTCTTAATCTACTATTAATCTCGCTCCCAAAAAGCTTGCGCAGTGTCGCCAAACAACGACTCGTCACGCCGCCGCCGCGATCAGCCAAGAACCCCACGCGAAGAGCGCGGCGCCGACCGCGCGATCGAGCGCGCGCCCGAGCGGAAGCAGCCGCTCCGCCAGCACGTAGGCGGAGATCGCGAGCGCCCAGGCGAAGCTCATCGCGCCCGCGACGAACAGCACCGTCATCACCATCCAGCAGCAGCCCACGCACCAGGCCGCGTAGCGCAACCCCATGCCGAACGCGCCCGCCAGTCCGTCGCGCCACTCGTTCATCATGAAGCCGAGCGGCGAGCGGCACTGCGTGACGCAGCTCGCTTTCAGCGGCGACCACTGCCATGCGCCCGCGGCGACGAGCAGCGCTCCCGCGAGCGGAGTGCTGGCAAGGCGCATGTCAGACGTCACCAGCCCCGCCCGCTGCAGCCCCCAGTGCGCAACCGCGTAGGCGACGCCCGCCGCAGCCCAGGCACCGAGGTAGCCGGCGAGGTAGACGCCCGAGGCGAACGGACGCCTCGCCAGGCGCGCGTGCAGCAGGTACGAGGGCGCCGCCGCCGGCACCATCATCGCCCCCATCATCACCGCCCACATCGTCGCCAGCATGCCGAAGCTCATTTGCATGCCGGGCATCGCCGCGTGCATCGACATACCCCGCGCGATCTGCACGAACCAGGCCCAGGCCAGAAGCCCGACCACGCCGATCGACGCGAGCGGCAACGCCCGGGCGCTCATGCCGCGTACTGGAACGGCGAGAAGAAACCGTTTTTGCCGGAGAGCTCCCAGCTCATGCCGTGATCCTTGTAGCTGAGCTTCTTCGAGCGTGCGGTGACCGCGGGGTTTCCCGGCGCAATGCACAGCGGGTGGTTGCTGACGGTGATCTCCGCCCCGCCCTGCCCTTCGAGCGCCTCGATCGAGACCTCTGCCACGTTCGGGATCTTCATGCTGCGCTGTTTTCCCTTTGCCTGATACTCGATCGGCACGCTCGCCAACCCCAGAATCTTGCCCACGTGCGAAGCGAGCGCAGCGGGATGGCCGCCGGCCTGGCCGGCGAATATCTTCGTCAGGGCATCCTTTTGTTTCGCGTCCGCGCGCTGATCCAGATAGACCGCCGCATCCCACTTGACCTGTGCCATGTGGCCCGGCGAGTGCACGGCGAAGGCGACGTTCAGTCCGTCCAGCGCCACGTCTTCAAACTTGCCCTTGTCGATGTGCCAGGCGATCAGCACGCCGCATTCCTCCTCTGTCGGCTTGCTGAGGAACACGCAGGGACAGGCCGCTTCGCAGTTGCAGCTTTCGAAATAGGTTCCTTCGATCTTCCAGCTCATGGCTCTTCCTCCGTTCGAGATGAAGCGCCTTGATTTAGCGCCGGCGCGAGCCGACCGTGGTCGCGCTAAACGGGACAAAAATCGGGACAAAGCGGCCATGGCCCGCGACGGCTAGCGTAGAATCCCCTTCCTAAACCGCCGCTTATCCCAGAATGGCCCCACCCTCGAGCAAGACCGCGAACGCCCCCTCGGCGTCCAATTTCATCCGCCAGATTGTCGAGCACGATCTCGCCGGCGGCAAGCACAAGAGCGTGCGCACGCGCTTTCCGCCGGAGCCGAACGGCTACCTCCACTTCGGCCACGCGAAGTCGATCTGCCTCAATTTCGGCCTGGCGCGCGACTACGGCGGAGTGTGCCACCTGCGCTTCGACGACACCAATCCGGCCAAGGAAGAGCAGGAGTACGTCGACTCGATCATCGACGCGGTGCGCTGGCTCGGCTTCGACTGGGGCGAGCACAGGTACTTCGCCTCGGACTACTTCGACAGGCTGTACGGGTTCGCGCGCAACCTGGTCGAGCGCGGCCTCGCCTACGTCGACTCGCTCACCGCCGAGGAGATCCGCGCCCACCGCGGCACGTTGACCGAGCACGGCCGAAACAGCCCGTTCCGCGAACGCAATCCACAGGAAAGTCTTCAACTCCTGGAACGAATGAAGGCTGGAGACTTTCCGGACGGCACTCACGTGCTGCGGGCGAAGATCGACATGCAAAGCGGCAACATCAACCTGCGCGACCCCGTGATGTACCGCATCCGCCACGCCGGGCATCACCGCACCGGCGACACGTGGCGCATCTATCCGAGCTACGACTGGGCGCACGGCGTCTCGGACGCGATCGAGCACATCACGCACTCGATCTGCACCCTCGAGTTCGAGGACCACCGGCCGCTGTACGACTGGTTCAACGAGCGCCTCGCCGAGGCAGGCCTGCTGGAGCGGCCGCTGCCGCAGCAGATCGAGTTCGCGCGGCTCAACCTCACCCACGTAATGCTGAGCAAGCGCAAGCTGATCCAGCTGGTCGACGAGGGGCACGTCGAGGGCTGGGACGACCCGCGCATGCCGACCCTGGTCGGCGCGCGCCGGCGCGGTTACACGCCGGAGGGTTTTCGCCGCTTCGCCGAGCGCATCGGCGTCGCCAAGGCGGACTCGTGGATCGACTTCTCGATCCTCGAGGACTGCATGCGCGAGCACCTTAACGAGGTCGCCCCGCGCCGCATCGCGGTGCTCGACCCGCTCAGGCTGGTGATCGAGAACTACCCGGAAGGCCAAGAAGAGCTCTGCGAGGCGCCCAATCACCCGCAGAAGCCGGACTGGGGCAAGCGCCGGGTTCCTTTTTCGCGCGAGCTGTGGATCGAGCGCGAGGACTACCAGGACAACCCGCCGAAGGGCTACTTCCGCCTCGCGCCGGGCGCGGAAGTGCGACTGCGCTACGGCTACGTCGTGAAGTGCCTCGGCATGCGCGACGGGGCAGTGCACTGCACCTACTACCCCGATTCGAAGTCCGGCACGCCGGGCGCGGACGCGTACAAGGTCAAGGGCAACATTCACTGGCTGAGCGCGAAGCACGCGCACGCCGCCGAAGTTCGCCTCTACGACCGCCTGTTCGCGACGCCGCACCCCGAAGGCCTCCGCGACCTCAACTCGGAATCGAAGAGGATCGCTTCGGTCCGGCTCGAGCCTGCGCTGCGCGACGCGACGCTGGAGCAACGCTTCCAGTTCGAGCGCCACGGCTATTTCGTCGCCGACCGGGAAAACCCCGCTGTGTTCAACCGGACCGTGACGCTGAGGGACTCGTGGGCCAGCGGGAAATAGAAGAGCCCCGGCGCAAGGCGAGCCCGCTGCAGGTCGCGGCAACGATGTTCTGGGCCCTGTTCGCGATCGGGCGCAGGAACACTTGGCACAAGGACGGCGCGACGATCACCCTGTTCCAGGCGGTGGTCGGCGCGTTCGTCGGACTGGTCGTCATCGTGGCGCTCCTGATCTTTCTCGTCACGCTTGCCACGCGATGACATCGGGCCGTCGCAACCGCGCGTACCTGGCTGGTGCCCTGCTACTGCTGCTCGGCCTTTGCGCGGCCGCGGTGATCTACGCGACGGCGGAAGGCGATTCGGACGGCGCGGTCGGCTACGAGGTGATCGACGGCACCGCCTACCCGGTCGCGCCCGCGGATTCCAAGGCCTACCAGCGCGAGCTCGAGCGCTTCGGCGGCAAGGGGAACGTTCTCGCGGCCGAGTTCACGCGCTGGTTCGCCGGCCTGTGGCGGGGACGAAGGCTCGCGTTCAGCGTCGCTTTTCTCACCATCGTGGCCTCGCTCGGCGTCTACCTCTACGCCAGGTACCTGGGGCCGGAGTGATCCGTCCGTTTTTCGCCGCGCTCGCCTGCTGCGTCTCGCTCGCGGCGCACGCGTTCGACCTCGAAGGGCATCGCGGCGCGCGCGGCGTCGCGCCGGAGAACACGCTGCCGGGCTTCGCGAAGGCGCTCTCGATCGGGGTCGGCACGCTCGAGCTCGACGTCGGGGTGACACGCGACGGGGTGGTCGTGATCTCGCACGAGCGCGGCCTGGTGCCGGACACCGCGCGCGGGCCGGACGGCAAGTGGCTCGCGCTGCCCGGGCCGCTGATCCACGACCTGAGCTACGCCGAGCTCGAACGCTACGACGTCGGGCGGCTCAACCCGGCGACGCGTTACGCGCGCAAATTCCCCGACCAGCTGCCGGCCGACGGGGCGCGCATCCCGCGCCTCGCGGGCCTGTTCGCGCTGGTGAGGAAGGCGGGCAACGACACGGTGCGCTTCAACATCGAAACCAAGATCTCGCCCGAAGCGCCCCCCGACACGCTGCCGCCGGAGCCCTTCGCGCGCGCGGTGATCGCCGCGATCCGCGCCGGCGGAATGGAAAAGCGCTCGATGATCCAGTCCTTCGACTGGCGCACGCTCAAGATCGTGCAGGCCGAGGCGCCGCAGATTCCCACCGTGTACCTCAGCGCGCAGCAGCGCTGGCTCGACAACATCCGCGCCGGCGACCCGGCGGGCTCGCCTTGGACCGCCGGCCTGAGATTCGCCGACTACGGTTCGGTGCCGAAGATGGTGAAGGCCGCCGGCGGCGCGGTCTGGTCGCCCTGGTTCGGCGACCTCGACGCGGCGAAGGTCGCCGAGGCGCACGCGCTGGGCCTCAAGGTGATCCCGTGGACCGCGGGCACGCGGGCGCAGATTGACGCCATCCTGGCGCTCGGAGTGGACGGAATGATCACCGACCGCCCGGACTGGGCGCGCGATGCGATGCAGCATGCGGGGCTTGCGCTGCCGAGGGCGACCCCCGTCGCACCCTGAACGCGAACAGGTGTAATGTTGGCATGGCAGGCTATGCCGCCATGGACCACGACGCCCTTCCTGGGATCGAAGAGTTCTGCGCCGCGCAGTACTACGCGTTCGACGCCCGGGCCTGGTTCGCACGCGCGCAGCGCGATGGCTTGCGCGTCGCCGCGGCCGCGGAGTACCTCGCGCTGACCAGCTGGTACGGCCACGAGGAGGAGCTCGCCGAGGTGGCCGCGCGCATCCGCGCGCAGATCGGCCGCAATGATCCGGAACAGCTTCCCCTGGCGCACTTCTCCGCCCGCACGCGCTACCTCCTTGCCCGGCGCCAAAACCGTTCTGACGGCCCGGCCTGATTCTGCTTTATCCTCGCGGTATCCCGCACCCGAGGAATCCGCATCATGAGCAAGCGCAGCATCGACGTCGACGCCGCCAGGAAGCTGGTAGACGAAATTTCAGCCAATCTCGCCTCGCTGCCCGACGGTGGCGCCCGGCAGGCGGAGCTGCGCGCCGAAGTGGATGCGCTGCGCGTCCTGCTCGAGCGCGAGGACGCGGGGCACCCGGAGATCGAGGACCGGATGAAGTCGGTCCACGGCCAGTTCGACCGCTACAAGGAAGAGCTGCAGGCCGAAGGCCTGCGGGTCGGGATGTTCCTCTCCGCGATCGGCCGCATGATCGGCCTCGACTGAGCGCCGCTCAGGCAAAGGCGAGGTCGGGCTCGAGCCCCAGCAGGTAGCGTCCCACCGTCTCGAAGTGGGCGCGGCGGCCCTGCAGCTGCTGCGCCACGGCGTGCAAGTCGCGAAATCGCCGCTCGAAGGCGTTGCGCTCGAACACCGCGGTGGCGCCGGCAGCATGGTACGCGGCGTCGCCCGCGGCGACCGCTTCCTGCAGCGCCTGGCTCGCCGCGAGCCGGATCGCCATGCGCTGATCGAGCGTCAGGCGGTTCGTCTTCTCGACCTCGCGCCATACCTCGGCGAGCGTGCCGATGAGGTACATCCGCGCCGCGCGCAGGCGCGCCTCGGCCTGCGCGAGATCGGCCTGGAACAGCGCGCTCCCGCGCAGTTTCGTCCTGTAGCCGCGCGGCGTCTTCTCCAGCGCCAGCGCGGTCAGCGCGTCGATCAGCGCCCGTGCGAGGCCGGTCGCGACGCCGGCGAAGCCGGCGGCGAACATCGCGCCCGTGGGCAGGCAGTAGAGCGGGCCCGGGTAGCGGCGCTCGGCCTGGTCGTCGCGCGAGACGCTGAACGCCTCCGGCACGAAGAGGTCCTTCACCTCGTAGGCGTCGCTCGCCGTGCCGCGCAGTCCGATCACCTGCCAGATGTCGGTCATGCGCGCCTTGTCGGCGGGAAAGAGCATCGTGCGGCCATGCTCGCCGCCGTCGATCCTGCAGTAGCCGCCGAGCCAGTTGGCGTGGCGCCCGCCGCTCGCGAAGGCGAACGATCCGCTGATGCGCCAGCCGCCGTCCACCGGCACCGCGTGCGCGTTCGGCCCCGGGCCCCAGGCGAGCACCGCGTGCGGGTCGCGCGCGAACATCTCCCCGGCCACCTCGGGCGCGACGAACGCGGCGACCATCGCGCACACCGCGTTCTGGCACAGGCACCACGCGGTGCTGGCGTCGTGGCGCGCGATTTCCGCGATCGCCTCGACGAAGCTCACCGGGTCGCTCTCGCCGCCGCCGTAGGCCTTCGGCAGCAGCAGCCTGAACCAGCCGCCGGCGTGAAGCGCTTCGAGCAGCTCGGGGGAAAGCCGGCGCTCGCGTTCGATCGAATCGGCCGAGTGCGCGACCAGGACGGTCAGCGACGCGAGCTCCTTCACCCGCGCTCCGCGTGCGGCAGCTCCGCCTGCGCGGCGTCGTGGCCGGGCGCGTAGTCCGTGTTGCTCTGGCGCGGGTTGCGGTTGACTAGCGGCCGCCCGTACAGCGGATGGCGCATGCTGCGCACCTCGTGCTCGAGCTGGAACAGCTTCTTGCCTTCCGCCGGATCGATCAGCTCGGTGAAGCGGTACTGATGCTGGTCGCTTTCCTCGCTGATCAGGCCGCGCTCGGCGAGCCTGCGGTAAGGCCCCGAGAAGTCGGCGATGTAGATCTGCACGTGATGACCGTCATAGGCCGGCTGCGGCGCGTCGGTCTCGCGGTACACGAGCGCCTGCCCGGGGCCGGCGTCCACCCGCGCCACGCCATTCTCCGCGCGCGCCGGCGCGCCCATGATCTCGCGGTAGAAGCGCGCGATGCCCTCGGCGGTGCGGGGCGGCACGTCGAGCTCGACGTAGGGCATGCCGAGCCGCAGCGGGCCGAAGCGCGGCGCGGGCTCATGGCAGCGGACCACGTTGCCCCAGGGGCTGACCGCCTCGACGAAGTCCTCCTGTTCGGCGAACGCGAAGCGGGTCCCGTCAAGGGCCTTGCGCGCCCGCGCGAGCCGCGCCAGCAGCGTCTCGCGGCCCGGCAGCACGATGCCGACGCGCCCGCGCAGCACCTGCGGCTTCGAGCTCGGCAGGTGGAACTGACTGCGCCCGACGTTCACCCACATGTTGTCGGTGCCGGTCATCAGGTAGGGATCGCGGGTCAGGCCGAGCGCGCTGACGTAGAACGCGGTGGCGAGCTGCTGGTCGGGGATCCGGGTGTTGACGTGCTCCAAGGCGACGATGTTGCCCAAGTCCTCAGCGGCGCGGTCGTAGCTGTTTCGCATGGCGCGCAGATTGCCGCATGCCATGCCGCTTGGCAATCGGGTCGGAACCCTATTTCACCGGCTGGCTCGAGTAGTAATCCGCCAGGCTCTCGATGATGGCATCGCCGTAGGGCAGGCTCATCGTGTGCATCATCGAGCTCTGGCGCCTGTTGTCGCGGTAAGCCCGCAGCGCCATGATGAGGTAGTCGCGGTCCTGACCGTTGATCTTCGGGAACGCCACGTTCGGGTTCGCCGCAACCTCGGGACCGTGGCAGCGGTTGCACTTGTCAGTCAGGTCCTTAACCAGCGTCTGCCCGCTTTCGGCAGGCTTCGACTTCTGGACCGAGTAAAACGCGGCGATGTCCTCGATCTGCTTTTCGCTCAGCTGGTTGACGTAGACGCGCATGCTCGGGCGCTTGCGAGTCGTGCGGTAGGCCTTGATGGCATCGACCAGATAGCGGGGGTCCTGGCCAGCGAGCCGCGGGGTCGCCGTGTCGACGCTCACCCCGGACGGGCCGTGGCAGCCGCCGCACACCGCGCTCAGGGGCTGGCCTGCGTTCGGATCCCCGAACGGTGGCGCCCCGCGTTCGGCTGGCGTCTGCGACGCGAAGTACAGCGCCACGCTCTCCATCTGCAACTGGTTGAGATTGCGCAGCATCGGATGCATCGGCGAGCGAGCGCGCTCGGCGTTGAGGTATTCCTGCATCGCGGCGACGAGATAGCCCGGCTGCTGGCCGGCGAGCGTGGGCACGCCGGAAGTCGTACTGTTGCCGTCAGCGCCGTGGCACTGCGCGCACTCGGCGGTCAATTTCTTGCCCTCGTCATAGGGCGAGAAGACGTGCGCCGGCCTGTCCGAGGTACGCGCGACCGGCGGCAGGCTGGCGTAGTAGGCGAGAACGTTGTGCTCCTGCTTTTCGGTCAGCCCCTCGGCGATCTTCGTCAAGACGACGTGCAGGCGCTTGCCCTGCCGGTACTCTTCCATCGCCTCGACGAGGTAGCGGTAGCGTTGCGCGGCGAGGGTCGGAATTCCGGGTGCGATGCCTTTGCCATCCATGCCGTGGCAAGCCTTGCATTCGCTCTCGGCCACCGCCTTGCCGGCGCTGATGTCGGCGCTCGCCGGCACGCCTCCCGCCTTCGACGCCGCTTCCTCCTTGTTCGAGCAGCCGATCAGCGCCACGCAAAGCACGAGACCCAGAAGAACGCGCGTGTCCATCACAGACCTCCCGAGATGCCAGATTCCATTTTACTCCGTCGCATGACCGTTCACGCGAGTCCCACGCTTCCCACGTAGCCGATGATGACCAGGATCAACAAGGTCAGGCCGATGCTAATCAGGGTGAAGCCGAGAATCTTGGAGCCGACCGTCATCGGGTGCGACGGCACGTCGACCATGCGCTTCTCCAGCTCGCCTGACTCGACCAGGCGCTTGTATTCCGCCGCGTGCTCGCGCTTGAACTCCTCCAGCGACACGGCGCCGGTGAACATCACGATGTCGAGCGGGAACTTGTCGGGACGGAAGTGATTGTTGAAGAAGTGCACCGTGAACAGGAACACGGCCGCGAGGATCGCTTCCTCGCCGTGCACCAGGGTCGCGACGTTGAACACCCAGCCGGGAAGCACCGACGCAACCTGGACGGGGAACCACAGCGTCAAGCCGCTGCCGCCGATGATCGCGAAGCCCCAGAACACCGCCCAGTAGTCGAACTTCTCCCAGTAGGTCCAGCGATCGAAGGCCGGCCGCGGCCCCTTGCCGAAGAACCACCTGAACATGAGCACCATGTCCTTGAGGTCCTGCCAGCGCGGCACGAGAGAATTGGGCCCGAACCAGTCGAACGACTTGCCCTCGCGGGCGATGTGCACCAGGAAGTAGACCAGGTGCACCGCGAATATCGTCAGGAAGATCGACGCGAACGTGCGGTGCATGATGGCCGCGACCTTCGGGCTGCCGAGCCAGTGCATGACGACCGGCGCCCACGGGCTGGTGCCGTAAAGCACCGACATCCCGGTCAGCACCAGCCCCATGACCGACAGGGCGAGCAGCAGGTGCGCAAGGCGCCAGACCGGACCGAAACGCTGGATGTACTTGCCCTCGTCCGCCGCGGCTTCGGCGGTCTTGACGTACGGACGGGTCTTGCGCTCCTTGCGATCCTTGTACTCGCGGTAGAACCACAGCGCCATGTGGGTCCAGAAGAACGCAAACACCCCAAACAGCAGGGCGGCCATGAAGTGGCCCGCGAACCAGAGATAGGGATAACGCTTGTAGTCGTGGGCGTTGCCGTGCGGCTCGAAGGTAGCGAAGCCCGCCGACGCGTTCTTGTGGCACTTCTGGCAGGTCTTGACCCGGTTCGCGGGGAACACCGTCGAGTTCGGATCGTCGACTCGCTTGATGGTGTGGTGGCCGTGGCAGTCGAAGCATTTGGCCGTGTAGCCGTAGCCCAGCGCGGTGATCTGGCCGTGGTAGGTCGCGAGGTAGGTCTTCAGATTGTCCACGTGGCACTTGCCGCAGTTCTTGGTGATGAGCACCCTGACCGACGCGGACTTCGGCGATTCGATATCGTGCATGGTGTGGCAGTCGACGCACACCGGCGCCGACTGAATGCCGTACTTCAGCACCAGTTCGCCGTGGATCGAAGTCGCATACTCCGCGCGCTCCTTGGTGTGGCACTTGCCGCAGATATTGGGGACCGTCATCCGCCACTTCTCCCACTCGGGGCTGCCCTTGGGAAAGACCGCGTGCGCGTCGTGGCAGTTGTAGCAGGTGGCGTTGGTGCGCGACTGGTCCTCGCGGCTCGGCCGCGCGTGGATCGATTTCATGTAGCCATTGATCTGCTCGACCACGACCCCCAGCCGCGCGAATTCCTTGGTCTTGCCTTCGCGCTGCGCTTTGGCCCACAGATCCTCGTGGCATTCTACGCAGCTGACCTTGCGCTGCACGCCCGGCCGGTGCGGGATCTCCTGGATGTCCTTGTGGCACTCGACACACAGCCGCTTGCCGTGCACGCTCTTGCCGAAGCGCTCGGGATTGACGAAGAGCGAGCGCATCTTCCCGTCCGGCCCGGGCATCTGGAACCCTTCGCTGCCGTGGCAGCCAAGGCAGATGTCGTTGGTAGGCCGCTCGTCGGCCTGGCCCGAGGTCTGGGCCTCGGCCGCCGCAGCCGTCGCGACTCCCGGCGCCGACAAGCCTGGCACGCCGGCCAGGCAGGCGGCGCCCGCAAGCGCCCAAGCCGCTAGTACTTGCCTCATTTGCATTTTCGTTCCCTGAGCTCCGGCAGTTGTTGTCTTGGCGAATCGCATCGGTGCCTAAGACTTTGTCAACATTGGAGGTTATAAAGACAAGCCCCCCCTGCCGATTTGACCTAGATCAGGGCGCTGTAAGATATGCTGTGCCAAATTTGCAGCGGTAGGATCCGTAACCCGGCGAGGCGTCGGCCACGGCGCCTCGCATAAAGTGGAGGTGGAGCAATGAAGATCATCAAGAACATGCTGGCCGTTTTGGCGGTTGCGGCATTTGCCGCGTTGAGTCCGAGCGCATCGGCCGTGCCGCCCGGGAAGACGCTCGAGTTCAGCAGCCCGATGGGCACGGTACATTTCAGCGGCAAGGTCCACGCCGACGCAGGGCTCAAGTGCAACGCGTGCCACACCAAGATCTTCAAGATGAAGAAGGGTGGGGACAAGATCACGATGGCGGCGATCAACAAAGGCCAGTTCTGCGGCACCTGCCACAACGGGGAAAAGGCGTTCAAGGCCTCCGACCCGAAGAATTGCAAGACCTGCCACAAGAAGTAATTCCGCGGTCCTGACCGGCCCCGGCGCGCCCGGGGCCGTGACTTCCTGAATCCGCTTGCCGCATTGCGGGCGGGCAATCAGCCCAGCACGCGCAGCGCGTTCTCCCCTCTCTCGCCTCTCTCGGTGACCGCCCGCGGGGGTCGCGAAAACCACATCTGATACATCGCCACGACCCACATGTAGACGAACGACAGCGCCATCAGGGCGCCCGCGATGATCACGACCCCGGCGAACGGATGGAACAGCTTGGTGAAGTACCAGGAGCTGACGTCGAGCACCAGAGCCAGGAACGGCGCGGCCATGACGGCGCACTTGAACCAGACCGGGCGCACGAAGGCGTGGCTGAAGATCAGCCCCATGATGAAGAAGACGAAAGTAATGCCGAACAGGTGGATGTGCGACACGCGCACCAGCGTGAAGATCCCGGTGCCGGTGTCGATCTCGGTCACTTTTTTCAGGTTGTCGTAGCCGTTCAGGTTCGGCAGGTGCGGGTTGCTGCCGTCGTGGCAGGCCAGGCAGCGCTGGTCCAGGATGGGCTTGATCGTCTTGTCGTACTGCTCGCGCTTCGAGCCGCGCTCCACCCAGCTGATGATCTGGTTCATCTCGTCGTGCGGCAGCATGCTCGACATCGGCCCGCGCAGCGCGGATTCGAGGCGCGAGCTCTTGCCGCTGCCGCTGTACGCGACCACGATGTCCTGGTAGGTGAGGATCATCGGATTCCCTCCCGCGCGCCCGGCGTAGGTGTGGTAGAGGTAGATCCCCGCAAACAGGTACGCCAGGGCCAGCACCAGCAGCGCGCAGGTGTAGAGGATGCGCAGGCTGTAGGGCAGCTCCGAATAGTGCAGATAGAAGCGGTGTACGGGGGTAGGTGCAGCAGTCATCTTCGATTCCTCTCGTCCTCACGGACCGGTGCGCTGCGGCGCTCCGGCATCACTGGCACGGCAGCTTCACGTATACGACCGGGCGCGCGCGCTGGCTGGCATAGTAGGCCGCCAGCGCCCCGATGTCCGCCGGAGTCAGCAGCGCGGTCATCGCCGACATGATCTCGCTCTTGCGCTTACCGGTCTGATAGGCGCGCAGCGCCTGCTCCAGGTAATCGAAGCGCTGCGCCGCGAGCTCGGGGATGCGCGGGTCCTGGCTGTTGCCGTTTTCGCCGTGGCAGCGGTCGCAGCGCGCCACCCACTGCTCCGGGGAAAGGGGCGCCCGCACGTTGGCCGGCCGCTTGGGCTCCAGCGAAGCGTAGTACGCCGCGAGGTTCTTCATCGCCGCGTCGTCGAGCCCTCCGGCGATGCCGCTCATCGCCGGATCGCTGCGCGCGCCGCTCTTGTACGCGTGCAGCGACTTGACGAAATACTCGGCGTCCTGGCCGGCGAGGCTCGGCGTGGCGGGATTCGCGCTGATGCCGTTCTCGCCGTGGCAGCCGACGCACTCCGCAGCCGCCTTCTTGCCCGCCTCCTTGTCTCCTTTGGCCGGGGTCTTGGCGCGGGCCGGCCTCTGCAGGGCGAAATAGAGCGCGAGCGACTTGATGTCCGAGTCGCTGAGCGAGTCGACCATCGACTTCATCATGTCGTCCTTGCGCTGGCCGTTCTTGTAGGCGGCGATTGCCGCGGCCAGGTACTTGGGATCCTGGCCGACGAGGCTCGGCATTCCGGGCGTGTTGCTCACGCCGATGTCGCCGTGGCAGCCGGCGCAGCTGGCCGCGGTCGCCTCGGCGGTCTTGAGCGTCGAGCCCTTCGCGGCCGCGGCGGCCGCTCCGCGCAGCGGCAGCGGCCGCGCCGGCTCGAGGCTCGCGTAGTACGCCGCCACCTGGACCAGCGCCTCGTCGCTGAGGAACTTCACCGCGCGCGCCATCGCTTCGTTGTGCCGCTCGCCCCGCCTATAGGCGTTCAGCTCGCGCAGGAAGTAAGCCGCCCGCTGACCCGCGATGTGGGGAATGCCCGGGATCGTGCTCTGCCCGAGCAGGCCGTGACAGGCGACGCAAGATTGTTCGGCCACGGCCTTGCCCTGCGCGACATCCTCGGTGCCCGCGTACACGGCCCGGAAATCGTCTCCCTTCTGGGGCGTGATCGTCGTCACCTGACCCGCCGCGAGCGACACATAGGCCGCGAGCCCGAAACCCGCGCAAGCGGCGAAGAACGCCCGGACTGCAGCACGGCTCCTGCGCCTCATGAACCCTTCCCCTGAAACGAAAGTTTGGATGTTCGGAGCAAGTAGTTTAACTTCTACGAAGCCGCCAGCCTACTGACCCCCGGGAATGCGCGGTTGACGCACATCAAATTGGACCCTCATCAGGGGCTGCCGGAAAGGAGCCAGCACTTGAACACCGTCGTGATCCCCGAGGGCTTTCGCGCTCTCAACCTGCCGCGCAATCCCTTCATCGAGGCCAACGGTCCGCTCTACGGGCGGCTCGAGGACGACCGTTTCGTCATGGGCTTTCTGTGCCAGACCAAGCATTGCAACCCGATGATGGTCTGCCACGGAGGCATGGTCGCGACCCTCGCCGACATGCTGCTGCTGCTCGGCACCAACATCCAGACCGGGCTGGGCCAGTTCCTGCTCACGGTAAGCCTGGACGTCGACTTCGTCGCCCCGGTCAAGCTGGGCGACTGGCTCGAGGGCCGCACCGAAGTGCTGCGCGCCGGCAAGAGCATCATCTTCACGCAGGGACGCATGACGGTGCGCGGCGATACCGTTGCTCGGGTCAACGCGGTGCTCAAGCCGAGCGGCAAGCCCCTGGCGGACTTCACGCCGGGCCGCTACTTCAGCGAGTAAGACCGTGCCCGCGCCGCGCAGCCACCGCGTCGTCGTCATCAAGGGCGACGGCATCGGCCCCGAGCTGGTCGACGCCGCCCTGCTCGTCCTCGACGCGGCGCGGCAAGCGCTCGGCTTCGAGCTCGAGATCGACCTGCGCGAAGGCGGCGCGGCGCTCTACCGCAGGACGGGCGCGAGCCTCGCGCCCGACACCTTCGAGGCGATCAAGCGGGCCGACGCCGCGATGAAGGGTCCGGTCGGGCTGCCCGACGTGCGCCTGCCCGACGGCACCGAGGCCGGACTGCTCGGCGGCGTGCTGCGGATCGGGCTGGACGCCTACGCCAACGTGCGCCCGGTGCGGCTGCTGCCGGGCGTCGAGGCGCCGCTCAAGGCCCAAGCGGGCGAGATCGACTACGTCATCGTGCGCGAGAACACCGAGGGCCTGTATCTCTCGCGCGGCAAAGGCGTCGGCACCAGCGAAGCGATGGCCGACACGATGCTCGTGACGCGCAAAGGCGTCGAGCGCGTCGCGCGCTACGCCTTCGAGCTCGCGCGGCGCCGGAGCGGCGCGCCCGAGGACGGCAACCGCCGCGTCACCTGCGTCGACAAGGCCAACGTCCTCGCCTCGCTCGCCTTCTTCCGCCGCGTCTTCGACGAGGTCGGCGAAGCCTACCCCGACGTCGAGCGCGAGCACCTCTACGCCGACGCCGCCGCCCAGGCCCTCGTCCTCCGGCCCCAGCGCCTCGACGTCCTGGTGATGGAAAACTTCCTCGGCGACATCCTCTCCGACCTCGGCGGCGCCACCGTCGGCGGCATCGGCCTCTGCCCCTCGGGCAACATCGGCGACGCGCACGCCTACTTCGAGCCCATCCACGGCAGCGCCCCCGACATCGCCGGCCAGGACAAAGCCAACCCCATCTCCCAGATCCTCAGCGCCGCCCTCATGCTCGAGCACCTCGGCGAGCCCGACGCCGCCGCCCTCATCCGCCGCGCCGTCGACACCGCGCTAAGAGAAAAGAAACTCTTCCTCGGCCGCTACGGCCAACCCGAAGGCGGAACGAAGCGCGCCTCCGAATCCGTCGCCGCCGCCGTGCGCGACCTCGCCGCGCGCTGAACCCCTAGCGCCCCGCCTCCACCAGCGCCGGCCCCACTCGGCGCCCTTATCCCGAAGTCCCACCTATCGCCGTATCTATGCCGGCAGATGTCCCTATACCTTTGCATATGGTTGCAACCACATATAGATGCTCCTAGCATCAATCGGATGCAGGCTAATTACTAGTTAGCAGGTTCAGGATGCTTGCCTCCCACATCAATGCAATCGAAGACGTTCTACTTGCACAAAGTCGAACTGCAAAGAACGCCGGTCATCCCAACCTTCGAGGTGGCCCTCGCGAATGGTTTATCCGCGACTTCTTACAGGGGCATCTTCCGTCCACGCTTGAGGTAGGGCAAGGCGAGATAATCGATTGCAACTCCCGCCCCAATCCTCCGCCCGGGAGCTACCGGCCGCAAGTGGACGTAGTCCTATACCGCCCCGACGTACCAAAGATTTCATATTCAGCCACCGACTCCGCATTTTTGGCGGAAGGTGTCATGGCTACGATCGAAAGCAAGTCGATGCTAACCGAGGTAGAACTCGGTAACGCATGCAAAGCATCGATTGCACACAAATCCCTCAGCAGGCAATCGTTTTCGGGCATGACCGTCGGCAATCTGCCGACCGAGATCATTTCCTATGTCGTGGCTTACGATGGCCCCGCAAACATGCAAACCGTGAGTGGATGGCTCGTCAACTACATACGAACCAATAACGCCAACTCAGATCAATTGGTCGATCTAATCATCATTTTGGGAAAGGGGGTTTTGTGGCGTTTGAAGTCTTTTTCAGCTCTGCAAATACCAAATGCGACGAGCAATCACAACTGGGCATTTATTGACCAGCGAGAAAAGAATCTCTTCACTTTATTCGCTCACATGCTTACATGGACTTCAGCCTCATCGACTCCGCCCAACACGTTGGGTTATGCCGCCAAAGTCCAATATCAAAATGTTCAACTGGCCTAAACAACCTGCTAACCCTGCGGTCCACCGGACGCTGCGCGATAAAGCCGCGCAGCGCCGGTGACCTCCACGTTAGATGGCGGAGACGAGCTTGGACATACTGACAGGTGCCGACTCAACGTTGCGCCAGTGCCTTCGCGTCCCGATCCCAGAGATTGCCGACGCAGCGCGTTTTCTTGACGCAGCTACGTCAGCTCATCTCCGAGGTCAGTCGAAGCTGGCCGAGGATCTGATACGTCTTGCAGATATGCCGGTTATTCGAGACTGGACGGAGTCAATCTGGTCCCATGACAGTTCGTTTGTGCGTTTTAGGAGCGCTTCGCTTCCTATGGCAAATCGCGTGAAGGCGAGGATGCCAACGGTTGCTGAGAAACAGAGCATTCATGCGCGAGACGGCTATCACTGCCGGTTCTGTGGGATTCCCGTAATTCGTCGCGAAGTCCGCGCACGGATTGCCAAGCGTCATCCCCAAGCTTTGCCTTGGGGCACCCGAAACGCGGATCAGCACGCTGCATTTCAGGCGATGTGGGCACAGTATGACCACGTAGTGCCTCACGCCAAGGGTGGGAGAAATGAGCTGGGAAACATGGTTCTGACGTGCGCGCCATGCAATTTCGGTCGTATGAGCAATTCTCTTGAGGAAGTCGGATTGCTCGACCCTCGAAATCGTGAGCCTGTGCAATCGCAATGGGACGGACTGGAACGTTTCCGGTAAATGACGAGCTACCGCCATCTAACCCCACAATCGAGAGGGAGGCGCGCAAGAGCGGCGCACGCCCCTCATTGTGAACGATAGGTGTCGAGATAGTGAACACGCGGCAGCACCGACTGGAGGGAACGATCATGCCGAATGTAGTTGATCAGGTCACGACAGAAACCCTGCAAGCCTTCGCCGACGCGTGGAATCGTCACGATATCGACGCTCTCATGTCGTTCATGACGGAGGATTGTGTGTTTGACGCCTCGGCAGGGCCGGACGTCTGCGGCACTCGCTATGCGGGCCGCGAGTCGGTCCGAGCCGGGTTTGCGGGAGTCTGGGCCACGTTCCCCGATGCGCACTGGGGTAACGCGCGCCATTTTGTTTGCGGGGACAGGGGAGTGTCCGAGTGGGTGTTCACGGGAACGCGGGCGGACGGCACCCGGGTCGAGGTCAATGGCTGCGATGTGTTCACTTTCCGGGACGGCAAGATTGCCGTAAAGAACTCGTACCGCAAGAATCGCCCACCTGTCAGCGAACCAAGGCGTTGAGCCTTCCGTTGCGCATGGCATCATGACGCCAGCCCCCCGTGTATATGAGGCCAAAGCCACTGGAGATGATTGGATGTTCAGCCACGTGATGGTCGGGTCGAATGACATCGAGCGCTCGAAGCGCTTCTACGACGCCGTGCTCGGCGTGTTCGGGGCGGGAGAGCCGGTACGAAATCAGAACGGCACCGGGCAAACCCGCCTGTTCTACCGGCATGACGGCGGAACGTTCTGTGTCAGCGAGCCGATCGACGGGGAGTCGGCCACTTTCGCCAACGGCGGCACCATCGGCTTCAAGTGCAGCTCGCCGGAGCAGGTGCGGAAGTTCCACGATACGGCTGTCGCGCACGGCGGAACTTCGATCGAGGACCCGCCGGGGCTGCGCGAAGGCAAGCTGGGTCCTCTGCACCTGGCGTACGTGCGCGACCCGGACGGCAACAAGCTCTGCGCGCTGCACCGGCCAAAATAGGCATTGATGTCGAGCCGCCCGTAGCGGAGCGGGGATGTCGAAGCTTCATTCCGTCTTCGCGCTCTCTGCGATCCTTGTCGCCGGACTTTCCGCCGAGGCGCGCGCGGGTCTGCTCGAGCGGACCTGCGACCGCGTTTACCGGAAGCTCGGTTCCGGACCGCGCGAAAGCCTGACGAGGTCGATCGAAGAATTCGTGGACGGCGGCAAGTCGTATCGAGGCTGCGTGATTCGGCTTTCGGGAAACTCCGGCAAGGGGACGGATGGCCAGCGGACGGACGGTCTGTTCGGCCCGACCCTGCCCTATTGCCCCGGCGGCAGGCTTCCGGCGGATCTCCCTCGCGTGATGATCAACCCGGAGGGCTGGTGCGGAGACCGGATGGCGGACGGGCCCGACGGCACTTCTTTCACGGCCATCAAGTCGGACGTCTTCTGCCTCGTCGAAGGACGCTGGGACGGCGGAGACGACAGCGATCCGAAGTACGTGCCGTCGACCCGCTACGAAGTCGTCGTGAAGTGCGGAAACAGATGACGGCGCGGCACGCTCTGCGCATCGAAGGGCACGTGAGCCCGGGATTCGAGCCGGTGCGCGAGGCCTTCCGGGAGAACTTCTCCCGCCGCCGCGAGCTCGGCGGCGCGTGCTGCGTCTACCGGCACGGCGAGAAGGTGGTGGACCTCTGGGGCGGCGTGCGGAACAAGGCGACCGGCGAGCCCTGGGAAGACGACACGATGGTGCTGGTGTACTCGACCACCAAGGGCCTCGCCGCGATGACGCTCGCGCTCGCGCACTCGCGCGGCTGGCTCGACTACGACGCGCGCATCTGCGCCTACTGGCCGGAGTTCGCGCAGCAGGGCAAGGAGCGGATCACGGTGCGCCAGCTGCTCGCGCACCAGGCGGGCCTTTTCGCTTTCGACGGTCAGGGCGACCGCGGCGTGGTCGCCGACCTCGACCGGCTGGCGGCGGTGCTGGCGCGGCAGAAGCCGGCGTGGGAACCGGGAACGCGGCAGGCCTACCACGCGATCACGCTCGGCTACTACGAGGGCGAGTTGCTGCGCCGCGTGGATCCGCGGCACCGCAGCCTCGGGCGGTTCTTCCAGGACGAGATCGCCGCGCCGCTGGGACTCGACTTCTACATCCGGCTGCCCGAAACGGTTTCGAACCGCAGGCTGGCGACGCTGTCGCGGCCGAGCCCGCTGAGGATGCTGACGGGCTTCCCGCCGCGCTTCCTACTCGCGGCGTGGAATCCGCGCTCCAACATCAGCCGCGCGCTCGCCGGCTCGATGCTGTCCCACGACCCGCAGCGAATCTACGCCCGCAATTTCGAAGTGCCGGCCGGCGGCGGGGTCGGCACGGCGTGCGCCATTGCTCGCGCCTATAGTGAGTTCGCCACCGGCGGCCGCGCGCTGAATCTGCGCCCGCAGACGCTGCAGGCCCTGGCGGCGCCGGCGATCCCGCCGGCGCGCGGGTTCTACGACGAATGCATGAAGTCCGACGGCGTGCGCTTCTCGCTCGGCTTCATGAAGCACTGCCCCATCTGGCAATTCGGCGACGAGAGCGCGTTCGGCATGCCCGGCACGGGCGGCTCGCTCGGCTTCGCCGATCCGGAAGCCGGCGTCGGATACGCCTACGTCACCTGCGGCATGGGAACGTCGATCACCGGCGACCCGCGGGAGCTCGCGCTGCGAAAGGCGGTCTACTCGGCGTTGGTGTCGGCCGGCTGACGGCACGCCGCGTCGCCATGAGATTGCATCCGTATTGGGATGCCTCTAGCATCCACCGCATTGTGTTGGCCATGAGACGTCGATGAAAGCGTATCTCGCAGCCCTGCTCCTGGCGCTGGCTGCCGCCGTCGCCGGCAGCGCCCAGGCATCGCCGCTCGACGAGCTCGGCGGGACGCCGGTGTCCAAGCTCGAGTTCGGCAGCTTCAAGCTGGAGGTGGCGCTCACGGGCATCCAGGACTGGCCGTCCGCCGTCGAAGGCGCGAGCGTGACGTACCGGCGCGACCCGGACCAGATCGTGATTCGCATTGCCGTGAAGAAGGTCCCCGCCGACGGGTTTCGCACCGCGTGCGCCGAGACGATCGGGCGCGTGCGCAAGTTCCTCTACGTCGACGCGAACGGGTTCGCCCCCATGGGGCGTTCGAATCTGGGCCAGTACTACCGGGGGCTGTGGAAGGGGCCCCGGCGGGAAGCCGCGTTGCGGGAGCTGGACGCGGACACGCTGATCCGGGTCGACGTCGTCGAGCGCGGCAGCTGCCACGCCGCCCTCATCAAGGCCCCGGTCAGGTTCGAGGCGTTACCCTCCACTGCCAAGTAGCCGGCGCAAACGGGACACGACATGGCGGACACCCTTACCCTGCTCGGATTGATGCTCAACTTCGCTGGCGCGCTGCTGCTCGCGCTGCACCGCTCGCCGGGCCTCGAAATCAGTGCGGACGGGCGCAGCCTGGTGCCGGCGCAGCAGGAGCCCTCGCCCGAGGAGCGCGCGCGCAACCTGCGGCGCTACTGGCGCAACGCGGTGGCGACGCGCGCCGGGCTGTTCTGCCTGTGCGCGGGCTTCGCCCTGCAGATCCTCGGCTTCGTCTATCCCGACTACGGCACCGACGGCGGAACGACGACGATGCTGATGCAACACAGGGTAAGCGTCGCCGCGCCACATTGACCACACAGGAGGCAAGCATGGGAAAAACGATCGATTTCAAGCGTCCCGACGGCAAGAGCGTGTCGGGCTACCTCGCCGAGCCGGCCGCCGGCGCCAACGCGCCCGGCCTGGTCGTGATCCAGGAGTGGTGGGGCCTGAACAACCAGATCCGCGGCGTCGCCGACAAGATGGCGGCCGCCGGCTACCGGGCGCTGGTGCCGGACCTGTACCGGGGCAAGAGCGCCCTCGAGGCGAACGAGGCGGAGCACCTGATGAACAACCTCGACTTCGGCGACGCGGCGGGCCAGGACGTGCGCGGCGCGGCGGCGCACCTCAAGGCCACGGGCAGCAAGAAAGTCGGGGTAACCGGCTTCTGCATGGGCGGCGCGCTCACGCTGCTCGCGGCAGTGAACGTGCCGGAGGCGGATGCCGAAGTCGTGTGGTACGGCTATCCCCCGCTCGAATATGTCGACGCGTCGAAGATCAAGGCGCCGCTGATGGCGCACTGGGCCACCGAAGACCAGGCCTTTCCAATCGGCAAGGTAGACGAGCTGGAGAAGAAGCTGCGCGAGGCCGGGGTGGGCTTCGAGTTTCACCGTTACCAGGCCAAGCACGCCTTCGCCAACGAGACGGCGGACTCGAAAAAGCTTCCGATCCTCGGCTACAACCCCGAGGCGGCGAAGCTGGCGTGGAGCCGGACGACGGATTTCTTCGCCAAGCACCTCAAGTAGCGGCATGCAGGACAAGAACAGGAGCGGACGCCTGTCCGGGCGCGCGGCGCTCGTCACCGGCGCGAGCCGCGGCATCGGCCGCGCGATCGCGCTGCGCTACGCCGAGGAAGGCGCCGACCTGTTCCTCACCGCGACCAGCCGCGCCAAGCTCGAGGAGACGCAGGCGCTCGCGGCGGTGCACGGAGGCAAGGTGGCGCCGCACCTCGCCGACGTAGCCTAGCGCGCGGCGGTCGAGGCAATGGTCGGCGAGGCGGTGAAGACAATGGGCCGCATCGACGTGCTGGTGAACAATGCCGGCATCTACAAGGCCGCGCGCCTGGTCGACTACACGCCCGAGGATTTCGACCGGATCATGAAGGTCAACCTGTACGATGCGTTCAACGTCATGCAGCTTGTGCTGCGGCACATGCAGGCGAGGAAAAGCGGCAAGGTGGTGAACATCGCCTCCAGCGCCGGAAAGTGGATGTCGATGAACCAGAGCGCCTACAACGCCTCCAAGCACGCGCTGGTAGGGCTGACGCGCTGCGCCGGCCTCGAGATGGGCCCGCACGGCGTCAACGTCAACGCGATCTGCCCCGGCTTCGTCGAGACCGACATGATCGAGGAGTTCCGCGCCCATGGCGAGATCCTCGGCATCCCGTTCGAGAAGGTGAAGGAGACGGGGCTCGCGCGCGTGCCGCTCAGGCGCTTTCTCAAGCCCGAGGAGATCGCTCACCTCGCGGTCTACCTCGGTTCGGGCGAATCAGACGGCATGACCGGCCAGTCGATCCTGCTCGACGGCGGCATGGTGGTCGTGTGAGCGCTACTTGCGGGCGGCCTTCTTCGCCGCCTGCCGCTCCTTCTCGAGGCGGGTAACCTTGTCCAGCTCGCGCTGCTTGGCTTCGCGCCGCGCCTGCACTTCCTGCAGCCGCTCCTCCTCGGTCGGCGGCTCCCAGTCGAGGAACTTGGGGCGCAACCTGCGGAAATATTCGGCGGAGGACTCGGTCTGCCTTGGTTTCGCCTTGCTCGTCTTGCTCACGCGCGCCTCAGTTGTGATGGTGGCCGCGCCGGTTCGTCCGTGCGCCCACGGTCGGTCGGCCGGGATGCGGTGTACGCGCCCCTGACGGTGCGCACCGCAACCCCCGCCGCGACGGTCCGAGTATCGCTTTCCAATACGCCGCACCAGAACGCCGAGCGGGTCAGCTTATCATCGCGCGTATCCATCGGTCATTCTCCATCCGCCGCCCTGCAGCTACTTTAGACCTTTTTGCCGCACCCCGATCAACTTTTCCCGAGGCACCTCATGCAAACGATCACCGCCCTTGGCAGCACCGTCGGCGAGCTTCTCAAGTCGCGCAAGGAAACGCTGGCGGTGGCGGAGTCCTCCGCCGGCGGCCTGATCAACGCGTCCCTGGTCGCGGTCCCCGGGGCCTCGGCGTACTACCTCGGCGGCGTGATCGTCTACACCTACGCCGGGCGCGAGGCGCTGCTGGGCATCACGAACGAGGAGATGAAGGGCATGCGTTCCGCCACCGAGGCCTACGCGCAGCTCGTGGCGCGCCGGGTGCGCGCGAGGCTCGGCGCAACCTGGGGGCTGGCGGAGACCGGCGCCAGCGGTCCGCGCGGCAACCGCTACGGTGACGCGCCGGGACACGCCTGCATCGCGGTCAGCGGGCCGCTGGAGGCGGCGGTGACGCTGGAAACGGGACGCGACGCACGCGAGGAGAACATGTGGGCCTTCGCGCAGCGGGCGGTGGAGCTGCTGCGCGGCTGCCTGGAGAAAACCGGGAGCTAGGCGGCGCGCTCGCCGAGTAAGTCGGAGACCTCGAAGATGCCGGTGAAGTCGAGGTCGTGCTCGGACGCCATCGGCTGCGACACGAGCAACCGCAGGTTCTCGAGCTGGACCAGCCACTCTCCGATCTGCGCATCGGAATAGCGCCGCAGCCTGGTGCGGATCGCGTCGGGGTGAGTCTCGTCGATAACCAGCGCCAGAATGTTCCGCATTTCGACCGGCACGTTCGGACTCTGGTTCTGCCAGGCCCATAGCCCTGCCTGCGTTCGCCGGTAGATTCTGTCCGCGATTCCCATCCTCACCCTCTCTCGATCAGCCCGCTTCAGGCCTCGAGCCATGCTTGCACCCCCGCCTCCGCGCGACAAGAGGCTTGAAATAATTTGACATTGGCGGAAGTTGGCACGCGGCGTCAGGATCCGTGACGCATTTCCTCATTCTGAGTAGCATTGCGACAAAGAGGAGACTGGAGGAGGTCCGCGATGGAGGAAAAGCCGAGCTATGTGCACGGGGCGTCGTTGGCGCCTCTCATCGGTGAGACGATCGGCGCGCATTTCGACCGCATGGCGGCAAAGTACGCGGCCCGCGACGCGCTCGTGGTCAGGCACCAGGACGTGCGCTGGACCTGGGCCGAGCTCAAGCGCCGGGTGGACAACCTCGCCTGCGGCTTGCGGCGGCTAGGCCTCGCGCCCGGCGATCGGATCGGCATCTGGTCGCAGAACTGCTCGGAGTGGGTGCTGACCCAGTTCGCGACCGCCAAGGCAGGGCTGATCCTGGTGAATATCAATCCCGCCTACCGCAGGTCCGAGCTCGAGTACGCGCTCAACAAGGTCCGGTGCAAGGCGCTGATCCTCTCGCCCGGGTTCAAGACCAGCAACTACATCGAGATCCTGCAGTCGGTCGCGCTCGACCTGAAGAGCCTCGAGACTGTGATCCGGCTCGGCAGTGACAAGACGCAGGGCATGCTCAACTTCGACGACCTACTGGTGGACGCCAGCGACGCCGAGGTGGAGCAGCTCGAAGCGCTCGGGCGCACGCTGCAGTTCGACGACCCGATCAACATCCAGTTCACCTCTGGCACAACCGGCGCGCCCAAGGGCGCCACGCTGACCCACCACAACATCCTCAACAACGGCTACTTCATCGGCGAGGCGATGCGCTTCACCGAGAAAGACCGCCTGTGCATCCCGGTCCCGCTCTACCACTGCTTCGGCATGGTTCTCGGCAACCTCGCCTGCCTCACGCACGGCGCGACGATGGTGTACCCCGACGGCGGCTTCGACGCGAAGAGCGTGCTCGAGGCGGTGCAGGCCGAGCGTTGTACCGCGCTGCACGGCGTGCCGACGATGTTCATCGCGGTGCTCGACCACCCGGATTTCGCCAAGTACGACCTCTCCACCCTGCGCACCGGCATCATGGCCGGCTCGCCCTGCCCGGTCGAAGTGATGAAGCGCGTCGCCGGGACGATGAACATGCGCGAGGTCACGATCGCCTACGGCATGACCGAGACCTCGCCAGTGAGCTTCCAGAGCTCGGTCGACGACCCACTCGAGCGGCGCGTGTCGACCGTCGGCCGGATCCAGCCGCACATCGAGGTAAAGGTCGTCGACGCCGAAGGCCGAGTCGTGCCGCGCGGCGAGAAGGGCGAGCTGCTCACGCGCGGTTACTGCGTGATGCTCGGCTACTGGAACGATGAGGAGAAAACGCGCGAGGCGATCGACGCCGCCGGCTGGATGCACACCGGCGACCTTGCCACGATCGACGCCGAGGGCTACTGCAACATCGTCGGGCGCTCGAAGGACATGGTGATCCGTGGCGGCGAGAACATCTATCCGCGCGAGGTGGAGGAATTCCTCTACCGCCACCCCAAGGTGCAGGACGTGCAGTGCGTTGGCGTGCCCGACGACAAGTACGGCGAAGAGCTGTGCGCCTGCGTCGTGCTGCGCGCCGGCATGAGCTCGACCGAGGAGGAGATCCGTGAGTTCTGCCGCGGCCAGATCGCGCACTACAAGATCCCGCGCTACGTGAAGTTCGTCGAGGGCTTCCCAATGACCGTCACCGGCAAGATCCAGAAGTACCTGCTGCGCCAGCAGATGTCCGACGAGATGGGGTTGAAGGCGCAGAAAGCGGCCTGAGCGAAACTAATTCCTCCTGCATGCTCAGTAAGTTGGCGTACTATTTGAACGAAGTACGTAACGTCGCGGGGGTGGGGGATGAGGGCTCTTCTCGCTACGATCCTGATTGCGCTGCCCGGCCTCGCCTGGGGCCAGCGCGTGCTCGAGTTCAGCCACGACTTCGCGTTCAGCGCCCGCGAGGTGAACGCGCTTGCGGCGCACGAGTGGCGCACGTGCTTGCGCAGCACACGCGCGAGTTCGTGAGCGTGGCGCGCTACTTCGTCGACAACGGCCTGCACCGCGACTGCGGCGACATCCGCAACGAGCTCTAGGAGAGCTTCCCGGTAATGCTCCGCATGCGCCCGGTGTACGTGCAGCAGGAGCTGGAGCCCGACCACATCGGATTCGTTCTCGGCGCCGAGGCCGGGTTCCGGCCGGGGGCGATGATTACCCTGCTCAAGAAGCTGGGCGACGGAGGCGAAACCGTGCTCACCACCCACCCGACCGAAGCGCAGCGCCTGGCCCAGGCACGCAGCATGCTTGAGAGCGCGCGCAGGCTCTACGCCCGCGCCTTGAAGTAGCCGGACCGGCGGGGGCATACTCTGTTCAACCGACGGGAGGTGCCCCAATGCAGATCCTGCCCCACGATCTCGACCACGAGTTCCCCGAATTCTCGGGAGTCATGCATCAGCTCAGGCAGCGCGACCCCAAGCTCGGCAACCTGTTCGAGAAGTACGACAAGGTGAACGGCACGATCGTCGACATCGAGGAAAACGACAAACCCTTCCAGGACACGGAATTCGAGGAAATGAAGAAGGAGCGTCTGCGAATCAAGGACGAGATCTACCGCGCGCTCCGCGCGCACAATTCCTAGCCGCGCCCCAGGGCCTGTTCGAAGGCCCAGCCGATACGCAGCGCCGTCGCCTCGTCGTAGCCGCGGCACGCGATCTGCAGCGAGGTCGGCATCCCCGCCGCGCCGGTCCCATTGGGCAGCGCGAGCGCGCACCACTCGATAAGATTGAACGGCCGTGTGAAGCCGGCGGCGGTGCCCGACTGGTCGATCTCGTCCACCGGCGGCGCAACGTTCGCGGTGGTCGGCGTGAGCAGCGCGTCGACGTCGGCGAGCGCGGCGTCGAACTCGCGCTTAATGTGGTCGCGCTCCCGCAGCGTCAGCAGGTAGTCCTTCGCGCTCATGCCGCGTCCGAGGCCGATCCGTGGTCGCACGTCGTCGTCGACCGGCAGCTTCGGGTCGTCGGTCAGCTCGCCGACGAAGCTGTAACCCTCGGCGCCGATGATGCGCCCCACCACCACGCCCATCTCGGCGAAGCCGCGCGGCAGCGCGACGTCGACGATCGCCGCGCCGAGATCGGCCAGCAGTTCCAGCGAAGCGTCGTAGGCGGCGAGCACCCCGGGCTCGCAGCCTTTGCGCTCGGCCTCCGGCATCCGCGCCAGGCGCAGCCCGCGCGCACCCGCCTTGAGCCGCGGCAATGCGTCGTCGCCGGAGAGAACCTTGTACAGCAGCGCCGCGTCCTCGACGGAGCGCGCCATCGGGCCCGGCGTGTCGAGCGTGGTGCTGAGTGGCAGCACGCCGTGGCAGCTGACGCGGCCGATGGTCGTCTTCAGGCCGGTGAGTCCGCACCACGACGATGGAATCCGCACCGAGCCGCCGGTGTCCGTGCCGATACCCCAGGGCGCCATGCCCGCGGCTACCGCCACGCCGGTGCCCGAGCTGGAGCCGCCTGGGGCACGGTGCGTCCCGGCATCGCATGGATTCCACGGCGTTCCCATGTGGCGGTTGGTGCCGAAGCTGCCCATGGCGAACTCGACCGAGTGCGTCTTGCCGAGCACGATCATTCCCGCCGCGAGCATGTGCCGCACCAGGGTCGCGGTAACGGGCGAGACACGCTTCTCCCACGCCTTGGAGCCGCCGGTCGTGATGTAGCCCTCAATATCGATGATGTCCTTCACCGCCACCGGGATGCCGTGCAAAGGCCCGACCGCATGCCGGGCACGGCGCGCGGCGTCCGCCGCGGCCGCCGCCGCGCGCGCCTCCTCGGCGTAGACATGGACGAAAGCGTGCAGTTTCGCGTCGTGGCGCGCAATGCGCTCGAGCAGGCCGTCCACCAGCGCCGCGGAAGTCAGCTCGCCCGAGGCGAGCGCGTCGAGCAGGCGGTGAACCGGCAGTGAACGGGGATTGTCGTAGCAAGATGGCATGTGCCGCATATTACAGTCCTCGCGATGGCTGACTGCTGCGAATCCGCCGCCTGTGCGCCGCAAGGCGCGCGTCAGCGCGGCACGCTGAAGATCGTCCTCACCATCAACGCGGTCATGTTCCCAGCCGTTCTCGCCGCGGCACGCGTGGTGCGGGCTAGCGCAGGATCGCTTCGAGAAACGCGCGCGTCCGGCCGTTGGCAAGCTCGCGCATCGCAGGCACGTCGGTAGCCGCGCCTTCGCGCGCGAACGCGTGTCCGGTTTCCCGGTAGAGGTGCATCGTGACGAGGGGGCTGGCGCCCAGCGCATCGCGCAGCTGCGCGCGCACCGCCTCGGGAGTCCATGGATCGCTCTCGCCGATATGCATGAGCAGCGGCTTGCTCAGATTCGACGCTTCGTCCAGGTGCGTTTCGATGCCGACGCCGTAGTAGCTCACGTTGCAATCGGCGGCGCCGCGCGCCCCGACTAGGTAAGCGAGCTTGCCGCCCAGGCAATAGCCGGCGGTGGCCACTCGGCCGCTGCAGTCCT
>Ga0210077_1000084_pt1 | contig 51431 bp, 59 predicted proteins | sample RushMan_CattailN_5_FD_185556 | JGI IMG/M metagenome (GOLD analysis project Ga0210077, IMG submission 185556) | Wetland microbial communities from San Francisco Bay, California, USA, that impact long-term carbon sequestration -... | ecosystem: Environmental > Aquatic > Marine > Wetlands ...
CGGGCGACGCGGTGATGCACCCGCGTCCCGTGGGACGGGGCTATGCGCGCCTGGCGGGCGGCGGCGAGGCGGGCTGGTGGCCGGCGCCCCCGGAGGAGGGCATTCCGGCGCACGAATTTCACTACGCGAGCCTCGACAACCTGCCGCCGGGACTGCGCTACGCGTGGCGCGTGGCGCGCGGCCATGGCGTCGACGGCGCGCGCGACGGCATCGTGCGGCACAACGTGCTCGCCTCGTTCTGCCACCTGCGCGGGGCCGGCGAGAGCGGCTGGGTGCGCCCGTTCGTCGCCTTCGCGCGCGAGCGCGCGCAGGTCCTGAACCGGCAGGCGTCGTGACCCGCAAGCTCGCCATCACCCCGCGCGCCGCGCAGCAGGTGCGCCGCGCCGCGGCCGCGAGCGGTGCCGAGGGGATGGCCCTGCGCGTCGCCGCCAAGCGCGAGGCCGACGGCAGCGTGCTGCTCGGGATCGGCTTCGACGACGAGCGCGCCCAAGACGACCTGATCGAGACCGCGGGCGTGACGCTGCTCGTGTCGCAGCACAGCCGCGACCTGCTCGAGGACATGGTGCTCGACTTCGTCGAGCCCGATTTCGTGGTGGTGCCGGCGCCGCCCGGGGAAGATGGCGCTTGACCTGATCGTGATCGGCTGCGGTCCTGCCGGCTACAAGGCGGCGGCGGGCGCCGCGCGTCTGGGCGCCGCGGTCGCGGTCATCGAGCGCGGCACGCCGGGCGGCAACTGCCTCAACGAGGGCTGCATCCCGGCGCGCGCGCTGCTGCACCCGGCGATGCTGATCGAGGACTGCAAGGCGCTCGCCGGGCGGGGGCTGGTGGGCAGCCCTCAGGCCGATTTCGGCGCCGCGGTGCGCCACAAGGATACGGTAGTCGGCGCGCTGCGCGACGGCCTGCCCGGCGCGATGCGGCGGCTCGGCATCACGATGGTGCGCGGCGCGGCGAAGCTCGAAGCGCCGGGCCGGGTCCGGCTGGAAGACGGGGAGGTGCTCGAGGCGCCGCGTGTCGTGGTCGCGACCGGCTCGCGCCCGCGGCAGCTTCCCGAGTGCCCGTTCGACGGCAGCGTGGTGCTGTCCTCGCGCGAGTTCTTCTCGAGCCTGAACCGGCTGCCCGAGCGGGTGCTGTGCGTCGGCGGCGGCGCGGTCGGCGTCGAGGCCGCCTACCTCGCGCGCCAGTACGGCGCGCAGGTCACTCTCGTCGAGCGCGAGCCGCGCCTGCTGCCCTCGGCGCGCGTGCCGGAGCACGTCGCCGACCTGCTCGAGTCGCGCCTCGAGCGCCTCGGCGTCGAGCTGCGCACCGGCGCGCAGGTCGCGGCCTGCCGGGTCGAGGCGAACCGCGCCGAGGTGACCTTCGACGACGGCAGCGCGGCCGGCTACGGCCTGGTGCTGGTCGCGGTGGGGCGCGAGCCGAACAGCGGCGGGCTCGGACTGGAGGAGATCGGCGTGCGGCTCAACGCCGCGGGACAGGCGCGCACCGATGCCTTCCTCGAGACCGACGTCGCCGGCGTCTACGCCGCGGGCGACGTGCGCGAGGGGCCGATGACCGCCAACGCGGCGCTCTACGACGCCAAGCTGGTGGTGGCGAACACCTTCGGCGGCGAGCGCCTGCGCGCGAACTACTTCAAGGTGCCCTTCGTGGTGAACTCGGCGCTCGAGATCGCCACCGTCGGCCTGTCGGAAGCGCAGGCCGAGGACGCGGGTTTCGCGCCGCGGGTCGCGCGCAGCAGCTTCGGCGCTTCGGCCAAGGCGCGCGCGCGGCACGACTACGACGGCTTCATCGAGGTGGTGCACGACCTCGAGACCGGCCAGCTGCTCGGCGGCTGCATCGTCGGCTCCGAGGCGGGCGAGCAGATCCTGCTGCTCGGCGCCGCCTGCCAGTCGGTGCGCGGCATGTGGTTCCTCAAGGACCTGAGCTACAGCCACCCCTCGTGGTGCGAGGAGATCGAGGCCGCGATCGACCCCCACGCCGTCTCCCTCGCGCGCGAGGCCGAGATCCTGTTCCGGCCGGGGATCCACGCCGGGGACTGAACGCTGGCGGGGCTCGAGCCGCCGGCGGGCAGCCTATTTGTCATTGCCACCGAAGAGTCGTAATACACTGTCGGGAATGCACGTCACCTGACAAGACCATTGCATGTCGACAGGGTTGCTAGATCGCATCTACAGCCGCACCGAGTCCGGCGAGGAAGCCCTCACGTCAGGCGACGTGGCGATACCTTCCGAGTACCGCCGGATTCTGAGGGTGATCGAGGGGGAGACGCACGCCGACGTCATTCGCGGGCGGCTGCGCCACTACGACGACGCGCTCATCGCGGACTGGCTTGCCGAGCTCGAGGAGCTCGGCTTCGTCAGATCGAATCCCGCCGAGGTCACGCAGAATCTGCACTTCAGCGGCATTCTGAACGCGCAGCGCCTGGCCGCGGCGCAACGCACGGCCGACGATTCGCAGCGCATCGGTCTCGAGCAGACGCAGGCCGCGGTCACGGCGCTCGCCCGCGCGGGCGCCTTCCTGTCGCTCGACCGGCTCAACAACCGGCAGCCGCTCGCCAAGAAGCCGACCGATATCCGGGTGCTGATCGTGGAGGACGATCCGGACCAGGCGGCGCTTGCCGACCTGCGCGTCAGCATGGGCGGCTACGACGTGCGGCTTGCCCGTAACTGCGCCGAGCTGGTCCAGGAATTGCGCACCCGCGCGGCTCCGGACGCCGTGCTGCTCGACGTCATGCTGCCCGACGGCAACGGTTTCGACGTCCTGGCGAGCATCCGGCGGCACCCCAAGCTGGCCTTGCTGCCGGTGGTGATGCTCACGATGCTCGCCAAGCCGGACGAGGTGGGCCGCGGCCTGGCGCTCGGCGCGGACGGCTACGTGACCAAGCCCTACAGCAAGAAGATCCTGACCGATACGCTCCGCGCGGTGCTGAAGCACGGTTGAGCCGTGGTCGCGCCTCGGGTTATGACTTGCCCTTGCGCAGGTCGTGCCGGACGGCGTAGACGGCAGCCTCGACCCGGGAGGAGAGGTTGAGCTTGGTGAGGACGTTGCGCACGTGCAGCTTGACGGTGTCGATGCTGATGCCGAGCTCCTGGGCGATCGCCTTGTTGCTCTTGCCGCGCGTCAGGCAGTCGAGGATCTCGCGCTCGCGCGGGGTGAGCTGGTCCATCAGCGAGCCCGCGGCGTCGGGCTTGCCGTCGAGCAGGCGCACCAGCTTGGCGGTCATCGCCGGGGCGACGACCACCTCGCCGCGCGCCGCGCGCAGGATGGCCTCGATCACCTCGCCGGGCTCCATGCTCTTCAGCAGGTAGCCGCGCGCGCCGGCGCGAAGCGCCGCCGCCATGTCTTCCTCGGAGTCGCTCATGGTGAGCACGATCACCGGGATCTTCAGGCCTTCCTCGATCAGGAGCCGGATCGACTCGACGCCGTCCTGCCCTGGAATGTTGAGGTCCATGACGAACACGTCGGCTTGCTGGGCGATGAGCGGGCGCGCCTCGGCGAGGGTGCCGACGATGCCGGAGACGTGGATGCGGCCGTCCTGCTCGAAAAGCTCGGCCAGCCCCTTGCGGAACAGAGGGTGGTCGTCAACGAGGATTGCTTTGATCGGTTCCATGCGCGCCGCGCGCGGGGAAGGACAGGCACAGGCGCGCACCGCGGCCCGGCGTCGAGTCGATCTTGAGCCAGCCGCCCAGCCGCCGGGCGCGCTCGTGCATGATCGCCAGGCCGAAGTGTTCGTAGCGGTGGCCCGCTCCGGTGGCGAAGCCGGCGCCGTCGTCCTCGATGCAGACGCGGCACTCCGCGCCCGCAAGCTCGAGCGAAAGGCGCACCGTGCTCGCGCGCGCGTGCTTGTGCACGTTCGCAAGCGCTTCCTGCACGATGTGGAACGCGTGCATTTCCTCCTCGGCCGTCAGGCTCGGCTCCGGCCCGCGCACGTCGAACGAGACGCGCGCGTCGCTGCGCCTGGCGAAGACGTCGAGCGCCGCCTGCAGCGCGGCGACCAGACCGCGCGGGTCCATCGGCTGGCGGAAGCGCCCGATCAGCTCGCGCAGCTCGCCGTAGGCCGCCTCGATCGCGTCCTCCATCTCGGCGAGGTAGCGCTCTGCGCGCACGGGATCGCCGCCGCGCTGGGCGTCGCGCAGCGCGGCGGCCCGCATGCGGGTGTAGGCGAGCGTCTGCGCCACCGAGTCGTGCACCTGGTTGGCGAGCAGCTGGCGCTCGTTGACGAGGGTCGCCCGCGCGTTCTCGCGCGCGAGCTGCGCGTTCTCCAGCGCCACCCCGAGGTGCTCGCTGATCGCGCCGAACAGCAGCCGCACGTCCTCGGAGAGCGGGCGGCCGTCGGCGAGGAAGAGGTTGTAGACGCCGTGCAGCGCGCCCTTGTGGCGCAGCGGCACCGCGATCACCTCGCCGCAGCCGGGAAGGAATGTGCCGGGATTCATGCCGCGGCACACGCGCGGCTCGCCAGACCAGGTCGCCCGGTCGCTCTCGAGGGACTCGCCGCAAACGCCGCAGTCGCGCGGCACCAGGCGCTCGCGCTCGATCATCTCGGACGGCAGGCCGACCGAGCTGACCAGCCTCAGCTGCTTGCCGTCGGGGGTGAGCAGGCGCACGCTGCCGGCCAGCGCCCCGGCGACGCGCACCATGGTGGAGAGGTAGCGCGAGACGAGCTCATCGAGCGTCGCCTCGGTGGACAGGCTGGAGGCGATCTGCGACAGCACGAGCAGCGCCGGCACCTTGTAACGGCCTTCCTCCGGCGCTTCGGCTGCGGCTGGCATGTCCCTCCCAGAGGGACCCGGGCCGGCCCCCTCAGTGGATGATATGGTAGACGGGCGCCTTCCCTATCGTCCACTCGCGGCTTCGGAGCGCCTACGGCTGCTTCGGCGTCTTGTATTCGGCTTCCTTCTGGAACGACTCCCAGACGGTTTCGTATCCGACAAACCCCTTCTCGTTCGGCGGCAACTGGCGCGTTGTCACAAACCGCGCATGGCCGTCAGGAACCTTGGTGGGTGCGGGTTTCTTCTCCTCGCTCATAAGTCACCTATTCTGCCGTAAAGTCAGGATTGTAGAGGTCTCATCAGTGACGGGTCGACATCCGCGCCCGCCACGATAGCCTGGCCCGCCCTCGTCTCTTCATCCGTTGCGTCGCGCACGGTCAGGATCTCGAGCGTAAAGACGACTTCCCTGCCGCAAAGCGGATTGTTGCCGTCGACGGTCAGCGTCCTGTCGTCGATCCGCGTCACGATGAAGCTGCGGGTCTGCCCCTTGTCGTTCTCCATCAGGATGGAGGTGCCGAGTTGCCGATAGTCCTCGGGAACGTTCTCGATCTGGTCCGTAAAGACGAGCGACTCGTCCCTGGGACCGAAGATCTGATTGCCATCGATCGGCACCTCGATGACGTCGCCCGCGTACCTGCCCTCCAGCTCCTTGTGCACGGAAGGGGCCAGAATCTCATTGTGTCCGTGAACATAGCCCAGCGGGAATTCGACCCGGGTGAGGACATGCCCCGACTTCCGGTCGGTCACCTTGTAGGTGAGCTCGACGAACTTGCCGTCGCGGACGCGCTCAGAAGATGGATGCGCCGAAGATTCTGACATTGCCGTTCTCATAGCCGAGGACGAGCCGGCCGAGCCATTCGCCTTCCTTCTTGGTGCTGCGCTGCCGGTAGAGAACCGTCACGTGCTCGCCCCGGCGGATGATGCCGAGAAAGTCGAAGTCTTCCGACAGGCTTCTCGCCAGCTCGCTGTTGGCGAACTGGTGGCCGACGACGACCTGGTTCATGGCAAGCGCCAGGGAATTGGAGAAGTTCCTGACGAATTCCCCGTACTTGCCTTCGTTCGAATACTTGATGAGGTCGCGCCACAGCGGATTGGCGATGGCGAGAATCTCCTCGTCGGTCTTTTCGATGATGTTCACGCGCGGCTCTTCCCGGGCGGGGGAGGCCGGCTTCAAGGGGAACGTCGCTACTCCTCGTCCGACACCAGGTGATAGCAAGGCGCCTTCTCCATGGTGTATTCGCCGGTCTTCGGATCCCGGCGCGAAACAGTCAGCACGTGCCAGTTCGCGTCGTCCACCTTCATGGCGTCGCCCCGGTAGTAGTAACCCGGCCAGCGCGTCTCCTTGCGGAACAGCGTGTGCTGCGTGACGCACTCCGCGGCGCGATGGCGGTGCTTCAATTCCCAGGCGCGCAGCAACTCGTGAATGTCCGCTGCGGCGAGGTTCTCGAGGTCTTCCTCCATGATCTTGAGCTTCTTGAGACCGATATGCAGGAGCTTCTCGTTGGTCATGTAGTTGACGGTCATGCCGCCGCAGTACTCGTCCATCAGCTTCTGCAGGCGGTCCAGCCCCTGCTGGGGATTGATGTAGTGCGGGTTGACGCTGCCCGCCACGACCGCGTTGCGGTAGGTCTTGTAGTGCTCCAGGGGCTTGTAGATCTCTTTCTTGCGGCGCTTGATCTGCGCGTCGGACACGACGATGCCTTCGGCCTTGCCGTCGTCGATGTACTTGCAGGCGGCCTTCGCGGCGAGACGGCCTTCGGTGAACGACCCCGATGAGAAGGCGTGCGGCGTGCCGCCGACCGCATCGCCGGCGCCGAACAGGCCTTCGATCGTCGTCATGCGGTTGTAGCCCCAGAAATACTCGGGAGGGGAGAGGTCCTCGGGACCCGAGCACCAGGCGCCCGAGCAGGTCGCGTGGGAACCCATCACGTAGGGCTCGGAGGTGGTCAGCTCGGGATTCTCGTTCTTGGGATCCACGTCGGTAGCGGCCCACACAACGGCCTGGCCGACGGTCATGCCGAGGAAGTTTTCCCAGCCGACCTCTTCCAGGTGGGGATCCTGGAAGGCGCGCATGGTCACCATGTGAATGGGGCCGCGGCCGGCATTGACCTCGCTGATCAGGGCATGGTTGCGCAGGCAGGTCGGGATCGGCCGGTGGGTCAGGTGAAAGGAATCCGGATCGAGATATTCCTTGCCGACCATCTTCTGCAGCTCGGGCCACCATTTGGACTCGAACTCTTCGCCCAGGCAGTTCTGCGTATAGGTCTTCAGGTGCAGGAAGTAGGCGCCGACCGGACCGTAGCCGTCCTTGAAGCGCGCCAGCACGATGCGATTTTCCATCTGCGTCATCTTGGCGCCGGCTTCGATCATGAGCCCGTAGGCCGACGCGGACGACCAGGGCGCATACCAGGTGCGGCCGGAGCCTTCGCCCACCGAGCGCGGCTTGAAGATGTTGGAGGCGCCGCCCGCGCCGCAGATCACCGTCTTGGCCTTGAAGACGTGGTAGTTGCCCGTGCGCACGTTGAAGCCGACGGCGCCGGCGACGCGGTTTTCCCTGCTCTCGTCCATCAGCAGGTGGGTGACGCAGATGCGGTTGAAGACCTTGTCCGCCGATTTCTTGGCGGCCTCGGACACGATGGGCTTGTAGGACTCGCCGTGAATCATGATCTGCCATCGCCCTTCACGCAGATAGCGCCCGGTCTTCGGGTCCTTCATGATGGGCAGGCCCCACTCCTCGAACTGGTGCACCGTGGAGTCTACGTGGCGGGCCATATCGAACAGCAGGTCTTCCCGCACCAGCCCCATCAGGTCGATGCGGGCGTAGCGGACATGGTCCTCCGGCTTGTTCTCGCCCCAGCGGGTGCCCATGTAGCAGTTGATCGCGTACAGGCCCTGCGCGACCGCGCCGGAGCGATCCATGTTGGCCTTCTCGGCAATGACGATCTTCTTGTCCTGACCCCAGAATCTCGCCTCCCAGGCGGCACCCGTGCCGCCAAGACCCGCACCGGCGACGAGAATGTCGATGCCGTCTTCGATGATGGTTTCGTAGGCCATTAGTAATAGACACCCTTCTTCATTTTGAGACCGGCGGCCTCAAGCGTGTGCAGGCCGCCCTCATCCATGCGGATCCATTTCGGCTCGTTGTACAACAGCTGGCCGTCGCGCATTTCCTTGCTGGGTGGGGGTACGTTCTTGAGCTGCGGGATCGCCGTACCCCAGGGCTTGGTGGTGATGGGCGACAGGAAGTTCTTTTCCGTGCCGTTGCGGAACTTGATCCTCCACGCGATCGTGCCCTTCTCCTCGTCGCGGTGGACGCGAACGCTGTGGCCCAGCGGGGCGAAGTCGGCATATCCGCGCACGTCGATCGCATGCTGCGGGCAGGCCTTGACGCAGGAGTAGCACTCCCAGCACATGTTCGGCTCGATGTTGTAGGCACGACGATAGGTCTTATCGATGTGCATGATGTCCGAGGGACAGATGTCGACGCAGTGTCCGCAGCCGTCGCACCTCGTCATGTATACGAAGGTAGGCATACCGTTTCCTAGTAGTGGCGGGGTGCTTCGCGCTTGATGCCCAGCCCCATGTCCATCGGAGCGTCTCGCAACAGTTCCATGGAGTGTCGCTTCTGCTGTTCGGGGTCGTCGCGGGTCTGCGTCGGCAGGTTCTCGGCCGTGCCGCTGGCATGGGTGACCCGTTTCTCGAACGCGGCCGCGGGCTTGAAGAACATGTGCGCGAACTTCGACCACGGCACGCCCGCGAACAGCACGGTCGTGGCGAGAATGTAGAGACCGAACAGGATGCCGATCCCGCCGCCCGCCGCGGCCCAGATCAGGCCGAGCGTCGCGCTGGCGAGCATCGACAGGATGAACAGGTCCGCCTTCACGACGCGGAACGGGGAATGGCCCTCCGCGGCGACGTCGACGCGGATGAAGAACCAGAACCAGTAGCCGCCAAGGCAGACCATCAGGCCGCCGATCCACCACAGCGTGGCCCAGATCGGGCCCGCCGAGAGATCGAACACCATCACGGCGGTGGACAGGCAGTAGAGCACGAAGCCGTACATGCCGAGCAGGTGCGCGATGCGACGGCGCGGGTTGCAGAACTCGCCGGAGGTCAGGACGTCGACCGCCACGGTCTGCACGGCGATCGAGACCAGCTCGCCGCCGCCGACGGGCTTCGCGCCCTTCTTCTCTTTCGAGCGGCGCCAGTTCTCGAAAAAGTACCTGGCGCTTCCCTTGTGCACGACCTCGAACAGGGTGCCCGCCACGACCAGGACGATCATGATGGCGACGTACCACTGCATGACCGCGGGCGAAATGGACGCCGACAGCGCGGCGAACGGATTGCCGGTAGACATCGTTGTTTTCTCCTCCCGAGTTGGCGGGAATTTTAAGCGTCGCCCGCGCGCGCCCCTCTCAGAGTTCGCTATGCGGCTATAGAGCTGCTGTATGCACGCGACCCAGCTCGCGGACCTCGAAATTCATCGCGTCGAGATCGCCCAGCACCCAGGTTGCGGGCGCCGCGAGTCCGGCGACCGTGCCGGGATTCACCAGCCAGGTTCCGCCGCCTTTCACGTTGGCAACTCTGCGCGCTTCGGCCTTGTGCGAGTGTCCGCAGCACACCAGCTCCCATTCGCCGGTACACGCCATGGCGTAGCCGTAGTCGTCGTAGTGCACGACGAAGACGCGCCGCCCGCCAAGCTCAAGGCGCGCGTCGCCGCCATGGTAGCGCAGCAGCCCGCCGCTTTTCGCCATCTGGAAGTGCAGCGCCTGGGTATCGCCGACGTTGTTGCCGTGGATCAAATGTACCGGCAGGCCGTGGGCGAGCGCGGGCTTGACCGTCTGCGCGCCGATCAGGTCGCCGCAGTGCACGACGGCCTCGGCGCCCGCGGCCTTCGCTTCGCGCACTGACTGCTCGAGCGCGTCGGCGCGGTCGTGGCTGTCCGAGACGATGCAAAGCTTCACGCCGCCGCCTTCACTTTCACTTTCCGCGCGCGGGGGAGCTCGCGTAGACCTGCATCTCGCTGCGGTCGCTCCAGCTCTTCTCGTCGAGCATGCCCGCGGGCAGCGCGAAGCGCTCGCGCTCCGGCACCGCGGCCTCCTCGACGATGCGCTCGACGTCGTCGTAGGCGATCTTGCGCAGCAGCCCGTCGCCGCTCATCGAGCGCGCGAGCATGAACTTGTCGTAGACGCGGTAGACGTAGAGGTTGGCCGGCCGCTGCGCGCGCTTGGCGTCGTACACGGTGAGCACGTAGCGCGTGTCGGGCTTGAAGCTGCTCTTGTCCATGTTCGGTCCTTTCTCGGTGGCGCGGATGATAACCCATAAGTAAGGTATGGCCACGCCACTTATGGGTAAATCAGATTATCTCGTTGGCAGTTGCCCGGTGTCGTGCCGACAATGGCCGCCTGTACACCGGGACGGTACCCATTGAGCACCTCTGCGCCGACCGAGGTCAAGACCACCACCTGCTACATGTGCGCCTGCCGCTGCGGCATCCGCGTGCACCTGCGCGACGGCGAAGTGCGCTACATCGAGGGCAACCCCGAGCACCCCATCAACCGCGGCGTGATCTGCGCCAAGGGCTCGAGCGGGATCATGAAGCAGGTCTCGCCCGCGCGGCTGACGCAGCCGTTGAAGAGGAAGCCCGGCAGCGAGAGGGGGGCTGGCGAATTCGAGCCGATTTCGTGGAGTGAAGCGTTCGACCTGCTCGAACAGCGCCTTTCGAAAATAAGGTCCACGGATCCCAAGAAGTTTGCCCTGTTCACCGGGCGCGACCAGATGCAGGCGCTCACCGGCCTGTTCGCGCGCCAGTTCGGCACGCCGAACTACGCCGCGCACGGGGGCTTCTGTTCGGTCAACATGGCCGCGGGGATGATCTACACCATCGGCGGCTCGTTCTGGGAGTTCGGCGGCCCCGACCTCGAACGCGCGCGCCTGTTCGTGATGCTCGGCACCGCCGAGGACCACCACTCCAACCCGCTCAAGATCGCGATCTCGGAGTTCAAGCGCCGCGGCGGGCGCTTCGTCTCGATCAACCCGGTGCGCACCGGCTACTCGGCGATCGCCGACGAGTGGGTGCCGATCCGGCCCGGCACCGACGGCGCGCTGCTGCTCGCGCTCACCAACGAGCTGATCGCGCAGGGGCTGTACGACCGCGAGTTCGTCGCGCGCTACACCAACGGCGGCCAGCTGGTGGTGACCGATCCCGCCTCGCCGCGGCACGGCCTGCTCGCGACCGACGAGGACGCGGATCCGATCAACCCCGACTACCCGCAGAACCAGCTGTGGTGGGACCGGCACTCGAACGGGCCCTGCCTGACCCACACGCCGGACACCGACCCTTACCTGTTCGGCGATTTCACCCTGCCCGATGGCACCCATGTGCGGCCCGCGTTCCAGCTCCTCGCCGAGCGCGTCGCCGAGTACACCCCCGAGTGGGCCGCGCGCATCACCGGAATCCCGGCGGCGACCATCCGGCGCCTCGCGCACGAGATGGGCGTGACCGCGCGCGACGAGAAGATCGAGCTGCCGATCGCCTGGACCGACTGCTGGGGCCGGGAGCACGCCTCGGTCATCGGCAACCCGGTCGCGTTCCACGCCATGCGCGGGCTGGCCGCGCACTCGAACGGCTTTCACAGCATTCGCGCGCTCGCGATCCTGATGAGCCTGCTCGGCACCATCGACCGCCCGGGCGGGTTCCGCCACAAGGCGCCCTTCCCGCGCGGAATTCCGCCCGCGGCGAAGACGCCGACCGGCCCGGAAGGCGTCAAGCCGGACACGCCGCTGGCCGGCCTCGCGCTCGGCTGGCCGGCGTCGCCCGAGGACCTGTTCGTCGACGACGACGGCGAGCCGGTGCGCATCGACAAGGGCTTCTCCTGGGAGTACCCGCTGTCGGTGCACGGCCTGATGCACAACGTGATCACCAACGCCTGGCGCGGCGACCCCTACCCGATCGACACGCTGCTGATCTTCATGGCCAACATGGCCTGGAACTCGACCATGAACACGGTCGAGGTGAGGAAGATGCTGAACGACCGCGGTGCCGACGGCGAGTACAGGATCCCGTTCGTCGCGGTGTGCGACGCCTTCCAGTCGGAGATGACCGCGTTCGCCGACCTGGTGCTGCCCGACACCACCTACCTCGAGCGCCATGACGTGATGTCGATGCTCGATCGCCCGATTTCCGAGTTCGACGGCCCGGTCGACTCCGTGCGCGTGCCCGTGGTGCCCCCGCTCGGCGAATGCAAGCCCTTCCAGGAAGTCCTGATCGAGCTTGGCAGCCGCCTGAAATTGCCTGCCTTTGTAGACGGTAACGGCGAAAGAAAATACAAGGATTACCCCGAATTCATCGTCCGGCACGAAACCGAGCCCGGCTCGGGGATCGGCTTCCTGGCCGGCTGGCGCGGCGAAGACGGCAGCAAATCGATGCTCGGCGAGCCGAATCCCAAACAGTGGGAGCGCTACGCCGAGAACAACTGCGTGTTCCATTACAGGCTGCCGCACTCCTACCAGTACATGCGCAACTGGAACCGCGGCTACATGGAGTGGGCGCAGCGCATGCGCATCCGGCGCTGGGGCGACCCGGTGATCATCCAGCTCTACTCCGAGGTGCTGCAGCGATTCCGGCTGGCCGCCGAGGGCAGGTGGCCCGGCCGCCAGCCGCCCGAGCGCCTGCGCGAGCGCGTGGCGACCTACTTCGATCCGCTGCCGTTTCACTACGCGCCGCTCGAGACGCAGGCGACCGACCTCGAGCGATACCCGCTCGCCGCGGTCACCCAGCGGCCGATGGCCATGTACCACTCCTGGGATTCGCAGAACGCCTGGCTGCGCCAGATCCACGGCTACAACTACCTGTTCGTCAATCCGCGCACCGCGCGCGCGGCAGGCATCGCCGACGGCGGCTGGATCTGGGTCGAGTCGCAATGGGGCAGGGTGCGCTGCCTGTGCCGCTACAGCGAAGCGGTCGAGCCCGGCACGGTGTGGACCTGGAACGCGATCGGCAAGCAGCCCGGCGCCTGGAACCTCGCGCCCGAGGCCGACGAGGCGAGAAAGGGCTTCCTGCTCAACCACCTGATCAGCGACGAGCTGCCGCTCGAAGGCGCGCGGACGTCGAACTCCGACCCGATCACCGGCCAGGCCGGCTGGTACGACGTCAGGGTGAGAATTTACCCGGCACACGAAACAGGAATCTCACCTCAGTTTGAAACCCTGCCTCGTGCTCCCGGGACTCGCGCCGCGCCGCGCAAGTGGCTCGCCTACGTTGCAGGAAAGAGGATCGAGCGATGACTCAGCTCGCGCTGGTGATCGATCTCAACGTCTGCGTCGGCTGCCATGCCTGCGTGACGAGCTGCAAGCAGTGGAACACCTCGGGCGCGGCGGGCTACCTGTCCGACGACCGCCCCTACGGCGCCGACCCGACCGGCACCTTCTTCAACCGGGTGCAGACCTTCGAGATCGGCGAGTTTCCGAATACGGAGACCGTGCATTTCCCGAAGTCCTGCCTGCATTGCGAGGATCCGCCCTGCGTGCCCGTGTGCCCGACCGGCGCCTCGTACAAGCGCGCCGAGGACGGCATCGTGCTGGTCGACTACGACAAGTGCATCGGCTGCAAGTACTGCTCCTGGGCCTGCCCCTACGGCGCGCGCGAGCTCGACGAGCACCAGAAGGTGATGAAGAAGTGCACCCTGTGCGTCGACCGCATCTACGACCCGGCGCTGCCCGAGAGCGAGAGGAAGCCCGCCTGCGTGCTCGCCTGCCCGACCAGCGCGCGAATCTTCGGCGACATCCACGATCCCGACTCGCAGGCCTCGCAGGCGATCCGCGAGCAGGGCGGCTACGCGCTGATGCCCGAATGGGGCACCCAGCCGGCCAACCACTACCTGCCGCGGCGCCGCACCGAAAAGCGCATCCACCCCGACGAGCTCGAGCGGCACGACAACCCGCTCAAGGTCGACGGCCTGCTGCCGCGTCCGTCGCCGCAGGACCCGGCGCTCGACGACGTCACGAGCTGGTAGCGATGCGCCCGGCCTGGTCCGTCATCCTCCTCACCACGCTGATCGGCGCGGGCCAGGGTCTCTTTCTCGCTTTGGTAACGATCGAAATTCTTTTCAAGGAAGAAACGGCATTCTTCGTCGGCGGCGCGGCCGCATCCCTTGTTCTGCTCGGCGCAGGCCTCATCGCTTCCTTCTTCCACCTCGGTCATCCCGAGCGCGCGTGGCGCTCGGCGGCGATGTGGCGCAGCTCCTGGCTCTCGCGCGAGGTGATCGTGCTGCCGGCTTTCATGGCGGTCGTGTTCGCCTGGGGCGTGGCGCACTGGCTGGGCTGGCCGGCGCGCGCGCTCGCCGCCGCGGGCGTGCTGCTCGCGCTCGCGCTCTACGTCTGCACCGGGATGATCTACGCCTGCCTGCGTTTCCTGCAGGAGTGGCACAGCCCGCTCACGGTGGTGAACTACCTGCTGCTCGGCTGCGCCTCGGGCTTCACGCTTTGCGCGGCCTGGGCCGCCTGGGCTGCGCCGGGGGCCGCCCGGGCACTTGCGCTCGCGGCGCTGGGGCTGACGCTCGCGGGCCTGGTCACGCGCGCCGCCTCGCTCGCCCGCAACGCGCGCCTGAAGGCGCGCTCTAGCCTGCAGAGCGCGATCGGGGTCAAGCACCCGCGCATCGCGCAGAAGTCGCAGGGCGCGATCGCCGGCTCGTTCAATACGCGCGAGTTCTTCCACGCACGCGGCCCCGGCGCGTTGCGCAGGCTGAAGTGGCTGTTTCTCGCCGGCGCCTTCGTGCTGCCCGCGGCGCTTCTGCTCGGCGGATTCCTGAATCTGGCCTTTATCGTCCAATTCGCGGGCCTGATGGCGGAGCGCTGGTTTTTCTTCGCGCAGGCGAATCACCCGCAGAATCTTTACTACCAGGTGGTGTCTTAATTTATTGCGCTGCCGCTTGCTCGCACGCGCCGGACTGGTATATTAACGAATACTAATATTCACCCTTCTGGCAGGCGGGTTTTTGCGCCGCTCAACGAAGGGCCCGATCGTGGTGGTATAAGCGCAGGACCACCTTCTGAAGCGAGGAGAAACAGGAATGAACTTCGACAAGGAACTCGACGCGCGCGGCCTCAACTGCCCGTTGCCCATCCTGCGCGCCAAGAAAGCGCTCACCGAACTGCAATCGGGGCAGGTGCTGAAGATCGTCGCCACCGATCCGGGATCGGTGAAGGATTTCCAGGCTTTCTCCAAGCAGACCGGCAACGAGCTGCTGTCGCACGCGGAAGAGAACAAGGAATTCACTTTCTTCATGAAGCGCAAGTAGGCAAGGAGGGCGCGCAGTCATGGCAACCTACGCGGAAATGCGGGAGATCTTCGACGACATCACGAAGGACTTCCGCTATGAGCACGAGCTCAACGGCTGCCTGAACTGCGGCATCTGCACTGCGACCTGCCCCTCGGCGCACTTCTACGACTACAGCCCGCGCGAGATCGTGCAGCTGCTGTGGACCGAGAACGTCGAGCAGGTCTACGACGCGATGCAGGAGAAGATCTGGGCCTGCGCGCAATGCATGACCTGCGCCGCGCGCTGCCCGTTCAAGAACTCCCCGGGGGGACTGGTCGCGATCATGCGCGAGGTCGCGATCGGCCACGGGCTGCAGTCGGCGAAGGACGTGCTGCGGCCGTTCGGGCGCGTGATGCTGAAGCTGATCACCACCGGCAACCAGCTCTCGCCCGACATGATCCAGCCGGACCACTTTCCCGACTGGGGCCCGAACATCCAGAAGGTCGAAGGCGACCTGAAGACGCTGCGCAAGGCCATCCCGATGAAGACGCTGCAGACCACCGATACCGCGTGGGAGGTGGCGCTCAAGACCTCGGTCGAGATGTACACCATCTGGGAAATGACCGGCGTGCTGAAGCAGCTCGAGACGATGGACGAGAACCTGTTCGACGTGATCGAGGACTTCATCGACGAGAAGCGCGAGGAATACGAGGAAATGCTCGAAGAGCAGGAGGAGGCCGAATGAACGGAATCGCGGGACACGGAGAATTCTTCCAGCCCACCAACCTGTCGGCGGCGGACGCCGAGAAAGCCACCGAGTGGGTCAAGAAGCGCGTCGACCGGCGCGAGCTCGATCTAGGCGAGCGCATGGACGACGTGCGCGAGCACATGTGGGAGCTGGAAAAGGAGGGCGAGATCCTCGTCCACCGCATCACCGACGCCCACAAGCCGGCAATGGTGAAGACGCTGTTCGGCTGGGACAAGAAGATCCCGACCCTGCAGCTGTGGCACCACAAGAGCTGCGGCCAGTGCGGCAACATCCCGGGCTACCCCACGTCGCTGCTGTGGACCATGAACCAGCTCGGCATGCAGCCGGGCCGCGACTACCTCGACGAGACCGACCAGACCTCGTGCACGGCGTGGAATTACCACGGCTCGGGCATCGGCAACGTCGAGTCGCTCGCCGCGGTATTCCTGCGCAACTTCCACCAGGCCTACGTCTCGGGCAAGCGCATGGGCCATCAGCCGGGGCACTTCTACCCTCTGGTGCATTGCGGCACCTCGTTCGGCAACTACAAGGAAGTCCGCAAGTACCTGATCGAGAACGCCACGCTGCGCGAGCGGGTGAAGAAGATCCTAGGCAAGCTAGGGCGCCTGGTCGACGGCAGGATCGTGATCCCGGAGGAGATCGTGCACTACTCCGAGTGGGTGCACGTGATGCGCAAGCGCATCGCCTCCGAGCTGCAGAAGATCGACGTCTCGCATCTGCGCGCGACCGTTCACATGGCCTGCCACTACTCCAAGATGGTGCACGAGGACGCGATCTACGATCCCGAGGTGCTGGGCGGCAACCGCGCCGCGGTCGGCACCTCGATGGCCGCCGCGCTCGGCGCGCAGGTGATCGACTATTCGACCTGGTACGACTGCTGCGGCTTCGGCTTCCGCCACATCATCTCCGAGCGCGAGTTCACGCGCTCGTTCACCATCGAGCGCAAGATCAAGGTGGCGAACGAGGAGGCCCATGCCGACCTGATGCTCGGCATCGACACCGGCTGCGTCACCACCATGGACAAGAACCAGTGGATCGGGCGCGCGCACGAGAAGGAAAAGCAGTACACCATGCCGATCATGGCCGACATCCAGTTCGCGGCGCTCGCCTGCGGCGCCGACCCGTTCAAGATCGTGCAGCTGCAGTGGCACGCGAGCCCCTGCGAGGAGGTCGTCGAGAAGATGGGCCTGTCCTGGGGCGAGTCCAAGAAGAGGTTCGAGGCCTATCTCGAGGAAGTGAAGGCCGGCAAGATCGAGTATCTCTACAACCCCGAGCTCGCGCTTAGCGCCTGATCCGAATGAACGACACCATCCTCGTGGTCGGCGCCGGGCCGACGGGACTCGCCGCCGCGCACGGCATCGCATCGGTGGGGCGCAAGGTCGTGCTGGTCGACAAGGCCGAGCGCCTCGGCGGCGCGCCGATCCTGTCCGGCTACGCCAAGCTCGTGCCCTCGGGCGAGTGGGCCAAGGACGCGATAGGAAGAATGGTCGAGCGGGTCGAGAAGAACCCCCTCGTGACCGTCCACAAGCAAACCACGGTCGCCAAGCTCGATGGCGAGCATGGCGATTTCACGGCGACGCTCTCGAACGGCGAGGCGGTAAAGGCCGCCGCGGTCGTGCTCGGCACCGGGTTCACCCACTTCGACGCGATCAACAAGCCCGAGTGGGGCTTCGGCACCTTCGAGGACGTGGTCACCACGACCCAGGTCGAGCAGATGGTGGGCGCGGGCAAGATCGCCTGCCCGTCGGACGGGCGCACGCCGGAGCGGGTCGCGATCCTGCTCTGCGTGGGCTCGCGCGACCGCCAGATCGGGCGCGAATGGTGCTCCAAGATCTGCTGCACCGTGTCGACCAACCTGGCGATGGAGATCAAGGAGCTCTCGCCCGAGACCGACGTCTATATCTATTACATGGACATCCGCACCTTCGGCCTCTACGAGGACAAGTTCTACTGGAAGTCGCAGGAGGAGTACGGCACCAAGTTCGTCAAGGCGCGCATCGCCGAGGTCACCATCGCGCCGGACGGCAAGAGGCTGCTGGTCAAGGGCGAGGACACCCTGGTCAAGCGCCCGATCGTGATTCCCTTCGACCTGGTGGTGCACGCGATCGGGATGGACCCGAACGAGGACAACCCCGAGATCGCCAAGGTGTTCGGCGTCGGGCTCGAGAAGCACGGCTTCGTCGAGCGCGGCGAGCAGTACACCAGCTCGTTCGCTTCCACCCGGCCCGGGATCTATGTCGGCGGCTCGGCGCTCGCCCCCGAGGACATCGACACCTGCGTCTCGCACGGCCTGGCGATGGCGATGCGCGCGGTCGGCGACCTCGAGACGCGCGCGCGCAAGGCCGCCTGAGCCCCGGGCGCGAGATGCAGCAGCTGGACGCCCAGCGCTTCGCGGTGCATTTCTCGGAGTTCGTGTCGCTCGCCGACGCGGGCGCCGGGCTGCAGACCTACGTCGAGGCGCTCGAGGCCAAGCACCGCCTGTTCGCCGGTGCGCTGGCCGAGCCTTCGCGGCTCGATCTCGACGGGCTCGAGGCGCTGCTCGGCACCGTTTTCACCGCGCGGCGCAAGCTCTATCCGGCGATCGAGTCGCTCGGCGCCGGGGCCTTCGCCGCGCTCGTGGCGCGCCTGCGCACCGGCGAGGCGACGATCGACGAGTTCAGCGACGCTCTGCCGATGCCAGAGGAGCGCGCGGCGCGGCGCAAGCTGCGCGGCGCGGCGTACGACTTCGCCGCCGAGCTGCTGCACTTCGGCGACCCGCAGGCGCACCCGCTGATGACGCGCTGGGTGTGGGACGCATCCAGCGCGAGCGGCGCGCTGCGCGAAATGATGCGCGAGGACGGCGCCGCCGTGATCGACCATGCCGCGGCGCGCGGCTGGCTCTACGAGCGCGTCGCCGAGCAGGGCATCTGGCGCGACCGGCACTGGATCGCCGACCTGGTGCTGGCGATGGCCTACGTCACGTATTTCCGCGCCATGACCGGCGGCGTGCTCGGATCGGATTTCACGCGCGCCAGCACCCCGGAGGAGCAGCTGCGCAAGCTGCTCGGCCTCGACGCCGCGGGCGGCCGCCCGCGGGTGAGGAAATCCGCCGCGACGATTCACTAGGGAAGACGCATGCCGATCCACGAGAAGTCGCTCATCGACCCGAACCAGGTCCTGTCCGCCGAGAAGCTGGTGATCGAGGGCGTGGACGTGTCCGGGCACTGGAACACGATGATCCTGCCGCGCACGGTCGCGGACTACGACCCGGAGTTCCAGAAGAAGATCAAGGCCCTGCCGGGCGGGGAGAACGTGCACCGCTGCTGGCAGTGCGGCTCGTGCACCAACTCCTGCACCATGTACGCGATCAATACCGACTTCAACCCGCGCTACTGGATCTACTGCACCAACCTCGGCCTGCAGTCCGAGATCGTGAAGGACAAGGACATCATCTGGCAGTGCGTCTCGTGCAACAAGTGCACCAACATCTGCCCCAAGGACGTCAAGCCCGAGGGCGTGATGAAGGCGCTGCAACACTGGCTCGAGGCCGAGGGGCACGTGCCGGCGTCGAAGTCGACCCAGTTCGACCAGGAGTTCACCCGCCAGTGCCTGGAGCGCGGCAGGATCGAGGACTCCGAGGTGATGTTCAATTTCTTCAGGAAGACCGGCGTCGACATCGTCGCGCTGGTGAAGAAGGGCTGGCTCGGCGTTTTCGTCGCGCGCATGAACAACCTGCCGCTGCTGCGCGACGGCAAGGTGGGCAAGTTCATCGCCCGGCTGCCGATCACCGGGCCGCTCAAGATGGGCTGGATGATGCTGTTCAAGCCGCGCACGCGCGGCTGGGGCAAGACCGGCGCGGTGCTCAAGGCATATCTCGAGGAACGCAAACATGGCTAAGGTGGCGTACTACCCGGGCTGCGCGCTGGAGGGCTCAGGCGGTCCCTACGACCGCTCGACCCGGGCGCTGGTCGACAAGCTCGGCCTGAAGATGCAGGACCTCTCCGACTGGAACTGCTGCGGCGCGATGGAGGTGAAGAACGTCCACCCGATGCTGCAGACCTACATGTCGGCACGCAACCTCGCGATCGCCTCCGAGAAGATGGGCTTCGACACCGTGATGGCGCCGTGCAACGGCTGCTACCACAACCTGAAAAAGGCCGAGTACGAGTGCGCCACCTCGGCCGAGACGATGCAGACGGTGCAGGACCTCGCGCACAAAGCCGACGATCCGGTCTACAAGGGCGACGTGCGCACGGTGCACCTGCTCGAGTGGCTGATGGAGGAGCTCGGCCCCGAGGGCATCCAGGCGAAACTGAAGAATTCGTTGCGCGGCGTCAAGATCGCCAACTACTACGGCTGCATGTACACCCGGCCGCGCCAGATCTTCCCCGAGAAGGACCAGGGGCCCGGTTCGGAGTCGAGCAACAAGCCGCACTTCATGGACGACCTGCTGGAGGCGGCCGGCGCGGTCAACGTCGACTTTCCGTTGAAGACCGCCTGCTGCGGCGGCGCGCACACGCTGTCGGACTCCGACACCTCGACCCAGCTGGTGCTGAACCTGCTGCAGGCCGCCGAGGACTGCGGCGCCGAGGTGATCGCCACCGAGTGCCCGACCTGCCATTCGGGGCTCGAGATGCACCAGGTGCGCGCCGAGATGAAGTTCGGCATCAAAACCAAGGTCAAGATCCTGTACTTCACGCAGCTGCTCGGGCTCGCGCTCGGGATGTCGGCGCGCAAGGTGGCGATCCACGAGAACGTGAGCGACTCGATCGATTTGCTCGAGGAGAAGGGCATAATCTAGGGGATGATCTGCAACGGCTGCGAGGTTCGCCCCGGGCTGTTCTACGACGCCGAGTTCCAGATCTGGGCGCGCGTCGAGGACGACGGGGCGGTCAGCATCGGCATGACCGACATCTCGCAGACCCGCGCGGGACGCATCATGCACGTGCGGGTGCGCCGGCCAGGGAGCCAGCGCCCGCGCGGCAAGCCGGTGGCGACCGTCGAGACGGGCAAATGGGCCGGCCCGGTGCCGAACCCCTTCGACTGCGTGATCGAGGCCGCGAACGAGGCGGTGCTGGACGACCCGGTGCGGATCAACCGCGATCCCTACGGCGAGTGGATCGCGCGCGTGCGGCCCTCGGCGCCGCTCGAGCAGGCGCTCGCGGGCCTGCTCACCGGCGCGCAGGCGGAAGCCGGATTCTGCGAGCTGTGCCGGCGCGACAAGCTGGAGTGCAAGCGGGCGTGAGCGACAAGTTTCTCGACAACGAGGCGAAGACCGTGGTCATCGTGATGACCAGCGGCCCGGCCACGCGCGGGCGCTGCGCGACGCCGTTCTACCTGGGGGCGCTGCTCGCCTCGATGGACGCCGAGGTGACGATCTTCTTCACCATGGACGGCGTGCGCCTGGTGCAGAATGGCGTCGCCGAGAGCTTGACGGCGATGGACGGGGGGAAAAGAATCATCGAATTCATGCGCGACGCGAAGTCGGCGGGGGTCAGGTTCCATGCCTGCCGGCCCGCGCTTCCGGGCTACGACATCGAGCCGGTCGACCTGATCGCGGAGGTCGACGAGGTCTCGAGCGGCGGCGTGCTCGCGGACATGATACTTTCCTGCGACAAGGTTCTGTTTTTCTAGAGAAGGAGCAAGCGATGGCCTCGGTCAAGAACTGCAACCTGCCCGATGACCTGTACTACAACGTGGAGAACAACGTGTGGGCGCGCAAGGAGGCCGACGGCACGGTCACGATCGGCATGACCGCCTACGCCTGCGCGCTCGCCGGCGAGGTGGTGGCCTACACGCCGAAGAAGGTGGGCCGCTCCGTCGACCTGAACAAGTCCGCGGCCACGATCGAATCCGGCAAGTGGGTTGGCCCGGTGAAGACGCCGGTGGCGGGCGAAGTCGCGGCGGTCAACGACGCGGTGGCGGCCAGTCCGAAAAGCATCAACGCGGATCCCTACGGCAACGGCTGGCTGGTCAAGTTGAAGCCCTCCAACTGGGACGGCGACGCGGCCTCGCTGGTCACCGGCGCCGCGGCGATGTCGGCGTTCGAAGCCAAGATGGCGGCCGACGGCTTCGCGGGCTGCGCCTGACGCGTGGGCTGGACCGACATCGCAGCGGGGATCGAAGCGCTCGAGCCGGCACGGTTCGACTTCGATCTCATTGAACGCCTGGAACGGGCAAGCGGGATTGCCCGTCCCGTCAATTTCTATACGCCCAGCTTCAAGGCCTACGCCTCGAGCGAGATCTCGGCCTGCGGCAAGAGCGCCTGGCCGGCGGTGTCGATCACCGCGGGCGAGTGCAAGCTGCAGTGCGACCACTGCAAGGCGAAGATCCTCGAGCCGATGATCGCCGCCACCACGCCCGAGGCGCTGTGGCGGGTGGTGAACGAGCAGGTGGCGCAGGGCGCGAAGGGCATGCTGCTCACCGGCGGCTCGAACCACCGCGACGAGGTCGAGTACGGGCCGTTCCTGCCGACCGTGCGGCGGATCAAGGACGCTTTTCCGGGTTTCCGCATCGCGATGCACACCGCGCTGGTCGGCCAGGCGATGGCGCGCGAGATCGCGGATGCCGGCGTCGACGCGGCGATGCTCGACATCATCGGCGCCCAGGACACCGTGTCGCAGGTCTATCACCTGCGCCGCCCGGTCGAGGATTTCGAGCGCTCGCTCGAGGCGCTGGTCGCGACCCCCGTCAAGGTGGTGCCGCACATCGTGATCGGGCTGCACTACGGACGCATGCTGGGAGAGTGGCGTGCGCTCGAGATGATCGCGCGCCACCGCCCCTCGGCGCTGGTGCTGGTGGTGGTGATGCCTTTCTACGCTCCGGAAGGACGCCCGTTCGCGACGCCGTCCTCGCGCGAAGTCGGCCGCTTCTTCCTCGACGCGCGCGCGGCGCTGCCGCAGCTGCCGGTGCTGCTCGGCTGCGCGCGCCCCGCGGGCCGCGCCAAGCTCGAGATCGACGCCTACGCGGTGATGGCCGGGCTCGAGGGTATCGCGCATCCGGCCGACGGCAGCGTCGAGCTCGCGCTCGAGCTCGGGCGCGAGGTCAAGGTGACGCCGGCCTGCTGCTCGATCGCGATCGGCGAGGAGGTGCTCGCGCTGGAGGATCCCGCCGCAGCGCGCATCGACCCGCGCCTGGTGGTCGAGGCGGAGAGGCGCGCCGCTTCGCGCCTGTCGCGGATTCCGGTAGTGGCCGCATGAGCGGTGCGCGCGCCTGCGACGTGCTGGTGATCGGGCTCGGGCCGGCGGGCTCGAGCGCGGCGGCGGCGGCGGCGCGCGCGGGCTGCAGCGTGCTCGCGATCGAGCGCAAGAAAGTGGTCGGGCTGCCGGTGCAGTGCGCCGAGTTCATCCCGCTGCCGCTTTCCAGCTACGCGGGCGCCGAGGTGCGCGCGCAGCCGATCTCGGGCATGGCGACTTTCCTGCCTTCCGGGGCGCGCGCCGAGCGCGCGTTCGGCGGGCTGATGATCCGCCGCGACCGCTTCGACCAGGCGCTCGCGCGCGCGGCCGAGGACGCCGGGGCGGTGCTGTGGACCGACGCGGCGTTGCGCTCGATCGACGCCGCGGCGCGCCGCGCGCGGATCAGCACCGCGCTCGGGCTGCGCGAAGTGCGCTACGGCGCGCTGGTCGCGGCAGACGGCCCGCTGTCGCAGACCGCGGCCTGTCTCGATCTCGCGCGGCTGCCGGTCGTGACCACCCGCCAATACACAGTGCCGCTGCTGAAAGCGCAGCGCGACACCGACATCTGGCTCTCGGCGCGCTACCCGGGCGGCTATGCCTGGCTGTTTCCCAAGGGCGGCGTCGCCAACCTCGGGCTGGGGCTCGACCCGGCGCTCGAGGACGACATGAAGGCGCCGCTGGACGCGCTGCACGCGACGCTGGTGGCCGAAGGACGCGTCGGAGCGGAGGTGCTGCTGCGCACCGGCGGGCCGATCCCGGTCGGCGGGCTGCGCGAGCGCATCGCCTTCGAAGGCGGGCTGTTCGCGGGCGACGCCGCCGGGCTCACGCACCCGATCACCGGCGCCGGCATCGCGCCCGCGGTCACCTCGGGCGAGCGCGCAGGCGCGGCGGCGACGCGCGCCGCGGGCGGCGACGCCGCCGCGCTCGCCGAGTACGAAGACGAGCTGCGCGAGGAGTTCGGCCCGGCGCTCGAGCGCGCTCTCGCGGCGCGCCGGCGCATGGCCGCGGTGTGGAAGACAGAGCACGCGATGGACGATGCCGCGCACCGGCGCGGCTGGATCGCCTTTCCGGAGTATTTTTCATGAGCACGACTCAGACTACGCAACCGGTGCAGTTCTACCGCCCGAACTACCACGTCAAGACGCCGCAGATGCGCTCGCCCGAGTACGTGCAGATGAGCACCGCGGCGGCGATCACGCTCGGGCTGGTGGCCGGCAAGATGCACCGCACCTCGTGCACGCACTGCCTGAACCTGCTGGTGACCTATCCCGAGGGCTGCCGGGCCAACTGCGCCTACTGCGGCCTGGCGCGCCACCGCGAGGAGGCGCGCGACTACGCCGACCGCAATTTCATCCGCGTCGACTGGCCCACCGCGCGCTACGACGAGGTGATCGAGCGCGTCAGGGCGGGCTCGGACAAGGGCCGCTTCGAGCGCATGTGCATCTCGATGATCACCCACCCGGACTCGAACGACGACACTTTCGTGCTGCTCGAGAAGTGGACGCGCGAAGTGCCGGCCGTGCCCGTATCGATTCTCTCGAATCCGACCACTCTGGAAAAAGATGATTTGATTCGGATGCGGGATCTCGGCGCTGACATCTTCACGGTCGCGCTCGATGCGGTGACGCCGGCGATCTTCGACCGCACGCGCGGGCGCGGGGTCGACAGCCCGCATCGCTACGACAAGTACTGGCAGGCGATCGAGTGGGCGGCCGAGATCTACGGCGCGGAGAAGTTCGGCGCCCACCTGATCTGCGGCATGGGCGAGACCGAGCGCGAGATTCTCGAGGTGGCGCAAAGGATCCGCGACCTGGGCGGGCACAACCACATGTTCGCCTTCTTTCCGGAGCGCGGATCGCTGATGGAGGACTGGCCGGCGGTCGACCGCGGCCAGTGGCGCCGGGTCCAGCTGGCGAGGTTCCTGATCGACTACCGCGGCAGGCGGGTCGAGGACATGGGTTTCGACGAATCCGGCCGGGTTGCGGATTTCGGGGTTTCAAAACAAACCCTCGAAAAAGAGATCGCGGCGGGCACGCCATTCCGCACTTCCGGCTGCCCGGGCAAGGACGACGAGGTCTCGGCCTGCAACCGGCCCTATGGCGATTCGAGCCCGACCGACATCCTGTCCTTCCCTTTCGCCCCCGCCAAGCGGGACCTGGCCTCGATCCGGCGCCAGATTGACGGCAAGCCGGTCAAGGCCGGACGCTAGGGAACCCCGCATCAAGTTCGTGCTATCGCAGCATAAACAGAGCCGAGTGGAATTTCGCACGATCGAAGCACAGTATTTCATTAAACAGTAATTTGCTGCAGGAGAGCCCCATGGAAGCCGCCCCCAACCAAGCCCTGATCGACGACCTGATCAAGCGCCGCATCGAAGAGATGCTGCCGCAGAAGCTCGAGGAAGCGCTCGCGAAACGCGAGTCCGAGCGCACGCCTTCGATGACCATCATCGCCACCAAAGGCACGCTCGACTGGGCCTACCCGCCGTTCATCCTGTCCTCCACCGCGGCCGCGCTCGGCTGGGACGTGTCGATCTTCTTCACCTTCTACGGCCTGCAGCTGCTGAGGAAGGACATCAGCGACCTGAAAGTGAGCCCGCTCGGCAACCCCGGCATGCCGATGAAGATGCCGTTCGGTCCCGATTGGTTCAAGCACATCAACTGGAACATCCCGAACATCGTGCAGTCGGCGATCCCGGGCTTCGAGTCGTTCTGTACCACGCTGATGCGCAAGACGATCAAGAACAGCGGCGTGGCCGACATCAGCGAGCTGCGCGGCCTGTGCATCGAGGCCGGCGTCAACATGATCGGCTGCCAGATGACGGTCGACCTGTTCGGCTTCACGCACGACGACTTCATTCCGGAGGTGAAGGACTACTGCGGCGCGGCGACCTTCCTGCCGATGGCGAAGGACGCCGACGTCAGCCTGTTCATGTAGAACGCGCGCGGCCAGCCGGCCGCGCGATCGGTTGAATCCACGTCAGAGGGAGATGAAAGTGAGGAGACATCTTATTGCGGCGGCGCTTACGGCCGCACTCGCGCCCGGAGTGGCGTTCGCCACCGACGGCTATTTCGCCCACGGTTACGGCATGAAGTCGATCGGCATGGGCGGTGTCGGCATCGCGCTGCCGCAGGACGCGCTCGCGCCGGCGACCAACCCCGCCGGCCTGACGATGGTGGGTAACCGCATCGACATCGGCGCGTCGATCTTCCGCCCGGTGCGCGGTGCCTCGATCCAGGGCAGCTTCAACCCGCCTGCTAACGGCAGCTACAGCGGCAATGACTCGTCGAGTTTCGTGATCCCCGAGTTAGGCTACAGCAGGACGATCGATCCGAAGCTCACGGTCGGCGTCGCGGCATACGGCAACGGCGGCATGAACACCAACTACAAGCAGTCTCCGTTCGCGGCCTACGGCGGTACCAACCCCGGCGGCGTCGACCTGATGCAGCTGTTCGTCGCGCCGACAGCGGCCTACAAGCTGAACGATACGAACTCGATCGGCGTGTCGCTCAATTTCGCCTACCAGCGCTTCAAGGCCGAGGGCCTGGAGGGATTCAAGACGGCGTCCTCGAGCATGAACGACGTGACCAACAACGGCTACGACTCGTCGACCGGCTGGGGCGTTCGCATCGGCTGGACGGGACAGATCTCGCCGACCGTCACGCTCGGCGCGACCTATCAGTCCAAGACCAAGATGGGCAAGCTCGACAAATACAAGGGTCTGTTCGCGAACGGGGGCGAGTTCGACATCCCCGAGAACTACGGCATCGGCATCGCGGTCAAGACCACGCCGAAGCTCACGCTCGCCGCCGACGTCGAGCAGATCAACTACTCGAAGATCGCGGCCGTGGGCAACCCGGTCGACTGTCTATTCGCGATGACCTGTCAGCTCGGCGGCCCCAACGGCCCGGGATTCGGCTGGCGCGACGTGACGGTGCTCAAGCTCGGCGCGAGCTACCAGTACCGCGACGATCTCGTGCTGCGCGCTGGCTTCAACACCCTGCGGCAGCCGATCCCGGAGAGCCAGACGTTCTTCAATATCCTCGCTCCCGGCGTGGTCGAGCAGCACTTGACCCTGGGAGCGACCTGGACACTGGCGAACAACAACGAGTTGACGCTCGCCTACATGCACGCGTTCAAGAAAGAAGTGAATGGTGCCCCCGGTTCGATCTCTACGGGCTTCGGCGGTGGCACGGCGAACCTGCACATGTACGAGGACGAGATCGGGATCGCGTACGGGATCAAGATGTAACGTCCGCTGCCCAGGCGGCGTACGAGAGGGGCCGGAGCGATCCGGCCCTTTTCTTTTCTGCTAACCTAAGCCGATGAAGTCGATCGACATCGCCGACGTCGGCGCCCTGAAAAACGAGCTGCGCAAGTACAAGCAGGGCAAGAAGCTCGACATCAGCCAGTTCAACCAGGCCGCGCGCCTCGCGTGGCTGGGCAGGATCGTGCTGGCACCGCTCGACCCGGAGGACCCGGACTGCCGCGCCTGGCTGCTGCACCTCGAGCATCCGGAGGGGCTGGCGGCGGAGATCCTCGAGCTCGATTCGGAGCTCGTCGGGCGCATCCACATCCTCGACGCGGAGCAGGGCGAGCGCCTGGCCGAGATCCTGCGCGAGGGCTTCGCGGCGCGCGCGAAGGAGCTTGCGACGCTCTCGAAGCGCGACTTCTACCTGGGCAAATTCTTCCGCCCCAAGGACGAGGGCTGATGGGGGCGCCGGTCGCGCGCTGGGTCCGCCTCGGGCTGGTCGAGCCGCTCGAGCTGCACGCGGCCTACAGCGGGCTGGCTGCCGCGCAGGGCGCCGGCGCGGCGCCGATCGTGGTCTGGGCGCAGGCGAAAACCCACCTCTGTCTCGGCCAGAGCCAGGGCAGGGCCGAGCTCGACCCGGGCGTGAGCGTGCCGGTGGTGCGCCGGCCGCTCGGTGGCGGCCTGGTATGGGTGGACGAGTCCCAGTACGTGTTCGTCCTGATCGCGCCCAGGCGCCTCGCGCCCGGGCGCCCGGCGCGCTGGTTTTCCTGGGCGCTCGCACCGGCGGTAGCGACCTACCGCCAGTTCGGCCTGCCCGCCTACCTCAACGAGCAGGACATCTGGCTGCACGGGCGCAAGATCGCGGGCAGCGGCGCGGCGACGATCGGCGAGTGCGCGGTGGTGGCCTCGAGCTTCCTGCTGCGCTTTCCGGCAGAGGCTTTCGCCGACAGCGTGGCGAGCCCGTCGCCGGATTTCCGCAGCTGGCTGCGCGACGGGCTGTCGCTTGCGATGACGGAGTGGGCCGACCACGGTACGCTGCCTGCCGAGCGCGATCTCGAGGAGACCTTCCGCGCGCGCATCGCCGCGCAGCACGGCTGGAGCTTCGAGAACGCGTGGCCGTCGGCCGCCGAGCTCGAGCGCATCGAAGAGGCGCGCGCCGAGCTGGCGGAGCCGATCGAGGAAGGCCGCGCACGCAGCGAAGTGAGGCTCAACGCGCGCCGCGCCCTGTCGCGGGTGGAGCATTGACCACGATCGAGGCGCGGCTCGCGCGCAAGCTGATCGTTTTCTCGGACGACGCGGCCCTGCGCGACGAGATCGCGCGAGCCTTGCCCGCCGAATGGGAGGCGAGCTACGCGCACAGCGCGGCCGAGGTGGGCGAATTCCAGGACGTCCTGCTGCACCGCTTCGCCCTGCTCGACCTCGACGCCGTCCAGGGCGCGGACCCGGTCGACACCGTGCGCGAGATCCGCGGCGAGATGCTGCTCAACATCCCGATCTTCTGCTTCGGCGGCGACGCCGCGGCGCGCGACGCCGCGCGCCTCGCGCGGGCGGACAGGTTTTTCGAGCGCGGCGAGATCGCCGCCAGGCTGCCCGCGCTGTGCGAGAGCTTCGGATGGTGACGCGGCGCGGGTGGCTGAAGGGGGCGGCGGCGCTTCTCCTGGTGCGCGACGCGCTCGCCGCGGGGCGGCTCGAGAAGGGCGTCTACCGGGTCAGGGGCGAGGTGCGCATCGACGGCGTCCCCGCGGTCGCGGGCATGGAAGTGAGGGCGGGCGATGTCGTGGTCACGGGCCCGGGCGCGGAGCTGGTGTTCGTGATCGATCGCGACGCGATGATGGTGCGCGCGGGCACGCGCGCCGAGGTCGCCGGCAGGAAGGGAGCCCTGCTCGACGCCGGCCTGCGCATCGTCACCGGCGCGGTGCTGTCGGTATTCCAGCCGGGCAAGCCGAAGACGATCCGGACCGCCACTGCGACGATCGGCATCCGCGGCACCGGGATCTACGTCGAGGCGCTGCCCGGCGAGACCTACGTCTGCACCTGCTACGGGGTGGCCGACCTCGCCGCGGTCGACGACCCGGCCGCGCACGAGACGGTGCGCACCGAGCACCACGACCAGCCGCGCTTCATCATGGCGCGCGGCGCGCCGCAGATGATCATGAAAGCGCCGGTGGTGAACCACAGCGACGCCGAGCTGATCCTGCTCGAGAGCCTGGTCGGGCGCGTGCCGCCCTTCTACCACCAGGGCTACAAGCCCTTCGAGTACTAGCCGCTCTCCGGCGGGGAAATGATGCCGAGGCGCTGGTAGAGCGGACGGATCTCCTCGCGGATCGCGGGCAGCTTGGACGCGTAGTAGGTCGCCGCGGCGGCCGCGCACAGACCGCCGAGCGCGAGCGTGAGCGGCGGACCCATATAGCGCGACAGCGTGCCGGCCAGCAGCGCGCCGAGCGGGCTCATGCCGAGAAAGGCCATGATGTAGAGCGCGGCGACGCGCGCGCGCAGGCGGTCGTCGACGATGGTCTGCAGTACGGTGTTGGTCGACGCCGCGGTGAGCATGATCCCCATGCCCGTGAGGTAGATCAGCGGCAGCGCGAGCCACAGGTGGCGCGTGAACGAGAAGGCGGCGAGGGCGAGTCCCGCGAGCGCCGCCGAGACCGGCAGCCGCCGCAGCAGGCCGCGGATCGAGCTGAGCGTCGCGAGGTAGATCATGCCGGACACCGCGCCGAAGCCTCCGGCGCCGATCAGCATGCCGAGCGTGGCCGAGTCGCCGTGGAACGCCTCCTTGGCGAACCACGGCATGAGCGACTGGTAGGGCTGGGCGAAGAAGCTCACCGCGGCGAGCAGCAGCAGCGCGCTGCGCGTGGGCAGGAAGCCGTAGGCATAGCGAAACCCCGCCAGCAGCTCCACGGCCCAGCCGCCGCCCTGCTGCGGCGCGCGCGGCGCGGTGCGCATCGCCGCGAGTGCGCCCAGCACCGCGAGGTAGGACAGGCTGTTCAGGCCGAAGCCCCAGGCGACGCCGAGCGAGGCGATCACCGCGCCTCCGATCATCGGACCGACGAAGCGCGCCCCGTTCATCAGCGCCGAGCTGAGGGCGATCGCGTTCGGCAGATCCTCCCTGCCGCCGACGAGCTCCGCGAGGAATGACTGCCGCGCCGGACTGTCGAACGCGTTCACCACGCCGAGCACCAAGTTGCCCACGATCAGGTGCCAGGTCTCGATGCGGCCGCTGGCGACCAGCGCGAACATCACCAGCGATTGCGCGAGCGCCGTGCCCTGCGTCGCGTACAGCACCTTGCGCTTGACCATGCGGTCGACCAGCACCCCGGCCACCGGCGCCAGCACCAGGAACGAGATCTGCAGCGCGAAGGCCGCCAGGCCGAGCAGGAACGCCGAGCCCGACAGGCGGTAGACCAGCCAGCTGACGGCGATCAGCTGCATCCAGGTGCCGATCTGCGAGGTGCCCTGGCCGAAGAAATAAAGCCGGTAGTTGCGGTGCCGGAACGCGCGCAGGCTTTGCGAGAGGGGCACGGGGAGGCGCGCCTAGGCGCGCGCGGAAAGCTTGTCGAGCTGCTCGCGAAGCTTGCCGAGCGTCGCCTCGAAACCGGCCAGGCGCTCGCGCTCCTGCGCCACGATCTTTTGCGGCGCGCGCTCGACGAACGAGGCGTTGCCGAGCTTGCCGCGCGCCTTGGCGATCTCGCCCTCGATGCGTGCGATCTCCTTCTCAAGTCGCGCGATCTCGGCCGGGACGTCGACCTCGACGTGCGGCATTACGCGATGCGGGCCCGCTACTGCAACGGGAGCATCGACAGCCGGGAGGACGTCAACGATGTGCAATTGTGATGGTCGGACCAGAGTGATAAATGCAGCGGTTGTCGACGGGCTCGGATCAGGGTTTGCCGTAATATAGAAGGGCACTTTCTCCTGCGGTGTGAGCTTGATTTCGCTCCGCAGATTGCGGCCAGCATTCACGACGCTCTTCGCCAGGGCGATCTCCTGCTCGGCGGCTTCGTCGATCTTCTCCGGTTGGCGTCTGGGGTAGGGGGCTAGCATGACGGACTCGCCGCTTTTGCCGGCCAGAGGCGCTACCTTCTGCCAGAGTTCCTCGGTGATGAAAGGGATCACCGGATGAGCAAGACGAAGCGCCGCCTCGAGCACGCGAACTAGCGTTCTGCGGGTTCCGCGCTGCTGGGATTCGCCGCCCTCCGAGAGCTGGCGCTTTGCCAATTCGAGATACCAGTCGCAGTACTCGTCCCACACGAAGCGGTAGATGGCATTGGCGACATTGTCCAAACGATATTCTGCGAATGCTTGCTCGACCTCCGCCTCGGTGCGCTGCAATGTGCTGATGATCCAGCGATCCCATGCGCTGAGGGAGACTTCGGCGCGTTCGCCGGTCCCGCAGTCCTGTCCCTCGGTGTTCATCAGCACGAAGCGGGTCGCGTTCCACAGCTTGTTGCAGAAGTTGCGGTAGCCCTCGCAGCGCTTGAAGTCGAAATTGACGTTGCGCCCGAGCGTCGCGTAGGCGGCCATGGTGAAGCGCAGCGCGTCGGCGCCGAAGGCGGGGATGCCGTCGGGGAATTCCTTCCTGGTGCGCGCGCGGACATTGGGCGCATCCTCGGGCTTGCGCAGCCCGGTGGTGCGCTTGTCGAGCAGCGCGTCGATGCCGATGCCGTCGATCAGGTCGACCGGGTCGATCGTGTTGCCCTCGGACTTCGACATCTTCTTGCCGTCGTGGTCGCGCACGATGCCGTGGATGTAGACGTCGCGGAACGGCACCCGGCCGGTGAACCAGGTCGTCATCATGATCATGCGCGCGACCCAGAAGAAGATGATCTCGTAGCCCGTCACCAGCACCGTCGAGGGCAGGTAGAGGTCGTAGGCGAGCTCGTCGGCGCCGCGCGGCTCGGGCCAGCCGAGCGTCGAGTGGCACACCAGCGCCGACGAGAACCAGGTGTCGAGGACGTCGGGGTCCCTTGTCAGAGACTTTCCTTTCGCCTTCTTCAGAGCCTCTTCCTCGGTGCGTGCAACGTAGATGTTGCCTTCGTCGTCGTACCAGGCGGGGATCTGGTGGCCCCACCAGAGCTGGCGCGAGATGCACCAGTCCTGGATGTTGTTCATCCACTGGAAGTAGGTGCTGACCCAGTTCTCCGGGTAGAACTTCACCTCGCCCTGCTGCACCACCTCGATCGCGCGCTGGGCGATCGACTTGCCCTCGGCGCCCGGCTTGGACATGGCGACGAACCACTGGTCGGTCAGCATCGGCTCGACCGCGGCGCCGGTGCGCCCGCAGCGCGGCACCACCAGCCGGTGCGGCTTGACCGACTCGAGCAGGCCGGCGGCCTTGAGGTCGTGCACGATGCGGTCGCGCGCCTCGTAGCGGTCGAGGCCGCGGTACTTCTCGGGGCCGTTGTCGTTGATGCGCGCATCCAGCGTCAGCACCGGGATCTGCGGCAGGCCGTGGCGCAGCCCGACCTGGTAGTCGTTGAAGTCGTGCGCCGGGGTCACCTTGACGCAGCCGGTGCCGAACTCGCGGTCGACGTATTCGTCGGCGATCACCGGGATGCGCCGCCCGGTGAGCGGCAGCTCGACTTCGCGTCCGACGAAGGCGCGGTAGCGCTCGTCCTCCGGGTGCACCATCACCGCGACGTCGCCGAGCAGGGTCTCGGGGCGGGTGGTGGCGACCGTCAGGCTGAAGCCCTCGCCCGGGTAGCGGATATGCCACAGGTGTCCGTCTTCCTCCTCGCTCTCGACTTCGAGGTCGGACACCGCGGTGAGCAGCACCGGGTCCCAGTTCACCAGCCGCTTGCCGCGGTAGATGAGGCCCTGCTCGTGCAGCCGCACGAAGGTCTCGACCACCACGCGCGAGAGCTTCTCGTCCATGGTGAAGTACTCGCGGCTCCAGTCGCAGGAGTCGCCCATGCGCCGCATCTGCTCGGTAATGGTCGAGCCCGACTGCGCCTTCCATTGCCAGACCTTGGCGATGAAGCCCTCGCGCCCGAGGTCGTGGCGGCTCGTGCCCTGCTGCTCGAGCTGGCGCTCGACCACGATCTGGGTCGCGATCCCCGCGTGGTCGGTGCCCGGCAGCCAGAGCGTGTTGTTGCCGCGCATGCGGTGGTAGCGCGTAAGCGCGTCCATGATCGTCTGGTTGAACGCGTGACCCATATGCAGCACGCCGGTGACGTTCGGCGGCGGCAGCTGGATGCAGAAGGCCGGCCTGCCGGGCTCGGCGCCGGCGGCGAACCAGCCGGCTTCCTCCCAGCGGCGGTACCAGCGCTGCTCCACTGTCCGCGGATCGAAGCTCTTTTCGAGCGACATCGCTAGCTCTGCGTCTTTTCCTGCTGCTCGGGGGAGGGCTCCTGCCCCGGGTCGCCGAGCGCCCGCGAGACCGAGACCGCGATCGCCTCGCGCACCATCCGGTGCACGCTGGCGGCGAGCTCGGAGCGCATGCCGTTCAGCACCTGCTCGAGCATCTCGCTCAGGGTCCCGGCCAGCCGCTCCTCGAACACGCGGTCCAGCTCAGGCGCCAGGCGCAGCAGCACCGCGTTTTCCAGCTCCTCGGCGAGCGCCTCGACCGCCGCGCGGTCGACGCCCCGCGATGGGCGGGCGGCGGCCGGGTCCACGACCTCGGTGAGCACCGGCACGTCGTCCTGCGGCCGGCGCGCTTCCTGGTGCCGCCGCAGCAGCGCGTCGACGCGCTGCACCAGCGGGTTGAAGTCCTTGGGCGCCTGTTCGCTCACTGCGCGCCGCTTTCCCGGGCCAGGTCGTGGTCGCCGATCGGATAGCCGCGGTCGCGGTACCAGCGGTAGCGCGCGCGGCCCGCTTTGCGCTCGTCCTCGTCCTGCGCGACGATCTCGAGCAGGCGGTCGAAGCGCTCGAAGTGCGGCGGTGTATCCGGCGACAGGTTGAGCATGACGTCGCAGGGCTGCGGGACTTCTGCGTCGCTCGCGATCAGCACCGGAGTCTGGGCGGCGAGCGGGTCGTGCGCGAGGCAGTGCGGCACGAATCCGGTCGCGGGCCAGGTCCACAGCATGCGGTCGACGCGCTGCGCGGTTTCGGCCTCGGGAGCGTAGATCAGCAGGCGCTTTTTCTGCGCCAGCGCCTTGCCCGCCAGGCGGCAGGCGACGGTCAGCTTGTCCTCGGCGTTGAAGTAGAAGTCTATGCTCGTCACTTTGCGCCCGCGTGCCGCAGCACGTACCGCACCAGCAGCGGCACCGGCCGCGCGGTGGACCCCTTGTGGTGTCCGCTCTTCCAGGCCGTGCCGGCGATGTCCAGATGGGCCCAGCGCAGCTTCTTGGTGAAGCGCGACAGGAAGCAGGCCGCGGTGACGCTGCCGGCGGGCCGCCCGCCGATGTTCGCCATGTCCGCGAAATTGGAGCGCAGCTGCTCCTGGTATTCGTCCCACAGCGGCATCTGCCAGACCCGGTCCCAGGCGTCCTCGCCCGCGGCGCGGATGTCGTCGGCCAGCTTCTGGTCGTTGGCGTACAGGCCGGTCGCCACGTGCCCGAGCGCGATCACGCAGGCGCCGGTGAGGGTGGCGACGTCGATCACGACGTCGGGTTGCATGCGCTCGGTGTAAGTGAGCGCGTCGCACAGGATCAGGCGCCCCTCGGCGTCGGTGTTGAGGATCTCCACCGTCTGTCCCGACAGCGTCGTCACGATGTCGCCGGGCCTGGAGGCGGCGCCGCCGGGCATGTTCTCGCAGGTCGGCACCACCGCGATCGCGTTGACCGGCGCCTTCATCCCTACTAGCGCGCGCAGCGCGCCGAGCACGCTCGCCGCGCCGGCCATGTCGTACTTCATCTCGTCCATGTTCGCGCCCGGCTTGAGCGAAATGCCGCCGGTGTCGAAGGTGATGCCCTTGCCGACGAGCACCACCGGCTTCCTGGATTTCGCCGCGCCCTGGTAGCGCAGCACGATCAGCTTGGGCGGCTGGTGCGAGCCGCGCGTCACCGAGAGCAGGGCTCCCATGCCGAGCTTTTCCATGTCGCGACGCTCGAGCACCTGCAGGCCGAGCTTGTGCTGACGCGCCATCTTCTTCGCCTCATCCGCCAGATAGGTCGGAGTGCAGATGTTCGGCGGCAGGTTGCCCAGGTCGCGCGCGAGCGCGGCGCCGTCGGCGGTGGCGACAGCTTCCTTGAGCGCGGCTTGCGCCTGCATCGTCACCGGGCCGCCGGTTTGCGCCAGCGTCACCGACGCGAGCGCCGGCGCTTCGGGTTTTTTCTGCGTCTTGAGCCGGTCGAAGCGGTAGAACGCCTCGCGCATGCCGAGCACGAGCTGGCGCAGGCTCCAGGCCTGGGTCCGCCGTCCCGCCTCGACCTCGCCGAGGTAGACGGTGGCGTCCTTCGCGCCGAGCTCGCGCAGCGCGTTCGCCGCGCCCCGCACCGCGTCGCGGAACGCGGGTGCGCCAAGTTCCTTGCGCTCGCCCAGCCCGACCAGCAGCACGCGCTGCGCGGCGAGGCCGGGAACTGCCCGCAGCAAGAGCGTCGATCCCGGCTTGCCGCTCAGGTCGCCTTGCCTAAGCACCTTGCGCAGCGCACCGCGCGCGGCGCGGTCGGCGAGCTGCGCAGCGCGCGACAACGCTCCGCCCGCGAACACGCCAACTACGAGACAGCCTGTCTTCGCACGCTCGGGAGCGAGGGTTTTTATGCTAAATTCCACCGCGTTCTCCTGCATTTCGGCCGGCGCAAATGATCGCATGTTTTGCCGCCGGCTGTGAATCGGCGGGAGCCTTCAAGCGAAGATGATCTTTCACCGTGCGCTGATCAGGGAATTCGCGAGCTTCGCAAGCGCGGTGTTCCTTACGCTGTTCTCGATTGCGCTGACCACGCGCCTGATCCGCCTGCTCGGAGAGGCCGCGGGGGGCAAGATTCCTTCCGACGCGGTGTTCGCCTATCTCGGGTTCTTCTCGGTCATCACGCTGCCGGTGCTGCTTTCGCTCACGCTGTTCGTCTCCGTGCTGCTCACGCTGTCGCGCAATTACCGCGATTCGGAGATGGTGATCTGGTTCAATTCCGGCCTGTCGCTGACGGCATGGCTCGGGCCCGTGCTCAAGTTCGCGCTGCCTCTCGTCGCGCTGATCGCCGCCACTTCGCTGGTCCTGTCGCCGTGGGCGGCGCAGATGAGCCTCGAGTACCGGGCGCATATCGACGCGCGGAGCGACGTCTCGCGCGTGGATCCGGGCACCTTCGGCGAGTCGGGCGACCACGACCGGGTGTTCTTCGTCGATTCGATCGGCAGCGACAAGACCACCGTTCACAATGTCTTCGTGAATTCGGTCCAGCACCAGCGCGACGGCGTCATGATGAGCCGCAGCGGCAGCACCGAGACGGCGGCGAACGGCGACCGGTTCCTGGTGCTCGACCACGGCCAGCGCTACGAGGGCCGGCCGGGCGAGGCCGACTACCGCATCATGAAGTTCGACCGCTACGCGACCCGCATCAAGTCGAAGGAGCAGGTGCGGCCGGCCGCATCGGCGCAGGACCTTTCGACGCTGGCGCTGGCGCGCAACCCGACCGACGCCAATCTGGGCGAGCTGGTATGGCGTCTGGGCCTTCCCATCTCCGCGCTGATCCTGGTGCTGCTGGCGATCCCGATGAGCTTCGTCAACCCGCGCGCGGGCCGCTCGGTGAACCTGGCGTTCGCGCTGCTCACCTACGTGGTCTATTCCAACCTGCTTTCGGTGAGTCAGGCGCGCGTCACTCTCGGCAAGCTCGATTTCTCGCTCGGCTGGTGGCTGGTCCATGGCGTGATGCTGGGCCTGCTGCTGATCCTGTTCGCACGCCGCATGCAGCTGTTCCGGCTCCGGCTGGCGCGCTGAGGCGGGCGGCACCGCATGCACTCGCGCACCCTCGAGCGCTATCTGGCGCGGCAGATCTTCACCGCGGTGGGGTTCGTCCTGCTCGGGTTCCTGTCGCTGTTCGCGTTTTTCGACCTGATTCGCGAGCTCAGCGATCTCGGGCGCGGCAACTACCACCTGCGCCAGGTGTTCGCCTACGTCCTGTTGTCGGTGCCTTCGCACGCCTACGAGCTGTTTCCCGTGGTGGTGCTGATCGGAACGCTCTACGTGCTGGCGCACCTCGCGAGCAACTCTGAATTCACCGTGATGCGCGGCTCGGGCCTGTCGCCGCGCGGCGCCGCCCGGGCGCTGGCGAAGGTGGGCCTGGTGTTCGTGGTCACGACGTTCGTCGTCGGTGAATGGGTGGCGCCCGCGGCGGACGAGGCGGCGCAGAAGCTTCGCATGCACGCCATGAGCACGCTGATCGGGCAGGAAATGCGCTCCGGGCTGTGGTTCAAGGACGAGGGCTCGTTCATCAACGTGCGCGAGGCGCGCACCGCGAGCAAGTTGAACAACGTGCGGATCTACCAGTTCGACGCCAACGACCGCCTGCGCCTGACGCGCGCCGCCGCGCAGGCCGATTACCTCGGCGGCGGGGTCTGGAAGCTGCTCGACGTGGCGCAGACCGAGTTCACGCCCGATGGTCCGCGCGTCGAGCACCTCGCCAGCGCGCAGTGGCATTCCACCGTGAACCCGGAGATGATCGACGTGCTGATCGTCGACCCGGAGCGGATGTCGGTCTGGAAGCTGTACAAGTACACCGAGCATCTGGCCGGCAACCGGCAGAAGACCGAGCGCTACGAGATCGCGATGTGGAAGAAGCTCTTCTATCCGTTCGCCACCTTCGTGATGATGGCGCTCGCGCTGCCTTTCGCGTACATCCAGGCGCGGGCCGGAATGGTGGGCATCAAGGTGTTCTCGGGCATCATGCTCGGCACCTTCTTCCACATGCTGAACAGCCTGTTCTCGCACATCGGCCTGCTGCGCGACTGGCCGCCGGTTGCCGCGGCGGCCTTGCCCAGCGCGACCTTCTTTCTCGCTGCGGTCCTGATGATGTGGTGGGTCGAGCGGCGCTGAATCGCGGCGAGTCAGCGCGGCACCGAGACCAGCCGGGTTCCCGCGATGCGGTCGTGCAGGAACTGCTTTTCAGGGTCGAACAGGGCCCACAGCAGCGAAATGCCGCTCAGCAGCAGTGGCGCGGCGAGCACCAAGCGAAGCAGCGCCCTGGCGGGGGGAACCCTGGCGCGCCCGGGCATCACGAGCCGGATGTGCCAGGCTTTCATCGGCAGCGTCTGTCCGCCGCGCAGCCAGCACCAGAGAAAATACGCCGCGAGCACGGCCAGCAGGTAACCCTGCAACGCGTGCCGCTGCCAGCCCCCCAGGCTGGGCGAGCCGCCGGCGGCGGTCATGAAGATCGCCGACGCGACGATCAGCACGCCCGCCAGAAGAACGGCCTCGTAGGCCATGGCGGCGAGCCGCCGCAGGATGCCGGGCGCGCTCATTTGGCGGGCGGTTTCGGCGGGTTCGGCTGCTTCGGCTGCAGGGATTCGTATTCCTTCCAGTGCTTGCGCAGCGCCTCGCGCTTGGCCGGGGTCATTCTGTGGATACGCTCGTATTTCTTGCGCGCTTCCTCGCGCTGGGCGGGGGTGAGCGCCGCCCATTTGCGCATCCGCGTCTTCACGCGTTTCTTGCCGATCGGGGTCATCTTGGGATAGCGCTTCGCTACGCCGAGCCACTTCTTCTTGCGCGGCGCGTCGAGCTTGTCCCATTCGCCCGCGAGCGGAGAGAGAATTTCGCGTTGCTGCGCAGTGAGTTGCGACCAGGTCGGGTTCTTGTGCTGCGGACCGCCGGCCAGCGCGAGGGACGCGAACACGAGCGCGAACGCCCCGCACCACACGGCCAGGCTCCGCGCCCCCGCGCTCAGCGCACGCCGTGCTGCTTCAGCCACGCGTCGAAGCCCTTGTCGAGATAGGCGTCGATCGGCAGATCGCCCGCCAGGAGCCGGCTGTCGATGTCCGCGAATTCGGCGGCTTTCTGGTTCTGCTGCCAGCCGTAGATCAGGGTCAGCGCGACCCCGAGCAGCACTGCCGGCAGTACGACCGTGAGGGAGAGCCGGACCAGCCCGCGGCGGCGCCCGAGCCGGGCGCCTGCCGAGCCCGGCAGCGGGTCCCGGCCCGCCCCGTGCCGCGCGAGCGCAAGCTCGCGCGCTTCGCGCAGGCGCGCTGCGGTGCGCGGCTCGAGCTGCATGCCGCGGTTGAGCGCGTGGCGGACCTTGTTGCCGAATTCGGGTTCGTTCATTGCCGTTGCGGGACGCCTGCTGCGCTACAGCACGATGCCGCGCGCCTTGAGCGCCGATTCCAACGCACGCGAGGCCCGGGAGCAATGCGTTTTCACGCTGCCCTCCGAGCACCCCATGGCAATCGCCGTTTCAGCCACGTCCAGTTCCTCCCAGTAACGCATCAGGAATGCTTCGCGTTGACGCACCGGCAGTTTCGCGACCTCTTGTTCAATTATTTCAAGTACTTGCGCGTCCTCCAGCTGGTCGGCAGGCGTCTGCCGGCGCGAGTCCTGGACCGCCGCCAGCGTATCGAGCGGATCCTGCTCGTCCTCCCCGCTCCGCGCAGGGTACAGCGACGAAAGCAGGGTGGTCCACAGCGAGCGCACCTTCTGGCGCCGGTACCAGTCGCGAATCGCGTTCTGCACGATGCGATGAAACAGCAGCGGCAGCTCCTCGGCGGGCCGGCCTTCGTACTTCTCCACCAGCTTCAGCATCGCGTCCTGCACGATGTCGAGGGCGGCCTCGTCGTCGCGGACCGCGAACACGGCCTGCTTGAAGGCTCGCCGCTCGACACTCTCGAGGAACGCCGAAAGCTCGCTGCGGGTAGCCAGGATGGGGCCCTTTTTCTCGTGCGTGGATGCGCGATGTCTTCCAGCGGACGATGTTACCAAATCTGTCGCCCTCGGAGCCGCCCGATCCCTTGACCGCATCGCAACATCTCTTTAATCTTCAAAGTTTTCCGCCACTTTCGGGCAATCGAGTCATGGACCGAGTCAAGGGGGTCGCGCTTACCGGCGCCGAGATCGTCGTGCGCTGCCTGCAGGAGGAAGGCGTCGACTACGTCTTCGGCTATCCCGGCGGGGCGGTGCTGTTCATCTACGACGAGCTGTTCAAGCAGGACAAGGTCAAGCACGTCCTGGTGCGCCACGAGCAGGGCGCCGCGCATGCCGCCGACGGCTATTCGCGCTCTTCGGACAAGATCGGCGTCTGCCTGGTGACCTCCGGTCCCGGCGTCACCAACGCGGTCACCGGGATCGCCACGGCGTACATGGACTCGATCCCGATGGTGATCATCTCGGGCCAGGTCTCGACGCCGGCGATCGGGCTCGACGCATTCCAGGAAGTCGACACGGTCGGGATCACCCGGCCGTGCGTGAAGCACAACTTCCTGGTCAAGAACGTGAAGGACCTCGCGGGGACGATGAAGAAGGCCTTCTACCTCGCGAAGACCGGCCGTCCCGGACCGGTGTTGGTCGACATCCCGAAGGATGTCACCATGCACAGCTGCGAGTTCGACTATCCCGAGACGGTCTCGATGCGCTCGTACAACCCGGTGCGCAAGGGGCACGCGGGCCAGCTGCGCAAGGCCGCGCAGCTGCTGCTCGGCGCTCAGCGTCCGATGATCTACACCGGAGGCGGCGTGATCCTGTCGGACGCGTCCGAGCTGCTGCGCGAGCTGGTTCGCCAGCTCGGCTATCCGTGCACGAGCACGCTGATGGGGCTCGGCGGCTATCCGGCGAGCGATCCGCAGTTCCTCGGCATGCTCGGCATGCACGGGACCTACGAAGCGAACATGGCGATGCAGAACTGCGACGTTCTGCTCGCGATCGGAGCGCGCTTCGACGACCGCGTGATCGGCGACCCGGCGCACTTCGCGCGCAATCCGCGCAAGATCATCCACATCGACATCGACCCGTCCTCGATCTCCAAGCGCGTCAAGGTCGACGTGCCGATCGTCGGCCACCTGCCGGACGTCCTGACGGACCTGAACAAGCTGCTCGCGGCGGAGTCGGCCAAGCCGGACATCAAGGTCTGGTGGAAGCAGATCGGCGAGTGGCGCGCGAGGGAGTGCCTCAGGTACGACCGCAACTCGAAGATCATCAAGCCGCAATTCGTGATCGAGAAGCTGTACGAGGTTACGGGGGGCGACGCGTTCGTCACCTCCGACGTCGGCCAGCACCAGATGTGGGCGGCGCAGTTCTACAAGTTCGAGCAGCCGCGCCGCTGGATCAACTCGGGCGGCCTCGGCACCATGGGCTTCGGCCTGCCGGCGGCGATGGGGGTGCAGATGGTGAACCCCGGCGCGACGGTGGCCTGCGTGACCGGCGAGTCGAGCATCCAGATGTGCCTGCAGGAGCTCTCGACCTGCAAGCAGTACCGCTTGCCGATCAAGATCGTGAACCTCAATAACAAGTACATGGGCATGGTTCGCCAGTGGCAGGAGTTCTTCCACGGCAACCGCTACTCCGAGTCGTACATGGACGCGCTGCCCGACTTCGTCAAGCTCGCCGAGGGCTACGGGCACCGCGGAGTGAAGATCGACAAGCCGGCCGATGTCGAGCCCGCGCTGCGCGACGCGTTCAAGCGCAAGGACGAGCTGGTGTTCCTGGATTTCATCACCGACCAGACCGAGAACGTCTACCCGATGGTGCCCGGCGGCAAAGGCATCTCGGAAATGATCCTCGCCGAAGACCTGTGAGCCGCCACATCATCTCCGTTCTGCTGGAGAACGAGGCGGGGGCGCTGTCGCGCGTCTCGGGCCTGTTCTCGGCGCGCGCCTACAACATCGAGTCGCTCACGGTGGCGCCCACCGAGGATCCCTCGATGTCGCGCATGACGATCGTCACCACGGGCTCGGAGGACGTGGTCGAGCAGATCACCAAGCAGCTCAACAAGCTGGTCGAGGTGGTGAAGGTCGTGGACCTGTCGGAAGCCGAGCACATCGAGCGCGAAATGATGCTGATCAAGGTGCGCGCCGGGGCCAAGGAGCGCGAGGACATGAAGCGCATGGCCGACATCTTCCGCGCTCACGTGATCGACGTCTCCGACAACACTTACACGATCGAATTGACCGGCGACGGCAGGAAGCTCGACGCGTTCATCCAGGCGCTCGACCACGGCGCGATCCTGGAGACGGTGCGCACCGGCGCCTGCGGCATCGGCCGCGGCAACCGCATCCTCAGGGTTTAGGAACAAATGGGGTCAGACCCCATTTTCTAGGGAGCAAATCAATGAAGGTGTATTACGACAAGGATGCCGATCTTTCGCTCATCAAGGGCAAGAAGGTCACCATTCTCGGCTACGGCTCGCAGGGCCATGCGCACGCGCTCAACCTGCACGACTCGGGCGTCAAGGTGACTGTCGGCCTGCGCAGGAGCGGGGCCTCCTGGGACAAGGCGAAGAAGGCGGGGCTCAAGGTCGCCGAGATCGGCGAGTCGGTCAAGGGCGCGGACATCGTCATGATGCTGATGCCCGACGAGCACATTGCCGCGGTCTACAAGGATGAGGTCGAGCCGAACATCAAGAAGGCCGGGGCGCTCGCCTTCGCCCACGGCTTCAACGTCCATTACGGACAGGTGCAGCCGCGCGCGGACCTGGATGTCTGGATGGTCGCGCCCAAGGCGCCCGGCCACACGGTGCGCTCGACCTACGCCGGCGGTGGCGGCGTGCCGATGCTGATCGCGGTGCACCGCAACGCATCGAAAAAGGCGCGCGACATGGCGCTTTCCTACGCCGCCGCGATCGGCGGCGGCAAGGCGGGGGTGATCGAGACCTCCTTCAAGGAGGAGACCGAAACCGACCTGTTCGGCGAGCAGGCGGTGCTGTGCGGCGGCTGCGTCGAGCTGGTGAAGAAGGGCTTCGAGGTGCTGACCGAGGCGGGCTACGCGCCCGAGATGGCGTATTTCGAGTGCCTGCACGAGCTCAAGCTGATCGTCGACCTGATGTACGAGGGCGGCATCGGAACCATGAACTACTCGATCTCGAACAACGCCGAGTACGGCGAATACGTCACCGGCCCGAAGGTCATCGACGAGCGGGTCAAGAACGTCATGCGCGAGGCGCTGAGCCGGATCCAGTCGGGCGAATACGCCAAGGAGTTCGTGCTCGAGAACCGCGCCGGCGCGCCGACCTTGCTCAGCCGCCGGCGCATGACCGCGGAGCACCCGATCGAGACGGTTGGCGCCAAGCTGCGCGACATGATGCCCTGGATCCGCAAGAACCGCCTGGTCGACCAGTCGAAGAACTGACCGCCTGGACGGCCGGAAGAAGCGAAGCATGGCGGCGCGCTATCCGCATCCGCTGATCGCGCGCGAGGGCTGGCCGTTTCTCGCCGCGGCGGTGCTCGCCGCGGTGCTGGTCGGGTGGCTGGCCGGCGGCTGGTGGGCCGTGCCGCTCTGGCTCGTGGCGATCTTCGTGCTGCAGTTCTTCCGCGATCCGCCGCGCGACATACCGGATGATCCGCGGGCCGTGCTGTCTCCGGCCGACGGCCGCGTGGTGGCGGTCGAAAAGGCGCGCGACCCCTGGCTCGAGCGGGAAGCGCTGAAGATCTCGGTCTTCATGAACGTTTTCAACGTGCACTCGAACCGCTCGCCGGTGGACGCCGCCGTCAAGCAGCGCTGGTACCACGCGGGCAGCTTCCTCAACGCCGCGCTCGACAAGGCTTCGATCGAGAACGAGCGCTGCGCCCTGTGGCTGCACACGCCCGGCGGGCAGGACGTCACCTGCGTGCAGATCGCGGGCCTGATCGCGCGCCGGATCCTGTGCTACGTCGACGCCGGCCGCGAGCTGCGGCGCGGGGAGCGCTACGGGTTCATCCGCTTCGGTTCGCGCGTCGACCTTTATCTGCCGCTCGAGACAGAGGTCACTGCGGCCCTCGGCGACAAGGTGTACGCTGCGCAAAGCGTGCTTGCTAGACTGGCGCAGGATGGCTGATTACCCACAAGACAATCAGGCGGGCAGGCCGCCGATCGGCGGCCTGCGGCGGCGCGGCATCTATCTGCTGCCCAATCTGTTCACCACCGCGGCGCTGTTTGCCGGATTCTTCGCCATCGTGCAGGCGATGAACCAGCGCTACGAGATCGCGGCCGTGGCGATCTACATCGCGATGGTGCTCGACGGCCTCGACGGGCGGATCGCGCGCCTGACCCGCACCCAGAGCGAGTTCGGCGCCGAATACGACAGCCTGTCCGACATGGTGTCCTTCGGCGCCGCGCCCGCGCTGGTGATCTACGAGTGGTCGCTCAAGGGCCTCGGCAAGATGGGCTGGGTGGCGGCGTTCGTCTACTGCGCCGGGGCTGCGCTGCGCCTCGCGCGCTTCAACACCAACATCGACGTGGTCGACAAGCGCTGGTTCCAGGGGCTGCCGAGTCCGATGGGGGCGGCGCTGGTGGCCGGCCTGGTATGGATCATGAACGACCTCGGCTTCGGCGGCGAGACCTGGCTCGCGTGGCTGTCGTGGGGCGTCACCATGTTCGCGGGCATCACGATGGTGACGAACGTCCCCTTCTACAGCTTCAAGGACATCAACCTGAAGAAGAGCGTGCCGTTCTGGGCCGTGCTGGCGATCGTCGGCGCCCTGACCGTGATCGCCACCAAGCCGGCGGTGGTGCTGTTCCTGCTGGTCGTGGCCTATTCGATCTCCGGCTACGTGCAGTGGGTGCTGCGCGGACGCCCGGGGCGGATCGTCTGAGCCCGCGCGCGGAAGGCTTGCGCGCGCTACGGGGGCGCGTTATATTGCTTGCCATGAGTCCGACCCTCCGGCTCGAGCTTCTCCTTTCCGGCCTGGCGCTTCTGCTGGCCGGTCTGCTGCTGCGCCTCGCGCGCACAAACTAAAACCCCCAATTCGGCAGTACCCCCTCCCGCCCTTCGCGGCGGAAAGGCATTCGTCCATTCGCACCCAAGGAGCGCACCATGAGCGGCACTACAAACCTGATCATCTTCGACACCACCATGCGCGACGGCGAGCAGAGCCCGGGCGCCTCGATGACCAAGGACGAGAAGCTGCGCATCGCCAAGGCGCTGGAACGCATGAAGGTGGACGTGATCGAGGCGGGCTTCCCGGCCTCCTCGAACGGGGACTTCGAGGCGGTGCGGGCGATCGCCAACACGGTCAAGGACTCGACCGTGGCCGGGCTGTGCCGGGCCAACGACCGCGACATCCAGCGCGGCATCGACGCGCTCAAGGGCGCCAAGTCCTGGCGCGTGCACACTTTCATCGCGACCAGCCCGATCCACATGGAAAAGAAGCTGCGCATGAGCCCCGAGCAGGTGCTCGAGCAGGCGCGGCTGTCGGTGCGCTACGCGAAGAACGCCTGCCCCGACGTCGAGTTCTCGCCCGAGGACGGCAGCCGCTCGGAGCCGGATTTCCTGTGCCGCGTGCTCGAGGCGGTGATCAAGGAGGGCGCGACCACGATCAACGTCCCCGACACCGTCGGCTACGCGGTGCCGCAGCAGTTCGGCGAGTTCATCAGGTCGCTCAGGGAGCGGATCCCGAACTCCGATAAGGCCGTCTGGAGCGTGCACTGCCACAACGACCTCGGCATGGCGGTGGCGAACTCGCTCGCCGCGGTGATGATCGGCGGCGCGCGGCAGATCGAGTGCACCATCAACGGCCTGGGCGAGCGCGCCGGCAACACCTCGCTCGAGGAGATCGTGATGGCGGTGCGAACGCGCAGCGACTTCTTCCACCTCGCCACGCGGCTGGACACCACCCAGATCGTGCCGACCTCGCGCCTGGTGAGCCAGATCACCGGCTTCGTGGTGCAGCCGAACAAGGCGGTGGTGGGGGCGAACGCCTTCGCGCACGCCTCGGGCATCCACCAGGACGGGGTGCTCAAGGCGCGCCAGACCTACGAGATCATGACCGCGGAGGACGTCGGCTGGAGCACGAACAAGATCGTGCTCGGCAAGCTCTCGGGCCGCAGCGCCTTCAAGCAGCGCCTGAAGGAGATCGGCATCGAGCTCGATTCCGAGGACGCCTACAACAAGGCCTTCCAGCGCTTCAAGGACCTGGCCGACAAGAAGGCCGACATCTTCGACGAGGACCTGCAGGCGCTGGTGGCGCAGGAGGCCGGCGCCGCGAACGAGGAGCACTGGGCCCTGGTCACGATGAACCAGGCGAGCGGCATGGGCGAGCGGCCCCACGCGACGGTGGTGCTGTCGGAAGCGGGCAAGGAGCACAAGGCCGAGGCGCAGGGCGACGGCCCGGTCGACGCCACCTTCAAGGCGATCGAGAGCGTGGCCAAGAGCGGCGCCGAGCTGCTGCTGTACTCGGTCAACGCGGTGACCCAGGGCACGGAGTCGCAGGGCGAGGTGACGGTGCGGCTGGCCAAGGGCGGCCGTGTGGTGAACGGCATCGGCGCCGACACCGACGTGATCGTCGCTTCGGCCAAGGCCTACGTCAGCGCGCTCAACCGGCTCTCGAGCAAGATGGAGCGCCTCAACCCGCAGCACCAGCTCTAGGGCGGCGCGATGGCGCTCGAGATCACCGCCGCCGCGCGCGCCGAGCTCGCGCCGGGCGGCACGCTGCGCATCGGGCTCAACATGCAGAACTTTCTGCTCGTGAAGCGCGATCCGTCGAGCGGCGGGCCGGCCGGCATCGTGCCGGACCTGGCGCGCGAGCTGGCGCGCCTGAGCGGCCTGCGTCACGTGTTCGTCGAGTTCGATACCGCCGGCAAGCTCGCCGATTCGGCGCGGGTGGGCGTATGGGACGTCGCCTTTCTCGCCGCCGAGCCGGCGCGCGCGAAGGACATTTCGTTCACGCCGGCCTATCTCGAGATCGAGGCGACCTACCTGGTGCCGGCGGGGTCTCCCATCCGCGGCCTGGACGATGTCGATCGCCCCGGCGTGCGCATCGCCGCAGCGGAAAAGAGCGCCTACGACCTGTACCTGAGCCGCACCCTGAAGCACGCGACGCTGGTGCGCACGCCGGGCATCGACGCTTCCTACGAGCGCTTCGTGGCAGACGGGCTGGAGGCGCTTGCCGGGCTCAAGGCGCGGCTGGTCGCCGACGCGGTGAAGCTGCCGGGGTCGCGCGTGCTCGAAGGCCGCTTCACCGCCGTGCAGCAGGCGATCGGCACGCCGGCCGGACGCGGCGACGCCGGAGCGGCCTGGCTGCGCGAATTCGCGGCGCACGCCAGGACCTCCGGGCTGGTGGCGCAGGCCATCGCGCGCCACCGTGTGCGCGGTGTCTCGGTTGCCCCTGGGCCGCAGTCATGAAGCGATTTCATATAGCGCTCGCGGTCGCCGACCTGGAAGCTTCGATCGCGGACTACAGCGCTCGGCTGGAGCAGGCACCCACCGTCGTGGTGCCCGGAAAGTACGCGATGTGGCGCACCGATCTGCTGAATTTCTCGATCAACGAGTCTCCGCAGCGTGCCGGCCGGCTTCGGCACGTCGGCTTCGAGGACGACGCAGTGCAAGCGTATTCGAGCACGATCGACGTCAACGGCATCGAGTGGGAGTCATTTTCGCGCAAGGAGCAGGACGAGCGCATCGTTTCAACCTACGGCGGCGCATCGATGGCAGACTAGCGGCAAATGCACGTCGTCTTCGGCGCCGGACAGGTCGGAACGCCGCTCGCGCAAACGCTCGTGGAGCAGGGCCAGCGCGTGCGCGTGATCCGGCGCTCGCACGGCGAGATCGCTGCCGGCGCGGAGCTCGTGCCGGGCGATGCGCGGGATCCCGGCTTCTGCGCCCGTGCCTGCGAGGGTGCGAGCGTGATCTACCACTGCATGAACCCGGCCTCCTACGACAGCGCGGCATGGGCGAAGGCGGTGCCGCGGCTGATGGACAATCTCATCACCGCGGCGGGCGGCGCGAACGCGAGGCTGGTGGTGCTGGACAATCTCTACATGCTCGGCCGCACCGGCGGGCGGCCGATGAACCCCTGCAGCCGCAAGGGCGAGATCCGCGCGCGCGCCGCGGAGCGGCTGCTCGATGCGCACAAGAAAGGCGCGGTGCGCGCAGTCTCCGGGCGCGCCTCGGACTACTACGGCCCGCGCGGAACGCTCACTTTCCTTGGCGACGCCTACTGGCGGCCTGCGCTGGCGGGCAAGACCGTGCGCTCGCCGGTCGATCCCGGCGCGCTTCACACCTACCACTACATCCCCGACGTCGTCGCCGGGCTGGCGCGGCTGGGCAGCGCGCCCGAGGACGCCCTGGGGCGGGCCTGGATGCTGCCCTGCCAGCGGGCGGGGAGCCTGGCCGATCTGAGCGAGCGCTTCGCGCACGCGCTCGGCCGGCGCATTCATCTCGGCCGCATACCCAAGCTCGTTCTCAAGGCGGCCGGGCTGCTCGTGCCGCTGGTGCGGGAGTTGAACGAGATGCTCTACCAGTGGGACGAGCCGTTCATCGTCGACGACCGGCGCTTCCGCGAGCGCTTCGCCGCCCATCCGGTGGGTGCTGACGTCGCCGCGCGGGAAACCGTCGCCTGGGCGAAGCGGCACTACGTCAGGGCGTAGAATCTCGCCGGCGGCAGCGGAGAAGAAATGAAAACAGGCCGGCTGGAAGCGTTCAGCGACGGCGTTCTGGCGATCATCATCACGATCATGGTGCTCGAGCTGAAAGTGCCGCACGGCGCCGGCCTCGGTGATCTTGCCCCGTTGCTGCCGGTATTCCTCAGCTACGTGCTGAGCTTCGTCTATCTCGGCATCTACTGGAACAACCATCACCACATGCTGCACACCTGCAACCGGGTGACCGGCTCGATCCTGTGGGCCAATCTGCATCTGCTGTTCTGGCTGTCGCTCGTACCGTTCGTCACCGGCTGGATGGGCGAGAACCATTTCGCCGCCTTGCCCTCGGCGCTCTACGGCGGAGTGCTGTTGATGGCCGCGCTCGCCTACTACCTTCTGCAGCAGCTGATCATCGCCTCGCAGGGGCCTGCTTCCGTGCTGAGGAAGGCGGTCGGCGGCGACTGGAAGGGCAAGCTCTCGCCGCTTCTGTACGTGCTGGCCATCCTGCTCGCCTTCCGCTGGACCTGGGCCGCGCAGAGCCTCTACGTGCTGGTCGCGCTTCTATGGCTGATTCCCGACCGTCGAATCGAGCGGGCGCTCGACGCCGCTCGCGCGGCGCGGTAACGTCGCCCGAAACAGGGAGCGCGAGCATGTCCAAGGGATTCATCTTCTGGCGCCAGCCGCTGCGCGTCGCGGGAAAGCATTCGCGGCAGGACGCGCTCGCGCGGCTCAAGGCGCTCATCACGGGCCGTCGCTTCAGCGTCGGGCTGCGGCTGATCGGGGTCATTGCCGGCCCGGACTCGGCGCCTTCCATCAGGCTCTGGCGCAAGGGCCTGCTCTCGGCTGCGGGGGACGTGATCGAGTTCCGCGGCACGCTGCGCGCCGACGGCGAAGGCAGCGCGTTCGAAGGCGAGCTCTGCTATGCCTTCGGCACGAAATTCCAGTTCGTCGGCCTGCTGATCATGGGCGCCGTGCTGCTGTGCGCCGGAGCGGTGCGCGAGCTCGAAACGGCCGGCAGCGACCAGGGCATGCTCGGTATCGGCCTCATCGTGGCACTGCTTGCGGCGGTCTGGATCTATTCGAGCAGCCGCACGCGGGAAGACCAGATCCGCTTCATCGAGGAGCACCTCGAGACCTGCGCGGGAAGGCAATGAGCAAGCTCCGCCGCAGCTGGCTTTTCGTTCCGGGCGCCGACGAAAAGGCGCAGGCCGCCGCGGCGCGCAGCGGCGCCGACGTCCTGATACAGGAGCTGGAGGACTTTACGCCGCCTGCGCTCAGACCGCAGGCGCGCGCGCTGGCAACGCGGCTGTACCAGGCCTGGCGCGCCGCGGGGGCGCTCGCGGCGGTGCGCGTCAATCCGCTCGAAACCTGCGGCCGCGAGGACCTCGCGGCGGTGCTCGCGGCCAAGCCCGACATCGTGCTCATGTCAAAGGTGGTGCGCCCGGAGCAGGTCCAGGCGCTGGCGGCGCTCGCGCACGGCGTCGAACTGGTGCCCAATATCGAAACGGCTGCCGGACTGGTGCGCGCGGGCGAGATTGCGCGCGCCAGCCCGCGCGTTACCGCGATGCTGATGGCGAGCGAGGACATGGTGGCGGACCTCGGCGCCGAGCGCTCGCGCGGCGGCGACGAGCTCGCCTACGTGCGCGCGCGTTTTCTGGTCGAATGCCGCGCCGCCGGGGTCGAGGCGATCGACTGCCCTTACACCTTCGGCGACGCAAAGGGCGCGGCGGCCGATGCGCGCCGGGCCAAGCGCCTCGGCTACCGCATGAAGAGTCTGGTGCATCCGGTGCACGCCACCCCGGTCAATCGCGTGTTCTCGGTCGAGGCGCGAGAGCTCAACCGCGCCAGGCGCATCGTGCGTGCGTTCGACGAGGCGCGCGCGAAAGGCAGGGAGCGCGCCCGCATCGATGGCCGCCTGGTCGAGGTGCCCGTCTACGCGGCGGCTAGGCGGCTGATCGAGTCAGCCGCGCGTATGTCACCGCCGCGGCGAAGAAAACGAGACTGAGCGCGATTTCGATCGCGGCCAGCGCCTGGCTGGTCCCGCGTTCGGCCCAGGCGCGCACCACGCCTTCGACGAAATACGCCAGGATGAGCATGCTCGCCCACTGGTAGGTGTAGCGTTTGCCGGTGGCGATGCCCGCCAGCGGCAGCGCGAGCGGCAGCGCCTTGAGCGCCATCAGCGAGCCGCCCGGCCTGAGCGGCGCCAGCCACATTTCCCAGCCGAGGCACAGCAGGATCAGGGCGATCAGCGAGCCCGTGGCGGCGATTCGTGCCGCCCTCATGGGTCGGGGCTCACCCGGCGAGCTTCAGCGCGACCTCGGCCAGGCGCCGCCCCTGCGCGATGCACAGCGTGCGCTCGGCCTGCGCGATCGGGCGGTCGTCGGCGATTCCCGCGAAGTGGCTCGCGCCGTAGGGCGTGCCGCCGTCGCGGCTGGCGTTCAGCTCGGCCTGGGTGTAGGGCAGGCCGACGATCAGCATGCCGTGATGCAGCAGCGGCAGCAGCATCGAAATCAGCGTCGTTTCCTGGCCACCGTGCAGGCTGGCGCTTGACGTGAACGCGCAGGCGGGCTTGCCCGCGAGCGCGCCGCGCTGCCAGAGCGCGGCGCCGGCGTCGAGAAAATGCTTGAGCGGCGCGGCCATGTTGCCGAAGCGCGCCGGGCTGCCGAGCGCGAGGCCCGCGCATCGCTCGAGGTCCTTCATTTCGGCGTAGGGCGCGCCGTCGGGAGGTACCGGCGGCGAGGCGACCTCGGTCACCGGTGCCACGCGCGGCACCGTGCGCAGCCGCGCAGCCGCGCCGGGCACGCGCTCGACGCCGTCGGCGATCAGCTCCGCCAGCCGGCGCACCGAGCCGCCCGCGCTGTAGTAGAGAACCAGGATATCGGCCACGGCGG
>Ga0210077_1000085_pt1 | contig 51104 bp, 51 predicted proteins | sample RushMan_CattailN_5_FD_185556 | JGI IMG/M metagenome (GOLD analysis project Ga0210077, IMG submission 185556) | Wetland microbial communities from San Francisco Bay, California, USA, that impact long-term carbon sequestration -... | ecosystem: Environmental > Aquatic > Marine > Wetlands ...
GGGGAGCAAGATTAGGCACAGACCCCAACACCTCAGTCTTCAACAAGTGGCAGCAGTGCTGGACTTGCGAGAACCTATTCGCTGCAGGCGAAATATGCAATCCCACCGGAGACAACACAACTGCAGGAACTCATCCAGTAGGTCCAACATCTTACGTTGCAGCGGAAGGCATAAAGAAGTACCTGAAGAGCCCAGGACCACTAGTGTAAACCCCTGCAACCTCTCTTTCTTTTTTTGAATTTTTAATTTGTTGGAGAATAAAGGAAAAACGCCTTATTGTGATTGCTTAGGCACAACAACAAATCTTTTAGAACATCTAGAGGCTAAAGCTATTCTGAGGCTGAATTTATGATGAGAAAATTCTTAGTGCTGGCTTTTGTGCTTTCCATCGCACTCGGTTCCTTAGCGGTTTTGGGAACGGTAAAGGCGCAATCAACTGTTGACATTACATTGTACGGTGGTCCAGTGTCTTCAGGAGCTTCGGGAACCTACGGTTTTGGTACCACAGCAGACAACATTACCTCTCCAGGACCAACCCTGACGCTACACGACGGCGACGTCGTTACAGTCACTTTACACAACACTGACACGGCGCTGTCTCACTCGTTTCAGGTTTGCAGCGCTAATAGCGACACAGCCACGGTTTTCTTCAACTCCGCCATAAACCCCGGAACCTACGTTGCTCCAGGCGGAACTGGCACTGTAACCTTCACCGTAAGCGACCACACAGGCAACTACTATTACATCTGCCCAGTACCCGGCCACAATGACTTAGGCATGTACGGCATATGCAACATCGAAGCCACAATCCCAGAGTTCCCGTTGGCGTTGACGTCGATTTTTGCGGTGCTGGCGGCAACGGGTCTTGTGGTTTTCTTGGCGCGGTCTAAAGTGAAGACTGTGAAGGTGCCCTGAAAGCACCATTTTTTTCTTTTTTCATCAACTTAGTATGTTTATCGGATAAGATAACTCTGGCATTTTCATGCGATACAGTGTCTTATGCGACTAAAATGAGCCTACAAACAGTATTTTGTCAACCATCAACCCCGCCATCACAGCCGTCAAGTAAGGCATTGAAGATAGGAACATCTTGAAACCGGCTGCTTCGGAGGGAGATTGGAGAAGTTTTCTGCTTTCAAGCATGAACCACGCGCCCACAGCAACCGCGAAAGCAGAGTAGAAAAAGCCCGCTAAGCCAAGAACCGGCATGAGCAGACTGACCGTGATGGCTGCGGCATTAAAAATGAAGGTGGCTAGCGCGGTTTTCTTCAACCCAGCGGTAACCGGAAGCATGGGAATCCCCGCTTTCTTGTACTCCGCAGCTTTTTTCATGGCGAGCCCCCAGAGATGACCAGGAGTCCACAGAAAGTCCACCGTTGAAACCAGAAGCGGCACAAGGCTCACGGAGTTTGCGACGGCGGTCCACCCTGAAAGCGCTGCAAAGCAGCCTGCGGTTCCGCCTATGACCACGTTCCAGCTGCTTGTCTGCTTCAAGATGACAGTGTACACTATGAGGTAGAAGACTGCGCCCAGAGTCATCATGAAGGCGGTTAAAGCGTTGAAAAAGAAGTAGCTCATGCCTATGCCCGCGCCCGTGAGGAGCGCACCGAAAACCAAGCCGTTCCTTGCTGAAACTGCTCCGGAGGGGATAGCACGCTTTGAAGTCCGCGACATCATCCTGTCACGGTTTTTATCGTATACGCAGTTTAAAGCGCCGCAGCCTCCGCAAGCCAAGTACCCAGCCACGCAAAAAACCGCAAGGTTTGCCCAATCCACCGAAGGAAACGCGGCGAGGAAGAAGCAGGTGGCACCCACCAGCAGGTTAAGCAGGGTCACCTTGGGCTTTGTTAACTGCATATACAGGGCAACTTTTTCCTTCACCGCTAAACCTCCAGCTTTTCATCCCTGCAGCACTATAACTGAACCCCACATGCCAAGCTCAGCTTGCCCAGAAACAGGAGATATGTAATAGTAGTATCGCCCGGGGCTGTTCGGGTTGAAAATCACTGAGCCGCTCTCGCCAGACTGAAGAGGAGCAATTGCGGAAGCCACAAACGCGTTGAACATCACACCAGCGCCTGTTTGGGGCGCGTTTGTCAGTTGGAAAGCGTGAGGTTCAGCCCCAACATTGACTACTGTCAGATTGACGAGGTCGGTGGTTTTGAATCTAAGGGTCGGTCCAGGAGAGGTAAGATTGTTCGGTTCTGTTCCAAAGCCGTATCGTGAATCAGAGATTTCGCCAGCGTAGAGAGTTATGCTGACCGTTGGCGTTTCAGTGGAGGCGGTTTGTCCGCGGGTGTAGGGTGGCTGAATTGGAAGAACTAAGAAGAGAGCTACGGCAATTATCAGCCCGATGGCGCAAGCGGCGAGAATGACGAGCGGATAATAAGACTTGTCCATTTTCACCGTCCCACCGACAGGATAGCTGTTACCAGAAGGGTGCATAGAACAACTATGCTGAGTATAGGCAGCAACGAAAGGACTTTCTTCTCATAGCGTAAGTTTTGGAAGAATGCGGCGTTTGTGATGGCTTGAACAATCGCTATCGTAAGTATGCTGACAACCTTGTATTGAACGGACAGGGAGGTTGTGAAAATGTATATTTCCACCAGCGTCGCGGCTACCATTAAGCCCCATATGCTTATGTACAGAGATACTTTTTTCATTCTTTCATTCACATCCTATATCAAGTAGAATAACGGAAACAGGAAAATCCACACGATATCTACAAAAGCCCAGTAGAGCCCGATTAGCTCAAGAGCCGTGTGCGACTGAGGCGTGAACTTGCCGGCGAAGCCTTTAGCCATAAGATATGTAAGTCCGCCTAAGCCTATGCCAACGTGAATCGCGTGGGCGCCCATCAGCATATAGTATGTTGAAGGGGCTAAACCTCCCGTTATTACGAAACCGTTTATGATTTCACGGGGCCACTCGATTGAAAGTTTAATCATCAAGAACATAGCTCCTAAGGTAAACGCGCCGAGGATGCCAGCTTTTATTCCTAGTTGATCATTGTTCTTGGCTGCTTGCACTGCCAGAATCATAGCAAGGCTGCTGGTCAAAAGTAAAACCGTGTTCAAGCTTCCAATTACCACGTTGTGGGTTTCCGCGGCGAGTGGCCAAGTGCTGCTTCCGAGCCTAACGTAGATGTACCCAGAGATTAGGCAGCCGAAAAGCACTATTTCGGACATGAGGAAAATCCACAAGCCGAGTTTTTCTTTGCCGACGGTTTCGAAGGGCCATTTTTCTTTCAGCGTCTGTTTTATTTCGGCGTATTTATCGTGGTAGTCGTCGTGGAACCACTTCACTACGGCTCCGGCCATTATAAGTAAACCTATGATGGCTAATGGAGCGAACATGATGAATCCGTAAAGGAAAAATATTACTCCTCCGGCTACAACTACCGGGAGATAAGTCCGTGTACTTCTCTCTTCTTCATAACTTGCTGTTTCTTCTTGATTCTGAGAAGGCACGATTGACGGAGGCGGGGGTTGCGCTTCTTTTTCCGGTTCATTGTCGTTTTCGCTTTCTTCTATCCCGCCCTCGGGGTCGTCGGGTTCAGGGATGGAGTAGTCACCTGTCCATTCAGTTGACACAGCATCCCAAGGATTAGGCTCACATGGAGCGCCTGTGAAGGCGCTGTGCCCTATGTTTAGGAAGGAGATTAGAATAAAGGGTCCGAAGATGAGTGCGCCTACGGTGGCGGTTAGGTTTAAGGGGAACCATTCGGGGTTGGCGGCGTAGCTGGCTATTCTTCTGGGCATGTCTTGGAGGAGGAAGTATGGGAAGTATAGGACGTTGAAGCCTATGAAGGAGAAGAGGAAGGTGAGTTTTCCGATTTTTTCGTTGTACATTCTGCCGGTTATTTTTGGGAACCAGTAGTATAGGGCGGCTACTAAGCCGAAGATGGTTGTTCCCACCATGACGTAGTGGAAGTGTCCCACCACCCAGTATGTGCCCCGATAAGCGTAGTCTAATGCTATGGAGGCTTGGAAGACTCCTGTTATGCCGCCTAGGATGACAAAGAACAGGGCTCCCATTGCGAAGAGCATGGGCGTGGTGATTCTTAGGGCGCTCTTCCTGAGGGTAAGGACTAAGCCGATGACTAAGCCTTCGAAAGGCACCGATATCGCCATGGTCGTGAAAGAAAATGTTTCTCTGACGCCTAATGCTATTCCAGTCATGAACATATGGTGAATCCAAACGCCTACACTTAGCACTGTGACGGCTGCCATTTCAATAAGGAACACTCGTTTCTGGAAGAGCGGTCTCTTGCTGAATGTGACGAAGATTTCAGCTATCGCTCCAAGCGCTGGCAGCACGACTACGTAAACTTCAGGGTGACCAAAGAACCAGAAGTACTGAGTCCAGAGAAGCGCGCCTCCAAGCATGCTGGAAAAGAAAACAGTGCCGAACACTCGATCCATTGTCAACAGGATTGCACCCGCTGCAAGGGGAGGAAAGGCGAAGAGCATCAAAAAGTTGGTGAACAGAATGGACCAGGAGAAGGCGGGCATTTTCCACCACCTCATTTTTTTTATTCTGGTCCCTAGGATAGTGGTTAGGAAGTTGACTGAAGACATGGTGATTGAGACGGCTAGTACGCCGAGCGCTAAGACGCTGAGGGTCATTCCTGGCTGAGGCATATACTCAGTTGTTGTAAGCGGCGCGTACAGAGTCCAACCGGTTTGCGGTCCGCCTCCAGGCAAGAAAATGGTGCTTACAAGCATGAATCCGCTGAAGACGTACAGCCAGTAGCTCATTGCGTTCAGTCGCGGGAACGCCATATCTTTGGCTCCTATCTGCGTCGGCACAAAATAGTTCGCGAAGGCGGTTCCGAAAGGCGACAGGAACCAGAGAATCATTATCAGCCCGTGAAAACTCACCGCCTGCTCATAAAGGCCTGGAGTCAAAAGGGAACCGTTTGGGAAAGCAAGTTGGCCCCTAACTAGTTCAGCTATGGTTCCTGCCAAAGCTAGAAAGAATATGGACGTTACCAAATAGAGCAGGCCTATATCCTTGTGGTTAGTGGTTGTTAGCCACCGTTTAAGTGAAAATCCGTTCTTGTACACTTGTTCACCCCAAGCCTTGGCTCACAGCAGTCTGGTTAAGCCACTGGTCAAACGCGGTTTGGTTCATAACTATGAGATTTCCCATCATGAAAGTGTGGCCGATTCCGCAGAGTTCATAACATTTAATCTGGTATGTTAACTCGTTTTGCCCTTCTAGGGAGGGAACATTTATCCAGATGATATTGTGCCTTCCGGGAATAGCGTCGGTTTTGATTTTGAACTGCGGCAACCCGAAGTCGTGCATGACATCGAGGCTTGTGACGTTGAAGATTACCGTGGTGTTTACGGGAATCCTGCAATCAGTTGTGACCGTGACGTTGTTAGGGTAAATGAATTGGAAAGCCCACTGGAAGGCATTAACGTTGATGACTAGTGAAGTTGAAGTTTCAGGGGGCGTTTGAATGTTCGCTGCGATTCTATCCGAAAGCACAGACAAGCTAAACAGGATAGTCAGGGAGATCATGGCAAGGATCACGGTTTCCCGCGCTCGAGACCGGAAATGCGCACGGGAGATTTTGAATTCGCGGCGACCAATTTTTCTGCGGTTTACATAAGCATAGTAAACCATGGCGCTGACGACGATGCCGCCTGCTACTAAGCCGATTATGAAGAAAGCTGAGAACAAGTCCCAGTAATCTACTGCTGTCGGGGGAACAGGTAAACTCATTCTTTTGTTAACCTCTTGTAACTCTGATTTCTTTTAGGAATTAGAGGGGAAAAGGGTTAGGCTGCTTGAAAGATAGGTGCATTAACTGCTTTAGCTGGTGACTACAACGTTTCCCCACATGCCAAGTGTGATGTGTCCTGGTACTGTGCAGACGTAATAGAAGTTGCCTGTTTGGTCGGGTGTGAAGGTAACTGACGCCGAGCTGCCTGCAGGTATGAAGTTGGTTATGTCGATGCCTGCCCCGAACATGGGTGAACTGCTTATTGCTTTTGTTGAGACTATCTCCCAGGAGTGCGGAATGCTGGCTACGTTGTAGACTGTCATCGTGTAAGTTGTGCCGACTTTGAGGTTTAAAGTTGGACCAGGCGAAATAATGTTGCTTGAGCTATTGCCGAATCCATAGGTTCCTGAGCCTGACGTGACTGACCCGGCGTATAATGTTAAGGCGGTTGGTGTGCCTGAAGGAGAAGTGGTAGGCGTCGGAGTCGGCGATGTTGCAGGGGTCGGTGTGGCAGAGGGGGACGGGGAAGGCGTGGGAGATGGACTCGTAGACGGATTTGCTAATGGTAACGAAAGCTCGTAAGATAGAATTCCGATTGCTATGATGACAACTGTGACCACGACTGCTGCGACATACCATCCGATGTTGCTTTCTTTTTTAGAAGTTTCTCCAGACATATTTCTGCATCTTCCACTGAAAATCCGTGACAAGCATTTTTAAATTGAAATTATTCGGACTTAAGCTATAAAGTTGTGTGACTGCGTCCCAACAGTCACAAAAATATATAATTTAATAATTGACGTAATTTGTCGCGTAAATTGTTTTTCGGTTTCCACACGTGAAGCCACTTACATACAATGTTTCCCTCATCAAGCCATTCACAAGAACCAGAGCGACATCCTCATCCAGCAATAGGCAACGCTTGTTGACTGCGCTGAGCCTTTTTTAGAAATTATCCTTTCAAAAACTGTTGCTGGATTGAGACTATCACAAAGAATTAAATATTTCAATAACTAGGTGGTGAATTGCCGGGTTTTTAATGAACAATAACTCAGAACATCTGAAGCAACACTGGCGACACTGGAAAATGACCCTTATCGGCTCAGCGATAGGTTTTGCGGCACTTATTATAAATTTCTTTTACCTGCTTGCAACGAATAAATTGCCCTCGTTTTCGCGAGGAGAAATCATCGAAATCATATTATTTATCATACCGCTCTTCATCTTCGTGTGGTTTTTGCGCATCGGAATATGGGAGTACGAAGAAATCAAAGAAGAAATTAAAGCGGAAAGAAAGTGAAACCAGTTCCTTCAAAAGCATCATGCGTATTTTTGGAGAAACCAGCATATTTGGGTCCTAATAGAAATACGATGCAGAAACTATAGAGGGGAGGGGTCTGTCCGCAGAGCAGAAGCGCTTTCAGAACTATAAATACTTTCTATTTATAAGGGGGCTATAATCTGTTCCAAGCAGCTAGTCTGAGCTTAGTTAACTTCTGGTTAAATCTATTTACAGAGGGGTCATAAGTCAAAAATCGCACGCGAATCCAGCATACGCGTTAATGGCAAAAGAAAAGGCTAACCCCGGAAACCCTGAAAAGCTCCGAAGCGCCCTTGCTACCGCTGCAAAACGTCCACGTTACTGTCCATCAACTAAGTGGGCAGTGCCGTCTGGACAGTAAACTCTATCGCCTTTCTCAACGACGACGTAGCGTTTACTGCACGCTTTCATCTGAGAGCAACCATCACAGTCTCTTGATAGCGTTTCAGTCGCCTCCTGTTCTTCACGTTATCCTTTAACGGGCAAGCAGACGCAGCCGTTTGCAGTTGCGCCTTCAAGCCTCTGCAGAGCCATATGGATATGGAAAAGAAACTCTTAAACTTTACTAGCCCAGAATCCACGGACCCCCGGAAACTGAACGGGCAAAACCCTTAAGCCTTTGAAGGCTTGAGTATTCTCGGATGATGAGCTCTAGAGTCGTGAGCCAAACGGCGGTGATTTGGACTCGACGGGCGAACTGACACACCTGCGCTTGAGGCGATAGACTTATCTAATAAACAGTCATGAAAAGAGGCAGAATGCGTAGATGGTTAGGCGAGGTGAACATAAGAAATGACCGAGATAATGATTGACGCTTCCGGGCTTAAGGAAGAAGGAAACGAGACGGTACAGGCACTTGCCAGCTTCTTGAAGGAGAAGACAAACGCCGAAATCACCGCCGACGGACAGAAGCTCACGGTGAAGGGTGAAGGCGCAGCCGTTTCCAAGAAGTATCTGCGAGTGGTCGTGAAAAAGTTCCTGCACAAGCGCGAGCTGAAAGAAGATTACCGCGTCATAAGCGACGTTGGAGAAGAGAACGCGCTGAAAGTGAAACAACGGAAAATCTACGAAGAATAAACTGCAAAACACCTGTTTCGCCTGTGCGCTGACGCGTTAAAACTTGCCACAGCACAGTTTTCTGCATGGTTTGACGTGTTTCCGCGCCAATAGTGAGCCTCCCCCTATCGTTTTCTGACAGACCCCCTATAGGTTTCTGCATACTATTTCTATTAGGCTCCGAGGGGTGTGCGTTATTCTGTTTTTTAGAGGTTTTTTGCTTTTTCTCTGTAAATAATCGTTTTTCGGTGAAAACAGGTAAACAGCCAAAATAGCATAAAAACGAATTGCGCACACCTCTCGGCTCCAAATAGGCTGGTTCTGCCCTTTCTGCTTTGGGCGTAAAAGTGTTTCAGCGTTTGGCGGCTGTTTGGGTTTAGTTCTTTTCAGGCGAGAAAGGAATCCGCTGAGGCTAAATGTTAATGTTCTGGTTCCGCGTAATACAGCGGGGTGCTCTAGCAAATGCCGAACATCAGGCGCTCAATCGCTTGCGCTCTCGCCATAGTCGCAGGCGTGTTCCTTGTCCTATCAGGAGTTCATGGTCCAACGGAAACTTACCAGCTTGTCATCGACCAACTGCCAAATTTCATCAGCGACCAGCAGGTTCTCCAAGTCGTAGACACTCTCATGCTTGTCCTCATAGCAATATCCTTGGCGGGCGGGTTCGCCGTCATCGGAGGCGGCATCCTGATTCTCCTGAACCGAGTCGGCACTGGCAAACTTGTAATCAGCTTAGGTCTCGGCGTTGGCTTACTTTGGCTAATTGTGCTCGTAGCCGCCTTAATCACCACGCAGCAGGTAGCAGGCGTCATTGCGGAGTACAGCAGCATAGGTTGGGCAGGAATAATCTTGGCGTTAGCGGCAAGAATCGTCGCAAAATAACACGCCATTTCCCGTTTTTCTTTGACAATTTGGTTCGGTTCACAATCCAGCCTTAAATACTTGGTTGACTATATTATAACTGTAATACGTAGAATTCTCTTGACGAATGTTTACAAGTGACTAGACGCGGCTTTTCTATCTATTACAAACGTAAAAATAAATGTTAGGAGGTCAGGGTATGGAGGTAGTTTCAGGCGCTCTTTTCGCAATTGAAGAAAGTATCAGAACAAAACTTTTAGCTGTGGGTGCCACTTCAAAAGAAAAAGCCGCAACAAGCCAAGAAGCTCATCTGGACATGCAAGAACAAAACTGGATAGGTTACATCGCTGGTGGCTTGTTTGCCAGAGTAAAGAAGACAGGAGACGGGCGATTCTACGCTGCAATCTACAACTGATGCTCACCTATTTTGACGCGGACCAAAAAAAGGTAAGCAAAAAGGCGCTATGCCTTACATTCCCGCAGCTCTTTCAACTCATCCAGCGATTTATTCAGCATCACGGTTTCCTTAAATCCCTTAATTGTCGAGACTGGCAGGCACACTGTCACCTTTCCTAGGAACGGTGCTTCAAAACCCAGCGCTTGCGTCGCCTCATCATCCAAGCTGACGTAGAAGTGTGTGACAACCCAGGTGTTGGGGTCTACTTCTGCGCTGTGGGTCTCGCCGAGAACGAACCCGTCGGAGGTTACTACTCGTTTCCAAAACAGTTTAGCTATCTCAACCATAGAGAATCACATCCACAAGTACGGAGCGGAGGTTTATATGTCTTTACAGGTGCGCTCAAGCGCTTCAGGCAGTTCGCTGAGGCGTTTAATGGTTTGGTCGGGGCAAGCCTGCTCCACTTCCTTCTGCACGCGGCGTTCGATGAAAACGGTTTTCATGCCCACGCTCTTTGGACCCGCCACGTCAGCGTCCACGGTGTCGCCTACAAACACGGCTTCCTCAGCCGTCACGCCCAGCTTCTTCAGTGCCTTCTGGTAAATTTCCGGGCTCGGCTTACGTTTGTTAACGGTTGCGGAAACAACCACCACATCAAAAAGCCCCGCCAAATCGTGCTGCTCAAGCAGTTTATGCACGCATTCGGGAATGGCGAAGTTGGAGACCACGCCAAGCCTGTACCGCCCGTGAAGCTTGCGCAGAACGGTTTCAGTGTCATCGTCAATGCGCACGTACTTCATGAATTCCTCGCAGAACGCAAGCGTAGCCTTGGACACTACTGGGCTGTCAGCCGCAAACTTGAACCCTAAGCTCTGCAGGGCGTCTGCAATCCTTACGTTGAAGTGCGGTTCCTCCAAGGTCGGGTCTGCTGCGGCGTAAAGCGCGTCTCGCGCCTTGATGTAAGCTTGCCTGAAATCGACGAAGGAGACGTCTACGCCGCTGTCCACCAGGGAACGGTATGCCCTCTTCAGTGAAGGGCTGTAGAACATGTGGTCCTTCTCTATCAACATAAGCGTGTCGAACATGTCGAAGAGTACGGCTTTTAACGGCATAGCTTCGCGCTCAGCAAGCAATACAAATGTTAACCCTTAAAACCCTTCTCTTCAGCTAACGTGCCATTTCCCATTGTTACCCCTCAAATAGCTTACGACGCTGCGCGAACGGGCAACCACGTTAACCAGCCGCAACACGGGGTACAAGGGCGTGTAAAACAGCAGCCACCCGTAACGCACGCTGCCGTATGCAAAGCGGAGCGCAATGGCTTGGCTGACAACCCCGATGAGCAGCCCGTATGGAATGAAAACGAGCAGGTTGAACGCGAACAGCAAGTGGTCAGGCGCAAAGAACCACAAGAACGGGAACGCAATTAACGCGGCTAAATCCACGAAGGCGCCCACGTACTCGAACACGTAGCAGTACCAGAGCAGTGCGGTCAGCCACGACCTGCGACCCATCAAGTCACGGTGAATTCCCAGCGTGTTGTGCAGCCAACCCGTGAACCACCGCAACCGCTGATGCCACAACGCACTGAGCGAGAACGGCGCAACCGTGGCGCTCTGCACCTCGCTGACGTACCCGATTTTCGCGCCCTTCTTATGCATCTCCAACGTGATTTCCAAGTCCTCCGTGACGCTGCGGATGTTCCTTTCCGACAGGACTTCACGCAGCATGTCCGCGTCGTAAACGCCGATGGCGCCCGAGACCACGAGTACGTTGTCGCCTAAGCCTTGAGCGCAACGCCCAACCGCCAAACCCTGACTGTACTCCAGTCGCTGCAGAGTCACGTAGAGGTTTCCTTCACTGCCCTGCCCGTTCGGATGAGCGTAACCAGTGACGGCTTTCTTGCCGTTTGAGAGCTTGTAGTCTACGAGCTTAACCAAGGTGTCAGGTGCCCACTCCGAATCCGCATCCACAATGGCGATTACGCCGCCTAACGAGCGGTTTATGCCCGTCCGCAAAGACTCAATCTTGCCCAGGTTAGCGGTGTGACGCACGACTTTGCCGCGAATCTGCGGATGCTGAGCTTTACCGAGCTGTACGGCGGACCACGCCACTTCGTAGGTGTAGTCGGTGCTGCCGTCGTCTATGACTATGATTTCGCAGAGGCTGTCGTATTTTTCCGCGCACCTGAACAGGCTTTTCACGCAGCCAGCGATGTTTTTTTCCTGGTTGAAGGCAGGAACCACGAAAGACACCATCGGATAGAACGATGTTTTCGCTGTCTTGTGATTGCGCCGTGCGAAAACCGCGGCTACGACCCATGCGCCTGCTACGCCGATGGCGACGAAAGTGAACCAGGTGTAGAAGAAGCGAATGGTGCCGTACCACACGATGTTCGCAGGTTGCTCAGCGGCGGCGTAGCCGAAGACGTTTCGGATTATCCAGAGGGCGAGGGAGGGAAAATACAGCCATGAGAGAAACGCGAGGATGAACGGCGCAAGAAACGCCAAGTAAACTACCTTATGACGTTTGGGAAACCTCATGCTTCTCGCTGCCTTCATCCTTCTCAAAATCAAATGGCGCCGCAGCAAATAAAGCGCGTATTCCCGAAGAGGCAATATTCCATACGTGAACAGCCCGTTTGCCCGAGAAAATTTCTGTTTCTGGCGAATCTGCTTTTCACCGTCAAGTCTGCTTAATAGTTCGATTTATCCATGCGTTTTTAAGGCAAGATGTGACACTAGAATGTTGATTGCACCGTGACAAACCATCGTTCAATCCTTAAAAACTGGTACCTGTGGAGCATCGTACTGGTCTCCTTGCTGATAATCGCCCTCTTCGCCACTTACGGCTTTTACGGGGCAGAATCCTCAAAGACCAGTCCCCAAGGGGTTTATGTGGGCGTGGACGCCGCCTACGACAACGTCACAGAAATTAAGCACTTCGTAGACGAGATGAGCCCATACACAAACCTCATGGTTATCGGAAGCGGGGGAATAACCTTCAACGTTACGAAACTTAACGATGTCTGTAGCTACATTTACGATCACGGAATGAATTTCATGATCTACATGCACCCCAAAAACACATCGGAAGGCATCGCTGAGCAGCGGCAATGGCTAGACGAAGCCAAAACCAAGTGGGGAAACGCCTTTTTGGGCCTGTACTCTTTCGATGAGCCAGGCGGACGCCAACTAGACAACGACCAGTACACAGTGCTCAAGAATTGGTCAGCCCCGAACTACGCGGACGCGGCAAACCAGTACACCAGCACGCTGAGCCTCTACCTCCAGCACATGATAAAATACAACTATGGCGCTGACTGGCCTCTTGTCACCTCTGACTACGCGGCTTACTGGTTTGACTACAAAGGAGGGTACGACGTGGTTTTCGCAGAGTTCGGCTGGAACTACAGCAGACAATTGAATGTGGCGCTCGACAGGGGCGCAGCCAACATGCAAAACAAGGACTGGGGCGTCATGATTACCTGGACGTACACCAATTACCCTTACCTCGAAAATGGAACCGAACTCTACAAGGATTTGGTTCTGGCGTACGATAGCGGAGCAAAATACATCTTGGTTTTTGACGCCAACAACAATTACACAGGCACGACTCTGCAAAAAGAGCAGGATGGGCATTTGGACGCTCTGAAGCGGTTCTGGCAGTACGCAATTGACAATCCCAGACCGAGCAGCCCACCAGCAGGTAACGTGGCGTATGTTCTTCCGAACGGTTACGCCTATGGTTTCCGCGGTCCAAACGACACAATCTGGGGGCTGTGGGGAGCCGACGATTTTTCATTTAAGACAAGCACCGAGTTAGGCGGCTTAATCGACCAGTACCAGAACAGCCTAGACATAATTTACGATGATGGGTTGCAAGCCAACACGACGTATGGGTACAGCAGGATGATTTTTTGGAATGGAACGGAATACGGTTCATAGTGCACAGTCAGTTTGTTCGTTTTCGCATTCTGAAAGTGAATATTCTGTTCTGGGAAAAAAGTTTATATTGTATAGCCTGATATAAGACACCGCTCGAATAAGCAGGAATTCCAACATGAACTACCACGATAAAGAAGAAGTCCGCTGGCAAGTCGTTAAAGCCATGATAGACGAATTCCCAACCCTCAAGAGAAAAGTCAGAAACTACGTGGCAAAAACCGAAAACTAACAACTGAAGCGTTTCTAAAGCGTTTTAGCCTTTTAAAAATTCATCAAACACGATTAAGAATAAAAAGGAATCTAATTCTTTCTGAGCAAGTTCTGCGGCGGATATTTGGCGCCGTTTTTGCCGTTTGCCTCTTCCATCAATAGTCCAGTCAAATCACTATGGCGCTGTAAAAACTCCATCCCCTTTGGTGTTGCTCCATACACGTCTTTCCCTCTGTCAACAGACTTTTTCAGCAACTGGATTTTCAGCATGAACTTAAGGTACTCGTTAAGCTGGGCAAAGCTGAGGTTTGCCTTATACATAATTTGGGTCTTCAAGGATCCATCTTTGGATATCTCCAAGATTTCGGCGATTATGGAAAGCTTGTCTCTTCTTTTGGATGAATCTCCCGTCCACGAGTTCACTTCTATTTCCCTCTTTTAGAACTGTCTTCTATAACTGAGTTTAGCGGGGAGTATTTTAAGTCCTGTTTCGTAAGTCTGCATATTCCCACAACCGCAATATTTCACAAAACCGTACAGCATCCCACGCACAGAAACCCTTTAGTCCAGCCAACTGCCAGAATAAAGCGGTGAAAAACATACTTATAGGAATAATATCCGACACCCACGACAATCTGCCCATGGTAGAAAAAGCCGTAAACCGACTAAACCAAGAAAAAGTCAACCTCGTCCTCCACGCAGGAGACTACGTCGCACCTTTCGTCATCCCAAAATTCAAAGCCCTAAACGCAAAACTCATCGGGGTCTTCGGCAACAACGACGGCGACCACGAACTCCTCAAGAAACGCTTCAGCGAAACCAGCAACTGCGAAGTACGCGAAAGATTCGCCCTCATCGATGCTGAAGGCTTCAAAATTGCCCTGCTCCACGGAGATGAAACCCAACTCCTCGACGCACTAACCGCCTGCGAAAGCCTAGACGCCATAGTGCACGGACACGCACATACCACAAGAACTGAAAGTAAAGGAAACGTCCTAATCATAAACCCCGGCGAAGTCTGCGGTTACCTAACTGGCAAAAGCACCCTCGCACTTCTGGACACGGCGAAAAAAGAGGCAAAAATAATCCAAATATAACCCTTTTTTAACTTCACTTCACTCGCACTGCGAAAAAAGCTATGCAGTTTAGTATACATAAGGGGGCTATAGACTGCTCCGAGCGCCAGAGAAAACGCGGATTTGCAATACTAATCGCCACTTCATAACATACTTATTAATTCAATACAGATTAACAGTCAAAATTCAGACTAGAAATTAAGAAACGCTTAACTGTTGAAAGCTATTAAATACTGAGCTAGAGAGGAGAAAAATTGCCGTCACTGGGGATATTCCACAAACCAAAGAAAGAAGAAGATGAAAAACCAGAAATGCCATCCTCCGAAAACAACGAAACCACAGAGAACAGGGACAAAGAAGAAAACACTGAAAAAACCTACCTCAAAGCCATGCCGCTCCGCGACCTAGCAGACTTGGAAAGCATAAAGAACGAGGTTAAAAGCGGAAACATACTCATCCTGCGAATAACACCTCTCGCAAGCAAAAACATCGAAGACGTCAAACGCGCAGTCAACGAACTCTACGAGTTTGCAGAATCCATCGGCGGCGACATCGCCCGACTAGGCGAAGAACGAATTGTCATCTGCCCGCAAAACGTGAGAATCTGGCGAGAGAAAACGCCAGTTACAAGCGAACCTGTGCCTACAGCAGCCTAAAAGTTTCCAGAATAGCTGGAACAACCGTGTTTATGCCCACTTTCTTATCAAGAAAATTAGCCATATTCGCTATTTTCTGTTTCTCGCCGTGGCACACGAAAATCCTTTCCGGCTTAGGATTAAGATGACTCAAATAATTGATTAATTGTCGTCTGTCAGAGTGACCTGAAAACCCTTCAATCGACGCCACCTGCATGTTCACCTGCAGCGCCGCCATTTTGCCCTCGTTGTCCATCATAGTAACTTCACTCACGCCCTTCTGCACTCTCTTGCCCATCGTGCCCTCAATCTGGTAACTGACAAAGATTATCGTGTTTTTAGGGTCATTCGCCCAGTTCTTAAAGTACTCAATCACTGGTCCACCTTCAAGCATGCCGGAAGTCGCCATCACGATGCATGGTTCACCGTCCATTACGCCTTGGCGAACGCTCGGGTGCTCCACAATCGTGAAGTAATCCGACTTGAACGGATTAACCTCCTCATGCAGGATGCTGTGTCTAACTTCCCTGCCCAAGTACTCTGGGTAAGCCGTGTGAATCGCAGTTGCCTCGCTAATCATGCCTTCGATGAAAACGGGCGCTTCCTTCATCATTCCCCGCTTCATGTACCCGTCGATGACAAGCATTATCTCCTGCGCTCTGCCGACTGCTGGCACAGGGATAAGCACTTTGCCTTTCCGCTCCAAAGTCTCATTAATAACATGCGTCAACGTTTCTTCTGCTTCCACGCGCGAAGGCATATAATCGTCCTGTCCACCGTAAGTGCTCTCGGTAATCACGGTTTCTATACGTGGAAACTCGGTTGCCGCCGCTTCCAGCAGCATCGTCCGGGCGAACTTGTAGTCACTTGTATAAACGATGTTGTGTAAGCCTTCGCCGATGTGCAGGTGAGCCATGGCAGAGCCGAGAATGTGCCCGGAATTGTGAAGTGTCAAGCGGATGTCAGGTGCGATGTCGGTTACGACGCCGAACCGCAAAGGAATCGTGTGCAAAACGCATTCGCGGACATCTTTCTGGTCGTAGTGCGGCGTGACTCCCTGCTTGCTTGCCACATCCAAGTAGTCCAGCTGAAGCATAGTCATCAGGTTTGAAGTCGGCGGAGAACAGTAAAGCGGGCCGTCATAGCCGTACTTGTAAAGGAAAGGCGCTAAACCGCAGTGGTCAAGGTGCGCATGCGTGATAACCATGGCGTCCAACGAGTCTATCTGGAACTCGGGAGAATCAAACCGCGGAAACGCCTCAAACGGTCTTTGTGAACCAGGGTTGATGCCGCAGTCCAGCAGAACGCTGCTTTCCCGGGTTTTGATTAGAAAAGCAGAGCGACCGACTTCTTGTGCGCCGCCGAGCACGGTCATCCGGATGTCGCCGACGTCGTATATTTTGGGTCTGAAGATTCTTTCGCCGACGGTGCGCAGGATTCTTTCGCGTTCCTTGCTTTCAGAGTGCAAATAATGTCGCATGTGAGTGACGATTTTAGACTTGATTGGCGGACTCCGCAGCACGTGTGGGCGCCATTTAGTTTTCTTGATAATCTCCTGCAGTACTGCGCCGTTTCTTCCAATGACTAAGCCTGGCTTCTTAGTTTCGATTATTATTTCGCCGAGGCTTGGGTCGAAGTTTATGTCAGTTATCTCGGCTTCCGGCGCTATAAGTTCGCGTGCTATCTTTTCGGCTTCTGTTTCTGGAAGCCTGACTGAAGGATCTGGACGTATGACTATTCTTTTGCGGATAACGCCTACTATCTCTGCCACGATGCTGCTTTGGTCAACCAGAACTTCGGGGCGTTTAGTGTAGATGGAAAGCATTGGCCCTTCGTATTCGATTCTGGTGACTTCGGCTTCTCTGGGCACGTGTTCAAGAATATAGTGGCTTATTTCTATTTTTTCTCGTTCTTTCTCTTGGGTTCTCGCCACGATTTTTAACTTCCTCGAGTTTCCAGAAGCTTGCGCTTCTCGTGTTCGGTTAACTCGCGGTAACCGTTGTTGTCTATTACTGTGACGTTGTAGTTGTTTCCGCTTGCTACGTCGCGCTTCATCGCCGCGTTAACTGCTTTAACTATTATGGGCAGCAGCTCCTCAACAGTCATGCCTTCACGGTAATTGTCCTCCAAGACGCCGTAAGCAATGGGTGAACCAGAACCTGTGGAAACAGATTTCTCCTCAGTTAAGCTTCCGAACGGGTCCAAGTTGAAAACGTGCGGACCTGTGTCGTCTACACCGCCGATTAGCACTTGAGTTGCCAGCGGAACGTATCGGGCTGAAAACAGCAGGTTTGCGACTAACCTTGCGGCAGAGGCAACTGGCATGGGTCTGTTCATGTTGATTTTATAGAGCTGCGCGTTGGCCGTCAAGATGTCCACGACTTTCTGGGCGTCGGCGACTGTTCCTGCGATTGTCATGCCGAGGTGGTCGTCTATCTTGTAGACTTTTTTTCCTGCTTTGTGGGCTACGTAGAAGCCCATTGTTACTCGGGTGTCGGAGGCTAGAATTACGCCGTCTTTGCAGACGACACCTATCGTGGTTGTTCCTTTTAGGACTAGTTGACTAGCTGCATCGTTCTGTGCCATCGTGTTTGTCTCCCTAAAACTGGATTCTTAGCGGATTCCATCGCTAGGAAGTAGCAATCATCTAATCTTCGCGTGGGATTTATTAATATTGCGGTTTGACAATCCTGAATGCAACACTGTTTCCTCAGGTGCTTTTGGAGTGTCGCGTGCGATTTTTGACTTATACCCCTCTATAAATAGCTTGAACTTTTGGGTGAAGCAGTGAGCAAGTCTAGAACTAGCGGCTCGGAACAGACTATACCCCCCTTATATAAACTACCTGCATGGTTCTGCTGGTTGCTGGTTAGCTTGGCGAGTTTTCTTCACATTCATAATATGAAGCCACAATAAATTATAAAAGGTGATTCGTGGCATAGCCTCAGAATTGGCAGGAACGTTTCTCCTCAAGAAGAAACTTGGATAGAACTGCCAAGCAGTTTCTTTATGAAATAGATGGAGGTGATAAAATGCAAAAGAGAAAAACACCACTCGGAATAATTCTTGTCGCCATCATGCTTTCAACATTTCTGCTAATACGACCTGTCGTCGCAGAGGAAAAAGGATACCAAGACATCTCAGTACAACAAGCGCGAAGAATGATAAATCACAACTCACGAAACCTCGTGATTCTGGATGTCAGAAACCAGAGCGAATATGACCTGGGTCACTTGTACGACGCTATTCTGATGCCCGTTTACGAGGTTGAAAATAGCAGCGTTCCTATAGAACTCCCCCAACCGCTTGCCAATAATGGTCCTATGATGGATGTTTATTTGCGTGTAAACAGTAGCTTCAAGCTTTCGACGCACATTAACGACAATATAATTGTCTACTGCGCAGGAGGCCAAAGAAGCGCACAAGCATGCCAAATTCTCGTGGAACACGGTTTCACCAAAGTCTGCAACATGCTGGGCGGTATAAATGCGTGGATGCAAGCTGATTATCCAATATACACAAGCAACCACCATGTCACAGTTGATTTTGCTGATTACTCCAACAAAATCCAGTTTGATATAGAGCCATTGTTGCTATACCAGGAGAATTGCACTTCTTGCCAAAATCAAAATCTAATATACTCTGGAAGTAGCACGCCAACAAATGTCACTGCAACAGTACTTGAAGAGGGCGAAAACCATACTTTACTTCTTATAGCCCAAAATATCAATGATACGGTAATCTATTATACCGTAAATAAGACTTTGCTATGGCGTTATAATGAGCTGGAAAATAAACTCAACAGGACAATAACACTGACTTCAATTATAGTGACTAAGGACGATAAATCTACGCAAGTATTCCGTCTTTCCGATGATGTTGAGCATGAAGACTATAACATGACGCTTTCTACAATTCTGTATCCCTTGGACCAAAATACCTACAACAGTTCTTTCACGGCAATGAATTATGCACCAACCGGAAAAACCGAGATTAGATCTTCGGAATGGGTTGATTTCAATGAGCCACTTACGTGGTCGCAACTATATACTGCTTTAGGCAAGGTTGCTAATGAATTAGCGAACGAATATAAGAAAAGCAAAGATGAAAACCTAAAGCAGTTTTCAAAACGATATTGCACCATGGCTAATGAAGCGAAGTTGTTATCAACCGTGATAAAAACGCATCTCTCAGATTATGACAAGACTATCCTTGAAAACTCAGCGCTCATAATGGACGACTGGGTTAGTGAGATACTTTGCTGGCTATGCAGCGTAGGCTGTCAAGCCGCTTTATTATTCGGATGCTTTGGTGTATGCGCTTGCACTGGAGGTTTGGCATGTACATTCTGCTGGATTGCAGTGGGAGCCCTCGAAGAGGTTCGAGAAAATGGTTGCGAGCTTTTCTGCTACCTGTTGGGCTGTTCAACTTGGGTCTCGGATCCAGATTATAACTATGTGACTGGCACAACCGAATATGAGTACTATGCATACATTACTAATCATGAATATCTGAGAGGCAACTCCATTGATAACAATTACGCCCATATATATGTCCCAAACCCGCCCGGTATGGGACAAATAATTGGAACATTCGATGAAGAGTATGTTCATGGATCACTTCAGATTTACGGTAAATCAGGATCAGGCTACTATAGCGATCTATACGTATACGTATCTCTCGATAATCAAAACTGGAATTATGTCGGTTTTAGACGCGTAACGTCGACTTCACCATACTGGATTGATCTCGGATACATCGAAGACTGCTTCAAATATATTTGCATAGTTGGCTATGACAGTGGATTTAGCGTAAGCTTATACTTGGATTGCGTTCGGGTAACTCCTTGAATCCAATAACTTGGCACGTTTTCTCCCTTTTTTTTAACATTTAAAAACAAATTAATTAATTTTACACGCGATAATAGTTTGAAATTATGAGCATTTGGATATACGATAGTCTCTTTTTTTACCTATCCAATTGCCTATATATCCGCCTGCAACATAGCACATAATGTAACTAATAATGGCAAAAATACCTGCGAAGTCCTTTCCAAAAGTGTTGATTATTAATCTGTTGATTCCACTATCCCTCAAAAACGTCATCAAAGCAATCCATTGAAAGAACCCGATAATAAATATACCAAACATTATGAAAAGCGCTCTGTTAAATCTTAATCGCTCTTTTTCTGAGAGCACATCTTTCAAAATATGGGTGATCATGTAGGCGATGCCTATGCCTGAGATAATGAAAAATATACTTTGATAAAGCATGGAAAAGCTGACGTAATCAATAAAATATGATATTAAAAAGAAAATTAGGAAACCTGTAGCGATGATGGCTTGCGCAATCCAAAACTTACGCCACCATTTAGGCTTCATTCCCAACTGTCGTCTATTCTCTTCGGGAAATTCCAGCAGTAGTCGTGAAGCGAGCTTGCCTTTTCCTGTGAGTGCATATTGCCCGTCATCTTTTTTAAAAATGAGGTCGCCGAGAACTTTTAAGTGGTAGTTCATTCGTCCGGTGTTATCAATTTCCAGTGCTTTCATTAATTCCGTGTAGCTCAGGCTGTTTTTTTCATTTAACAGAAGTACAATTTTTCTCCGCGTTTCATCCTTCAGAATCTTATGCAGCGAGGCAAGCCCAGAGTCCATGGAAATATAATGTGTTATCGTGAGATTTTAGAGTTTTTGATTAGAAATTTTATCAAAAAATCCTAAATAACCGAATAACCCTCTTCTAGACCAAGAGGGAATCTTATGCGTAACAAAGCCAATTCTGTTCCGCCTGAAACTACTCATTCGCCAGACCAAAACGCTTCACGCGCTACAGGTTTTATGAAGTTTGGGAAGAAATTTTACGCCATAACAGCATTGATCGTGGTTGTAGTGATCGCTATTGCTCTGTTGATACCTCAAGGCGCAGCCACAATACCGCTCAGCATAAATTATCAGGTGGGCGAAAAAATGAGCTACGAAACGACAGAAACCATTACCGCACCAATTGAAGGAACCATGAAGACTGAAACAATCAATTCGACATCAACGCTTGAAGTTGTTGATTTTGACGGTGAAACCTACACCCTGAATCACACCTTGACCAGCATGGTACTTGACCAGCCTTTTTCAACGTCGCTAACTGAAAAATTAAACAAAACAGGATACGCCAGCTACTTCCTTCCTGGAGAAACAAAAGCTCTACTCAGCAATTCGAGTCTTTTATCCACACTGTTAACCAAGCCAGAAGCCAAAGTAGGGGACACTTGGGAAATTTCATTAGACACTGGCAACTCAACCGTTGGCACAAAAGGTATGTTGACGCTCACGTTTGGCGCAATTCAAGAAATTAAGGTTCCTGCTGGGGAATACAAAGTTTTCAGGATTGACGTTTCAAGCAGCAACCTCAACAGCTACGTCAAAATTCCAGGGACCTCCTCTCTTCCAGGCTCACCAGGCGCCGCAACCATAAGCAACATCGTTATGAGCATTAGTGGGCAAATGTACTTAGAATACGGAACTTGCCGCCAAATCGAATCCAACATGCAATTCAACATTTCTGTTCAAACTAAGATACTGAATACGGAGACAAGCTATTCGTCGCACATGATGCTCACGCAGCACATCGAAGCATAGAGAATAGTTGACTTAAGCGATTTTGACTATCGGGAGGTTCTTCCTAATTGAAATGGAAAGCAGAACCTAACATCCAAGAAAAGTGCATAGGCGCATTCTTAGACTTAGCCATTCTATGGCGGTTGATGAACAAACCTATGAGCGGTTATGCGTTGTCCAAGCTTTTGGTGGGAGAATTCGGCACTATAGTTAGCGTCGGCAGAGTGTATAATACGCTCTATTCGATGCAGATAAATGGTTTAATAAAGGGCGGACGGAACAAGCGAGGTCGAGTTTTTAGTTTGACTGAACGAGGCAGAAAAATCGCCGAAAACAATCCAGATACCGCCCAAGAAATTCAAGTCTTCGTGAAAACACTATTATGTAGCCAAAAATACTCTTTAATCACACAATTAGCTTAGTTTTCCTCAAGTTAACTTTAGGTTGAGGTAAATATTTGAAAACTCGAAAATGATAATATCGAATCCTTGCATTCAGTTTTTTCTTCTATCTTTTCGGCTGTTAATTCAAAAAGGTTTTAAACAGTTATGCCGTGAATTATTGACTATTGAAAACAGCAGTGAGTTCGACTTTGTCTTTGCCTTACCATTACATGCAGCTTCCTCGGGAGGTTATCGTTGGCAAGGGAACCCTCTCGCGCGTCATTGAAGTGGTGCAGCGGCTTAACCTCAGCGGGTCAGCCCTGATAATTGCGGGGCCAAAGAGCAATGAGGTTGCCGGAGAAAAAGTCCGCGACCTTCTCGGCTTGACAGGGATGAGCGTGGACACGATGATTGTTGAGACCGCAACCGTCAGGGATGTTTTGGCGGTTGAGGACAGAATCAGGGAGTGGAAGCCGCGGGTTGTCTTCGGTGTGGGCGGCGGAACCAAGATTGACTCTGCGAAGCTTAGCGCGTTCAGGCAGGGCGTGCCGTTCATCAGCGTGCCCACCACGGTTTCCCACGACGGCATCGCAAGTCCGTTGGCTTCGGTGAAAGGATTTGACAAGCCCTACTCAGTTATGGCGCAGGCGCCTTTGGCGATAATTGCTGATACTGAAGTGATTGCGCAGGCTCCGTGGCGCTCGGTCATAAGCGGCTGCGGAGACGTAATCGCCAAGTTCACGGCGGTCAGAGATTGGCAGTTGGCGCACGCTGAGAAGGGTGAGTATTACGGGGAGTACGCGGCAAGCCTTGCTTTGATGAGTGCGAAGCTGGTGATTCAGAACGCGGAGCAGGTGAAGCCTGATAATGACGAGGGATTGCGTGTGCTGCTTGAGGCGTTGATAAGCTGCGGCGTCGCCATGAGCATAGCGGGCAGCAGTCGTCCCTGCAGCGGCTCCGAGCACCTGTTCAGTCACGCGCTTGACCTGGTTAAGTGTCCTCACGGCATGCACGGCGAACAGTGCGGTGTAGGTTCAGTGTTGGCGGCTTATCTTCACCGGTCGAATTGGCGGCGAATCAGAGACACGCTGAAACGCATCGGTGCGCCCACGACTGCGGAGGAGTTGGGCGTGAAAGATGAAGATGTGGTTAAAGCGTTGGAGATGGCGGCGACAGTGAGACCTGAACGGTACACCATTCTGCAGAAGCTGAACCTGAATCGTGAGGCGTGCGAGAAAGTCGCGAGAACAACCGAGATAATAAGTTAGGTTAATGGGGAAAAAAGAAGTTTAGGCTTGTTTGGCAGGTTTCGGTTCCTGCGTGGGTTTCGCTTTTGGCTTGGGTTTTGCCGCTGCCTTTTTCGCCGGTTTAGGTTCTGGCTGCTTTTCTTTTTCTTCAGCTGGCTCTTCGGGTTTCGGCTCTGGTTTAGGTTCAGGCTTAACTTCTGGCTTGGGTTCGCTCTTGAAGGTTTCAACGAACCGGATTTCTGCGATTTCAGGCAGGAATCTTTGTACGTCCATGGCGATGCCGCGCTTTGCGACCTGCACTCCTTCAATGTAGAAGGCGGTTTCAGGCATGTCTACGGTTAGGATTTTTGCTTTGATGGCGAACTTGAACTGTTCTGGTTCGGCGAGCGGGATTCTGCGGTGGATGAGCGCGGCGATTTTTTCCTCGTTGGTCTCGAGTTTTTTGTTGACGGTTACGTCGTATATGAGGGTTTTTCCTGCTAAGGGCGGGTTAAAGTCCAGAAGCACTCTTCCTGCGCCTATTGAGCGTATGGTGGCGTTTTTGCCGCCGTAATCGATGCGCATTCCGATAGTGGGGTTGTGTATGTCTTTGGCAAAGAGTTGCTTTAGCGGCACTCGTTTGACTTTTTCGGGGTCTCTTGGTCCGAAGGCTTTGTCAGGGGGAATTTCCACTGTCTGCGGTTTCTTCGGTTCCATGGTTGTTAGTTTTTCGTCTAGTTCTTTCAGCACCCAGCCTTCGCCGATGACTACGAGTTTGGGCTCGTAGATTTCTCCTTCCTTGTGCAAGTGCTCTTTCTTGGAGGTTTCTTCGATGGTTGTGTCGAAAACCTCGTTTGTCTCTTTAACTTTGGCTGTGTAGTCGATTAGTATGAAGTCTCCTTTTTGCAGGGTCATCATGAATCATCCTTGGTTGACGGTTCGAAGTAAGTTTCACACGCCTAATAAATACTTTCCTTAGCGTAGAACTGATACGCTCACACGGACTACCCCCTCCCTTATATAAAGGGAAATAAGGATGCCGCTGGGCGACTGGATTGCAGAATTCTCTCTTCTCGATAAGGTAATGGTTTAATAAAAAGGGGGTGGTGAAGGGTTGTTTTTCACCAGTTTATGGTCGTTTTCTCAGCATCATCAGCAGTAAAGCGCCGACGACAGCTACCGCGATTATCATCGCTACTCCGAAGCCCATGACGTACATCTCAGTGTTCGATGTTGGCGTAGGTGTCGGTGAAGGCGTGACTTCTGGTGCCGGATCAGCTGCGAAGCTGGTTTCTGCGGATGACGGCCAGTAAGACTCAGAGCCTGCGAATGTAGCAATGACTGTGTAGTTGCCTTCGATGTCTGGTTGCCAGGTTAAGCTGAAGCTGCCTGAAGCGTCGCTGATTGCGGTGCCGATGTTTCTGTAGTTGTTGTTGGAGTCGATGACGTCGATTGTCACTGGGACTCCGGTTGCGTCTGCTGGTTTCGGTTTCTGCTGGTAGACGTACTCCATCCACTTGCCCATGCTTTCGTCGGATACTGCTGGTACGCCGTTCGGGAACCTTGCTGCCTGCTCAGCCTGCTGCGTGCCTGCTGCGATGTCGGTTACTGTGCCGCGGATGACTACTGATTTGCCGACTTCAACACCAACATCTGGTGCTGTGACGGTCAGTGCGCTTGGTCCTTTGCCGACGCAGTAGATTTGCATGTCGTAGCAGTTGAGGAATGCCAAGAAGCCGTCTGCAACAAGGTCGGTTCCTCCGTACATGTTGGTGGCGTATCCCATCAGAGTCCAGATTTCTTCGCCTGTAGTGGCGTTGATGCATCGGAACAATGCGTCCTTGTAGAGTGGCGTGTTCGGCGAGTGCTCTGTGGTGGACAGGTAGACTTTTCCGTCGGCGATGACGTCAACGAACGTGGGATAGCGACCCCACGGCGTTTCCAGACCGCTGTCTGTGCTGTTGCCTTCGCCGCCGTTGCCGTAAGTCCACAGTAAGTCTCCGTTTTTCTCGTCGTAGCAGTAGGTTATGCCGCCGTAGCCTGTCCAGTAAGCCTTGCCGTAAGCGACCATGACTGAGTTGGGCATGAACATCCAGTCGTTAACAGGTTCTGTTTCCCATAGATATTTTCCGTCTGCAAGGCTGTAGCCAGAAAGCGTCAAATCTTCTTTATTCCAGAAGATGAAGACTCCAGCATCTGTATCGAAGCCTTGGATTCCGCGAGTGTTGTTACCAGGTGCTGGTGGATAGTACTCAGTCCACAGTGTATTTCCTCTTGTTCCCTTCGTTGTGTTAAGGTTCACTGCCGTTATGTTTGCTCCCACGCTGGGTACAGTTGCCATGTAATCGCCTGGATGTCCTCCGAAACTTCCCTGGGTCAGCAGGATCATGTTATCAAAGCTGGCGAGAGGTGCTGCGCCTAAGAAGTCTGTACCAACGCCCCATGTTCCCGGACCTAAGGTTACTGAGGCGTTCCAGTCGTAGCAAGATTTCAAGCTTGCATCTGCCGTGCCTGAGTACCAGTTGGCTACTCCCATCATTCCACTTCCACCGAACACTCTGGATGAGTTCCATTGAGCCAGATACCAGTTGGGGTTTGCAGTGGTTCCGTAGTTTGTGAGAGTGTAAATCAGATATTCGCCTTTTGGTCCCGCTACTCCCAAGCCTGCAGGTATGTTAGTGATGTTCATTGATGTATATTTCCCTGTGGCTGGATCGATTGCTGTCCAACAAGGCGTTCCACCAAACACGCCGTAAGGTGTCACCATTCCGCCGATACTGAAAGGTACCATCAGCAAGCCATTGGGTAGAACTCCATGCTGGTTAGGGTCTTCGTAGTCATATAGATATCCGAATGATGGCACGCCATTTGTTGGGGTGATGCGCCATAGTTCTTTTCCTGTTCGCAGGTCAACTGCGACGTAGTCTCCGCCACCGCCTGAATTGCCGTAAGGTTCCTGGTAGTAGAGTGTTCCGTACATTGATAGAGGATTGCTGTATCTAACGTTGTATGAGCCACCAGTATAGAACGTGTTGCCTGGCACACCGGTGTTGTCTCCTCCGACGACTCCGCCGAACTGAATAGGCTTCGTCCACATCACATGGGGGCTATTAGGTGCTGGACCTGCCGGTTGGACGTTTCCAGGCATGCCGAAGGATGCACCTGCTCCAGGAACGTAGGGTCTGCCCAGCCAGTTTGACGAAATCGTGTACCAGTCTGTGTTCTGTCCCTCGATGGGTCGCGTCCAATATTCGGTCGGTAGCGGGTAGCTACTTGTTGCGGCAGGCAACTGTTCTTCCTGCACTGTTAAGGTTGTTGTCTTGCTGGCGGCTGAAAAGACGTCGTTTTGGTAGGCACCACTCCATTCGTATGTTTGCTCAGCATACTCAAACTTGAGAGTGTACGTGCCAACCACGCTAGGCGTATACAGGTAGGATTGAACGCTCGTCGTGTCTTGTATTTCATCCCAAGGATGCGTCTCAACTTTACCGTTAGGATCAGTGATAGTAAGCGTGTAATCGTGGCGTCTAATGGTGTTACCCACTGCTGCCCCTACTAGGGGCGTATCAATCCACATTACAATCGCCACTTGCTGACCGACACCAACGGGGTTGGGTGCAGGAACGATGTAGGCGAAGGATTGGATGGTCCATGGAGGGTCATGTGCGCTAACCGAGGGTAAAGCAACTATTGAGACTGCGAAAATCGATATTAGAAACAATGCGATAGCTGTAGCTGTTTTGCTTTTCGATAGCATTTTTCTCTCTCCTTTAATTATAGTACAAATTCAATTGTACCTTCCTTTCTATAAATAAAGATGTATATAAAATCTTGCAATAATCGAAACAATGAACTATTTTTTTGGGATAGGCACCAATTCAAGACTAAAAGCCAAAACGTTTCGCACATCATTTAATGTTCCATTTTCCACTTACCTCGGCCAAAGAATTATATGGACGCAAGCGCCAGAACTGAGTTATGTCGAAGGCTCCGAACTGTCCTTGCCCCGAAAGAGATTGCCCGCGCCACAGCGACTGCTCAGAATGCGTCAAACACCACAAGGAAAAGAACGAATTGCCATACTGCGCAAGATAACCGCAGCGGGTTCAGCAGAAAAGTTCTTAAGTAATTGACCGTTCATCTAAGCGGCAAATAAAACGCCTAGGTTTAAGTACTAGCTTTCGCCTTTAAAGGGAAAGGCTGATATTAACCAGAAAAAGTTAAAATAGTTGGATGAAGAGGTGAAAAAGTATGGAGAACATTTACGCCGCGATGCTCCTTCACAAAGCAGGAAAAGAAATCAACGAGGAAACCGTGACGAACGTTCTAACAGCGGCAGGAATAACCGTTGATGCCGTACAAGTGAAAGCCCTCGTAGCCTCCTTAAGCGAAGTCAACATCGAAGAAGCAATCAAAGCCGCACCAACCATGATGGCAGCCGCGCCAGCCGCACCAGCAGCAGCGCCAGCAGCAGAGCAGAAGCCGAAAGAGGAAGAAAAGAAGAAGAAAGGCGAAGAAGAGAAAGCTAAAGAGGAAGCAGCGCTCGAAGGTTTAGGTGCCCTGTTCGGGTAAACAAGCCCAACTTTTATTTTTAAAACTTAATCTTTCTTTAATTCCACATTTGTTGCCGATTTCTTTCCCCGTTCACTCAGAATTTTCCAGCCCACAACCGGCAACCAACCGAGCACGATGGGCAACGTTGCGGGAAGCGCACTGACCATTTGTGGATAATTCAGAAGCAACAGCTCAAAAAGACCGAAAGATATGGATATCATTAGCGCCGACAGCACCGCGATTCTGCTGCCGAACTTCTTCATAGCCTGAGACGCCAGTATGCCCGCGAAGAATAAGTCACCAAGCCCAAGTCTCAAGAGGAGAATACCTGCGCCTCCTGGGCCAAATATGGCAGGGATTGTTGGAAAAGCCACCAGCACAGGAAGCCCCAAACCCGAAATCGCGTTAGCCGCCTGCACCATCTGCCCCGTAACCCACACCAAAACAATATCCAATCCCGTCAGTAGCGCCGCGAAGATGAACACGGTTTTCCAAGTGAACAAGCTGTTCAAGTAAACAACAATCAGTATCGCGAAAGTTAACCCATAAATATCCAAGAGGTACGGGAACTGCCCGATGCTGACGGACATGGGAACCACAAATCCGATGTTAGTGTTACCGTAAAATATGAAAAGCAGGAGAAACAGCGCCGGAGACAACGCAGCAACATACCACTTCGGCTTAATGTCCTTACGCAAAGCGTACAACAACGCGGCGATGGAGCAACCAGCTAAGGCGGCAAACGCCACGGTCCCGTAAACCCTCAGGTCATCGGGCACGACGCCGAAGAACGCGGCAACCGCAGCCAAAGCGCTGACGAGGATGAAGACGCCGCAGTAAAGTTTCATCCGCTGCTTCTCAAAGTCCGAGAAGGCGTAGGAAACCGTGAAAAGCAAAGAGGAATAGGAGAACAGGAAAAGCGCCATAATAGCCATCTGGGGAATAAACGCGATAATCGACACTAATACCGCAATCATCGCAACCAGCAAAGCCACATCACGGTTGCCCAACTCGCGCTCCTCCACAGTCGCTTTCAGCTTAGATTCAGCCTTCCTGCTGAGGAACATGGCGACAAGTGTCACAACAAACAACAGCGTGGGAAAGAGTACGTCGAAGCGCATAAAAAGCAAATCAGCAAACCACAATTTAATTGTTTAGCTACTAAACAGCGTTTGAACCATCAAAAAAGGAGAAGATGAAGAAGCCAGCCGCCAACTGTTACTTCCGTGTCCTCGGGCACGCCATAATATACAGCCTTGAATAGGTGATGCTTGCCAGTTTGTCTATCTCGTTAAAGAAGACCTTCTCCAGCCCCTGGATGTCTTCCGCCTCAATTTCCGCGATGGCGTCAAAATTGCCCAGAACCAGACGCGCCTCTTTCACCGCCCTTACCTTCCTAACGCTTTGCAGGAACTCTTTTTTGCGTCCAGGCTTCAGATTGAAAAGAATGTAACCCGTCTCCACCGCAGAGTCCTCCTACTCCAGCAACTCCTCGTCCACGCACAGCAGCGTCAACGTGGCTTCAACGCCCTCAATCATGTGGATCTCCTCCATAACGGTGTTCTCGATGTCGTGGATTTTCGGCATGTTCAGCTTCAGTATGGCATCGAAATCACCGAACAACAACTGAGCCTTCTCGATCCCCTTCATCGTCTTTACCTTGTCAACCACCGAACGGCTGAACCCGCAGACGTCGGATTGGGTGGCTATTTTCAACAAAACATAGGCTTCCATGGTTTCGACACCAACTGTAATTTGGCTTCTGAACGTATTAAAGACTTTCCCAGCTCGCAACGCACGAATTTGCAGCGGAACCCGCCAAAACTACAGAAACATTCAACGCTCAAACCATGTGCGGAAAACCGCCAAAGACGCCAGAAGCGCCTCCTCCGTCCTGACAGTTTCAGTGCCCTGACTGGGAATAGTGTTCACCACAAAATCCATGAGGGCGTTAAGGTTTGTGCCTTCGTCCCGGACGATTTCAAACAAGCCGCGGGCTGGCGCTCCGAACGCTAAGAGCACGCTGTTCGCCTTCACCCACCGCTCAGCCAAGCTGTCAGCCACATCCTGGAATCTGGAGCCGAACTTTGAAGTGCCCACGGTCAAATCGTACCGCCCTTTCTGCACAACCTCGCTGAAAGAATGCTTGTCCGCCGAGACTTTGTAACCCCAGTAAACCGGAACCTCCGCCCTGTCCGCTTTTTCAACCTCAACTCGCTCAGTCGCTTTAACTATTTTTACGGTTAACCGCTCGCCAACAGGCACCTGTGGGTCGCGCAGAAGTGCCGGTTTCTCCACACCAATGTCCACCTGTACACCCTCGCTGACCCGCGACACAACTACTCCCTCCCGAAACTCGCCCAGTTTCAGGTCTGCGGCTTTACGGTTCAGCGGATGATGCGGCGTCCGCAGAGGCGGCAGAATCCCCGCAAACTGCAACTGCGGCTCAATCTTAAACAGCTTTTTCCGTAGGTACTGTGGCGTCTCCATGTACGCCAGCAAAGTCGCGATTAACGCCATGTCCTCGTGCTGCTTGGCTTTTGGGTTGTCAGAGTAAACTATGATTTCGTTCACTCGGTATATCGCCGCGGCTCTTCCAATTAAGCCAATCTTCGATGTTTTTTCCCGCAGGTGCGGCGTGTCAGATATGACTGACGTCGGAATCGCGATTGTTACCTTTTTATCCATTGTCCGTGGCGCCTCCCACAGAGCTGTGGTGTGGGCGTTCAGCTTAAAAGTTAAGAACTGAATATAAAAGTGCAGGTGAAGCTTATGGCATCATCAATTCTGGACGACACGGACAAAATAGCCAAGATTGACAAGGGCAACCTGCTCCAGTACTGCGTGACCGCAGCCAAACACTACGGGGAAGCCGCGAAAGCAGCCCAAAAAATCTCCCTGAAATCCCTCAAGCCTGAAAGCATAATCGTGGCAGGCATGGGCGGCTCAGCAATCGGCGGCGAACTCCTCAAAGACTGGACACGCGACAAAGCCCAAACGCCAATAGAAGTCAGCCGCGACTACACGCTTCCAGCGTACGCAAACCAGAAAACCCTCACCCTAATCGTCAGCTACTCAGGCGAAACAGAAGAAACCCTCAGCACCTTCCTTGACGCCGTGAAGAGGAAGTGCATGATTTTCTGCGTAAGCTCAGGCGGAACCCTGCTGAAATACGCCGAAAAACTGGGTGTGCCGTATGTGCAGGTTCCCGCTGGGATGCCTCCGCGTGCAGCGCTGCCGTACTTGTTCGTGCCGCTTCTAGTGGCAATGGACAAAATGCAAATCGTCTCGGGAGTCTCCGAGGAGCTTTCGGAAGCCACCAAACAGCTTTCAAGCATCAGCGGCGAGAACGCTCCCATAGTGCCCGTGAAGGACAACCCGGCAAAAACCTTGGCTGTGGGAATCAACGGCTCTGTGCCCATAACTTACGGGTTCGGCGTTTTCCGCGGCGTGGCGCAGCGTTTCAAAACGCAGTTCAACGAGAACAGCAAGATGCCTTCGAAGTGGGAGTACTTCTCGGAGCTCAACCACAACGAGATTGTCGGCTGGGAGGAAGCAGGCGAAACCGCACGGTGCTTCTCCACAATCTTCATCCGCGACAAGCAGGAGCCACAGGAGATTCGTACACGCATCGAAACCACCCGAGAGCTTATGCCGGCGACCTCGAAGAAGTTCGAAGTGTGGAGCCGAGGCAACAGCGCGCTGGCGAAGATGCTGTCAACAGTTCTTGCAGGCGACTTCACAAGCGTCTACTTGGCGATTCTGCGCAGCGTGGACCCGACGCCTGTGAACACCATAAGCCTGTTGAAGCAGAAAATGAAGCAGAGCGGAACAAAAGAGAAGATAATCCGTGAACTCGCAAAAATAGCGGCGCGGTAGCTTAAGCCTTTTCAGCAACGAACGTTTTGAAAGTGCTTTCAGCCGTTTCCAGCGACATCATTTGCGGCGGCCTCTTGAACCCGTAAGCACAAACAGGCAACACCGCACCCTTCATTTTCTTGTCCAGCGCCAACTTCACGGCGCGCACCACGTCGAAGAGCACGCTGCCCGCGTTAGGCGCGTCAACCGTGCTGAACTTCAAGTCAATCTGGAACGGCGCATTGCAGAAGTAGGTGCCGCTTATCCAGAAGTAGCTGTCACGATTGTTCTGGAGGAAATCCACGTAGTCCGTTGAGCCCGCCACCACCTCCGTCTTGTACGGCAGTGATGAGGAGACGGACTGGGTTTTGATGGTGCGTTTGGCTTCTCGCGTGCGGTCCAAAGTGTCCAGCGATTCGGTTCCGCCGCCAACGTCAAGCTGGTAGGTTTCCGTGATTTTGACTCCGTTCATTGAGAGCAGCTTCAGCAGGGTCTTGTGCAGCGCGGTTGAGCCTGCCTGATCCACCAAATCGTCGCCGACCAACGGCAACCCAGCTGATTCGAACCGTTTAGCCCATGCTGCGTCGCTTGCGATGAAGTTTGGTGTGGCGTTCACGAAGGCGCAACCAGCCGCCAACGCCTGTTCAGCGTACCACTTGGAAGCCTCTGCGGCGCCGCTTGGAAGCAAATCGACGACCACTTCTACCCCCGTGCTCTTCAGTATTTCCGCGGCGTTCGCGTCAGATTTGGCGCTGACATGCACGAAGGGTTGGGCGGATTTTCCAACGCCATCCAGCAGCGGTCCCTTGCTGACTGTTACGCCTGTTGAGGGGACATCTGTGACTTTTGGCGCGTTGTTTGGTTCCGCGAAAATGGCTTCCGCCAAGTCCTTTCCGACTTTGCGTTCGTCAACGTCGAAGGCTGCAACCACTTGAATGTCACGTGGCGTCAAGCCGCCAAGTCGCGGGTTGCGAAGCCCCACGCATTCTTCGTCTTTCGTGAATTTTCCGTAATAGGTCAAGCCTTGAACGAAGGCTGAAGCGCAGTTTCCCACGCCGATTAACGCAACTTTCACCGTTGGCATTTTTGCCACCTTGTTTGGCTTTCTTATCTGCGTTGCTCTTATAAAAACCATCGCTGAATTGTAAGTGGACTTGTGTGGGCTTCGTTTCACGGAGACTACCCCCTCCCTTATTTAAAGCAAGAAATTGTTCAGATAAATTCAAGCGGCGTATAGTTTTCGAGTTCTATAGAACTATTGCCACTATATAGCTTCCTGTAAACTATTGACACAACTCTTAACTCACTAAAGAGCACCATTAGAATTTGCCTAAGAGCATGTAGCCATCAAACCCCGTGGTTTGGCGGAACAAGCTGAACAAGATGCAGAAACATACACCCCTGCCTTGCAGTTTTCTCTCGCTGCATCTTGCGAAAGCTACAGGTCCGCCAACAACCTTCTTTTATCAGCCCAAAACGCGCGGCAACCGCTTAATTTTTAAGTGGCACCTGTGGCAAGTTCACAACGCATCAAGCGTTTTGTCTAGTATCTTCATAAATTTCTTTTCTGGATAGCTTTCCCTTGAGTTTTCCCAAGTTTGGCGGGTTATCCAGTTTTTCGGAGACTCTGCTGGTAGCGTTTCGGACAATGGTTATTTTCGCAACGCCCTTGTTGATCACTTCGATATGCAGTACGTCGCCATCAACAAGACCTAGTTTCTCTCTTACATTTTTGGGAAGATACAGCTTATTCTCATGATAAGTAATCTCAGCCACAGACCTCATCCCGCAATAATTTACCAATCCATAAGGCAATATAAATTATCACTAAAACCAAAGCAACTCGGCGGCTCAAAACGCAACTTTGCGGAGCAACACTTTAATTTCTAGGCGCTGCTTACCCTAAAACGGGTAGATTTACATTGGACAACGAAGCGAAATGCGACAAGTTCACAGCAATCAACGAGTTAGCCCGCCGCCGAGGCTTCTTCTGGCAGTCCTACGAGATTTACGGCGGTGCAGGCGGCTTCGTCACTTACGGTCCCCTCGGCGCGAGACTGAAGCAGAACATCGAAGCCAAACTCAGGGAATTGTTCGTCACGAAACTGGGGATTCTCGAGATGGAATCCGCCGTCATCGCGCCCGGCAAAGTCTTCGAGGCGTCAGGGCACGTGGACCACTTCAAGGAGCCCATGGTTGAATGCTCCCAGTGCCACAAGCGTTTCCGCGCAGACCACCTTCTTGAGGAGTATGCCAAGAAAAGCTGCGTCGAAACCGAGAAAATGAGCCTAGACGAAATTCAGCAGGCGCTTGAGAAACTCGGCATCACTTGCCCCGACTGCGGCGGCACATTCAACCCGCCACAGCAGTTCTTAACCATGTTCGAAACCACCATAGGACCCTACTCCGGCGCCGTCGGTTATGGGAGACCTGAAGCGGCACAAGGGATTTTTGTGGAGTTTAACCGATTGTATGCAACGGCTCGGGAGAGGCTGCCCTTCGGCGTAATCCAGATAGGGCACGCGTTGAGGAACGAGATTTCGCCGCGGCAAGGCTTAATCCGCCTCCGCGAGTTCACCATAGCGGACTTGGAGTTTTTCTTCGACCCTGAAGAGCCCAACTGCTGCCTGCTGAAAGACGTGGAGAACGAGACGCTGCGGCTTTATCTTGCCGAGGAAAGGCTGAAGTGCTCCGAGAAAACAATCGAAGTAACCGTCAAAGAAGCCGTGGCTCAGCAGATAATCCGCTCGGAGTGGCAAGCCTTCTTCATGACGATGGCTAAAAAGCTGCTTGCGGAAATCGGCGTGTCCGCAGAGCACCAGCGTTTCATTGAGAAAACCGCTTGGGAAAAAGCCCACTACGCAAGCCAAAGCTTCGACCAAGAAGTGTACGTTGACCGCTGGGGCTGGATAGAGGTTTCCGGGCACGCCTACCGCACCGACTTCGACCTCAGCAGCCACATGAAAGCCAGCGGCGCAGACATGCGCGTCTACAAAGAGTACAAGACGCCCGTGGAAAAAGAAGCGCTAGTAGTGAAGCCGATTATGGCGAAGCTTGGCCCAGTTTTCACGAAGCAAGCCGGCAAAGTCGCCGAACTGCTTACTAAGGCACCCGCCGAGGAAGTTGCTGCCCAACTTGAGAAACAGGGCTTCTACATGACTGACGGCTTCAAGGTTCTTCCCGAGCACGTTGACGTTAGCAAGCAGAAAACGGTGGTGCGCGGCACCCGCTTCATCCCGCATGTGGTGGAGCCCAGTTTCGGCTGCGACAGGCTCTTCTACGTGGCGCTGGAGTACGCTTACGGAGTGAAAGACGACCGAGTGGTCATGAGCTTCCCCCGAGGCATCGCGCCCATACAAGTCGGCGTTTACCCGCTCATGAGCAAGGACGGCTTGGCAGAGAAAGCGCAGGAAGTGCAAAAATTGCTCGCGGACGAGGGCTTTATGGCAGAGTTCGATGAGACAGGCTCCATCGGCAGAAGATACGCACGTGCCGACGAAGCCGGCGTCCCGCTTGGAATCACGATAGATTACGACACGCTCAGCGACGGCACAGTGACCATCCGCGACCGCGACTCATGGAGACAAGTGCGAAGCAGCCTCAAAGACTTGCCTGAACTACTGCACAGGTATTTCCAAGGAAAAATAAACTTTGGAGAATTGGGCACTTTGCTACCTGCTAAGTAGTTAGGTTTTTTAATGCACTCGCACACTACAAGTTAAAGAACATAGCGTTGATTATTGGCGAGGGAGAAGAGTTTTGGTACTTCCGGCAGAAACAGAAGAGCGTGTGAAACGCAGAGCTTTGAACGCTTGTCAAGATAACCTACGCAAGGTTGTAGACCTCACAAGAAAGATACCGCAGATGGTTGACTACTTCGCAAGCGGCGACAAAGAAGGAGCTAGGCAATTATTCAGCGAAATCAGAAAAGGCGAAGAAGAAGTGATAAAGGCTAGACGCCTAGTTTCTCAGGAACTCGCCGAAATCGGCGCGATTCTAATCAGCCGAGAAGACTTCCTCAGGTTCACGAACCAGTCAAGCGAGATAGCTGATTTCTTGGAAGGAGTCGCCCACTACCTAGTCGAAATTATGGAGCACAACTGGAGCGTCCCCAGCGACATAAAGAAGGACTTGCTGAGTCTTTCAGGAGCGGTTCTTGACGCGGTGCTTAAGCTCAGGGAAACTATGATGGTTCTCAGTTACGGGTCAACTAAAACCTTGGAAAAGGCTAAGGATGTTGAAATCGCTGAGAGAATCGTAGACGACCACTTCCGCGCCCTCACCATAAAAGTGCTCTCCAGCAAACTTGACCTCCCCGTGCTTCTGCTCATGCGAGACGTTATTCAGCTTTTAGAGAACACCGCTGACAAGGCTGAAGACGCCGCGGACACTGCAAGAATGCTTTCGTTCATAATGTAACAGAGAGACGAAAAACCGCCATGGCGCCAATCAAGGTTGAATTAATCGAGAATTATCTTGTAGTCTGGGACTCCGCCAAAGGCTCCGAACTGTACAAGACAGGCTACTACGGCAAGCCACTGGGAATTGCGAAACCTAAGATTCCAGAGTTTAAGGTGCCCTTGCTGTTGGATTTGATGGAAGGCTTATACTTGGCTGAAAAAAAGAAAGTCGCCATCTTTGAGGGACAGGAAAAACGCAAGGTCGGGTTGAAGAAGCTTAAGCAGAAAGCCAAGCAGCTTTACGACGAGTTTGACGAGAAATACGCTGTGTATCATGATTTGCGGGACAGCGGGTTAATCGTCACGCCCGGCATAAAGTTTGGTTGCGACTTCGCGGTTTACAAGTACGGTCCAGGCGTGGAGCACGCGCCCTACATGGTTTCCGTTAAAGCTGCTGGGTCGGACCTTTCGGCGACGGAAATCGTTAAGGCGGGCAGGTTGGCGACGACGGTGCGGAAGCGGTTCATAATTGCGGTGCCAGACTTGGCGGATGGCAAGACGGAGTATTTGATGTTTAAGTGGTTTAGGGCTTAGCAGGCATCAGGGTTTGGTTTTGGAACTCGCCGCGCACTTGCTGATGAGGGTAGATTTTTGCTGCCGCCAATACGCTGCCCTCGTCAATCGCCACATCGTCCCCGACTACCGAGATGGCACTTATTCGGGTAGGTTTGCGCTGGCTTGATTTGACAACCGTGTGCCTTCCGATTATGCTGTCTAAAACTTCTGCGTTCTCCCCGATGGTAGCTCGGTCCATGACCGCGGAGTTCTCGATTACCGCGTTTTTCCCGATGCGCGTGTAATTCTCGATGCAAGAGTTCACTATTTTTGCGCCGTCATCTATTTCGCAGTGCCTTCCGATGAGCACAGCGCCCTTTATCTCTATTCTACCCTGCTTAATCTTACGGACGATTTCTTCTCTTCTTCTTTCTGCTTCGTTGCTTTCGCCGAGAACCCAAATCTGCTTGTCATTGCTTAGTCTGCCGCCGAAGTCGGTGAGCTTCGAGAAGCAGCCGTTGAGCATGTCCTTCATGGCTTCCAGATAGTTATGGGGAGTGCCCACATCAAACCAGCTTCCCTTCAGCTTATAACCGTAAACTGGGTACCCTGCCTCTATCACGTAAGGAATGAAGTCGTAGCCGAAGTCTAACCGACGTTTCTCTTTGAGTATGTGGTTCACGCCTCTCTCCTTGAAGATTTTCCGTATCTCTGGGGAAATCATGTACAACCCCGTGTTGGCAAGGTTAGACGGCGCATCTTTTTGCATGGGTTTCTCAACGAACTTGCGGATGCAGCCGGACTTGTCGATGTCGGCGATGCCTAAGCCTTCGACGTTCTGCACTTCACGGAGAACTATGGTCAGGACTGCGCCTTTCTCGCGGTGGAAGCCTACTAAGTCTTTGACGCTTATGTCGAAGATGTTGTCGCCTTGAACCGCGAAAACGGGGTGCTTGATGTCGTAGTATTCCATGTTTATGCGGGCGGAGTCGGCGCTTCCGAAATCTTCCACGTTTGGTTGATATTTAATGTGAATTCGCGGTTTGATGTTGTAGCGAACGGAGAAGCCGATTCCTGACTCAAAATAGTCGTACAGGTCCCGGTAGTTCGTGTAGCCTTTCACTCCGAAAATGAAGTTCCTCATGCCTTGGCTGGCAAGCGACAACAACGAAAACTCCACAAGCGGCCTGTTCAGGAACCTTAGGCAGGCTTTGCTTGTTTCCGCTGTGAGAGGCAGGAGCCGCGTTGCTCTTCCGCCTACTGGAATTATTGCGCGTAACTTTTCAGGGGAATAGTTGTCAGCTATCAGAGGAGCGTAGTCGCCGCCCAAAACATCCACCATAAACTTTACTTACTTATTCATAGTGAAACGTATTAACCTTTTCAAGGGAAGAAGGCCGTGAACTTTTTTTCTGTTACATAATCGATTCTCGTTTCCTGTTCAATGTTGGCTTAAAAACAGGGTTTTTTCAAAAAAATAGGATGAGGGGACTAATTCTGGGACAGATTTATATGGGCTTAATAAAACTGATGATTTACATTAAACTTAGACAAACGGTTTTAAGGATGAGGTCATCATTATAGAATTGCTTAGTTTACTTACAGGAACATCCAAGTTACAAAAGGCGGCGGTTGCTCATGATTGAGGTGTTCATTCCAACTTGGAATAATGAGAGAACAATCAAGCAATGTATCCAATCCCTAATGCAAACTATCATGGAACTTGAAATCACTATAGTGGATAATTTGTCTTCAGACGCAACTGGGGAAATAGCAGAGAAACTGGGCGCCAAAGTGGTTCGCCTGAAAGCGAACCTCGGAGAGGCGAGAACATGGATTTGCCGCCACGCTAAAGGAGAATGGTTCGTTATGGTGGACTCCGACGCCATGGCGAGCAACTGCTGGCTTGAGCGGATGATAGAGTACAGAGACAAGCTTTCCCTTCAGGACAAACGAGTTGGGGCGCTGTATTGCAGTCCCGTAGAGAGACCGGTGGTTGATGATGAAAAACTGAAAAATGCCATAGTTGTTGGTTCTTTGCAGTCGGAGATTTTCCATAAGCAGGTTAGGAAGAATGAGGGCAGGTTTGGAATAAGCCTGTGCCTTGTCAAGGCAGAAGCAGTTAAAGGTTTTTCCACAGATATTGGGGCGTTAGAAGATATACTGTTCGGCTGGTTTCTGCGGGAATCAGGATGGAATTACTACAGTTTGCCCGTGTGGTACTATCACAAGCCTTTGCTTTCTAAGAGCAACACGGCGAGGAGAGCCCGAATCATGGGCGCGTACATGCGGAAAATAAAATACACTTCTCTGCCTGCGCTTGGGTTCAACATGTTTCGGGTTTTAGCAACATCCACTTACGGTTCTAAGACCCGGAATTTCATAGTCTATTTTAACCTAATTGTAGGGTGGCTGACACATGAACGCTACACGCGTGATTACAAATGGGGCCAAGGTTGAAACCCCTTCAATGCCAAAATCGCAAATCTGAAAGTAATGTTTTAACGCCGTTCTTAACGCTTAATTTTAAGCGTGACTGAAGGAGAATTTTATAACTAAGTCAAAACTAATGCATGTCTAACAAGGATTCGAGCGCTATGGGGAAACTAAGCGGTTTCGTTCGGCTAATGCGACCAGTCAACTGCGTAATGATGGGGTTCGCCGTGCTCGTAGGTGCGGTTCTTGCCAGCCCCCAACTGGGCAACCTTAACTGGAGCGGTATCATATTCGGTTTCCTAACTGGCTTCACTCTATGCGCTGCCGCCATGGTCATCAACGACTATTCTGACCGCTCCATTGATACTATTAATGAGCCTACTCGCCCCATTCCCAGTGGCTTGGTAAAAACCCATGAAGCCTTGACGTTTGTGGTTGCGCTTTCGGCTGTGGGTTTTATTTTCGCATTTTTGGTAAGTGCTCTGTGTTTTGGTGTAGCGGCGGCATCTCTGGTTATAACTGCAACCTATTTGACCGTGGGCAAGCGAAGCGGTCTGCCAGGAAACTTCTTGGTCAGCGCCTGCGTGGCTGTTCCATTTATCTACGGCAGCATAGTTGCTGTCGGCTTCGTTAAGTTAAACGTCGTGTTGTTTGCGTCTATGGCTTTTCTGTCAAATACAGGCAGGGAAATCACGAAGGGGATAGTTGACGTTAAAGGCGACAGCGCTGAAGGCGTGAAGACTCTGGCTGTGCGGTACGGGGAAAGAAGCGCCGCGGTCTCGGCTGCCCTGTTTTATGTTTCAGCCGTTTGTTTAACTCCTCTTCCTTGGCTGTGGAGCCTTGTTTCAGTCTGGTTCATTCCCATAGTTTTAGTAACTGACGCTGGGCTGGTGGCGTCTTCAGCACTGCTGCTCAGGAACCATTCACGGGAAAACGCCAAAAAAATCAAAAACCTGATTCTTTTGTGGTTCATGGTGGGCTTGCTGGCGTACATCTTCGGCGTCTTAACATGAGTTCACTTTCGCTTTTCCCGCGTTTCCTTCTTCATCTTACCCAAATTTTCTTTCACTCTGTACCTAACAATTTTCTTTACCAATTCAAGAGGTATTGGTTCACCTATGGGAAATCTGACGGTGCCTTTCGACACTTCATAACTAGACAATTCTTTTCGAAACGCACTAATCCCTGATGAAGTGGGATAAAAGCCAACATGATTCTTGTAGGCGGCGAAATGCACCAAGTGCCTCCCGTTAAGGTCGAACGTGGGTATTCCATAACTTATGGTCTCTTCAGCTTCAGGTGTCTCATCTCTGATTGCTTGCCTCAGCTCTTCCAAAATAGCTTGAACGTCACGGGGGAACATGGCGATGTATTCATCTATAGTTTCAAAATGTTTTCTCGATTTATTCATATCCATCGCCAGAAGCACGACATTAATTTCCAAGTTCTCTTATAAAACGTGCGCTTCTCCACCCTTAAACCAACCCCTCCAAAAAAGCCAGCAACCCGCAACACCAGCATCAACACTTCAACCGTTTTGAATTAAGGGAGAGGCGGCAGAAAACCTCACGGGACAAACGAAACCAGCCTATTTGGAGCCAATAGCCAATCATTGCAGAAACCTATAGGGGGTAGGTCACTATTGGCGCAGAAACACGCCAAACCATGCTAAAAACAGTACAGGAGGAGCTGTAGGTTCCTCTACAAATCAGTTTTCAACTTTTCCCAGGTCTTGATGCTTCCTGAAGTTTATGACCAAGGGAATCGTGCCCAAAGTAATAATAGCCGAAATGATGAACGCGAGCCCGATTACTCCGATGGATGAGCCGAGCGCGAAGAAAGACACCGCCACCGCAGGGCCCACTGTCTGCGCAAGCGCTGCTAAAGATTGAGCGATGCCCAATGACCCGCCCTGAGCTTCTTTCGGCGCGTTGACCGAGATAAGTGTGCTCAACGTGGTGATGAGTATTCCGAAGCCAACTGCCACCAAAGCGCCTATGAGAACCAATAGCGCGAGAAAAGGCAGGGTACCCAACGCAAGCAAACCAGCGCTGAGCAGTATTATGCCGTACAACGCCAGCGTGGTGTTCACGGTTCTTCTGGAGAGTCTGGGCAGAATAAACGCCTGAGTCAAAACGCTCACCACGCCAATGTAAGCGAATAGGAAACTTGTCTGAAGTGAACCGAAGCCAAACAACGTCTGTAGCCACGGGGGAACAACAGCCTGCAGAAACACGAAAGACGTGAAGAACATGAAGTAAACCACGAAAAGAAGCGCCACCCTTCCTTTTTTCAACGTGTCCCGTAACATCGTTAACGTGAACGCTCCTCTTTCCAATTCGTCTGGAGGACACGCAGGCTCTCGCAAAAGAAAATAAGAAGAAAACAGGTTCGCAAAAGCCAACCCTGCAGCCAAAAACGATGGCATGGCGTAACCAAAAAACCCGCTTAAAACGCCACCAATCGCCTGCCCCACGATGAAAGCCAAACCGCCAGCAGCACTAGTCCAACCCAGATATTTCAGCCGTTGCTTCTCGGTCGTTACATCCGCCACATACGCCTGAGCCACAGGCACCGTCGCCGCAGTTGTGCCTGCAATCATACGTGCCAAGAACAGAAGCCACAGCACATTCGCCAACCCGAATACGATGTAGGATAAGCCTGAAATGAGCAGGGCGGGCAGCAAGATGCTTCTTCTGCCGTAACGGTCGCTTAACCGTGCAATTAACGGCGTGAAAACAAACGACATGAGACTGTACGAGGACAGCAGCAGCCCGTAGATGAAAGCTGAAGCGCCCAAGGAACTGGCGTAAAAAAACAAGTATGGAAAAACAATGGCGTAGCCGAGGTTGTCAAGGAAAACCACGGATAAGAGAGCGGATAAAGTTGCTCTGCTCGGTGCAGCTCCACCCAGTTGAGCATCTGTTTTTTGGGTCGTGGTTGCCATCGTGAGTCTCCGCTCACCAGCAGCGTTAAAGGAAACGCCTTGGATCAGTCTCGATGTCCACTATCACAGCCTTGTCAGCGGAAAGGGCCTTATCCACCGCGCCTTCCAGCTCGTCGGGCGCAGTTACCTTGATTCCAATCCCGCCTGAATGCTCGGCATAGTCTGCAAAGTCAAAATTGTAAAGTTCGGTCTGCCAGCTTTCGTAACCCTCCACCTTCTGCTCCTGCATAATCATGCCCAGTCGTCCATTGTTCATAATGAAAACTTTCACGGGCATCCCATACTTTAGCGCCGTAAGGAAGTCAGCCATAAGCATGGAAAATCCGCCATCGCCAGCTATGCACACGGCCTGCCTGTCGGGGTAAGCGAGCGCCGCAGCCATCGCCCCTGGCAAGCCGAACCCCATTGAGGCCAGGTAGCCGCTCATCACCATCTTCTGCGTCTGCTTCATCTGGAAGTTCCTTCCGAACCACCAGCAGTTCTCGCCGACATCCAGCGAGATAACGGCGTCTGCGGCTATTTTCTCGTTCAAAACCTTAATGATGTATTGCGGTCTAATAGGCTTCAATGAGCCGTCAGCCTCCCGCTGCAGTTGCCTCTGCCAATCCTGCTTCAGCTGGGAGATTTCCTCCATGTACGTGGGTTTCCGGTTTTCCTTCACTTTCTCGGTAAGCTTTGGGAGGAGCACGGCGCTGTTGCCAAGCAAGCCCACCTCAACCGGGTACGTTTTCGCAATCATCATCGGGTTGATGTCGATTTGCACGGTTCGTTTTTCAGGAAGTTGTGTCAGCTCCGAGAAAGAAGAGCCCACAACTATGAGCAAGTCGGCTTTTCTCACGAGTTCCGCGGCTGCGGTTGACGCGATGGTGCCGTGACCGCCAACGCATAAAGCGGCGTCTTCGTCAATTACGCCTTTGGCTCTGAACGTGGTAACTATCGGCGCCGATATTTTCTGGGCTAAATTGAGCAGTTTGTCGCCTTGACCCATGGCGCCGAAACCTGCAATTATCGCGGGACGCTCTGCATGGTCGATGACCGAGGCTGCTTTCTCGATTAGAGCGTTTTCTTGACTGAACGCAAGGTTCGGCATTCTCCCTTCAAGAGGAAGGATATCCCGTTTGCAGGGCAGTTTTTGCACGTCGTTGGGGATTCCGATATGCGAGACGCCTCGTTCAAGTAGCGCATGCTTTACAGCGAGCGTGGCAAGAGTTGTAGTTTGGTCTTCAGACATGAGGATTTTGTTGAAGACGCATATGGGTTCGAAGAAGGAGTACTGGTCGATTTCCTGAGTTGACCCTGGACCGATGAGTTGCCTAGCAACCAGTCCTGTCAGGGCTAAGACGGGCGAGTGGTCTAAGCTTGCGTCGTACAAGCCCGTTGCCAGGTTCGTGGCGCCTGGTCCCGAGACTCCTAAGCATGCGGCTACGTGTCCGGTGAGTTTTCCGTAAGCCGAAGCCATGAACGCGGCGGTTTCCTCATGCCTGACTTGGAGGTACTTGACTTTGCTGCTTTTTCGCACTGCGTCCACCACGCCTAAGGTTGAGGTGCCTGGAATTCCGAAGACGTACTGGACGCCCCACTCGGCGATTTGGTCGATTAAAACTTCAGAAACCGTGTTCTCCGCCTTTTTCTCCTCCGCGGCACCTGATAACAGGACAAAGGCGGTTTTTGGGGCGCCGCAGACTGGGCACACCCATTCTTTGGGCAGGTCGCTGAACTTGACTTTCTCTTTTGCTTCGTCATAAACGTAGTTGCACACTGTGCACCTGTATTTTGCCATGTTAAAACCTCGAATAAAAGTCCGTTAATTGTCTAGTGTGGGTTTGGGTTTATCAGTTTTTTGGATGCGGCGCTGTCAGCTTGGAAAAATAAATTGAGAACTTTTAGGCATTATTGGGAATTTTCTATGTTGTTTCAGTTTTTTAATTGTCGTTATGTGGTACGTATCGGTTGTTGTGTTGGGTTGTTTGTTTTTTGGGTTTAGTGTTGTGTTTGGATGGTGTTATTGTGGGGGTTACGGATAATCGTGTATATTAATACACAATACTTTTATATTCTAAATCAGAATTAAAAAGAGCAATAAGCGTGTGAGGCAAAATGGTATGGGAACCGTTCTCGTAGTAGATGACGCCAAATTCATGCGAGCAGTACTCACCAAAATAATCGCAGAGTCAGGTCATGAAGTAATCGCTGAAGCCGCAAACGGCGACGAAGCCATACGACAATTCGAGCAGGCAAAACCCGATTTAGTTCTCATGGACATAGTCATGCCACCAGGACCAAAAGCGAAAGACGGCATCGAAGCTCTCAAGTACATAGTTCAGGAGAACCCCAAAGCAAAAATCGTGATGGTCAGTTCCTACGGCCAGCAAGCCCTGATAACTGAAGCTCTCAAAGCCGGCGCCAAAGACTTCATAGTCAAACCGTTTCAACCCCAGAAAGTGATGGAAGCCCTCGCTAAGTATTGCTGAGGAGCAGCCATTGCCAACCGACCTGCTAGATTCACGAGAGATAGTAGTAGAAAAACCAGTCCCCTTAATCAACAGCCTAGAACTGCAGAAACTCGGCACCGGACTGAGCTCACGAGCACCAATCACAACAGAATGCACAACACTCCCTCAACTAAGCCCAGCAGTGAATGAGGTACGTGTAGCCATGGCAGAGATGAAAACCGAAAGCAAACCAATCGACCTAGTTACAAGCGTCGGTTCATGTGTAGCGCTCTGCCTGTATGATTCAGCGAGCAGGTGTGGAGGTCTGGCGCATATAATGCTACCGAACTCAGCCATCGCTCCCAAAGATTCTCTTTCAGCAAAATTTGCTGACACAGCAGTTCCTGCCTTGGCAAAGGCAGTAAGGGAAATCAGCAGAAGAGAAGCTTGCCTATCTGCCAAAATAGCAGGCGGCGCCAACATCTTCTCAAACTTAAGCAGCAATGGTTCACCCATCGGCGTGAAAAACGTCGAAGCCGTCAAGGCGGCACTGACCGCGAACAAAATCCGGTTAGTGGCTGAGGATGTGGGAGGTTCATACGGGCGCAGAATCGCCTTCAAAATCAAGACTGGAGCAGCAATTATTCGATTTTCCAACGGAGAAATCAAGAAAATATGACCAAAAAAATCACGAACAAACCAGATGTCGCTTCGGACAAGAAAGATTTAGGTATACTTCTGGAGCTTGGCAGCATCGGAGCGGGGCACGCAGCAACTTCCTTGTCGGAGATTCTCCAGCAGCAAGTGACGATAGACATACCGCGCATATGCAGCGTTCCGCCCAATATGCTACCGAAGCTCTATCACAACCCTGGTATGCCGGCAACCGCAGTTTACATCCATTTGGAAGAGAAACTGGAATGCCACTTCCTGTTCATTTTTGAAATGCCCGAACTAAAAGAAATTACGAACATGATGGGGCTGTCTCTTTATCCGAATGGACTTGAATCTTCAATGGAGCTTTCTGCGGCAGAAGAACTTGGCAACATCCTAATCGGGTCGTTTCTCACGGCGATTTCTGATTTCACAGGCGTAAACCTGATTTCAACGACGCCACTGCTCATAGGCGCCCCGTTTGACTCCATAATCAGCGATTTCGTGACGAAGTTATCCTCAGGTTCAGGGGAAGCCATAGTTTTCGATACATGCTTCAAGCGCATGGGCGACTACTCGCCAGCTCAGCTCATGATACTTCCAAGCCCTAAACTTAGAGAACTGCTGATACGCAAATCCGCCGAGATTATCGATGAGAAACCCGAAAAACGGGCTGACCTTGAACTAATCTGTCCTGAAAAACTGGAAGCCGAAGCGAATGGAGCCACACGCCGTAAAAGGCAACGAAAATAGTTGGTGACAAAAGTGAACGTGGAAGTTCCGCCCTCAAAAGTTGCAAACGCAAGAGGCAACTTCACTGACCTTGATATACTTCTTGAAATTGGAAGTATGGGTGCTGGACACGCCACAACAAGCCTCTCCAAAGTTCTGCGTGAACCCATAAAAATCGATTTGCCGCGAGTCCACATGCTGCCGCCGCATCTTGTTCCAAACATTTACGGGAAACACGACATGGTGGTCGCGGCTGTTTTCATGCAGTTGCGGGGTTCTGCGGACTGCGACCTCATGTTGATTTTCGAGAAGGAAGAAGCCAGAAAGATTGCCAAGTTGATGACTGACTCGGTGGTGGGCGATGTCACTGAGGAGATGGAGATGTCTGCGATTGAGGAAATGGGCTCCATAGTGCTTTGTTCCTTCCTTAACGCCATGGCAGATTTTACGTTAACCAAGCTTGTTTCCACTCCGCCCCAGCTGATTGTTGATTCTTTTGACGCGATAATGGATGGGCTGTTGATTAAGCAGGCGCTTTGCTCGGATGTGGCGGTCATTTTTGATGCCCGATTCAAACGTTGCAATAGTTCAGCGGAGGGCGTTTTGATTACTTTCCCCAGCGACAAGCTTCAGCGGATGCTTGCCAAACGAGGGAAAATATGGTTGAGCGCTGGAATCTCCGAAAAAAGCTCCAAAGCGGCTGAACCGGCTGAGTATGATTTGGGAAGTGTGGAGGCACGGATGTGAGGGAAACCTTGGGGGAACAGGTTAAGATGGCGTCTGTTGAAGTTGGCGATTTTCTTGAGAATATTGCGTTTCAGAAACTGAAGAGGCTGCTGCATGAGACAGTGGGGCTTGACTGCAACTGTTACCGTGATGACTTTCTTAAAAGGCGCTTTGCCGTCCGCTTGAGGGCTACCGGAACCAAAACTTACAGCCGCTACGTAAGGTACCTGAAGAAGAACGCAACTGAGCTGCCTCTTGTTCTTAACGACTTGACGATTAACTTTACTTCTTTCTTCAGAGACATGGATGTTTACGTTTACCTTGAAAAAACCATTCTCCCAAGGCTTTTCAAGTCTCTTGAGGTCAGGATTTGGAGTGCCGGCTGCGCGACAGGTGAAGAGCCTTACTCCCTAGCTATTCTGGTTCACAAACTGCAAGAAAAAGAACCATCAAACTGTAAAGTCACCATATTCGCCTCAGACTTAGACGATGACGCCTTAGTGAAAGCTGCAAAAGGCGAGTACAACGCAAAACAGTTAAAGGGTGTTGATGAAGCGGTAATTAACACGTACTTCTCAAACAACGGCACCTCGTACCGCGTGAAGGATAACGTAAAACGCTTGATTCGCTTTGAAAAGCATGACCTGATGAAGCCTTTCCCGCACAAGGGCTTGGACCTTATACTGTGCCGGAACGTCATGATCTTTTTCTCAAGGGAAAGCCAGCAGCAAGTTCACATGCACTTCTACGACGCGCTTCGGGACTGGGGGTACCTTGTAACTGGGAAATCTGAGATTCTCGGCGGTGAACCCAGCAAGAAGTTTTTGTGTACCGATGTCAACTGTCGCGTTTATCAAAAACCGTGGACAGGTGACGGCTATCGAGCGTTCGGGTATATGGGTGTAGCGGGAACAGACACACTTAGTCTAAATAATCCAGTTGGAGGACAATGGTTAGTTGTACAATAATCAAAAAAGGCCATCCGAATCAACGGCGCCATCAACAAAAACGATTGGTGAGGGTTGTGCTTGCTAGCTGACAGTAACCAGTATCGACAACTTTTCATCGAAGAAGCCAAAGAACACATAGACGCCCTCACAAAATCACTGTTAACCTTGGAAAAAGACAACCAAAACGTAGAAGTTGTCAACGTGCTTTTCAGGTCAGCCCACACCCTCAAAAGCTCGTCAGGTATGATGGGCTACAAAGACCTCCAAGACCTCACGCACGCCATGGAGGACATCTTCGACGGGTGCCGCAAGGGAAACAAGCCTACATCCAACCTAATCAGCGTCCTTCTCGAATGCGTAGATGCGCTGTCGTGGCGTTTAGAGAACATTCAAAACATGATTGACGGTGAAATTGATGTCTCGTCTTTGACCGCTAAGCTTCAGGGCGCAAATGAACCGCCTATGCTTGAAGAGGCAGAGGAAGAAAAGGTTGTGCCTGCGCCTGCGAAAACAGTTGAAAGCGTATCCATTGAGCTCGGTGAGACTGAAAAAGAAGCGGTGATAACTGCTGAAAGCTACGGCGAGCACTGTTACTTTGTAGATTTGCAGTTCAGCAGCGACTGCGCTTTCAGAAGCATCCGGTCAATTCTGGTGATGAGCAAGATTTCAGAGTTGGCGGAGATAATCAAGACGCTGCCTGACAGAATGGAGTTGGAGGCGTTTATGGAAGAGAGGCTTGAGCACGGCTTCAAGATGGCAATCACCAGCAAGTACCGCGCGAAAGAAATTGAAAAATGCATCCGCCAAGTCTGCGAGATAGAAGAGGTTAAAGTGGTTCACTACGTTCCCACAGTACCTCCCGCCCAAGAGGAAACAAAAGCCGAACAAGATAACGCAAGTCTAACAGAGATGCAGGAAATGCAGGAAGCACCTCAGGTGCCTGAACCACTGGAAGCGCCAGAGGAAAAAGCTGCACCTTTACCAGTTGAAGAAGAAGCAAAACCGGCGCCTCCAGAGGCTGAGGAAGTTGCTGTTAACTCTTGCCTCTGCCTTGACGAGGAGAGCACACGAGTCTCTGAGGCTGCAAAAATGTTTGCTGATGTGCGGGCTGCTCAGACTGTCAGGGTTAAGTTCGAACAGCTTGACAAGATAATGAACTTGGTCGGGGAGCTGGTTATCAGCAAGATTGCGCTGCTGCAAGTTGCTGCGGATGATGGAAGTGGAGAGCTAAAACGGATTGCGGGAAACATTGACCGACTCACTTCTGACCTTCATGACCTTGTGATGCAGGTTCGCATGGTTCCAGTCTGCCAAATCTTCGACAGGTTTCCAAGGTTGGTGAGGGACCTTTCGCTTCAAAAGGGAAAGACTATTGACCTTGTGATGGAAGGAAGAGACATTGAAATTGACCGAACCGTGCTGGATGAGATTGGGGAGCCACTCATACATCTGCTCAGGAACAGCATCGACCACGGAATAGAAACGCCAGAGGAAAGGGAAAAGGCTGGAAAGAATCCTGTGGGGAAGATACGGCTGTCGGCGCAACGGAACGGCGACAACGTCATCATCGAAGTGGAAGATGACGGGGCGGGAGTTGACCCAGAAAAGCTCAGGGCAGCCGCAGTTCAGAAGGGATTCGTAACCGCAGACGAAGCAACGAAGATGAATCGGAACGAGTTGGTTGGCATGATTTTCCTGCCGGGTTTCTCCACGAGTAAAGAAGTCACGGAGACAAGCGGCAGAGGCATCGGCATGGATGTGGTTAAGACCAAAATCGCGGCGCTCGGCGGCACTGTTCAGTTTGAGACGAGACTGGGAAGGGGAACGAAGACGAGCATCAAGGTGCCGCTTACCTTGGCGATTATCAAAGCCATACTCGTGAAGGATTCAGGTCAGACTTTCACGATACCCACCAGTCAGATTTCCGAGATAGTCAAGGCAAAGAAAACCGACATTAAGCTGCTGGGCAAAACAGACGCCATTGTGGTCAGAGGGAAAGTCATCCCGGTTGCTCACCTGCACAAGCTGCTTGGTCTTGAAGGCTCGAACGAGGAAGAATTTGAACTGTTGATAACGTACTTGGGCGACGAGAAGACGAAGCTCGGCTTGGTGGTTGATGCCGTTTTGAGCCAGCAGGACATATTGGTGAAGCCTGTCAGCGAGACTTTGAAGGGGCTTAAGGGAATCAGCGGCGCCACAATCTTGGGGGACGGGCAAGTGGTTCTCGTTCTGGACGTGGGGCAGTTCGCGAGTAAAGCGTCGAAGGCAGTTTGAAACTGAAACTTGGCTCCGCGCCACTTCTTTTTTCTTTGAATGGGTTTTTAGGTCGAAACAGGGAATATTGCTTGCTGGGGAAGAGGGCTTAATTGCCAATATTGTTTTCTGGATGCTGGCGAGGGGGAAGCGGAGCACGGTGGCGGAACACATTGAGGTCAAGTCGGAAAACGCTCGGAACGTCATCCTGAGCTACCGCGATAAGGTCTACTATGTCAGCCGGGTGAATGTTCAGTTCCGAGAAGACGCCCAAGTGTTTAAGGCGGTTTTTCATGCGCGCGCAGCCAAAGCCGACCAGTTCCAAGATTTTGAGGTTGAAATCTCTCCGGCAGCGTACAAAATGCTGATTGAATATGCGAAACTTGACAACTTTGACTTGATACTTGTGTTGCGGATTGAGGGCAACGAATCGAAGTGGTGTCTCATGAGTGAGGAATGGCTTAAACGGCAAGTTGGCGAAAATGGCAAAGCAGTGTACATTGTCTAATGTTACCGAGAAAACGAGTAAACCTTTCAATTTTACTCTCGATGTCGTTTAGGCATATTTTTTACAATTAGAGTTGAAAACGTTACCTAACAAGTACACTTGATTTCGAGAAAAAACACGCATGCCTTCGCTTAGCAAAGATTTAAAGTCTACCGCTCCAGAGGCTCAACCTTGCGCTTATGATAACGCTTACATTCCTTGACAACGGCGTTCCTGTACTGCGACGGATAAGGCACACCCATCGTTGACGTTGAAATCAACTGCAAAGCCGAATCATACCGCCTTTCCCTGTATTCCGAGCACCCTTCACACTGGTCTGGGAAGTCTCTGAAGCAGGATTCAACGCTTTGCAATCCCACTCCTCTAACTAAATATAAGCTAACTCAAATATTTAAGTCAATCAAAATCCTCTGCGTACTTCAGTAAATTCTATCTGTTTTGGTATTGGTATATTCCAATTTGATGCAGCGGGCGTAAAAACTTCTGTTTCTTTACTTCCAAAAACGCGGGGGCGCCAAAAAGCATAGGTAATATACTTTAACTCATACTCTGCAGACATAGGTAAACATAAGACGGGCTTAGTCAAGAAATGTTGACAAAGCCTTAGTCAAGAAACCTTGACAAAAACGCTTTTTA
>Ga0210077_1000086_pt1 | contig 50088 bp, 36 predicted proteins | sample RushMan_CattailN_5_FD_185556 | JGI IMG/M metagenome (GOLD analysis project Ga0210077, IMG submission 185556) | Wetland microbial communities from San Francisco Bay, California, USA, that impact long-term carbon sequestration -... | ecosystem: Environmental > Aquatic > Marine > Wetlands ...
CGGCGGATACGCGGCCAAAGTCCGAAAACAGCTGCCGGATCAAGACCCCTATGAAAATCTTGTTTTGCCGTCGGTGGAAAATAAAATCAGGGAAATTGAGAGCTATGATAATATTACCGTTCGAACGAACACCCTGGTGGCCCGTCTGGCCGGCGAGCCCGGCAATTTTACCGTAACGCTGAAAAAGCCAGGTGAGAAGATCGAGTTTGATGTCCCCTATCCGTTGCCTGAAGAGATGAAGTTTGATGAAAACGGAAAAGAGCTTGATGTTGAGGCCCAGCATAAGCGGTATCTGGAATACAACGAAGGCAGGGTCGATATCTTAAAGTTCGATCCCAACGGCGAAAAGTTCGGCGCCGTAGTTCTTGCCGCGGGCTGGCGGCCATATAAACCCGAAAAGGATGAATTTTCCCATTTAGGATTCGGCGAATTGCCGGATGTCGTCACCAATCACCAGTTTGAAGAAATGGCGGCCAAAGGAAAAATCACCACCTCGGACGGCAGGGAAGCCAAATCCGTTGTTTTTGTCCAATCTCCGGGAAAAGGCGAAGACGATGCCGATTTCAATTATTGCGGTTCGGTGACCAGCATGGTGGCGCTCAAGCAGGCCAAATATGTGCGGGAGGATTATACCGACGGCAAGGCGTTCATCTTCTACCAGCATATGCGGACCCCCGGTCTTTTGGAGAATTTTTATAAAAGCATCCAGCAGGATGAGGGGATTTTTTTGACCAAAGGCGAGGTCATCAGCGTCTCCAAAAACGGTAACGGCATGATCGTTGAAGCGGACAATACCCTGCTGGGGGAAAAAGTGAAGGTCAAGGCCGATATGGTGGTGCTTGCGACCGGTATGGTTCCGGTTACCGTGGACGATCCGGTAGTCAATATGGCGTATCGTCAGGGACCGGCGTTTCGGGACATCGATCTTTTTGAAGGATATTGTGACTCCAATTATATCTGTTTTCCCTATGAAACCCAGAGGACTGGCATCTATGCGGCCGGCGCCGTTCGACGCAGCATGACCATGGAAGAATCCATTGAAGATGCCACCGGCGCCGCGCTGAAAGCCATCCAGTGCATCGAGTCGGTCAACCGGGGCGTTTCCGTGCATCCGCGTTCCGGCGATATGACTTTCCCGGATTTCTTTTTCCAAAGATGCACCCAGTGCAAACGGTGTACGCAAGAATGCCCCTTCGGTGCCATCGATGACGATGAAAAGGGAACGCCCAAACCGAATCCGGCCCGCTGCCGGCGATGCGGCACCTGTATGGGCGCCTGTCCTGAGCGAATTATCGGATTCGCCGATTACAACATCGACAGCGTCGGTTCCATGGTCAAGGCCATCGGTGTTCCTTCCGAAGATGATTATGAAGAGCCGCCGATGCGGATCGTCGGGTTTGTGTGTGAAAACGATGCTTACCCTGCACTTGATATTGCCGGCTTGAATCGTCTGACCTACTCAGCCGATGTTCGGTTTATTCCGGTTCGATGCTTAGGTTCGATGAACGTGATCTGGATCAAAGACGCCCTGGCCCAGGGCATGGACGGCGCGTTTCTTTTGGGTTGCAAGTACGGTGACGACTACCAGTGCCACTTTGTCAAAGGGAGTGAGCTTGCGGACATCCGAATGAAAAAAATCGGTGATGCCCTTTCAAGCCTGGCTTTGGAAGACGAACGAGTGGCCCAGTTCGAAGTTGCTATTGACGACTATGACAAGCTCCCGAAAATGATTAATGATTTTGTGGAAAACGTAGAAGAACTTGGCCCGAACCCGTTTAAAGGATTTTAGGGATTGATGATTGGCGATTGATGATTGTGTATTGATGTTACCGGATATCAATCCATCGTCAATCGCTAGCATTCAATATAAGAGGAGGTATTCATATGACAGACAAATACCTGGTGGAGCCTGATGTAAACTTTATAAAAGAGATCATCGGGCTTGGGGGCGACACCTTGAAAAAGTGCTTTCAATGTGCAACGTGCTCGGTGGCATGCCCCATTTCTCCGGACACCAAGCCTTTTCCCCGAAAGGAGATGGTCGCCGCATCATGGGGACTGAAAGATAAACTGGTGGGCGATCTTGACATCTGGCTGTGCCATCATTGTGGAGACTGCACGGCCATGTGTCCCCGCGGCGCGAAACCGGGGGATGTTTTGGGAGCTGTTCGTTCTTATGCCATTACGGAATATGCCGTCCCCAAAGCCGTGGGGAAGGCTGTCAAAGATCCGAAAAAACTGCCCTTTCTGTTGGCCGTACCGGTAGTTATTTTTCTGGCGGTGGGTCTGCTCCTTAAGCTCTTCGGTGTCAATTGGCTCAATTTTTCACCTCACAGCGGGGAAATCTGGCAGGACCATTTTATTTCCAACTTTCTGGTGGATTCCATAATGATTCCTACATTTTTTGGGGCTATTGCCGTCTTTGCCCTGGGACTCAAACGGTTTTTGGCGGATATACATACCAGTGCGCTGGCCGAAGGAAAAACCGAAAAAGAAAAGATCGATCCATCCGGATTTATAAAGGCCTTGTTTCGTATTGTTCCAACAATTCTCAAGCATCAAAAGTTTAATGAATGTTCTGAAAACAGCGAACGAACCACTCCCCACATGATGGTGTTATTAAGTTTTATCGGTCTTTTTGTTGTCACCACCTGTTTTTTTCTGGCGGAGTGGGTCTTTCTCATTGACGGACCGTATTCCCAGCTCAATCCTATTAAATGGCTTGCTAATGTCAGCGGCATCGCTTTGATCATCGGCGGCTTCCTGTTGATAAAAAACCGTGCTGCGAAAAAAGATCAGGTTTCGACTTACTGGGACTGGACTCTGGTCTGGCTGGTGCTTCTTTTGGGATTGACCGGCTTGCTGACCGAAACAGCCAGACTGGGGGGAATTGCCTGGTTGTCATATTTTCTGTATGCGATTCATATTATGCTGGTATGGAGTCTATTTGCCTACGCTCCTTTTTCAAAGCTGGCCCATCTGGTTTATCGAACCGTGGCCATGGCCTATAATGAGTACTCGGGCAGGCAGTAGATTTCGAACCCTATAATTGACTAAAAAAGGGGAGACCAATTGGTCTCCCCTTTTTCGTTAAGCAACTCTAGACGATCGCCAAACAGCACGTCGCCCCATCGTTGTTCTATTTTTTGTTATCGCCGGTGGCGGCTCCGTGCAGCTTGACTTCCACCTTTTCTGTCAGTCCTTCATAGTATTTTCTCAGAATTTCAACCACTTCATCGCGACCGAAATGGTCCGGAAGCTCGCCGCCCTCCGAAAGGAGCTTTCTCAGCATGGTTCCGGAAAGCAGCACCCGGTCGGCCTTGTCATGGGGGCAGGTTCTCAGAGATGCCATGCCGTCGCATTTGAAACAGTAAAATGTCCAGTCGATCTTTAAAGGCATACAGAGCAGCGCTTTACCCGGTTCTTTGGGTTGGGGGATTTTATCGAAAATGGTCTGTGCCTCGAACATGCCGTAGAAATCACCCACGCCGGCATGGTCACGACCGATGATCATGCGGGAGCATCCGTAATTCTGGCGGAAGGTGGCATGCAAAAGGCCCTCTCTGGGACCGGCATAGCGCATATCCAAAGGATAACCGCCCTGAACCACGTTTTTATCCACAAAATAGTTCTTGACGAGGGCGTCGATGCATTTGACACGGACCTCGGCGGGAATATCGCCGGGTTTCAGATTTCCCACCAAGGAGTGAATATAGACGCCGTCGCACACTTCCACGGCGATTTTGCAAAGATACTCATGGGATCTGTGCATGGGATTTCTGAGTTGCAGTGCGGCGATTTCGCTCCACCCTTTTTCCTCAAAAATTTTGCGGGATTCTTCGGGCCTCATATAGACGCCGGCATATCTGGTGGGGAATTCTCCTTCACTCAATACCTTGACCGGTCCGGCAAGGTTGACGGGTCTTTGATTCATCACCATCTGCACACCGGGATGATCGTCCTTGGCGATTTTCCAGAATTCTTCCGGAGTCGAGGTCCCTTCACCCATGTAGACTTTTTCACATTCGAACTTTTTGTCGGCGTCGGTCATTTCATATTTTTCCGCAACCTTCATGGTTCCCATGATTTCACCGGTATCCGGATCACAGAGGGCAATTTCATCGCCGTTGTTGATGCCGCCGGCATCGGTTTTGTCCACGGAAAGGGTCACGGGGATGGGCCAGAAGGTTCCGTCGGCCAGCAAGAAATTTTCACAAACACCTTTCCAGTCCGCTTTTGTCATAAAGCCTGTCAGCGGGCTGAATCCGCCGATACCCATCATGATCAAATCGCCCACTTCTCGATGGGACATGGTGATCTTTCTCAGCCCTTGGGCTTTTTTCTTTTCTGCCTCAAGCTCGGCGCCTTCGAGCAGGCAGCAGGTCAAACCTTTGCCGCCATGGGGTGGAATTAGTTTTGACATTGGTTACCGTCTCCTTTCGATTTTATGTATTAAAATAAATGGCTTTTTCATCACCATCTCAATTTTCACAAAGGCGAATTATTAGTAGGGATTAAGGTATTTGTCAAGGAGAATCACTGAGACCTTTGAAAAACGCTCCCTTTTGTCCAATTACGGCGTCAGACTCAAATTCTAATCCTCGAAATACAAATGTATTCCTGTGGCTAAAATTTTCGTCTTCCTTGTCCTTGAACAAAATCAAGCGTTTTTCAAAGGCCCCATACTTGTACGAAAGTTCTCAAGGCACACCGATAATGGTGACTTCTATGGTTCGGTTCCTCGCGCGGTTGTCGTGATTGACGGCCACCACCTGCTGCCAGGTTCCCAGTCTGAGCTTTCCGTTTCGAATTGGCAAGGCAATGGACGGACCGAGCAGTGCAGCCTGGACATGGCTGTGTCCGTTGCCGTCGTGCCAGGCTTTTTCATGCTCATATTCCAGACCCGGCGGCGCCAGCGTGTTGATGGCTCTTTTCAGGTCCTCGATAACACCGGGTTCGAATTCAATAGTGGTGATCGATCCGGTGGATCCCACGAGGGTTGCAGACAGATTGCCGGCTTGTATCTTCGATTCGCTGATCAGGTTTTCAAGCAACGGCGTGATATCGCACATATCCGGCCCGATTTTTAATTTGGCCTCGATGGCGGCACAAAATATGGATACGGGTTTCATTGTCGTCCTCCGATTGGAAGTGTAAAATGCCTAAAGTGATCTAAAGTGCCCAAAGTTAAATTTAAACTCGTGAATACCAGTTACATGCCACCCACATTTCATTAAGACAGAATCCATTTCCGCGAATTTGCGGTTTCACTATTTTATAAAATAGACTGCGCTGAAAGCGCTATCCTTAACTTTAGATCATTTTAGATCTCTTTAAACTTTAGACACTTATCAAGTTAATTTCTGCTCATATCGAGATAAAACATCCTAACATAGCACACCGCGATGGCTCCGGATTTGAATATTAAAGAAGCCCCACTTCCCAGTTCCACAGCCCGGGTCTTTTTTTCAGAGTCACATCTTTTGGAATCGGTTCCAAAAGATGCACAAACAGTCGGTAACCCCCCTTTTCGAGGGATTCCCTTTGGGATCTTAAATCGAGCTTCCAGTTGGGATATACCCAATAGTCGGAGTCGATTTTTGTGGCCCAGGCTGCTTCACCTTTGGGGCTCATAAAAAGCCTTTCAGTTTCCAATTGGTCGGACAGCACCCGGGAAACACACAGGGGCCAGTTGCCGTAAAGCACTATTCCAAGAGGCAAAGGGCTTTGCGTGGGAAGCAAAAAATAATCTTTTTGCCCCAGTTCGGGAGTGACGATAACGCCTTTGAAACCCATGGATGCCAGGATCTTAATCGCCGAGACATTGGCAATATTGCAAAAAGGGCCGGCCCACAGGGTGTTTTTTTTTGCATCGGTAAAAAGCGCTCGCTGCCATGGCGCGTTCAGCACGAAATATCTGGCGCCGGTATTTTGCATCGAATCGATGCGTTCTTTAAGTTCTTTTTCGTTATCCGGCCAGATCACCGGAGGGAGCCACCACCATATTCGGGACCGGAGTTTTTGGGGAAGCTGCGCCTCGGATTGTTTGGAGAGCCAGAGTCCTGTTGCATCGTAAGGTTTGATTTTACCCGGATGACGGAAAACGCGAAGATCTGTACTTTTCTCTTTGTGCTTTTCGATTCTTTTAAAATGTTTCACGACAGAAACAGACGCTGCGGATGTCAAGACAGGTGCTCGGATCAAGTCTTTTTCGAGTTTGGATATTCTGTCCATAAGATCCTTTTCCCGCCGGTCGATCAAAAACACCGGGATTTTTTCTCCGCCGTTCTTTTTCCATTGCAGTTTTAGCGTAAGACGCCCGCCTTTTGGAACGTACCTTCCTACGCCGACCGTCTTGTGCCACGTTTGGTCCTCATATCCTATGCGAAGGAGATCGCCCGGCAACAGCATTTCTTTTGGATTCAGAAACGGTTGTTGAGCGGTGCCTTTTACAGTCCCCACAAAAAGGCCGGATCCTGTTTGGTCATCAAAAGCAATAGGATTTTGAGGCCTTTGAGGCAAGAAATGATAATGGGTTCCGGATCTTCCCAAGGCATAAGACAACAGCTGAAGCGCCTCTTTTTTGATATTGGGATCGCTTCCGTGGTCTCTTAACATCCGGTAAGCCTTGATCGTATAAAAAACCGTGTGCGGACCTTTTTTACGGCCTTCGATCTTCCATGTGCGGATTTGCGGAATTGCCAGAAGGACTTTTGCGAGCACGTCCAGGCTGAGGTCTTGGCAGGAAAAGAATCTTTTATTTTGTTCTTTTTGTTGGTACACCCGGCGACAGGGCTGGACGCATCGCCCCCGGAGTCCGCTTTTCCCACCGAAATAACTGCTCCAGTAGCATCTTCCGGAAACCCCATAGCAAAGCGCGCCGTGCACGAACACTTCCAGGCCCAGCCCCTTGGGACAGGCCATGGCCATGGCTTTGATTTCGTCGATATTCAGTTCTCTGGGAAGCACGATCCGGTGAACACCGAAGCTGTTTTGAACCTGCCGAAGGGCTGCTGAAAAGCTGACATTGGAAAGGGTCGAAAGATGAAGTTCCCCCTTAAAACCGGTTTGCCCGGCGAGATGGACAAAGGCCAGGTCCTGAATGATGATGCCGTCCGGTTTCACGTGGCTGACCAATTGTTGGAGCAGTCTTTCTGCGGTGTTCAGGTCATCCGGTTTCAGCAGGGCGTTCAACGCGACATGAACTCTGATCCCTTTGTCATGGGCTAGAAGTGTCAGAGGGATAAGGTCCTCTATGGTGAAATTTTCGGCGGCCATCCGCGCTGAAAATTGGCGGAGTCCGCAGTATATTTCATCGGCGCCTGCGGCTATGGCTGCCAAAAATGCGGTCCTGTTACCCGCCGGCGCCAGGATCAAAGGGCGAGAAGGTATTTGTGTTTCGTTGTTTATTATGGAGGGTTCAGGGTTCAAGGGTTCAGGGTTCAGTGTTTACGGTTTACGGTTTAACCGCAACAATAACCCTTTCAAAAGGCATTATCAAGCTAAACGGTGAATAAATGCCCTTGCCCCGGCGATATCTTGTGTTATATTCAAGGTTACGAAGAAACTTAAAATTCAAAAAACTCGAAAGGATATACTTATGAAACTTGCAGTCAGCGGAAAAGGGGGCGTCGGGAAAACGACCTTTTCAGCGCTTTTGATACGGACATTGAACGCGCAGGGCAAACATGTGCTGGCCATCGATGCGGATCCGGACGCCAATCTGGCGGCGGCGCTGGGCATACCGGATGCGGACAAAATTACGCCCATTGCCGAGATGAAAGAACTTATTTTCGAGAGGACCGAAGCAAGGCCGGGCAGCATCGGCGGCTTTTTCAAACTCAACCCCAAAGTGGATGACCTTCCCGATGCACTGTCGGCAAAGCTGGACGGCATTAAGCTGATGCGGCTCGGCGGCGTTCAAAAAGGGGGCGGCGGATGCATCTGCCCGGAGAGCACCCTGTTGAGGGCGCTGATCACCCATATTGTCCTGGCGCGGGATGAAGTGGTGGTGATGGACATGGAGGCCGGAATCGAACATTTGGGAAGAGCCACCGCTTCGGCGGTGGATCGATTGATCGTGGTGGTGGAGCCCGGCCGGAGAAGCATGGATACCGCCGGCCATATTCGAAAGCTTGCTTTGGAAATCGGACTCAAAAACATCGTCCTTGTGGGCAACAAAATCCGCAACCCAAAAGACGAGCTCTTTTTAAAAGAAAATCTGAACGATTTCGAGTTTCTCGGCTTTATCCCTTATGATGAAGCATTGATAGAAGCGGATCTGGACGGTATTTCACCGTTTGATGTAGATTCGGTTGCAAAAGAAAATGTTAACGCGATGATTGCCGGGCTCTAATGAATGGACATTAATGAGCGGTTCAACACGATTTTTCCATAAAACCAAAAAAAGAAAGGGCGGATACAGCCGGAAGCGCCGGCCTCCCAAAATCAGGGCCGGCGCTGACGCAGGGCTTAAACGGATTTTTGCGGGTATCGGCGTTCCTGATGAGATACCATTTAAACCCGACCCCTTTCAGATCCAGGCATTGTCGGCGGTTAAACGCTCGGACTGCATGGTGACGGCGCCCACCGGATCCGGCAAAACCTGGATCGCCGAGCAAGCCATTGCCAGGATTCTTAAAAAGGGGGGTAAATCGTGGTATGCCTCCCCCTTAAAAGCATTGAGCAATACAAAATACAGTGAATTTTCACAGCTATTCGGGCCGGAAAACGTCGGCATTTTAACCGGCGACCGAAAAGAAAAGCCCGATGCATCCGTTATTGTGGGGACCGCTGAAATTCTTCGGAATCAACTTTACGACGCCATGCATCAAGGCGTGACCCTTCTGACCGATTTTGTTGTTCTGGACGAAGCGCATTTCTTGGGCGATGAGGACAGGGGGGTGGTGTGGGAAGAGATCATGATATATCTTCCCTCAAGGATACCCCTTCTTTTACTCTCGGCCACCATCGGGAATGCAAAGGACATTGCCAAGTGGCTTTCGTCCATTCGTTTAAAGGAATGCATCGTTGTTGAAGAAAACAAACGGCCCGTACCGTTGCATCCCGTTTTTTTCCACCCCTCGGGAACCCTGTTTCCGCTGCTTTCCCGGGGAAGTCCGAAAAAGGGCAGATTATCCAAAATGGTGGCATCTTATGTGAATGACAGCCGGTCGCTTTTTCTTTCGCCGCCGCATAAATTGCCGCCTTTCGGAGATATTTTACGTGTACTCAATAAATATCGACTTCTCCCGGCGATATTTTTCCTCAAGTCCAGAGCCGATTGTGACAATGCCCTTGATCTATGCGATGAGAACTTCGGAAACAATTTGACGAGAAAGGATCAACGACGTCGAAGAATCGAAGAACTTGTGGCCCATAATGCCCACATTGCCCGACACCGGCAAATGTGGCACCTCGAACAATTGGCTGTCGGCGCCCATCACAGCGGGCAGCTTCCGGCATGGAAGCTGGTGCTGGAAACTTTGATGACCGAAGGACTTTTGGATGCGGTTTTTGCCACGTCAACCGTTGCCGCCGGCGTGAATTTTCCGGCCAGAACCATTGTTTTATTGAACTCCGACAGGTTCAACGGCAGGGAGTTTCTGCCGCTTTCTCCGACCGAGTTTCATCAGATGACCGGCCGGGCCGGCCGAAGGGGAATGGACCATATCGGATTTGCAGTGGCGATTCCCGGCAAATTTATGGATATTCGGCTGACGGCAAAGCTGATGTCGTCGTTGCCGTCGGATGTATCCAGTCAGATCAAAATAAACTTTTCCATGGTTCTCAATCTCCTTTTGTCCCATACACCGGATCAGGTCGAAGATCTTTTGAGTAAATCCTTTGCAGCCCATCAGATGGTTCAGGCGAAAAAAAAACAAAGGCTGCAGCCATCCTCGGAAACTGATCCCAAACAGCTCTGGCAGGATTTTGTGCGTCATCTCGATTTTTTAAAGGAAACCGGTTATGCCGAAAAAAGCGGCCGGCTCACCGCCGACGGCATATGGGCCTCTCAACTTCGAGTGGATCATCCGTTGATGATTGCCGAAGGCTTCCAGAGAGGGGTTTTTCCGAAAAATGATCCGCCGCTCCTTGCCGCTGTCATGACGATGTTTGTCAACGAACGCGAATCCGATGAGAAAATAGACAAGGCATTTACACCTCAAGCGCTGACCCGCAGCTTTTTCACCGTTCAAAAAGGATTGGCATCTTTTTCAGCCCGGATGACCCAAAAAGGTTTTGAAACCCGGCCGCTGATGTTGTCTCCGGCGGCGATGATCTTCGCCTGGGCGTCCGGCCTGCCATGGGAAAACGTGCTGACCATTGCGAAAATGGAAGAGGGGGATCTGTGCATGCTGATTCTCAGGACGGCGGACAATCTGAGACATATCAGAACCTTAAAAGATATTTTTCCTGACGCGGCCTCGGCCGCCAATACGGCAATGGACCTTATCATGAGATATCCGGTGGTGATGGATTATAACATTATAACTTCAATTGAGAAAAAAACGCTCAATTGAAGTTATGGGTTGTTCGAAAGGAAACCCCCTATTTTTTTATAATTCAATGAGCGGTGATATATTTTGCCGTGGAAAGGGATGATTCCAGTCAAAACTCCATAACATGCCTTACCCGTTGTGCCAATCGGCGATCCTTTCTTTGTTCGGGTGGCAGGGCTTCCCAGGCCCAACATCCGAACCTTCCATCCGGTCCAAAGAAAATTGCCTTGTTGACAATACGACGGCTATCCGATATTGATTATTATTATGGGTTGCCGAACCATGCGGCTGCCTGATTCCGGCCCTGGTAACTATTGTGATGCTTCATGCTAAGGCATGCACCTGTAAATTTTTACTTGTTCCGATCTCAAAAAGCGAATTTTTATCACGTCACTCTCATCACTCTCATTTCACTTTACCGGATGCCCGGGGCTTAGAAAATTTGGAAATACGCCAATGTCGGTATTGCAGTTTTAAATTCCGAAAGTGTGATTCTATGGCCCGCTTAGGTAGAACAGATCGATATTTGGGTTCCGGAAGCGGGTAAAAACAGCCGTTGACTCATGGGTCGGTAGGGAGGCAACATGAAGGCATATAGTATCTTGCGCGGGGCGATCGGCTTGTTGATCCTCTTTTCTTTTACCCAACCGCTCACCTTATCGGCCCGGGCAGCGCAAGGGGATTACTCGAGGGACCAGTTGAGCCAGATGCTGGCACCGATTGCGCTCTATCCCGATGACCTGCTTTCCCAGGTGCTGATGGCTTCCACCTACCCCCTAGAGGTGGTGGAGGCCGATCGCTGGGTCAAGAAAAATCCGCTGCTGACCGGCGCCAATCTTGACGACGCCCTCAAAGACAAGGACTGGGACGCCAGCATCAAAGCTCTCTGCCACGTCCCCACGCTGCTGGACCTGATGAGTGAGCGACTGGATGAGACCACCAACCTGGGCAACGCCTTTCTGGCCCAGGAATCGGAGGTGATGCGCGTCATCCAGGATCTTCGCCATAGCGCGTATCAGGAGGGTAATCTCAGCTCCAATGACAAACAGAAGGTCATTTTCAAATCCGACGGCACCATTGTCATCGAGCCGGCCGACCCGCAGATTGTTTACGTGCCTTACTACGATACCCGCTACGTTTACGGCTCCTGGTTGTACCCGGCTTATCCGCCCTGGTACTGGGGACCGCCCGGAGTGGTGGTGGGCACCGGGTTCTACTTTTGGCCCGACTATTACGTTGGCTTCAGCCTTGGTTTCGGCTACTGGAGTTACTTTGACTGGCCGAGGCGGACCATCATCATCAACGTCCATCGCCGTCCCAGATTCTTCCGGCATGACTACGACTGGGCTTCTCACCGGGGAGCTTGGCACCATGAGCCCCTTCACCGTCGAGGAGTAGCGTATCGCAACCGGATTACCGCCGAGAGATTCGGACAGTACCCCAGCAACCGAGTTTTCGACCGCAGACAACCGAGGTCTTATCAGCAGCAGGGGGAAAACCGGTTGAGCAGGGAGAGGCGCGGCAGCATTTCCGTCCGGGGACCGGCAACCACCCATCCTGCACCCATTGCTAAACCGGGCGTTCGCGAACGGACACCGGCGGGGAAGGGGCGAGTGACCCGCTTTCCGGAGCGGCGCGCGGAAGAAGCCTGGCGGAGAGAGCAGCCCGGGAGGCAGGAGCACACTACGGCTTTCAGCGGTGTCGGGAACGGCCGGGAGGAAGGGAGATCGAGCATCCGCGGCGGCGCCAGCCGCGGCGCCATGCGCTGGCACGGGCAGAAAGAGAATCGAGGGGCTCCATCTTCCTCTCAACAGCGTGGGGGACGGGGCGGCGGGGGGCGCGGTTTCCACCGTTGAACGGAAGTGGCCCTAACATGACTCTAAAAACGAAAGATCAAAGGGATTAATCTGAGGAGGAGTTCATGTTCGATATTCGTAAGAAGTTGCTTTGGACAGGGATCCTGGTCGTAATGGTGGGTCTGTTTCCATCACCGGCGCCGGCAGCGACGGCCGCCCAGACACAAGCGCAGACGACCTTCGTTTCCCCTGACAAAGCGGTGCAGTCCCTGGTGGCGGATGTGCGGGAAGATAACGACAGGAAACTCGCTGCCATCTTCGGTCCGGACGCAGAAGACCTGATCTCCTCCGGCGACAAGGTCGCCGATCGCAATGGCAGGAAGCGTTTCCTCAAGGCTTACGCCGAAAAGAACTTTTTGGAACGGCGCGATAACAATCTTGCGGTGCTGCATATCGGAAAGTCGGATTATGCCTTCCCGATTCCCGTCGTACGCAGGGACGGGCGATGGGTCTTCGACACCCGGGCCGGGAGAGAGGAGATCCTCAACCGGCGTATCGGCCGCAACGAACTGCGTACCATCAAAGTGCTTCGCGAATATGGTGACGCCCAGCGCGATTATGCCGATCGTCTCCAACAGAAAGGTGACACAGCCCGGTTCGCACGGCGGCTGATCAGTACCAAAGGGACCCATGACGGTCTTTACTGGCCGGCCGGGAAAGGCGAGAAGGAGAGTCCTTTCGGCCCGCTGATCGCCCGGGCCGGCGAAGCCGGCTATTCCAATAGGCCTGTCGGTAAGGGGGCCGAACCCTTTAACGGCTATTACTTCAAGATCCTCACCGCGCAGGGGCCACATGCGACCGGCGGCGCCTTTGATTATCTGGTCAACGGAAAACTGATCCTGGGCTTCGGGTTGGTGGCCTATCCGGCCCGGTATGGTTCGACAGGCGTTAAAACATTTATCGTCAACCAGGAAGGGGTGGTTTATGAAAAGGATCTGGGAGAGAAAACCGGCGAGGCGGCGGCCATGACGGCTTACGACCCCGATGACACCTGGAAGCCATGCAAGGAACCCCCGGAATGATTGGAATTTATAACAAAGCCGGCGCCGGTAAAACAAAAAAAGGACTTAAAAACCCATGGCCCAACCGCAAAACGACGAAAATTTGATGGAGCAGGGATACCGGAAAGCCAAAGACTTACTGGGAGAATGCAGCCGTCCCGAGGGCTTTCTGGCCAGCCCGACGAACGACCAGAACTACCGGCGCATCTGGGGACGGGACAGCGTCATCATCGGCCTGGCCGCCCTCCTGACAGAGGATAAAGAACTTCAAGACACCTTCAAACGCAGCCTCGAAACCTTGGCCCGCCACCAGGGGCCCCACGGTGAGATTCCCAGCAACGTAGATCCAAAGAGCGGACGGGTGAGCTACGGCGGCATGACCGGGCGGGTGGATGCGGACCTCTGGTTCGTCATCGGCTGCGGAGAATACTGGAAAGCGACCGGTGACGGGGAGTTCCTCGAAAAGATGCTGCCGGCCATCGAAAAAGTCCGGTTCCTTCTCGGTGCTTGGGAATTCAACAACCGGGGACTGCTTTACGTTCCGGCCACCGGAGACTGGGCCGACGAGTATCTTCACAACGGCTACGTTCTTTACGATCAACTCCTCTACCTCCAGGCGCTTCGCACCATAGGAGAAATCCGGACCCACTGCCACGATAGCCATGACCATCGGCTCGACGAACAAAAAAGCCGGCTTAAGCACCTGATCCGGGACAACTACTGGTTCACCGAAGATGCCGAGGTGCCGGACGACGTCTACCACGACGTCATCTACCAAAAGGGGAAAAAGATTGCCGCCGGCAATAAGAATCGCTACTGGATGTCTTTTTTCTCTCCCCACGGCTATGGGTACCGGTTTGACGCCCTGGCCAACATTTTCGCTTCTCTTCTCGGTGTGGCGGACGAACAGCGCCGGCGGCTCGTAGACCGGTATATCGAACAGGAACTGGCTGACGATGAACTCAAGCTGGTGCCGGCCTTCCATCCGGTGATCACTCCCGTGGACAAGGATTGGGAAGAGCTTCATATCATTTTTTCCTACCAGTTCAAAAACAGGCCCTATGAATATCACAACGGCGGCCTCTGGCCCATGATCACCGGCTTTTATGTGGCCGACCTGAGCCGGCGCGGTCTGATGGATGTGGCCCGGGAATACCAGATCGGGATCCATCGGGCCAACCGCTTGGAAATGGAAGGGGAGGCCTGGGGTTTCCCCGAGTATGTCCACGGCAAAGAATACACCGCGGGCGGCACCCGGCATCAGGGCTGGAGCGCGGCCGGTGCCGTCATCGGCCATTTTGCGCTTAAGGGGAAGGAGACGTTTCGTATCCATGGATGATCAAACCGAAATTCTTTTGTGCAGCGACTTGGACCGCACTATTCTTCCCAACGGCGAGGCACCCGAATCACCCGGAGCCCGGGAGGTGCTGCGGCGGATCGCCCGACGCGCGGAGATTCGCCTGGTTTATGTCAGCGGTCGAAACCGCAAACTTATCCAAGACGCCATCGAGAACTATCGCCTTCCCTTGCCTGATTTTGCCATCGGCGATGTGGGCACTACGATTTACGACCTGGAAAAAGGGAACTGGAACGAGTGGTCGGCCTGGAACGATGAGATTTCCAAAGACTGGCCCAAAGGGGGGCATGATGAACTGGCCGGAATGCTGTCGGACATGGACCGGCTGCGCCCGCAGGAACTCGAAAAGCAGAACAGTTTCAAGCTGAGCTATTATACCGACGCCGGCGGCGACCATCAGCGGCTCATCCAAGAGATCCGCGAGCGGCTCCAAGGACGAGGCGTCCGGGCAAGCGTCATCTGGAGCGTGGACGAGCAGCGTGATGTCGGGCTGATCGACGTGTTGCCGGAGCGGGCCAACAAGGTCCACGCGGTCAAGTTTCTCGCCGAAAGAAAGGGCATTTCAAAAAGGCGTGTGGTCTATGCCGGAGACAGCGGAAACGATCTCGCGGTGATGGTCAGCGACATTCAGTCGATTTTGGTTCGAAACGCCGCCGAAGAGGTCCGGCGCCAAGCCCGCGAATCGGTTGAAAAAAGCGGGATCGAGGAAACCTTATACGAGGCAAAGGGCGGCTTTTTGGGGATGAACGGCAACTACGCCGCCGGGGTCCTGGAGGGGCTGGCACACTTTCTGCCCGTTACTCGTGAATGGATCGAAAAAGCCCTTGACGAGTCCGAATCCGGCACTTCCCCTATTTCCCGGTGAATTCCATCACCATACCCGGTTCTGCGGATATCGGCTATTTCACCCGATCTGGGAAAAATACCTTCTTGACAACCTGAACCGGCATCGGATAATATTTTAGATATCACTTATTAACTTATCACTTGCCGCAGCATGTTAGTTGCTTGATATCCTTTTCTGCTTCATAATGCATGCCTCATGCTACGGTACTCAACCTTAAATTTACCTAATTCCGAGTCTTAAAAACATTTTTTTATCAATTATTTATCATTAGATTCTTATCTGCTTATGAAGAGCCTTTCCAGAGATCTAATTCCGGTGACAGTATGGAAAGAATATAGCAGTCCATCATTGATAGGTCTTTAACAAGTTTTCCGATTGTTGTTGAACTGAAATATAAAAACAGAGGAGGAGATCTCAATGAACAGATGTTTCATAGTCATCGCCGTTGCCGTTAGTATGACAGCTGGTGTTTTTTGGACAAATGTGGCTCATGGGAAAAATTATGACAAAGGAAAGGATCTCTATGAAAAAAAATGCGTGATCTGTCACGGCGTTGACGGCAATGGGGATGGACCGGCAGCTGCCGCTTTAAGCAAAGCTCCGGCTAATTTTAACAAACCCGAGTTTTGGCAAGGTAATTTCGCCAAAAAGATAACCGATACAGTCCGTAAAGGGCATCCCCCGATGCCTGCTTTTGAACTGAGCCCGGATGAAATCAAATCCATCATCGGTTATATGGAACATGCCTTCAAAAAATAACGGCGCGAAAATATAACTGCTCAATCGCGCAGTAAGGTCAACTCATGATTTGAAGGCTTTTTTTCGCTTATCAACCAAAAAGGAGAGTGCTGCAAAACTTAAACCCACCGTTCCATTCGACCCGGCAACCTTGATACTGACATTTCTTTTGGGGTTTCTCGGCACACCGAATTGGAATTTAAGGAAAGGAGACAGAGCAGATGCAGCCGCATTGTTTTCTAAAATGGCTTTTTGCACTGGTAGCCGCCGTAATGATGGTGGGTTTGGCTGCCAATAACGGCCATGCATTACCCAGCTTTGCCCGCCAGACCGGCATGTCGTGCAGTGTCTGCCACACGGTTTGGCCGGAGCTAACCCCTTTTGGACGCACATTTAAACTCGGAGGATACACGTTTAGTAAAACCAGTGAGTCGGCGCCTTACCAACCGCCTATCGCCGCCATGTTCCAGGCATCTGCAACTTTTTTGCAGAAAAACAGCGGTATCCTCACCAATGGCGTGGCGCCTTTTGACGACGCTATGGATTCGACAACGGATAAAATCGACATTCCTCAGCAAGCCTCCATATTCTATGGCGGCCGAATAGTGGATTACTTCGGGGCTTTTTCGCAACTCACCTACGACGGAACCGCAAACGATATTGCTTTGGACTTAACCGATATACGATATGCGCGGACCATCTCTTTAGGTGGCAATCTAATCTATGGCTTTACAATAAACAATAGCCCGACCGTCGAAGACGTTTGGAACACCACGCCGACGTGGGGATTTCCTTATGCTTCTTCGGCGGTTGCGCCGACGCCCGCCGCAGACGCGCTCATCGATGGGGGATTGGATGCGCAGGTGGGCGGCATTGGACTCTATGCCTTTTGGCACAATTTGATATACGCCGCTGCCACCGTATACCGCACTACCGCCGACGGAATTGCCCGTCCCTTGGGTGCCGGAACCACGGTTACCACGGAAACCGACGCGGCCGTGCCTTACTGGCGGGTTGCCTTTCAGCATGACTGGGGCGGCAACTCCGCAGAAGTGGGCACCTATGGCCTTTATGCGGACGTCTATCCGTCCGGCATGAACGAAGGGGCCACCAACAGTTTTACCGATGTCGGCGTGGATGCCCAGTATCAGTATATCGCATCCCCTCATGTTTTCTCGATCCGGGGGACCTGGATCCATGAAAAGCAGGTCTGGGATGCGAGTTACGACCTGGGTCTCACGGCCAATCGGAATTCAAACCTGGATGTTTACAAAGCTAACATCAATTATTTTTACCGGAGCAGCCGCGGAACTTTCGGGGGGTCTGTGGGATATTTTTACACCGACGGCGATACGGATGCGCTGCTGTATGCCGCCGACCCGGTTGACGGCAGCCGCAACGGCTCTCCGGACAGCAATGGATTCATTGTGCAAGCTGACTATATCTTCAAGGAAAAATACAAACTTGCATTGCAGTACACCATTTATAACAAATTCAACGGCTCGGATTCGAACTATGATGGATTCGGACGGGATGCTTCCGATAACAATACATTTTATGCGTTACTCTGGTTGATGTTCTGATCATTTTGGCAAGTCGCATACGGCGTAGCCGACCTTCGGGACTTCTGACGGCCGGCTGTCGAGCGGCCGGTGTTTGAGGAGGTTCATAATGTTCGATGTTGTTTACAAGTTTCTTGCCAGCCTTGGGTACACCCATCCGATCCATCCTACCGAAGTCCATATGCCCATCGGGCTGGTGGTGGGTTCCTTTATCTTTGCGTTCGTTGCTGTTATTTTCAAGCGCCCCCAACTAAAAGAAGCCGTCAAGTATTGTATTATTTTGGCGTTTATTTGGGTATTTCCGACGATGCTGTTCGGATACATGGACTGGCAGCATTTTTACGCAGGCGCCTGGCTGTTTCCCATCAAGGTAAAGATTCCCCTGGCTTTCACCCTGCTCATACTTCTCGGGATCGCGATCATTGTCCGCCGTAAAAAAGGGGCCGGCTCTATACCGGCACTGGTGCTTTATACACTTTGCTTTATGGTGGTGGTTGTTTTAGGCTACTTCGGCGGCCAGTTGACCTACGGAACCAGGGCTGCGTCTATACCGGCTGAATTCAAAACCGGAGAGAAGTTATTTAAAGCCAACTGCAGTGCCTGCCATCCCAACGGTAAAAACGCCATTATACCCAACCTGCCCATTGTGGGCTCTGACAAGCTGGCCAGTTTTGATACGTTTTTGGCATTTGTGCGTAACCCCAAACTGCCGAACGGAAAATCCGGACCGATGCCGAAGTTTATGCCGTCCAAGCTTGCGGATAAACAGTTAAAGAAAGTTTACGAATATATCGTCAACGAATTGGCAAAAGGGTCAAAATGATCGGATATTCGGTTGAAATCAGAGTAAAAGATGTCCGCATAATTTCAAAATAGCGGCCTTGGGTATTTTAAAAACCAAAATGGAGCGTTAGGCATCCTATGTCCGAATATCAATATCTCATCCGGTTTTAAAAAGGCCTCTTTGACAACACAAAGGGGATGCAATATTACTTACATTATACTTCGAAGCAGTATAACTGCTGGTTGATATTCGGCCCTGTCACATATTGTATGGTTGTTTCATGATATTTTCACCAACTGCCAATTGTCATTCGAAGGTACGCAACTTTAAATTTTTTCTTATCCCGATTTCAAGAAAAGGATCCTTACCAACTACCCAAATCCGTTTGGACGGGCAGCGTTCCATTTAGTACCCGTTAAAACCTGCGGCCTAAACCTTAAGCTGCTAAAGACTCACGGTTTCGTTTTTAAACATGTTTTTAGGCATTATCATCGACCAGAGCCGATTCGGTCGTTCAAAATGAGTATGATTTTGTGAATGGAAAAGACCCCATCATTGGATGTCAACGGCATCAAGAATGAGATCAACCCTTTTGGGTCCACACGATTATCACCGTAAATTTTCTGATCCGGCGCCCTTTTCATCATGGCTTCGGGAAAGGAGGAAAAAAATGAGACGGGCATTATTGGGAAGCATTTTTATCGTTGTTTTATCCATTCTTTTTCTCGCATTTTTCTCCGGCAAGGCCAACGCGATTCCGGCATTTGCAAGAAAATACAAAACATCCTGCGTGTTATGCCATGCCCCGTTTCCCCGGCTGACCGCCATGGGCGAGGCATTTAGAATGAACGGATACAAACTGCCGCAGGCGGACGAGATTTATGTGAAAGAGCAGCCGGTCTCCATGGGCGCCGAAGCTTACAAGCAAGTATTTCCCGAAGCCATCTGGCCGTCCACTATCCCCGGCATGCCGCCCCTTGCCATTCGTATTATCGGGGAAGCGAATTATCATCCTTTCGGCCATCAAACAGACCGCAGTGAATTCAATTTTCCGGGAGAGTTCACGATGCTCGGCGCGGGTTCATTCGGTGATAACTTCGCTTTTTTTGCCGATCTCGGATTTGAGAAGGAAGATGACAGTTACTCGACAAATCCTCGAGCCTGGCTGATGTGGCAGAATCTTTTTTCAGGAATTGTGGGTGAACATCATTTCAACCTCAAAGCGGGCAATGTGGGCCGGCACACGATTGCTTTGCCGGATACAAGGAATGAGAACAGTTTTACCATAGAAGATTATCTCTATGTCACCGAGCTTGATTTGGATAACGAACCCGGCTTTCAAGCGGTCGGGTACGGCCGGCATTGGCGATACGGCGTCGGCGTTGTGGAAACCGATACGGACAACAGCGATAAGGATTTTTATGGGACCTTCGCCATGAAATTCGGAGGGCTTGGATATGACGGTTCCGGGGAGAAGACTGAGGCGGGCGGTGTCGGCACCACCCCATCGGGCTACTGGCGGGATGATTCGGTGCTTTTCGGGGGGTTCATCTACAGGAGCCGTGTGGGCGTGAACGCCGATCCCTATGATCGGATCGGGGGAGATGTTCGGATCAACTATAAGGACTTTTCTCTGGCCGGCGGATACATACACGGCAGCAACGACCAGACCCAAGAGAATAAAAATATCTGGTTTGGCGAAGCATATTATTTTGTTTTTCCATGGATGGTACCGTATCTCAGGTATGAGAACCTTTCCGTAACAAATGCCGACAACATGGATCAGGCAAGATTTATCGTGGGGTCTGCGATGCTGTTGCGGGCCAATATCAGGGTCAATCTGGAAGGAAGGATTTATACGAAGGATGAACCTATCGAAGCCGCCGGCGGCGAATTAAAGGATGACGATCAGATCGCCCTCCAATTAGATTGGGCGTTTTAATAAAAGGATGCCATACGAAAGGGTTTGCCGATGCATTCTAATCTAAAAAATTCGAAATCTGAAGCACGAAAATCGAAAAAAATGACCCAAATGTTCATTTATTAGTGAAGAAAATGTGTTATTTTTATCATATGAGTCCTTATGTCATTTGATATTCGGATTTGCCTGCCCTGTCAAACAATGCTTCGCATGAAGTCTTTGATTGATTCGACAGGATAAAGATTTCGATATTAGAATTTTAACCTGGCAGCGTTTTTGTTCAGGCACTTAATAGAAGGAGGAATACAAGATGATGGAATCAATGAAAAAAATATTTACTTTCGGATTGTTCTGGGGCGTGGCTCTATTTGTTTTCTCGCTTGCTTTTATGGTTCAGATACCACAGGCCAAAGCCGGAGACCAGGGAGGCACCATCAAGGGAGCGGTGGATTCCCCCTATGTCAGCCGGTTTCCGGCGCTGGTTTATATCGACCATGTGAACGAATCGTTTCCGCTCCCCAAAGAAAATCCCCATATGAGTCAGAAAGGCATGACTTTCAGGCCTCACATTCTGCCGGTTCTGAAGGGCTCCACGGTTGATTTTACCAATGACGATACCGTGGACCACAACGTGTTCTCGCCTCCCGGATCGGCGACACCCTTTAACCTCGGGATATACGGCACCGGCGTCAAAAGGACCGAAACCTTTAATCATCTGGGAGAGGTTCCTCTTCTTTGCAGTGTCCATCCGGAAATGAGCGCCTTTGTGATCGTTTTACAGAACCCCTATTATGCACTGACCGACAACGCAGGAACCTTTGAAATAAAAAATGTACCGGCAGGAACGTACCAATTGAAAGTCTGGGACGAAAAAGTCAAGGGGGCTCCGCAGCAGGTGACGGTTGAGGCGGGGAAAACCACAAGCGTGGAATTTAAGGGGCTGACCCGGAGATAACCACACAACAGGAGACGGGAGGGTTTATGATCGTTAAAAGACGAACAGGGCTGGTGGTGGTTATCATTCTCTCCTGTCTTTTTTATCTTCCATGCGTTGCAGATGAAATTCAGTTTCAGAATCAAAAAGGTTCTCAGACCGGCGTCGTTGTGGGAGAGGATAATCAGAGCATCACGATCCGATTTCCAAAATCGGCGATAAAATCCGTGAAAAAGACCGTTGACGAATCATCGACGATACGTTCAGGCCAGGTTATCTGGGAAGAAGGCAAGGATTATCTGATACTGAAAATTCCGCGCCAAAGTATCCGGATCGTTCCGCAAAAGACCCGGGCATCGGCGCCGTCCATGAAACAGGAATCCGTATCCACGGATGTTTCTCAAAAAGACAAAAAGGCGATCCTATCCCAAGGACCACCCGAGAGCATCGGAAAATCCGGGACCGAGCACTTCTCCGGTTCTCCGGCAAAAATGAATGCCCAGCAGGAACTGCTGAAGGAAGAGATGGGCAGCGTGGAAGGGGTGATCATGTGGCAGGGAAAACCGCTGAAAAACCGTCAAGTCAAGATCGTTCTCGAAAGGTATACGGGATTTTCCCAGGCAGCCCTCGAAAAATGGTTCGCGGCCGACAAAAAACAACCCGTGCAGGAAGGAATTATCCTGAAAACACAGACAGATTTAAAAGGACGTTATGTTTTTCATGAAGCCCCCCCGGGCTATTATCGGCTGTACTGGATGCCCGATGCTAAAACAGGATGGATTCGCCGGCTTCGGGAAAAACCGGACATTGAAGTCACGACCGGGAACCTGACCGTCGAGAATGTCCCGGAGAAAAAGAAATAGGAAAGGGATTTTCGTTGCATGGAAAATGATCAAGGGAAATACAGTTTTATCAAAGAGATGTTCATCACCTTCATTATCGGAGGTTCTCTGGGAGTGTTGGCTCTGGTCATCGCCGAATTGATCGCCCAATATTTAAAGCAGTCATGAGACAGACCGGCGAAATCCGGCAAAAGACAGCGGTTTTTCGAGAGAACCAACAAACGCAGAAGTTAAGGATAAACGGCCCTGTCTTGATATTATGGGTCTAGGATTACAATTTCCAGGCACCAAATTACAACACTTCATATGGAGATGAAAAATTGACCAAAAATAGATACACAAGACGAGATTTCCTGAATCATCTTGGCTGGTTTGCCACCTTGGGAACTTTCGGAGGGATGACGGCTGCCTCCGCGCGCTATTTGATTCCCAATGTCCTTTATGAACCTCCGAAAGAATTTAAAATCGGAAGAATAGATAATTATCCGGAGGGTGTGGACTTTCTTTCCGATAGAAGGATCTTTGTGGTGCGTGAGAAAAATCTTATCAAGGTGGTTTCCGCCGTTTGCACGCATCTCGGGTGCACGGTGAACTGGGTGGCCGAACGCCACCGGTGGGAATGCCCCTGTCACGGGAGCATTTTCAACCGGGAAGGCATGGTGATCAGGGGACCGGCCCGCAGGCCGCTTCCCTGGTATGAGGTCAGTCTCACACCGGACGGCAGGCTCCTGGTCGATGAGCAGCGGATCGTCACCTTCACGGAGACGCTCTCCGTCAAAACCTAGCAGGTGTTGTCCATCAACTTCCGGAATTGAACCACATCCTCCGGTTAAGGAAATTGATGCCATGAAAAGCACACTGAAAGATATACTGTTTGAAAATCCCATTTGGAAATCCATTGTCAGGGAAGACATCCGACCCAGTGAATGGCTCAAAACAAAGACATTGGGGTTGGGTCTGATTAATGTCTTCCTGTTCGTCATTCTGACGCTGACGGGTATCCTCTTGATGTTCTACTATGTTCCCGATACGGGAAAGGCCTACCAGTCCATGAAGGATCTCGAGTATGTCATCAGCTTCGGCATGATCATTCGGAATATGCACCGCTGGGCCGCCTACTTGATGATTATATCGGTGTTTTTACATTTCAGCAGGGTTTTTTATATGGCCGAGTATCACAAGCCCCGGCAATTTAACTGGGTGATCGGTCTAATGATGTTGCTCTGCGTACTGATCATGGGCAATACCGGGTATCTTTTGCCGTGGGACCAAAAATCCTATTGGGGAATGACAATTCTCTCAAATGTGATTTCCTCGATACCGGTTATCGGAGGAAAGCTCAAATATCTGGTGCTGGGTGGAACCGAAGTGGGCCAGAACATACTGACCCGTGCATTTGACATGCACGTCAAAGTGCTGCCGCTGGTCCTGGGTTTTTTAATGGGAATTCATTTCTGGAGAATCCGAAAGGACGATATCCTGGCCGGATCATTTCTCCATGAGAATCCCACGGCTCCCGCAGCAGAGAACAGACCCGGGTCCGATGACCCTCAGGGACAAAATGATATTGGATGGTCCGATATCATCACCCGCGAATCAAGCAAGTGCCTGCTGATCCTGGCGATCGTCATGGGGATATCGTTGCTGCTCAACGCTCCCCTGGAAGAGGTGGCCACCCCTTCGGTCACACCCAATCCGGCCAAGGCACCCTGGTTTTTTCTGGATCTTCAGGAGCTGATATCATGGGGCCCTCCGTTCTGGTTTGGCATCGTGGTGCCGAGTGTCGTAGTCCTGTTTCTTATGTTGGTTCCCTATTTGGATCGCGGTCAAATGGGAACCGGACAGTGGTTTCATCCCAGCCGGCGCATTCAAAATATCCTGTTCACCGCATTCGTCACCATCATTATCGGTCTTATTATTATCGGGAAATTCATGCGGGGTCCGGGCTGGGTCTTTTATTGGCCATGGCAATCCTGGCCATCCCCTTAAGCAAAGGCTTTTTGAGATCGATCTGAGGTTGATATGAAAAATCCATTCCAAAAGATCTTTCCGCTGTTGGCCCTGATTGTTTTATTCCTGTTTGTGGGGCAACTGTGGAAAAGTTACCGTCCTTCTTATCTAAAGTATCAAAAAGAGTTCAAAAAGCTTTTGATACAAAAAGCCGGCAAGGACCACAAGCCGATTGATTTTAAATTCGGCGTGAAGCAGCGGTGGATTAAGAATCTCGACAGGGTAGACCGATGCGAAACGTGTCATCTCGGGGTTGACGATCCGCGATTTAAAGATGCGCCGCAACCTTACACCGCCCATCCGGATGCGGACAGGCATTCCTTTGAGAAATTCGGTTGCACGGTCTGCCATGGCGGCCAGGGCATGGCAACGACGCTCAAGGACGCCCATGGGCCGTCGGATAACTGGTATCGCGCCATCTTTCATGAAGATTTTATGGAAAATTCATGTTCCCGGTGCCATGGGGACTTCATACAGACCCAGGCGCCGATTTTTTCCAAGGGCCGATTGACGTTTAGCGAGGATGGATGCCGCGGCTGTCATGTCATCAAGGGAACAAAGAGAATCAGGGTGGGAATGCCCCTGAACGATATGGCCCAAAGGGTTAAACCCGATTGGCTGTATCGCTGGCTACGGAATCCCAAAGCCTATCTGCCGCGCACACGGATGCCCAATTTCAAGTTTTCGGAGCAGGAAGCCGCGGACATCGCCGGTTTTATCCTCCAGGGTCCTAAAGCCAGGGGGATGGAGCCGAAAGGATCCGCCAAACAGGGCAAAACGCTTTTTTTGGTATCCCGTTGCGTCAGCTGCCATTCGATTGAGGGCAGGGGGGGTGATATCGCTCCGGAGCTCTCCAAGATTTCATCCAAGCTGTATCCCGAGAGAATGCTCCGCATCATCCAAAATCCCCATAAACTCTGGTCCAGATCGCAGATGCCCATTTTCGGTTTTTCAAACGCGGAAATTCAGAACATAGTGACATATTTTGTCGCGGAATACACTGATCTGGACTTGACCGAAAAGGAGGTCGCCCGCCAGATTCAGCTCGTTGAAAAAGCGGACAAGGCACGGGGCCGGAAACTGATCGAAGAGTACGGCTGCACCGGCTGCCATACCCAATTAAAAGGCGTCAAAGATCGCGGCGAAATCGGTCCGGAATTAACAACCATCGGATCCATTCATATTGCCCATCTTGATTTCGGAGATATACATGTACCGCTGCAAAACCGCACGGTGCCCAACTGGCTTTACAATAAAATGCTCAACCCAAGGCTCTTCAAGGCCGGGTTAAAAATGCCCGATTTCTCCTTCAACGATCCTGACGCCGAAGCCGTGACCACATACCTGCTGAGCCTGAAAATCGAGGAAACGCCGCCTTCCTATTCCCTGGCATTGGGAGAGCCGCCTTCAACATATGCGCCGCAGGGCGAGTTCGGGAAAATTCTGGACAAATACAGATGCCTGGTCTGCCATACGATCGATGGAAAGGGCGGCACCATGGCGCCGAACCTTTCCCAGGAAGGCAGCCGGGTCAAAAAGAAGTGGCTCGAGCATTTCATGAAAGCGCCGGATACCATTCGCCCTATTTTGCCGGAACGAATGGTGGTCTTCAAAATTCTGGATTCGGAAGATGAGGCCCTTTATGATTATTTCAGGACGACACTGGTGGACGACAGGGTCGAGGATCAGACGGAGCGTGTCCAGCAGATGGATTTGAACGATCCAAAGATGGTCCTTTTGGGTAAAAAGCTCTATTACGAGAAATACGCCTGTAATGCCTGTCATCAAATTAATCTTAAAGGAGGCCTCATCGGACCGGACCTCACGAAAGTCGGACAGCGGCTCAGGGCCCAATGGATTGTTTATTATCTTTACAATCCCAAAGCATTTGTAGTACGTTCTGTGGAGCCGGTTTACAAACTGACGGATCGAGATATTGAGGGCCTGGCAGCATTTCTTATCAATCGGAAGGAGGAAAGATAATGGTCGGGTACTGGCGGAACCTGACACCGGTTGTCGGGATATTGTGTCTGCTGTTGGTTTGGCCGGGTCAAAACGGGCAAGGATCTCAGACCCCTTCGGAAGACCGCCCGGCAACATCCGGATTCCAGCTCCCTCAAAAACCCAAAAGCGCACTTACGCCGGCTGAGCAGAAAGGGCAAACCCTGTATGCGTATTACTGCGCGCTTTGTCACGGCAAGACGGGAAAAGGAGACGGTTTCAATTCTTATAATTTGACCAATCCCCCAAGGAACTTTACGGACAGCGCCAAGATGGCCCCCCTATCCGACAAACAGATTGAAAAAACGATCCTACAGGGAGGCGCGGCCCAGGGTCTGTCTCCCCAGATGCCGGCATGGGGTGGTGTTTTGACCCAAAGACAAGCAACGGATCTAACGGCCTTTATTCGAACATTCGCCAAACAGGATGGCCCTAAAAAATAAAGAGACATGTTTGCAAATGGCCGGAAATCAGTTCTTCATCGGAAGAGAGAGTGCATCAGAAAAAGTCAGTTTAAGGAGGCGGTTATGCGAATCAGCGTTGAAGCTTTTGTCAGGCCGATATGCATGGGAATCTTTATCATCTTTGCAGCGGTTCTTTTGCTTGCGAGCAATGGAAACACGGGCAAAAGTCCGGCGGCAGGTCATACCGGAGCAAGCCGCGACAAACAAAACATGGATTCTGCCGATCTGGTGACACCCGCTCATGGTCCCAGCTGGATCAAGCGAATCGGGATCTTCGATATCAGGGCTACGGCGATGGGCGAAATGGGAGGGTATGATCCGCCGCCCCCATCACCGCGGAAAGAACCGGAATTTCCGGTGGAAACGGGACGCTACGGCAATCCCACGGGAATGGGTATGGGGGGAATGATGGGACGATCTTATTCCAATTACCGGCTCAGTCCCGCTGAATCAGAAAGACTGTTGGGTGAGCGGTTTTTCCTCGCCGGCAGCGACCTCTACCGTCTGGACTGCCGGTCCTGCCACGGACCGAACGGCGATGGGGCGCCGCCTGAAATCAACTCGCTCATCGGTCCGTTTCAGGGAACATCCCCCGCTCTGCTTGAAAAGCGGATGAAGAAATTGGGCCGGCCCATCGGTACGAAGCTCGCAAAAGACCTTGCCGCCCAGGCAGAGGAAAATATCCGTCAGCGGCTTCAGAATGGGGGCAAAAAAATGCCGCCGTTCAGGCATCTTGATCGAGAAGAAGTCAATGCCTTGTTGAAGTACCTGAAGGCGCACGTCGGCGCCCCTGAATCTCAGGGAAAGGAAATGCTTGTTAAGCAATCTGTTTCCCGTGTGGGTGAACACCTGGTGAAGGGAACCTGCCAGATCTGTCACGATGCTACGGGTCCAGGAATAGGGCGCATGGGGATGATGCGGGGGATTATCCCGTCTTTGGCCAGTTTTCCATGGGAACAGTCCATGCAAAGCATTGTCTGGCAGGTTGAGCTGGGATCGAGGAGGATGATGATGGGCGGGCAGAGAATGCCGGCATACCCTTATATCACGGCAGAGGAATCCGCCGCCGCTTATCTGTACCTTTTGCAGTACCCGCCATACTACTAACACCTGATTTGAGCCAAAACTCGATTCGGCGTCATCCGGTTTTCGGAAGATTGGGTCATTGACAATACGACCGCCGTGCAATACTTTTATATGAAAGCGGTAGTCGCAGTAAGGCGGCTGCTTGATATCCGGAATTCCGATATGAAGTAAAACCATCGTACTGCGGCACGCAAGTTTAGACGTCTCCTTATTCCAAGCTGAAAAAGGAAATGCTAAACCATTCGCTTATCATTTAAAATCCTGGTTCAAAACAGCCTCTTTTTTGCAGACTGAATTAAAAAAGGTCAAAAGAGATCCATCCAATGGGAAATATCCTTTCATCTCATTTCAAATAGATTAAATGCCAGGTTAAATTATTATAAAGTCAGTATGTACGGTGAGCACTGTTTGTGTGGTTTTTAAAAATAATTTATTTTTAACATTACCGTGATCCGCGTATCGCCAAAAAAATGCAAAAAAAAGGATATACCGTCATGACAGATGAAAGACAACTTAATGAATTGATAAAATTGGCTAAATTGATACGATATTATATTCTGACCGCGACGACCCATGCCGGTTCCGGCCACCCGACGTCTTCGCTGTCGGCAACCGAGCTGATGTCCGCCCTCATGTTCAGCGGTATTTTCAGGTATGATCTCGAGCGGCCGGATCACCCCAACAACGACCGGTTGATCTTTTCCAAAGGCCATGCTTCTCCGCTGTATTATGCATTGTGGGCGGCCGCCGGAAAGCTGTCCGAAGATGACCTCATGACGTATCGAAAATTCGGAAGCCCCCTGGAAGGGCATCCGACGGCGTCATTTCCCTATGCGGATGCGGCCACCGGTTCCCTTGGGCAGGGCCTTTCCATCGGCGTAGGCCTGGCGTTAAACGCAAAATATCTCGATAAACTGCCATACCGGACGTATGTCCTTCTCGGTGACAGCGAAATGGCGGAAGGGTCGCAGTGGGAGGCCATGGAAATCGGCGCTTTTTACAAGCTGAATAATCTCATCGGCATCCTGGATGTCAACCGGCTCGGCCAGCGGGGTGAAACCATGTACGGCCACGATCTGTCGGCCTATGAAAGACGGATTTCAGCCTTCGGGTGGAAAACCATCCTCATCGACGGCCATTCCTATACCGCGGTTCTTGAGGCGTATCAAAAAGCCGTCAGCGTTCCGGACCGGCCGGTGATGATCATTGCCAGAACCATTAAGGGCAAAGGCGTTTCATTTGTCGAAGACAAAAACGGATGGCACGGCATCGCGCTTTCAAATAAGGACTATGAACGCGCCGTAAAAGAGCTGGGGACCATTGATAAATCAATCCGCGGCCGAATTTCAAAGCCGGATGACCTACGGCCGGCAGACGTAAAATCGACCCCGGCGGAAGCCCTGAATTACCCCGCTGATAAGCCTGTTGCCACCCGTGATGCTTACGGCAATGCGCTTAAGCGGATTTACCGCCAGTATCCGAAGATCGTGGCGGTCGATGGCGAGGTGAGCAACTCCACCCGTGCGGAAAAACTTAAAGAAGCCTATCCGGACCGGTTTTTTGAAATGTATATTGCCGAACAAAACATGGCCGGCGTTGCCCTCGGCCTTGGATGCCGGGGGAAAATCCCTTTTGCTTCCAGTTTTGCGGCATTTTTGACGCGCGCCTTCGACCAGGTTCGGATGAGCCAGTATTCGAACGCGAACATAAAATTCGTGGGTTCCCACGCAGGAACGTCCATCGGCCTCGACGGCCCTTCGCAAATGGGGCTTGAAGATATCGCCATGTTCAGAACGATCTGCAACGGTGTGGTACTGTATCCGTCAGACGCCGTATCCACGGAAAAGATCGTCGAACTGGCCGCCGAATACAACGGCATCGTGTACATTCGCACCACACGGATGAAAACGCCGGTCCTATATGATGGCGATGAAACATTTGTGATCGGGGGGAGCAAGATTTTAAAGAAAAATGAGAGAGATGCGATCACCGTCATCGGCGCCGGGGTGACACTCCATGAAGCCCTCAAGGCCTATGATGAGCTTAAAGAAGAAGGGATTTTTATCCGTGTTATCGATCTATACAGTATCAAGCCGATGGATGTAAAAACACTTCGACAGGCCGCAAAAGAAACGTCGTGCATCATCACCGTTGAAGACCATTATCCCGAAGGGGGCATCGGCGAAGCGGTCAGAAGCGGACTGGGCACGATTTCGGTGCCGTTGTTTTCACTGGCGGTACGAAAGAAACCCAAAAGCGGCAAACCCGCCGAACTTCTTGACTTTGAAGAGATCTCAAAGGACGCGATTATTAAATGCGTCAAAGAAAATCTATAAGGACAACGTATGCGCCTGCGTAGCGCCGCCGGCCGCGACATAAGAAAAAGAAAGGAGACCGCGCGATGAAGCAAAACCCGCTGCTGAACATACAGGAATTCGGACAGAGCATCTGGCAGGACTATATCCAAAGAAACATCATCCTGTCCGGAGAACTCAAACAGCTCATCGACGAAGACGGCATCCGGGGCGTCACCTCCAACCCGAGTATTTTCGACACCGCCATTGCCGGCAGCCGAGATTATGATGGCGACATTCGCGCCATGGCGCTGGACGGCAAAAGTGTGGCGGAAATTTACCGGTTTCTGACCGTACGGGATGTCCGGCAAGCCGCCGACCTTTTCAGACCGCTGTATGACAGCTCTGAAGGAAAGCACGGCTTTGTCAGCCTGGAAGTCAATCCGCACCTGGCCTACAACGAGAACGGCACCATCCAGGAAGCACGGGAGCTGTGGAAGACGCTGGACCGCCCCAATGTGTTTATCAAAGTGCCCGCCACCAGGGAAGGTTTAAACTGCATCCGCCGGCTCATCGGCGAGGGCATCAACGTCAATGTCACGCTGCTGTTCGGCCTGCCGCGTTACCGGGATGTGGCCGATGCCTATATCAGCGGACTGGAAGACCGGGCCGCACAGGGCAAACCTATTGACCGCGTCGCCTCTGTGGCCAGTTTTTTCTTGAGCCGAATCGATGTCCTGGTCGATCCGCTGCTTGAAACGCTCATCAAAGAAAACACGGAAAAATCCGGCCCGGCAAAGAAGTGTCGCGGCCAGGTGGCTATCGCCAGCGCAAAGCAGGCTTATCAGATATACAAAACAATTTTTCAAAACGAGCGGTTTCGAAAACTCGCAGACCAGGGAGCCCGGCCCCAGCGCCTTTTGTGGGCCAGCACCAGTACCAAGAACCCGGACTACTCCGATGTCAAATACGTGGAGCCGCTGATCGGACCGGACACGATCAATACCTTGCCCCAGGAAACGATTAAGGCTTACCGGGATCACGGCAACCCTGGCCCCCGGCTGGAACAGGATCTTGATACGGCCGGGGATGTACTGGATAATCTTATTGCCCTTGACATCAACATCGATAAAGTTACCCAGGAGCTTGAAGATCAAGGCATCGAGAAATTCAACAAACCCTATGACAGCCTCATGGAAACGCTCAAGGCCAAGCGGTTGTCGGTTCTCAAAGAACCGGTGGATGTTCAGTGGATCAACCTTGACGCATACGGACCTGAAATTGGAAAGCAGATCAGCAGGATGGAAAAAGACGATTTTGTCGCCCGACTTTGGAAAAAGGAGGCTGCTTTATGGAGCACAGACCCAAAGGAACAGGAGGCGATCCGCAATGCCCTGGGATGGCTGCATGTAGCGGATAAAATGATAGAAAATATAACAGAACTTAATGATTTCACCCGGGAAGTCAAAGTTGCCGGTTTTTCCCACGTGGTCCACATGGGCATGGGCGGCAGCAGTCTGGCGCCGCTGGCATTTCAACGGACATTTGCCGAAACAGAACACGGACTCCGATTGATGGTCTTGGACACCACGGATCCGGCCACCATTTCCGATATTGAAAAACGCGTGCCGTTAAAACAAACCCTTTTTATCGTTGCCAGCAAATCCGGAACCACTGCCGAACCCCTGGCATTTATGGAATATTTTTTCGAAAAAGTTAAAGCCGCAAAAAGTAAAAATGCCGGGGAAAATTTTGTGGCCATCACGGACCCGAAAACACCGCTTGCGGAACTGGCTCGGAAGCGAAATTTCAGGCGCGTATTTCTCAATTTCGAAGACATCGGCGGCCGTTTTTCCGCATTGTCGTATTTCGGCCTGGTGCCGGCGGCTCTGATGGGTATCGATGTGGCGGAACATCTGGCCAAATCGTTGAGAATGAAACACGCCTGCGAAACGAACATGTCCATCCGCGGAAATCCCGGCGTCCAGCTGGGGGCCTTGCTGGGGCAACTCGCAAACCAGGGTCGAAACAAGGTCACTTTTCTGGTGCCGCCGGCGATTTCAACATTAGGAATATGGCTGGAACAACTTTTGGCCGAAAGCACCGGCAAGAACGGCACGGGATTGCTCCCGGTGGCCGGTGAACCAATGGGTTATCCGGGTGTTTACGGGGATGACCGGGTGTTTGTCCATATCCGGATTAAAAATGAAGTCGATGAGCGCCTTGATCGCAGCGTCGAGCAGTTGCACAAGGCCGGACAGCCCGTGGTGACCATTGAAATGGCGGATCGATCGGATCTTTCTCAGGAATTCTTCCGCTGGGAAATCGCGACGGCAGCCGCCGGCGCAGTTTTGGGGATCAATGCGTTTGACCAGCCCAATGTCCAGGAAAGCAAAGACAATACCAATAGACTTTTAAGGCTTGTGGAGGAAGAAGGCAGTCTGCCGGAGGAAAAACCGACCGTCACCGAAGGATTGCTCAGCCTCTACGACAAAGAAGATGCAAGGCCGACCGGCATTGCCGAAGGTCTTACACGGTTCTTGCGTTCACAGATAAGTCCGGGCGATTACATCGCAATCCTGGCCTATCTGACCGAAGAAACCGCCACGGATGTCATCCTTGAAAATATTCGCCAGACATTGCAGTCCAAATTGAAAATTGCAACCACCATGGGGTATGGTCCCCGGTATCTTCATTCAACCGGCCAGCTTCATAAAGGCGGTCCAAATACGGGAATCTTTCTGCAGCTCACGACAGACACGCCCCATGACATGAATGTGCCGGGGAAACCGTATACTTTCGGCGTTTTTAGACAAGCACAGGCACAGGGCGACCTGGAAGCATTGTATAAACACGGCCGTCGCACATTTCGGATCCATCTTTCCGGGAACCAGGGCCAAGCACTGCTTCAATTAAAAGAGGCGATGAATATCGCCCTGTCAGGAGTAAAGCTATAGAAATGACTAAAAAACCCATCATTGCACTTTTTCTCGATATCGGAGGCGTATTACTCACCAACGGCTGGAGTCGTGATCTCCGAAAGCTCGGAGCCGACAAGTTCGGACTCGACTATGAAGATATGGATGAACGGCACCATTTGACGTTCGACACGTATGAGGAGGGTAAACTCAACTTGGACCAGTATCTGGACCGGGTTATTTTTTTTAAGGACCGTTCCTTTACCCGGGAAGACTTCAAGGCGTTCATGTTTGCACAGTCAAAGCCGATTCCTGAAATGATCGAGTTTGTCCGTCAGCTCAAGCAAACGTATAAGCTTAAAATTGCCGCGGTCAGCAACGAGGGGCGGGAACTCACCATTTACCGGGTGAAAAAGTTTAATTTAAGCAGCTTTATTGATTTTTTTATCTCATCGTGTTTCGTGCATCTTCGAAAACCCGATGAAGACATGTACCGCATCGCTTTGGATTGCGCGCAGGTGCCGGCCGAAGATGTCGTCTATATCGATGATCGGTCTATGTTCGTGGAAATCGCGCAGGGGTTGGGGATTCGAGGTATTGTTCATGGTGGATTCGAATCCACCATGAAGAAGCTGAAAGAAATGGGGCTGGAGATTCATGCATAACCGTCAACGCTATTCCATAACTTTAGGCACTTTTAACTTGTTCGGCTTTAGGTAGACCAGCCCCTTTCAGGGGTTAAATCAAAGCCGACCTCTTTGGGGTCGGATATTCACATTGTACAATTTCAGAAAACTTAACCAGACCAGGAGAAATAGACATGGCAGATCATGATAACCATAAAAAATGCGATATCGGATTGATCGGGCTGGGGGTCATGGGACGCAATTTTGCGCAGAACATGGCCGATCACGGCTTTTCGGTCGCAGGATATGACAGGGATAAAGAAAAAAATCAGGCGTTGATGTCTGAAAAGACGAAACAACAGGAGCTGCAGGCCGGCCATGACCTCAAGGAATTTATCGGGCTGCTTTCCCGGCCCAGGGCCGTGATGATGCTGGTGCCTGCAGGAAACCCGGTGGACGCGGTGATTGATGAACTCCTTTTGTATCTTGAACCTGGTGATCTCATCATCGACAGCGGCAATTCGCGTTTTACGGATACGAACCGGCGCATCCGATCGATAGAAGACAAAGGGTTTCTATATCTGGGTATGGGGATGTCCGGCGGAGAAAGCGGCGCCCGCCGGGGTCCGAGCCTGATGCCCGGCGGCACCCGTAAGGGATATGAGCGCATCGCCAAAATTCTTGAAGCGGCCGCCGCCCATGTGGATGATGATCCTTGTGTGGCGTATCTCGGACCCGGATCGTCCGGCCATTACGTCAAAATGGTCCATAACGGGATTGAATACGCCGTGATGCAGCTCATTTCCGAAACCTACGACTTGATGAAACAGGGTCTTCGAATGGAACCCGAGGAACTGCACAGTGTGTTTGACCGCATGAACCGAGAGGAATTGAACAGCTATTTGATCGAAATCACAGCGGATATATTTCTGCAAAAAGACGAGAAAACCGGAAAGCCTCTCATTGACGTCATCCTGGATGAAGCCAGACAAAAAGGAACCGGCGAATGGACGGCCTGGGATGCCTTGGACCTTCAAGTGCCGACATTTAATATCGACATTGCGGTCATGATGAGGGACATGTCTGCGTACAAGGCGCTGCGGGAAAAAGCCGGACAGGTGCTCAAAGGGCCGAAGCCGAACTTTGAGGGGGAAAGGGAAACGTTCGTTCGTCGGATTAAAAATGCCCTCTATGCGGCCATGATCATCGCGTACACCCAGGGCATGGCATTGCTTGCGCAAGCTTCCAAAACGTACGAATACGGCCTGGATCTGGAAACCGTGGCGCGTATATGGCGCGGTGGGTGCATCATCCGCGCAGCTTTGTTGGAGAACATCCGGTCCGCCTATCAATCCAACCCAAATCTGGAAAATATGCTTCTGGACGATCAACTGGGCCGGGCAGTGATCGACCGGGAAAAAGATTTGCGGCATATCGTTTGTACCGGTGCAAAATTGGGTCTTCCCATACCCGGACTGATGATGGCCTTGTCATATTTTGATGCCTTTCGCAGTAGCCGGCTGCCGGCGAACCTGATCATGGCTCAGCGCGATTACTTCGGCGCCCACACCTATGCCCGGGTGGATTCCGCCGGAACCTTCCACACCAAATGGGGAAAGCAATAAGGAGTTCATATGGAAAAGGAAAATCAGCCGGATGCGACGCTTTTTGTTATTTTCGGGGCTTCGGGCGATTTGACGCAGCGAAAACTGGTTCCCGCACTTTACAACCTGTATTTAAGCGGCTGGATGCCCGAAAAATTTGAAGTCATCGGCACGAGTTCCAGAGAAATGAGTGATGTCAAATTCCGGGACCATCTTCGTGACGGTGTTAATGAATTCTCCCGGCGGGGAAAGGTCAAAGACGAAGACTGGAAAAATTTCGCCCAATGTCTCCATATCAGCAAAATGGACCTGACCGATGCAAAAGCTTACAAGACGCTGGCCAAGACGCTTTCCGACCGGGAAAAGCAATGGGGTACGGAAGCAAACCGTATTTTCTACCTGGCCCTGCCGCCGAGTATGATTGAAACAGTGGCCCGGCACCTGGCGGCGTCAAAATTGAATCTGGAGCGGAAAAGGGCCAGGATTGTCGTTGAAAAACCTTTTGGACATGATCTTGAATCCGCCAGAAATTTAAATTGCCTTCTGACCGGGATTTTCGAAGAAGGCCAGATTTTTCGCATCGACCACTACCTGGGAAAAGAAACCGTACAGAATATCCTGGCCTTCCGCTTCGGCAATACCCTTTTCGAACCCATATGGAACCGTCAGTATATCGATCATATCCAGATCACCGTGGCCGAAGACCAGGGCATCGGACACCGGGGACGATACTATGATAAGGCCGGCGCATTGCGGGATATGATTCAGAACCATCTGCTGCAGATACTTTGCCTGGTCGCCATGGAAGCCCCGGTTTCCTTCGACGACAATGAGGTTCGCAATAAGAAAGTCGACGTACTTCATGCCATACGGCCCATTTACCATGAGCAGGTGCATCGCTATGCCGTTCGCGGCCAGTACGGTGCGGGAAAAATCAATGGGGAATATGTTAAAGGATATCATGACGAAGAAAACATCCCCGAAAATTCCTTCACGGAAACATTTGCCGCCATTAAACTTTACGTCGATAACTGGCGATGGCAGGGCGTACCTTTTTTTTTAAGGAGCGGCAAACGGCTGCCGACGAAGATTTCCGAAGTTTCCATTCAATTCAAGCCGGTTCCCCATCAGACGTTTCCAACTTCCGCAACGTTGGACTGGCGTCCCAACCGGCTTTTGATCGCTATCCAGCCGGAGGAGGGAATTCTGCTGAGGTTCGAGGTTAAAAAACCCGGTCCCATGTTGCATCTTTCTCCGGTGATGATGCAGTTTTACTATCGAGAGGCATTTAAAATCGTGCCGCCCGAAGCCTATGAAACGCTGCTGCTGGATATCATGAAGAACGATGCGACGCTTTTTTTGCGGGGGGATCAGACGGAGGCGGCCTGGTCGGTCATTTCCCCTGTTTTAGATGTCTGGAGCAATGTGAAATCCACCGATTTTCCAAACTATCAGGCGGGTACTTGGGGACCTGAAGAATCCGACATACTGATTGCCCAAGACGGTTTCTCCTGGATCACACCCACCACGCTCAAGTGCCAGGAAAATGCGTCTGTGTGCCGGATTATTACGGAGGCGCTGCCATGATTCGCGTCCTTTCCGATCCCGAGGCTTTAGGCTTGGAAGCGGCCCGGATTTTCGTTCAGCAGGCGCAGTTTTCGGTAAACCGGCGGGGGCGTTTTTGCGCGGCGTTGTCCGGAGGCCATACCCCCGGGTGTTTGTATGAACTACTGGCCGGCCCGCCATTTCTCGATAAAGTTCCCTGGGACCGAACGCATATTTTCTGGGGGGATGAACGATGCGTCCCGGCAGATGACAAAAAAAATAATGCGTTCATGGCACGGCAGGCGCTCCTTGACCACGTTCCCGTGCCACCAAATCAGATTCACCCGATTTTATGCCATGGGGCGCCGGCAAAATCCGCCGGGCAGTACCGTGATCTGCTGCATGATTTCTATGCCGGCGGTCCGCCGGTCTTTGATCTGGTCCTGCTGGGGCTGGGAGAAAACGGGCATACCGCATCTCTTTTTCCATACGATGAAATCCTGAAAGATCAAACCGCATGGACATCTTCGGTGTATGTTCAAGAGCAGAACATGTACCGGGTGACCCTGATGCCTGCCGTTATCAACCGGGCGCGGTTGGTGGTGTTTCTGGTTTCCGGAGATTCGAAGGCATCTGTTTTAAAAGAGGTGATCGCGGATGCGTCAGATCCCTTCCGGCTGCCGGCCCAGCTTATCCGACCGGAGTCCGGTGAGCTGGTCTGGCTGGCCGACAAAGCGGCTGCAGCCCTGCTGGATCTGTAGATTACCGCGCTTTGCCGAAATCACGAATCCGTAAAATCTGAAAGAATGCTGTTATGGATGGACACTAACTAAAAGCGCAAAGATTGAAACCGCATCGTTCATGCTTTCGTGTGCCTAAAATCCCAATGTTTTATTCGGTTTAAAGAAAAAAGCCGTCTTGACAATATTCCTGGCGTGCAATATTTTTAAATAAGTTGTTGTTGCCGCAGCATGAGGTTGCTTGATATTCGGTTCTACGACATATCAAGATGGTTGATGCTTCGGCACAAAATATTAACTTTTTCCTTATTCCTAACTTGAAAGGTAATTCTTCTCACTTCATACTCACTTCACTTTATCCCGAATTTAAAATGACAATTCATATCACTCAAAAGGAAAATATCATCACTTCACTGTATTAAGATACATTTAAGGAGGCTCAAATGAATGAAGCAAAATTAGGCAACCCTGCTGTTGTCGGTCTAGGCGGATTCGGTATGACCACGTTATGCTTGCAGTTCCACAATCTTGGCTGGGTCGGAATTGGACCTGTGCTGTGGCTGGGGCTTATATTCGGAGGCAGCGCCCAATTGATTGCGGGCTTGCTGGAGTTCAAAACAGGCAATAACTTTGGTTTTTGCGCGTTCAGCGGGTACGGAGCATTCTGGATTTCGTTATGTTTTTATGTTATTTTCGGAACCAATGCAGAGCTCATAAAAATGTACCCCACCCTGAAATTGACAGGCCATGGTTTAGGCATTTTTCTGCTCATGTGGACATTTTTTACTTTTATTTTATTCATCGCGTCCATGAAGCATCACTCTACGCTGGCCTGGATATTTCTTACCTTGCTTTTAGGGTTTATCGGGCTTGATTTCAAAGAGCTCGCCGGGAACAAACTCCTGGGTACGATCGCTGCCTGGGACCTCATCGTCTGCGCGCTGCTGGCATGGTATCTCATGGCCCATGTGGTTTTTGCAGAGGCCGGCATCAATCTGCCCGTAGGTAAGCCATGGATCAAGAGCGGTAGCTAAATTCCGGGCTTCGGCTATTAGCTTAGCATTACATTTAATTGTGCCCCGTCTGCAACACAGCCGGGGCATCGAATACCGACATTCAGCCGCCTGCGGGGACGGCCGCAATATTTTTTCATGCCGGGTGTTCTTTGGTTCAAATCTATGGTATGCTGAATTTTCGATTGCAGCGTGAACCTTTTTACCGGTGTATGGTTCGTCGCGACCATATGATGCCCTTCAAACCGCATCATCCTGGTTTGTTCCGATGCCGGGTATCGATTCGCTGAAAAGCCTTACAGTGTCTTGATTCGGACAGTCTCATTGCTGATTCGGCAGGGCTTGACAAGTTTATCATTCTATCATTCTGGAGGCCACCTCATGAAACAGAAGAAAGGGCTATGGGTTGTTGGAGGGCTGGTCATCATCGCTTTGGCGGTGCTGAGCTTATTTATGCATTACTACGGCGATTGGCTTTGGTTCCAAAATATGGGCTTTTCGCAAGTCTTTACCACGGTTCTGTGGGCAAAGTTCTTAGCTTTTGCAGTATTTTTCCTTATCTTCGCCATTTTTGCAGGGGTGAACATTTTTATCGCCAGAAAATGGGGGGCGCCGTCTCGATCCCTCAGGACGGTTACGCCTCAATCACCGGTCACATCCCTTGATATCCTTTTTCAGGAGAGATACGCTCCTTATGTATGGGCCCTAATCGTCCTGTTCTTGTCGGGCATCATGGGAGTGAGCGCGTCCAACTCATGGATGACCTTTTTGCAGTTCATCCACAATTCTCGATTCGGTATTTCGGATCCCATTTTTTCCAAAGATGTCGGGTTCTATGTTTTCAAGCTGCCGCTATATAATTTTTTGCAGCAATGGTGTTTTTTTGCGCTATTCTTTGTGATCGTGGCCGTCGGCCTCTCCTATTATCTGGATCAGGCCGTAGGGGTTCAGCAAAACCGGTTCTATTTTGATTCAAATGCAAAGGCCCATCTGGTGGTGCTGGGTGGATTTTTCGCGTTGAGGATCACCTTCTCTTACTGGCTCAAAATTTATGGTCTGATGTATTCCACCAGCGGCGTCGCTTACGGGGCCAGTTACGCGGATATTCATGCACAGCTGCCTGCCTATCGGGTTCTTCTGGTTTTGAGCATTCTTGCCGCCATTTTGCTGTTTTCCATGCCGTTTCTGAAAAAATGGAAGTGGGTGATATATGTCATCGGGATATATTTTGTTGTCCTGGTCAGTTTTTCCTGGATTTATCCGGGCATCATCGAACAATATGTGGTGAAACCCAATGAGTTGACCAAGGAAACACCCTACATAAAGAACAATATCAAGTTCAGCCGGCTTGCTTATGATTTTAATAAGGCCCGGGAGGAGGCGTTTCCGGTAAAAGACACCATGGCGTACAGCGACATTATGAAAAACGAATCCACCATCCACAATATCCGTCTGTGGGATCGCCGGCCGCTGATTCAAACCTACAAGCAGCTTCAGGAAATCAGGCTTTACTATGATTTTAACAGCGTGGATGTGGACCGTTACCATCTGAAGAGCAAATACACGGAAGTGGCCCTTGCCGGGAGAGAATTGCCCTCGTCGCAGCTTCCCGAGCGTGCAAGAACCTGGGTCAATATGCACCTCGTTTACACCCATGGCTACGGGGTGGTCATGAGCCCCGTCAACGAAGTCACTTCGGACGGTCTGCCCAAATTCATCATCCAGGATATCCCGCCGCGATCCAGCACCTCCATATCCATCACACAACCTGAAATCTACTATGGTGAAGAAACCAATGAATTTACCATCGTCCATACCACGACCAAAGAATTCGATTATCCCAAAGGCGATCAGAATGCGTATACTTCGTATCGTGGAAAAGGCGGCGTTCAGCTTTCGAGCTACTTTCGAAGACTGGTCTACAGTCTGGATTTGTCCGATATCAATATCATTCTGTCCCGCTATATCACCAATCAAAGCCGGGTCATGTTCCACCGCGTCATTACCGACCGGGACCGGACAATAGCGCCGTTTCTTTCATATGATTCGGATCCCTATATGGTGGTGGGCGAAAACGGCCATCTATACTGGATTCATGACGCCTACACGACCACCAACATGTTTCCGTATTCGGAACCCGCGAATCAGAGCCGCGATAAAAGCGGAATCAATTACATCCGAAACTCGGTCAAGGTCGTGATTGACGCTTACAACGGGGACGTTTCTTACTACATCATCGATCCTTCGGATCCCCTGGTTCAGACCTACAGTAAAATATTTCCCGTCTTGTTCAAACCGGCAAAAGACATGCCTAAATTTCTGAGGGAACATATCCGTTATCCCATGGACCTGTTTATCATCCAGGCACAAATGTATGCGACATATCATATGACCGATCCGCAGGTGTTTTACAACCGGGAGGATTTATGGAGCATCCCTCAGGAAATATATGAGAATAAACAACAATCCATACTGCCTTATTACATCATCATGAGGTTGCCGGGTGCCGAATCAGAAGAATTTATCTTGATGCTTCCGTTGACGCCGTCGAAAAAAGATAATATGATCGCGTGGATGTGCGCTCGCTGCGATGGCGACAATTATGGGCAGCTCCTGATCTATACCTTGTCCAAAGAGAAGTTGATTTACGGTCCCATGCAGATAGAGGCGCGTATCAACCAGCAGCCGAGTATATCTTCGGAGCTGACGTTGTGGGGCCAGCAAGGTTCCAACGTGATTCGAGGAAATCTGCTCATCATCCCCATCGCCCATTCCTTTATATACGTGGAACCGGTTTATCTCCAGTCGGAACAGGGCCAGATACCGCAGTTGAAACGGGTGATCGCCGTTCAAAATGGACAGTTGGAAATGAGAAAAAACCTCGATGCGGCGCTGCGTGCGGTCTTTTCCGTTGAGGGCGTGCCGGAAAAGCAGCAAGAAAAAGTCTTCAGCGGCCTGCCCGCCGGTCCCCTTTCCGATATGGCCCAACAGGCCCTCACTCACTACAACAAGGCGTTGGAATATCTCAAACAGGCCAACTGGCGCAAATACGGTGAAGAACTGGATCAAATCCATCAGATACTGCGGTCCATGGCGGGAAATAAAAAGGAAAGGGCGGCCGGGAAGAAATGATGACCCAGGTGACGGCAAGATCATCTCGGACGATCTGTATCGATGCCTACATTATAATCGGCGCGTCTTTTGCTGCTTCGTATTGTTCCTTTCGAACAGGCCAATACCAGACGGCGCCGTCGGCAGCCATCAAAAAGCCTGCGATAATGAGAAATGAATCCACAATCGTCAACATGCTCAGGCCGAAATACTCTATAAGTCCGAGCCCGATGCTCATGAAAGCAACGCCGGTGCGAATAAAGGAAAGGCCGGTCCTGGCACGCGAATAGATGGTCCGATAACAGCCTTCCACAGTACGTTGGGCTGCAAGGGCGTTTCTTTCATGCGCCAGGGAGGATCGCGCCTTGTTGTCCAAAGAGGGTTCGATGAACACGCAGCTGTTGGGCAGCATGTCGGCAAGCCGTGCCAGCATGGTCCATTTTTCGGACGGCTTCTCCGGCTTTTTTTCAACGAACTGATAATTCTCAAGGAAATACAGGGTCGCTGCGGATACCTCCACAAGCGTCTGGTGCTTCGGTGGACGCAAAATGGATCTTTTGATCCTGAAGTAGGTGGAGATCCCGACAATGACGATGCAAAAGCCCGACCCGATCATCACCCAGTAAAGGGGAATCAAGGATGCGACCGGCCGGACACGCAGCAGCGCCCGTCCCAGCATGATGAGTCCCAACCCCCAGCGGAGCAGACTGAGGTAGGTTCTGGCTTTGGCAAAATCGGTTCGATAGCAGGCCAGTTTCGTTCTCCAACGGGCCATGGTATTTCGCCAGTAAGCTAGACCGGTTCGTTCATTGCCGATGATTTGCTCGGGAATGGAATTCAGGAAGTCCTGAATGAAATCTCTGATGTCCTCACCTATGGCAACTCTGAATTCATAGTCTTTTGCCGGGATGCATCTTTTGACCTCATCGACCATCCGTGAATCCTGCGGGTCGATCGCTGCAACCACCACCGTCTCTTGATCTTTGATGATGGGGAACCACTGGCCGGCACAGAGCACATCGGCATCCAGCCCCGTCAACAATTCAGGCGGCACGGGAACCCTCTCGTCATATTCGGCCCATTGGCAGTGATAGTACTCGGAAAGTGCTTCGAGGATTCTTCGCCGCGGAACGTCGTATTCATGGCGAAGCACCCATTCCAATTCCATATTACGGTGCAGTGCATTATCGCTCTTTTCACGGAGTTCTTCCAGGCTTATCTCACCGGCATCCACCAAAGGCAGAAGCCTTTCCATCTCTTGCGGCGGCGTGTGATTAGAGATCTTCATGACTGAACACCACTTTCTTCCATAATGGGGAAGGTTTTGCATAGTCCGGGAACACGATCTCCATATCGGCAAAGCAATACGGAAACTCTTTTTTGGTCTTTTCTGCCGGGAGGTGCCAGTAAAAACCATCCGCGATCAGGAACACTCCCACCAGTATCAGGGCTGCATTGTGAAGCGTCCACAGGAGATTGGCGGAGCCGAAAAAAACCTGAAGCCCCAAGCCGATGGAAAAAAAACTGGCCCCTGTTCTGATAAAAGACATACCGGTTCTCGACCTTGCCATGACCGTGCGAAGCCTCGACTTGACGTTGCGCCGGTCGGCAATCAGTGTCCGTTCCAAAGCGAGTCCCGTCGTCCCCCATATCCCTAAAGCATGGGAGCCTTTAATGGTGAGGGTATGGGGAAGGTCGTCCAAATGAAGCCTCTTGTGGAACGGGCGGAACATGAAATCCCAGATGGACATACTTTTCTGGGTTTTTTTGATCGCCTCGGCGCTGACCTTGGATGTCTTTCGGCCCGGAATGTACCAGTTAAAACCTTCCAATGTTATGCCAATGCCCGCAAGAATGAGGACCAGGTCCAAGACGCTCCATGCACTGGAAGGGAACTGCCTCAGCAGTGCGATCCCAAGGCCCGAAAATGCAATTCCCGTTCGAGTAAACGCAAGACCGGTGCGGGCGCGGGCCATAATCGTACGATAATTGGCGAGGATGGTTCGTTCTTCTGCCAGATCGGTCCTGTCGATGGCCAAAAAACGCCGCCTCGTGACCGGTGTGAGACGATTCCAATGCATACGGAGCTCTTCCGCACCTTTTATGGGCGGGGTCCGTTTGAAACTGGGTTTACCATCCTGATAATCGAATTCAAGAACGGTGGTCCCGAACGTGGGCTCTGTTGGGACATAATCGACCCGAGTCTTTTTCACTTTTCTGGCCGGCAGATACCAGACGAGTCCGTCAACGAACATCGCGATTCCGGACGCCAGCATCAACACCTCTATTATGTTCAGGATTCCCACCCCAAAAATCCTGAACAGCACCAGGGCAATGGATATGAAGGCCAGTCCGGTGCGGATAAACGCCAAACCGGTCCTCCCTTTGGCCAGAGCCGTCCTGTACTGGGCCAGCATGGTCCGCTGATCCGCCAGCCATGTTCGGAGTCTGGCAAGGGGTGTTCTTCCGGCCGACGGCGGAAAATTGTGGTTCACATCCCGGCTGTTCTCGATCATGAGACGGATATCGGATGGAAGTGCCACCAAAAAATGAATATGGGAAACATTCAGCATTTTTATTGCTGTTTCAGCAACCACAGGGTCCCGGGGATCGGCGGCGGCGATGCAGGCTTTACCTCCCCTAATCGAGATAGGAAACCAGCGCTTCTCCATGAGTTGATCCATATCCAGCAACCGGATGACGCCCGGTTTAGCCTGAATCATCTCATCATATTCGAAAGCGGCAACGCCGTAATGTTTCGAAAGAAGATCCAACACCTCGTGCTTGGCCACCTGCCGGGATACAATCAGTTTCTCCAGATATTCGACAGCCCCGGTTTGCTCTTTGAGTATCTTATCCAGTGCTTCTTTGCTGAATTGTCCTTTGTCCTTTATCTCGGAAAGATCTGGACTTTGGACCTCGGTATCCCGGTATTTTTCTGACCGGGTCGTTTTGAAAGTCATCGTCTTATTACTCATTATTTCCTCACACCGCCGAAATGACCAGATGGCGCCAACTGTTGGCCCCGTTCTACACGATCGCTGGCAGAAAAGTTTTTTGTATATCACATTTCAACGAAAGCTGCAATCGCATCGGGTCATCTTTGCGGAACAAAAGATTCAGTCAGAATAATCGGTCCTGACATCCGCCGATTTTTTATGAATAAATCAATATTTCATTGACAAACCGGTTTGAGATGACCAAAATATTGCCGTGCCGTAAAGCTTCCTTCTTTTCAAACTGCCGCTGAATATCATATGAAACTGGTACATAAAATCATACTTGGCAATGTCCTCGGGATTATTACCCTCGTCATGATATCGGTTTTTTCGTATCATGAAGTCAAGCTTATTCAGGCCAAATTGCGTTTTATGGAGATAGCCGACAATCTCAATGCATCGTTTCTGGAAATGCGATTGTCGGAAAAGAACTATTTTCTATACAAGGACCAATCGGCACTCCAGTTGATCAAGAATGAGTTACATGAGAGCGAGCAAACGATCAGCAGCATGCGGGAAAACATCATCACGGCGGTTGGGATCGAACATTTTAAAAAGCTCAATTCGAACCTCAAGAGATACAGGGAAGAAATTGAAAAAATAGATCTGAACGGGGAAAATGCCAAAGTGTTGCAAGCCGGCATCCGTGAGTCCGGCAGAGCATTAAGAATGTTTTCCGAAAGCATTATAAGGCTTGAAAGAAACAAGGTTAATAAAATTATTTCCGCTTCAAACAAGGGATTGCTTTATTTTTTCTGCCTGGTCATATTTGTGGCGACAACCAGCACCTATTTATTTTTTTCAAAAATGTTCAAATCGCTTCGCCAAATTGAAAAAACGGCAAATTCCATATCTGAAGGAAACTTCGTCGAGACTGCCTGCAAGATATCCAATGATGAATTGGGTTCCGCCATGCACGCCATCAATTCGATGTGCGTCGAACTTAAGACCCGGCATGAGCAACTGATCCAATCCAAAAAACTGGCGTCTATAGGGGTTCTTACGGCCGGCGTGGCCCATGAACTTGGCAATCCGCTCAACAACATATCCATGGTTGCCCAAACCTATATAGCGCTTTATGATTCCCTGAACAAGGCGGAAAGATTGGATTACATGAACACGGTGCTGGAAGAATGTTCGAGAATAAAGAACATTGTGCAGAACCTTTTGGATTTTTCGAGACCCAAGCAAACCGATTTCAAGGTTTCGGATATCAACACCCTTGTAAAAAGTTCTCTCAGGCTGGTCCAGAATATGCTTCACGTTTCCGGGGTTGAGACACAGCTGAACCTGCAAAAAGAACTCCCTATGGTTTATATTGATGAAAATAAAATTCAAGGGGTGCTGGTGAATCTCTATACCAATGCCATTCAGGCCATGACTCCCGGCGGAACGCTGTCCGTCAGGTCGTTTTTTGAAAATAATTCAGGTCACATCATGATAGAAATCAAGGACACCGGTACCGGTATTTCGCCGGAGTTCATTTCCAATATTTTTGATCCGTTTTTCAGTACCAAGGGTACCCAGGGAACCGGTCTGGGATTGTCTATCAGCTATGGTATTATTAGAAACCATCAAGGAGAGATAAGGGTAAAAAGCGACGTCGGCGTGGGGACAACCTTTACCATAGAATTACCTGTTTATTCAGCAAAGGAGGAGATGGATGAGTGGTCACAGCATTATGGTAATTGATGACGAAAACATCGTCGGGAAGATGATCAAAGCGACTTTTCAAAAAGACGGCTACAATGTGGAGACGTTTTTGCATGCAAAGCCGGCATTTGAAAGATTAAAGGAAAAAGAATTCGACGTGGTGATTACCGATTTGAAGATGAAGGATATTGACGGCATGGAGGTTCTTAAAACCATAAAAAAAGAATTTCCGAATACCAAAGTGATCATGATTACCGCCTTTGCAAGCATGGATGCTTCTATTGAAGCGTTCCGAAAAAGTGCCGATGATTTTTTTCCCAAACCGATAAAAATTACAGAACTCAAAGACTGCATTAAACGATTATTAAGCGAATAATAATCAGGGCGGAGGGCATCCACAGCCGATATCGACCGTTAACCGTAAGGGGTTCGGTCGGTTCTGAAAAAAACTTATTTCAATGTGAATTCAAGCACATCCATATTGACACGGCTGTTTGGGAAAGCAAGATGTCTTTTCCTTAAGATGCCCGATGATATTGATTAGGTTCGACAGCGATGGGTTGTTCTTGCCAAAAACCGCCGTCGTAACCTCCGGATAATCTTCCTTTGGCATACGTGTGATCGCTCGGGCACTTCATCATGGCCCCCCTTCGGTAACTCACCCGGATATTTCGTAATAAATTTGAAAGGACCTTTTTATATTCGTAGTTAGAATAGTTTGTTATGTCTTTTTGTGCGACAGCCAAAAAGATATTGTCCTGCGGCATTGCCGCAACTCTTTTAAAAAAGGAGGTAAATCATGAATTTCAGAAAATTGGGCAAACAAGGCCCTACGGTTTCGGCCATCGGATTAGGATGCATGGGGATGTCGGAATTTTATGGTTCGACCAACGAAGACCAATCGATACGCACCATTCACCAGGCGCTGGATTGGGGGATCAATTTCCTCGATACGGCGGATATGTACGGCATTGGCCACAATGAAAAACTGGTGGGCCGCGCCATCAAAAATCGTCGCGACAAAGTGGTTCTCGCAACCAAATTCGGCAATGTCCGCGGATCGGACGGCAGCTTCAAGGGGGTCAATGGAAAACCTTCTTATGTCAAAGCAGCGTGCGATGCGAGTTTGAAACGCCTGGGTGTGGACGTCATTGACCTGTACTATCAGCACCGGGTCGATCCTGATACGCCCATTGAAGAGACCGTCGCCGCCATGGCGGATCTGGTCAAGGTCGGCAAAGTGCGTTTTCTCGGTTTATCGGAAGCCGCCCCACAAACGATCCGGCGAGCCTGTTCCGTATATCCGATCAGCGCCTTGCAAACCGAATATTCGCTTTGGACCCGGGATGTCGAGGGAGAGATTTTGGACACCTGCCGTGAACTCGGGATCGGATTTGTGCCTTACAGCCCCTTGGGACGCGGTTTTTTAACCGGCCGGATCAAATCAATAGAAGACTTGGAAGAAGGCGATTGGCGACGCAATTCTCCCCGTTTTCAGGGAGACAATCTCAAACACAATCTGGCGATCATCCGTCGGCTCGAGGAGATCGCCGCCGCCAAGCAGTGTTCTTTGGCGCAGCTGGCGCTTTCCTGGCTCCTGGCCCAAGGCCAAGATATCGTGCCGATTACCGGTACCAAGCGTCGCGAATACCTGGAAAACAACCTCAAAGCCCTGCAGATACAACTCGGCAAGGAAGATCTCGCGCAAATCGATCAGGCGGCACCGTTAGGCGCCGCTAAAGGTTTACGCTACCCCGAAGCGTCGATGAAGGCGGTCAACCGTTAAAAGGTTCTCCCTTTATGAGCGGGATTTGAGGCGCCTTCCACGGGTTCCTGAAAGATGTTTTATTGACAATGCGACGGGTATGCATTACCTATTTCTAAATCGCTGGCGGCTGCTCGATGTCCGAACTTAAAAAAAGGAATTCTCATCACTTTACTTTCCGTGCAAACATATTTTTAATATCCGCCTAATATTCGCCTAACATTGCTTTCCTATGGTTGATTACTTGCAGCGGGGAATCAGTTGCCCGGCAACAAACAAACATAGGAGGTGGTGCTGTAACAAGGATGTCATCACGCGCAACCATTTTTTTACTATTTTGCGAATATTTAATTACTTAGGAGGTAAGGTATGAAAAGAGTCTTTAAAGTAGGCCTGGTGCTGGCGTTTGTACTGGGCGCAGTGTCGGTCCAGGCGGCGGATACGCTCAACGGGGCGGGTGCGTCTTTCCCGTATCCCGTATACTCTGCCTGGGCATATAATTATCACAAGGCCACCGGAATCCAGCTCAATTACCAATCCATCGGTTCCGGCGGAGGAATTCGGCAGATCACCAATAGAACCGTCGGGTTCGGAGCATCCGATGCTCCACAGACACCGGAATTTCTTCAGAAAAACAACCTGCTTCAGTTCCCTGCCGTAATGGGCGGAGTGGTGCTCGTCGTGAACATCCAAGGTGTCAAGGCGGGCCAGATGCATCTTGACGCCGATGCGGTGTGTAAAATTTATCTCGGCGAAGTCACGTATTGGGATGACGCCAAAATCAAATCCATGAATCCGAAATTGAAGCTGCCCCATAAGATGATTACGGTTGTCCATCGATCTGACGGATCCGGCACAACGGCGATCTTCACCACCTATCTCAGCCAGGCATGTTCGAACTGGAAAGAGAAGGTCGGCGCCGGAACATCGGTAAAATGGCCGGTGGGCATCGGCGGAAAAGGCAATGAAGGCGTTGCGAACTATGTTCGAAGATCCGGCAATTCCATCGGCTACGTGGAGTTTGCCTATGCCAAGCAGAACAAACTTGCTTACACCCTTCTCAAGAACCCGGCAGGTCATTTTGTGGCCCCAAATTTCAAGACTTTCGAAGATGCAGCCGCCACAGGTGATTTCGATCCTGAGAAAGATTTCTATCTCTGGCTTGTCAATGCCAAGGGCGAGAATGCTTGGCCCATTGCCGGTGCAACGTTCATACTCCTTGCAAAGGATAAGAAAAACGCCGACATGAAGACCGTCAAATTCTACGATTGGGCATTCAAAAACGGTGATAAAAAAGCCAAGGAACTCGTATACATCCCCTTGCCGGAATCGCTGAAGGACAAAATCAGAGCTTACTGGAAGGCCCACGGGATTTACTAAAGCAAGGCTTTAGACATAAAGTGCGCCAATGGGCCAGGGGGTCTCGAACCTGGCCCATTGACATCTTAACAGACATGATACCGTCAACCAAAAAAAATCCAATCGACCTGTTATTTGCCGTATTAACGGCGGTTTCATCTTTTTCGATCATCCTGCTGATCGTCGGCATTCTTATCACCCTCGTTTTTGAATCATCTCTTGCGATCCATAAATTCGGCATCTTTAAATTTATTTTCACCATAGATTGGGACCCTGTTCATAAAATCTTCGGCGCCGCCTCCACACTTTACGGGACCATGGTAACGACGGTGCTTTCAATGCTAATGGCGATCCCTGTCGCCGTCGGCATCGCGGTCTTCATAACGGAAGTCGCCCCAAAATTTCTTAAAGGACCTATCGGGGTGACCATAGAGCTTCTTGCCGCCATACCGAGTATTATATACGGCATGTGGGGTCTTTTTGCCCTTGCCCCCATCATGTCCAATTATATCGAGCCCGCGCTCCAGGCGACCCTGGGCAAGCTCCCGATTTTTTC
>Ga0210077_1000087_pt1 | contig 49954 bp, 29 predicted proteins | sample RushMan_CattailN_5_FD_185556 | JGI IMG/M metagenome (GOLD analysis project Ga0210077, IMG submission 185556) | Wetland microbial communities from San Francisco Bay, California, USA, that impact long-term carbon sequestration -... | ecosystem: Environmental > Aquatic > Marine > Wetlands ...
CATCGGCCGGCGCATCGCCGCGCGCTTGTCTCCTCGCCGCGCCTCCGGCATCGCCCATCGCGTCACCCACGCCACGAGCGTCCGCCCGGCCTCCACCCGCGCCCTCGTCCCCGTCTCCCCCGAGCTTCCCGCCCGGGATCACCACCTGGTTCCGCTTTCCCGTGTAGACGTCGGGCTCGAACGTGAACACCGTCCGCACGGCCCCGCCGCACGCGTCGACCGTCACGGACTCCCGCGCCCCGAGCGCCCCCGTCGTCTTCAAGAAATACGCCACCGAGTAGATCACCTCGGCCGTGGCCCGCGTCGATTTCCAGTGGTTTAGCTTCTTGTTGAGGAAGAGCCACTGGACGAGCCCCTCGCTCCGCCTGTCCTTCGGGTCGAGCTCCATCAGCGTCCGCAGCGCGAAGGCGTGCGTCTCGATCGTGTCGTTGTACCACAGCCAGCCGCGGTCCTCGGGTGCCCACGACGTCCCCTCGTCCTCGGTCGTCCTGGCGCTGTCCATGACGCTGGCCCACACCAGATCCGCGTCCTTGGCCCTCTTTTCGCGCTTCAGCGTCAGGGCCAGGAACCCCTTCAAGTACGGCGAATGCCGCTTCCAATGCTTGAACGAGAAGGCCAGCATCGCCGCCCGCTCCTCGTCGGTGAACATCCCGCCGCGCCACGACTCGTCCGGGAAGTTGCTCAGCGTGTAGTTGAGGAAGGTCACGAACTCCCAGCCCGCGTCCAAGGCCATCAGCCGCCGCACGACCTCGTCGAGGTAATGCCGGTGGAGGTATTCCATCGCCTTCACCACCGGCTCCTTCGGAACGCTCACCCCGAATTCGAGGGCCTTCGAGAAGCCGTGCACGATGTAGAGCGTCATGTACGGAGACGGCGGCCCTCCCGGCCACCACGGAAACGCCCCGAGCGAGGTCTGCGCCTTGAGCAGCTTCGCGAGCGACGCTTCGCGCTGCGCCCCGGCCACCCGCGGGTCGAGCACCTTCTCCATCCCGTAGCCCGCGTCCTTCCCGCCCCTCGACTGGACGAGCCACGGCGTCTCCTCGAGCGCCATCTTGCGGTTCGGGTCGGTCTGGTCGAAGGTCTCCCAGAGCGTCTCCCGCTTGCTCAGCGCCTCGGCCATCCGGGCCACGGCCGGGTAGCGGTCGTAGAGGCTCGTCAGGATCCCCGTCGACAGGAACCGGTTGAGGGTCTGCTCGGTGCACTCGTAAGGATAATTGACGAGGTAGGGCAGGGCCTCGAGCAGCCCGTAGAAAAGCTGCCCGTCGACCGTGATCACGATCTGGTCGTTGATGCGCGTCGGGTCGTCGTTTTTTGCGAGCTCGGCGAACCGGAGCTCGCGCGTCGCTCCCGGCCCCCCGCCCTTGAGCGTCACGAAACGCGACTGCACGAGGTGCATCCGCCCCGGCAGGACCGGAAGCGGCCGCAGCTCGCCGTCGCTCCAGGCTCCCGCGCGCGCCGTGACTTTGAAAGCCACGGTGCCCACGCGCGGCGGCGCCGCGAGGGCGAAGGTAACGGTCGCTCCCTTTCCCGGCTCGACTTTGAAGGACGCACGGGCCGGGCCCGCCGAGGCTGCGGCCTGCGCCGCGCCCGGCGCGCTTCCCGCCTTGACCGCTCCCGCCCCCCGAGCTTCACCGCCCGCTCCCGCCGCCTCCAACCCGAACGCCGCCGCGAGATTCTCGCCGGTCGCCGGGTCGGTGATCTCGAGCTCGACCTGGCCCGCCATGGCCGCCTCGCCCGCGTTGTTGACCACGACCCTGAGCTCCGCCCTGTCGCCTTCGCGGAAGAAGCGCGGCAGGTAGGGCCTGACCATGAGCTCCTTGACCGACCGGGCCTCGGCCTGGAGCATCCCTCCGGCCAGTTCGCGGGTGACGCCGTGGACGAAAACGCGCCAGCTCGTGACCGAATCGGGCACGGTGAACTCGATGGCCGCGGTCCCGTCCGCGCCCGTGAGCAGGTGGGGCTGCCAGAAGGCGGTCTCGGCGAAGTTCGAGCGCATCTCGACGCCGCTTTCGGCGGCCCCGGCGGCCGGCTTTTCCTCGCCCGGCGCGGGCATTTCCTTGGACCTGACGGCGTCGGCGGCGTACTTCGCTTCGCCCTCTTCCAGGCGGCCCTGTTTCATGACGGCGCTCGGAGCCGCCTCCGAGACGACACCGCCTACCACGCCGCCGACGAACCGTCCTCTGCGTCCGGGCCCGCCGATGCCGTAGCTCCCGAGCTGGATGAGGTGCGCCGCCCGGAACGTCGGATACGACGGCACGCTCGCCCAGCCGTAGTCGCGCTGGAAAGACTGCACGGCCGTGCCGAGGGTCGTGGCCCATCCGGCCGCGCCCGTGCGGGCCGGATAGAGTCCCAGGACGTTCGGCGGGTGGTGCGGGGCGAAGATGTCGAGGCTCCGGTCGTACATGTAGGCCAGGAGCTCGGCCGCGCCCTGCTCGGCCGGCTTGCCGGAGGGCGTCTTGACCGTGACGCGCCAAGTCTCGCGCCCGCCGGGCGTCAGTTTGTCGCGGAAGGTCGCGAAGGAGAGCGCCAGCTGCTTGTTCGTCCAGGGCACGAAGACGCTCGCCTCCCCGGTCATGAACTGGTGGTCGCGGAGGGCCGTGAGGCGCGCCCCGAAGCCGCCCCGAAGGTCCTCGGTGACCGGGATCTCGATGACCGGGCCGGCGTTCGCGGCCGTGGCGCTCGTGGCGGCCCCGGCCTCGATCCAGCGCCGCTCCCAGATCTCGCCGCCGCGGAACGTCTCGAGGAGCATGGGCTGCCCGGCCCAGCCCCCGTGGAGGAGAAGGCGGGCCTTTCCCCCAACCTCGACCGTCGGGCGCTCGGCGACCAGGACGAGCGGCAGATTAGCGGCCAGCGTCGTCTTTCCCGCGACCAGGAAATCGAAGCTCTCGCGGCACGTCGCGCCGAAGTCGTCCCTGGTTTGGTAGATGAGGCGGTAGGCGCCGTTATCGAGGGCGGGAACCATGATCGCGGCCCGGCCCGAAACGTCGCTCTCGACCGAGCCGGAGGCGACCCGGAGGCCGTCCTTCCAGAGGCGGAGGATGGCCTCCGGCGGCGGGGCCTGTTCCCAGCGCGGACGCAGGCGGTCGCCCGGCGTCAGGCAGCGTTCGAAGGCATCCGGCGCGGCGCCGCCGGCGCCCTTCGCGCCGGCCGTTTCCGCGAACGGCGTCCCCGGCCGCCCGGGCATGGGCTGATCGGCGGGAAGGAGCGTCGATTCTGGCTGGACGAGCCGCACGACGTGCCACGCGCCGCGGCCCGGTTTCGGCGTGCCGTTGAGGTCCGAGCGCGAGACCGTGAAGGCCGCCGGCGCGCCCGCCCGGAAGTAGCCTTCTCCGGCCGAGATCGAGGCCTCGACGCTCACGAACCCGAGCCGGAAGGAGCGCTCGGCCGAGCGCGTCTCGCCGCCTTCGTCCGTGACGTCGACGCTCAGCGTGTAGCGATAGGTGACGCCGGGGTTTGTCGCGGCCGTCCGTTCGTCGACCGAGGGCGTGAACGCGATCTCGAACGTGCCGTCGTCGCGAAGGGCGGCGCGGCCGCCGGCCACGATCTGAGAGGCGGAGCCCGGTCTGCCGCTTTCGCCCCAGTACCACCACCAGCGCGGGTAGACGGGTTCGCGGCGGACCTGCCAGACGGCCGTTCCGGACGCGACAGGCAGGCCGAAGTAATAGCGGGCCTCGGCGGAGAGTGTCGCGGCCCGGTTGAGGCGGAGGGCCTGGGCGGGGTCGTCGACCTTGACCTCGAAGGTCGGGCGCTTGTATTCCTCGACCCGGAGCTGGGCGAGGCCGTTCGGTGAGGAGCGGAGCCGCCAGGCGCCGAGCGGGCGTCCGGCGGGCGGGATGACGAACTCGCCGCTGGCCGTCCCGAAGCCGTTGGTCGAGGCGGTGGCCCCGGCCACGCGCTCGCCGTTGATGTCCTCGAGCCAGACCGAGACGGTGGACGATGCGGCGGCCGGGCGGAGCCGGCCGAGGTCCCGGCGGCCGGCGTAGGCCAGGACCTTCCAGTAGATCTTCTGGCCCGGACGGTAGACGCTGCGGTCGGTGTAGATTAGGGAGGCGCTCGTTTCGGCGGGGGCCGGGCGGGCGTACAGGTAGCGGTGGGAGGCGTCGAGAGCGAGGTCGGAGCCGCGCGAGGCGAGAAGGAAGAAGGGGCCGGAGCGGCGGTTTCGGTCGCGGTCGCGACCGGGCGGAGGGAAGGCGGTGCGGCCGTCGTCTCCCGTGAGGCGGGATTCGACGATGTGGTGGCCGTTCTGCCAGTCGTAGGCGTAGAGGTCGAGCTTGACGCCGCGCGAGGGACGGCCGTCGGCGCCGGAGACGACGACCGCCTCGGTGCCGCCGTCGGGGGAGGGGCGATTGAGAACGACGAGGCCGGAGACGATGGCGCATAGGGCCTCGATCCGGTTGGCGGAGCGGGCGAAGTCCTCGCGGGCCGAGGCGGCGACGAGGTAGAGGCCGGGCAGAAGGCCGGGCGGGAGGTCGACGTAGGTGGCGTGGTCGCGGTAGTCGGGCGTCGCGGGGAGGAGAGCGGTGAAGGAGGCGGCCAGCGGGGGCGCGGGCGCGGCGCGGCCGTCGACGATCTTCTCGGCCTCGTCCCAGCGCGGGAAGAGGTTGTAGTCGCGGGCGTCTCGGATCGCGGCCCGCAGGTCGAGGGCGTAGGCGCGGAAGTAGATCGTCCGGACGTTGCGGTGCGTGAGGCGGATCGAGCGGCGGTCGGGAGCGTCGGTGGCCATCATCTCGGCCGAGAAGGACGGGGCCTCGATGCTTTTCGCGATATGAAGGCAGCGGAGCCCGCCGGGGGAGCCGGGGAAGCGTTCGACGCTGGCCAGAGCGAGGGCCCGGGCCCGGATGAGAGCGTCGGGGGCGTCTTCGGCGCGGGTGAATTCGGCCAGGGCGGCCTGGCCCATGGCCCACCAGGCCTGGCGGCGGCGGGAGGAGCGGTCGAGGTAGGCGGTGAGGCGAACGCGGATCGCGGCCCGGTCGTCGGGTTGGGTGAAGGCATCATGGAGCGAGGAGACGAGGACGAAGTAGGCCTCCATGGCGGCCTCGGGGCGCGAGGCGTCGAGGGACCAGCCGGCGTGCTCGCCGAGGAGGGCGTGGAGCTTCTCGAGCGGGTGGGCGGCGGGCGATTCGAGGGTCGAGGCGGCAGACGAGGGCGGGACGGGCGCGTCGGAGAGGAGGGCCGGGAGGTCGAGGAGGAAGAGTTCGTTCGACTGGCGCGGCGTCCAGAACGAGGCGTCGGAGAGGAGCGAAGCCATTACGTAGACGACGGCGTCGCGCAGGGTGTCGCGGATGCCGGGCGGGTAGTCGCCGGGCGACCAGAAGTCGGGGAACTGTCCGGGGCGGCTCGCGGCCAGGCGGTCGCGGTCCCGCCAGACGCGGAGGAGGGCCGACCAGGCTTCGCCGAGGATCTGGTCGCGGGTCCAGAGCTTGAGGTCGACGGGGCCGGAGGGGGAGGAGGCGGCGGCCGAGGGCGACGCGGAGGGGGCGGCGGCCGAGGGCGACGCGGAGGGGGCGGCGGTCGTGAGAGACGCGGAGAGCATTGCGGACGGGCCTGCTTCCACTCGCTCGCGGCTGTTGATCTCCCAGGAGTAGGCCTGGTAGTAGGTGAAGAGCGACCGGGCGTAGAAGAGCTCGAGCATGTCGCGCTGGAGCGGGGCGGCGGGCCAGGGCTCCTCCTTGAGGAAGCGGACCGAGGTTTCGTAGCCGTGGAGGGCGGTGCGGAGCTGGACCTCGCGGATAAGGGCCCAGGCCCAGAGGGCGTCGTTCGAGGCGCGGGCGGCGGAGGCCCGGATGCGGGCGGCCTCGGCGGCGGCCTCGGCGAATTTTTGCTCGTCGACGAGCTTGTCGATCTGCTTGCGGGCGGCATCGATGCCGGGGCCGGATTGGGGGGCGGAGGAGGGGATGGACAAGGCGGAATCGGCCGCGGCGTTTGTGGCGGAGGGATCGGGGGAGGAGTCCGTGGCCGGGGCCGAAATCGAAGACGGCGAAGGAACGGGGGATGGACGGGGAGGCGCAAGCAGCCTCGGAACGAGAGCGGCGAACGCGGCGAGGGCGAGGAAGGCGATCAAGGCGAGGGGGACGAGGCGCGATCGGCCGGCGCTCCTGTTTCGGCTCAGATGGTTAGGCTGCATGACGTCCTCCCGATTCCGGCGTCGACAGGTCCCGCTCGGGTCGATCTCGAGCCCGCTGGCTCCATCCCCTTATACAAGCGAACCCGCCGAATAGTTCCTTCTTTGGGGTCAGACCAAGATAAATATCACGATTTAAATGAATTATCCAGAAAAATAGGCCCTTTTTCGCCCTTAAGTTGCTCGCGGCCCCACAACAAGGACTCAAGCCTGCCGGGGCACTCTGCCGCTCGCCGCAGGCCTCAAAATCATGGCAAACGACAAGTTATCAGCAGTATGGCTTGGTCTGCCCCCAGGATCAGCGGTTGACGTCGTTGAGGCGCATGATGTAGGCTTCGAGGTCGGCGATCTGCTGCTGGGAAAGCGCCTTGCTGTCTCCCCAATCGGGCATGAAGAGCTCCGGGGCGGGACCGTCGGGGATCGAGCCGTGCTGGATGATCCGGTCGATGTTGGCGGCGAAAACGGCTGGGTCCTTGTCGGCCAGCTCGGGGTCAATCGGGTTGAGCGGCGGCACGGTCCCGTCGTCGGACCCGGGGTTTTGGACCTTGTCGGTTCCCTGGGGCCCGTGGCAGGAGGCGCAGTTCTGGGCGAAGAGGGCCTGCCCGCGCTCCGCATTTCCCGTGAGCGAAGCCGCCTCGCCCGGAGGCCCCTGCCGGCCCGAGGCCGGGATCTTCGACCTGTCGGCAAACGGCGGCACCTGAGTCGCGGACTGTGCGGATTGTGCGGGTGCGGCCGACGGCTGGGCCTTCTCCGCGGCCGGCTGCTCCTTTTTGGCGCAAGCGGCGACGATGAAAAGCGCGGCGAGACCGGCCAGCGCCGACACAAGAACGAGCGCTGATGCGCCGGCCTTCCGGCCCGATCTTGGCGCAGGCTCCGGTCCGTTCCCGGAAATGCTTCTTTTGCTTGACATGTTCCTTCTCCTTTCCGCCGCGCGCGGCAGCGGCTGACCCGGTCGCTGCCGGGCGGTCCCTTGGCAGCCGACCGGACTTGCACGCATGCCCGGAGGTTTGCGCCGGCGGCGGTTTAAACGGTTTTTGCTGCCCCCCACACCAATCTACGCCTGCGGTGCGGCCTCGTCAATAACCCGGGGTCGGGTGGGGGGGCGGGCCTCGGCGGCCTCGCCGCCGGCGCATTGTCTTGGGGTCAGCCACTGGAATCAGACTCTTGGTCTGACCCCAACGGAATTGACATATGGCGGGGATAGGGCTACGATTCAAGGGGTCGTTTTTCAAACAAAATCTCATCCGGGGAGGGGTATCGTGATCATTCTTGGACTAAAATCCGTTTCGCCCGTCGCTTCGCGGGCAATCACGCGCGGGTTCGCCTTCGCCGCGGCGCTCGTCGCCGCGCTGGTCTTCCTGTTCGCCGCCGCGCCGCCGCTGGCCGCCCAGGTCGATGCCCGGATGCTCCAGTATCCGGACGTTTCGGCGACGCACATCGCCTTCGAATACGGCGGCGACATCTGGATCGTGCCCAAGGCGGGCGGCGTCGCCAACCGCGTCACGTCGGCCAGGGGCGAGGAATCCCTGCCGCGCTTCTCGCCGGACGGCGCGTTCATCGCCTTCGACGGCAACTACGACGGCAACCTCGACATTTACGTCGTCCCCGCCCTCGGCGGCCTGGCCCGCCGCGTCACGCACCAGGGCATGCCGGACCGCATGGCCGACTGGTTCCCCGACGGCGCGCGCATCCTCTACACCTCGGCCATGGAGAGCGGCAAGCAGCGCTTCAACCAGTTCTACGCCGTCCCGCGCGCGGGCGGCCTGCCGAGCAAGCTCCCCGTCCCGTACGGCGAGTTCGGCTCGCTCTCGCCCGACGGCAAGAAGCTGGCCTACACGCCGATCACGCGCACCTTCCGCACCTGGAAGCGCTACCGCGGCGGCATGGCGGCCGACATCTGGGTCTTCGACCTCGAGAAAATGACGGCCGAGAACATCACCGCCAACGAGGCCAACGACGAGTTCCCGATGTGGCACGGCAACACGATCTATTTCCTCTCCGACCGCGGCCCGTCCCAGCGCTTCAACCTCTGGGCCTACGACGTCGCGACCAAGGCCACGCGCCAGGTCACGAAGCTCGAGGACTACGACATCCGCTTCCCGGCCGCGGGCCCCTCCGACATCGTCTTCGAGGCGGGGGGAAAACTCCACCTCTTCGATATTGCCACCGAGTCGACCCGCGAGGTCCAGGTCGAGGTCGTGACCGACGAGGCCACGCTCATGCCGCGCATGGACGGCGTCGAGAAGCTCATCCAGAACGCCTGGCCTTCGCCCGACGGCAAGCGGGCCGTCGTCGAGGCTCGGGGCGATCTTTTCTCGGTTCCGGCCGAGAACGGCAACGTCGTCGACCTGACGAACACGCCGGGCGTCGCCGAGCGCTACCCGGCCTGGTCCCCCGACGGAAAGGCGGTCGCCTACTGGAGCGACCGCACGGGCGAGTACGAGCTCGTCGTGCGCGAGCTGGCCCCGTCGGCGTCGGCTTCCGCCTCCGAGCCCAAGGCGCTCACCTCCCTCGGCCCGGGCTACCGATACCAGCCGTACTGGTCGCCGGACGGCAGGATGCTGGCCTTCATCGACAAGGCCATGATGATCCGCGTCTACAACCGGACGACCGGCAAGACCGTCGACATCGACCGCGGCAAGTTCATGTTCGAGGGCGAGCTCGAGAACTTCTCGGTGAGCTGGTCGCCCGACAGCCGCTGGATGGCCTATTCGCGGGACCTCCCGAACCGCCACGAGGCGATTTTCGTCTACGACGCGCGCGAGGGCAAGTCGCGCCAGGTCACGGCCGGGTTCTACAGCGACGTGCGGCCCGCGTTCGACCCCGACGGGAAGTATCTCTATTTCCTGTCGAACCGGGAGTTCCGGCCGCTCTACGGAGACCAGGACGCCACGTTCATCTACGCCAACTCGACCAACGTCGCGGCCGTGTCGCTGCGGGCGGACGTGCCGTCGCCGCTCGCCCCGAAGAACGACGCGGTCGGGGAGAAGAAGGAGGGAGAGGGCGGGAAGGAGGGAGAGGGCGCCAAGACGGAGACCGAGGAGGCGGCCAAGCCCAAGGATGTCACGATCGATTTCGAGGGCTTCGAGAGCCGCACGGTCATCCTGCCCCCGGCGGCCGGCAACTACGACAGCGTGGCGGCGGTGTCCGGGAAAGTCGTCTACCACCAAGGCCCCAACACCGGCTCCGACGGCAGGCAGCGGCCGGTGAAGTTCTTCGACCTCGAGAAGCGCGAGGAGAAGACCATCGTCGCCGACGCGGACACCTACCGGATCTCGGCCGACGGCAAGAAGATGCTCGTGGCCAAGTCCGGGGCCCTCTACATCGTCGACGTCGCGCCCGAGCAGAAGCTCGAGAAGAAGATGCCGACCGCGCAGATGGAGATGACGGTCGTGCCGCGCGAGGAGTGGCGGCAGGTCTTCAACGACGTGTGGCGGATCGAGCGCGACTTCTTCTACGACCCGAACATGCACGGGGTCGACTGGAACGCGCAGCGGGAGCGCTACGGGAAGCTCATCGACGCCTGCGTGACGCGCGAGGACGTCAACTACGTCATCGGCGAGCTGATCGCCGAGCTGAGCTCGTCGCACACCTACCGGGGCGGCGGGCCGGTCGAGCAGGCGCCGTCGCGGCCGGTGGGCTACCTGGGCGTCGATTGGGAGGTGAGCGGCGGGGCCTACCGGATCAAGACGATCATCCGCGGAGCGCCGTGGGACAGCGAGGTGCGCTCGCCGCTCGACGCGCCCGGCGTCGGCGTGAAGGAGGGCGACTACGTGCTGGCGGTCAACGGAATCGCGCTCGACCCGGCGAAGGACCCGTGGGCCCCGTTCGAGGGGCTGGCGGGGAAGACGGTCGAGCTCCTCGTCAACGGCAAGCCGGGCGCGGCCGGGGCGCGGACGGTCCTCGTCGAGACCATGAGGGACGAGACGCGCCTCCGCAACCTGGCCTGGATCGAGGGGAACCGCCGCCGGGTGGACGAGGCAACGGGCGGCCGGATCGGCTACATTTACGTCCCGAGCACGGGCATCGACGGGCAGAACGAGCTGTTCCGGATGTTCCTGCCGCAGATGGACAAGGAGGGGCTGATCGTCGACGAGCGCTTCAACAACGGCGGCCAGATCCCCGACCGGTTCATCGAGCTCCTCAACCGCAAGCCGCTGGCCTTCTGGGCGGTGCGCGACGGGAAGGACTGGCAGTGGCCGCCGATCGCCAATTTCGGGCCCAAGGTCATGCTGATCAACGGCTGGAGCGGGTCGGGCGGCGACGCCTTCCCCGACTTCTTCCGCGAGGCGAAGGTGGGGCCGCTCATCGGGATGCGGACGTGGGGCGGCCTGATCGGGATCTCCGGCGCGCCGGCGCTCGTCGACGGGGGCATGATCACGGTCCCGACGTTCCGGATGTACAAGCCGGACGGGAAGTGGTTCGCGGAGGGGCACGGCGTCGACCCGGACATCCAGGTCGTCGACGACCCGGCGCAGCTGGCCAAGGGCGTCGACCCCCAGCTCGAGCGGGCGATCACGGAAGTGATGGCGCTGCTCAAGACGCACCCTCCGCTCCACCCGCAGCGCCCCCCTTACCAGAAACGCTGATTGGGGTCAGACCAAACCAAGGGTCTAAAGTCGTTCTTTTCGGGGCCGAAAAAGACGAGTCAAGGCTTAGTTAAGCCTTCCCGAGCACCATCGCCAGCAGGGCCATCCGCACATAGAGCCCGTATTCCATCTGGCGGAAGTAGGCGGCGCGGGGGTCTTCGTCGAAGTCCATGCTGATCTCGGTGACGCGCGGCAGGGGGTGCATGACGATCATCCGCTTTTTGGCCGGCTTCATGACCTCGGGAGTGACGATGAACGCCTCCTTCACCTTGTCGTAGACGGCCGGGTCCTCGAACCTCTCCCGCTGCACGCGCGTGACGTAGAGAACGTCGGTCTCCGGCAGGACTCCCTCGAGCGACGCGAACTGAGCCTGGGGCACGCCCTTCTCCGCCACCTCGTCCATGACGTCGGAGGGCATGGGCAGGATCTCGGGCGAGACATAGTTCAGCCTCGTCCCGTCGAACTGGGTCATGAGCCGGGCCAGCGAGTGGACGGTGCGCCCGTACTTGAGATCGCCGAGCATTGTGACGGTCAGCCCGTCGAGCCGGCCGAGTTCCTCGCGGATGGTGAACGTGTCGAGCAGGGCCTGGGTCGGGTGCTCGCCGACGCCGTCGCCGGCGTTGATCACGGGCTTGGCGGCGGCCTTGGCCGCCAGGGCCGCCGACCCGACTTCGGGGTGCCGGAGAACGATCACGTCGGCGTAGCAGCCGAGCGTCCGGACCGTGTCGGGCAGGCTCTCGCCCTTGGCCACAGACGAGTACCGCACCTCGCTGATCGGGATGACCGCGCCGCCGAGCCGCTCCATGGCGGCCAGGAACGACGAAGCGGTCCGCGTGGACGGCTCGTAGAACAGGTTGGCCAGGATCTTGCCCTTCAGCAGGTCGAAGGTCCCGATCCTCTCGACCATGATCCGCATCTCGTGGGCGACGCGGAAAATGTACTCGAGGTCGCCGCGGCTGAACTGCTTGACCGAGAGGATGTCCTTGCCGTACCAGGGCGCCGTCTGCTGGTCGCCGAACGGGAGATGGGGGTTGCTGGATTTCGCGCGCATGTGACCTCCTTCCTGATTCCGGGACGACTATATCGCCCCGTCCGGCGGGTTGTCAATAAGGTTGGGGTCGGGCCTCAGTAAATAATTGTCATTAAAACAGTTTAGACCGCGCCGCGAGAAGAAAAGTATTGTGTCCCCAAATTCAATTGGATTAGAATGGGGGACCTAACGGTATCCGGACAATCCCATCCAAAGGAGGGCTCCATGCAAAAGATGCTCTGGCTGAAGGCGGCCCAGGGGCTCCTGGCCCTGGCCGTCCTCGTTTCGACCGCGGTCGTGCTCGGCGCGGGAAGTTCCGACGCGGCGTCGCCCGCAGCGCGCCCCGCATCCGGTCAACAGCAGCGCGACGACCAAACCTTCAAGGGCCTCGGCCTTTCGCTCGGCAACCTCTCCCGCCTCTCGTACGCCAAGACCCGCTCGATCAGCCCCGAAAACTTCACGGGCGAGAAGGGCAAGGCCGGCATGTCCACCGACGGCCCGGCCCTCAACGCCGCCCGCGACCTCGGCCGGGGCTGGAAGGTCTCGCCCTACGTCCGGGTCAAGCCCGGCGAGACGTTCGTCATGGCCGACGTCAAAGGCTCCGGCGCGATCCAGCAGATCTGGGTGACCCCGGCCGGAACCTGGCGCTTTGCCATCCTCCGCATCTACTGGGACGGCGAGTCGACCCCCTCGGTCGAATGCCCGGTCGGCGACTTCTTCGCCTGCGGCTGGGGCCGGTATGCCCAGGTCTCGTCGCTCCCCGTCTGCGTCAACCCCGGCAGCGCCTTCAACTGCTACTGGGAGATGCCCTACCGCAAGGGCTTCAAGATGACGATCGAGAACATCGCCCCCGCCCCTCGTCCCAACGAAACCGCCACCAACAACTTCACCGTCTATTACCAGATCAACTACACCGAGACCGAGGTCCCGGCCGACGCCGCCTACTTCCACGCCCAGTTCCGGCGCGTCAACCCGCTGCCCTACAAGAGCGTCTACACGATCCTCGACGGCGTCAAGGGTTGGGGCCACTACGTCGGCACCTACATGGCCTGGGGCGTCCACAACAACGGCTGGTGGGGCGAGGGTGAGATCAAGTTTTACCTCGACGGCGACTCGGAATTCCCGACAATCTGCGGCACCGGCACCGAGGACTATTTCTGCGGCTCCTACGACTTCGACGCCCAGGCCCCCGACGGCACGATCCAGTACCACGAGTTCACGACGCCCTACAGCGGCCTGCCCCAGGTCATCCGCGGCGACGGCCACTACCAGGTCCAGCAGCGCTTCGGCCTCTACCGCTGGCACATCATGGACCCGATCCGGTTCGAGAAGGACCTGAAGGTGACGATTCAGGCGTTGGGCTGGATGTCGGGCGGGCGCTATCTGCCGCTCCAGGACGACATCGCCTCGGTGGCGTTCTGGTACCAGGCCGAGCCGCACGCGCCGTTCCCGAAGCTGCCGGAGAAGGACAAGCTCGAGGTCATCTGACTGGCCGTTTAGCTTCACCCATCGACGGCGCGCGTCAGCGGACGCCTCGACTCGAGCGGAGCCCGGGCCCGAATGATTGACGACAACGGCTGAAGGCCCGGGTTCAGTTGGCCTCGACCCCGAGCTGCTCGAGGATGGAGCGGACATATTCGCCCCGGCCGGCCGTGACGGCCAGGAAGGCGTTCCGGAGCCCGGCCATTTCCTCCATGAAATAGCCGAAGTCCGCGTCGTTGCTCCAGTTGCCCATGGTCAGCCGCTCGAGGGAGTCCTTCAGGATGTCGGCGTTCAGGATCTCCCGGACGTAGGACGGCAGGGAGCCCCCTTCCTTCTCGCAGAACTTGATCACTCGGAAAAAGACTTTGCGGAGGACTTCCTGCTCGTTCAGGATCTCCTGCTTGATGAGGAACAGGTCCTTCAGCGATTCGGTGCCGCCGAGCTGGGCGTGCAGGTCGCGGGCGCTGTCGCCGACCTTGGTCATCGTGCCGACGAGCGCCTCGCCGTCGAGAACCTTGACGCCGTCGCTCTCGAAGTACTCGATCCCGGTGCCGTTGACCACCGGCTCGATCTTGCGGAAGCGCTCGAGGGATTCGAGAAGCCGGCCGACGAGGTTCGTGCCGCCGGCTGCGGCCGGGTCGGAGTCCGGGCCGTCCTCTTCTTCGCGCCGGCCGGCCGGCGCCGGGTCCGCGGGCTCGGGGACGGAGTCGGGAGCGGCCTGTTCGGGAGCGGCGCCTGGAGTCGCGCCCTCGGGCGCGGAATCGGGGGAGTCGGACGGGGGAGCGGGCTCGACGAAAGTCGCCGAGGTCAAGGCCGGCTCGCCGGAACGCGGCTCCGCGGCGGCGAGCCCTTGCGGCGCGCTTTCGCGGGAGCGTGATCCGTCTTCCTCCGGCAGCGGCTCGGGAGAGGCGAGCTCGTCGGCGGCGGGCGCGGACTGGGCCGCCGCGGCTCCGTCTTCGTGACTTTGCGCCGGGTCCCCATCGGAATCCGCGGCGGCGGATCCGGGCTCGGGAACCGTCTCGGGGAACTGGGAGGCCGCGAACGCCTCCGGGTCGAAGCCCGGCTCGGGCGCCGAGTCGGGGCCGAGGTCGGGAGCAGGGATGGGGGCCGAATCCACGGCTTCCTTCCGGGAGCCGTTGCCGCGTCCGGGTTCGCTTTCCGAAGCGGCCGCCGCCCCCGCGTCCGCGCCGGAGGCCAGGATGTCGCGGATCTTCTCCAGCGTGAGCATCTGGTCGTCGAGGTCGGCGGGGACGGAGTTGGTGTCGAAAGGCGTCGCGGCCGGGGCCTGGATCCCGAATTGTCTGTCGAGATAAGCCCTCAACTCATCCTGCGTTTCCCTGGCCCGGCGGCGCACCTCTTCAAGCTGGTGGCTGAGGCGCTGGACCGCGTCCCACTCGGCCGTCGCCTGGGCGGAAACCTGATTGAGCGTGTCGCGACAATCGAGGGCCCGGCCCACGTGATCCTTGATCTGGCTCTCGAGGCGGCCTTTGGCGGAGTGGAATTCGGTCATCGCAATCCGGTGGTCGGAGAGGACCCGGCGGACCTGGCCGAACTCGCGCTCGGTGGCCTGGATCTTGCGCTCGGCCTCCTCCTTCTCGCGGCTGATGGTTTCGGTCAGCGACTTCTCGATTTCGTCTTTCTGCGAAGCCAGGGATTTGGCCATTTCCTCTTCGATGACTTCGAAGACGGACGAGGCCTCGTTCCATGTCTCGATGCGGTCGATCATCATGCCCTCCTTGAAGGCTGCCCGGGCTGCGGGGGTGTCAGGCGCGTGCGGTCCCGCGGTCCAGTCGTCTTTTCACGGGCCCAGTGTGCCAGACGGGGTCCGGCGGCGCAATCACCCCCGATGGCGATTGGCGAAAGGATATTTCGCTCCCCAATATCACCCCGGACGATGAGCCGGGCTCGCCTCAGGAGAGGGGAGGGGGGAGGCGGAGAAAAAGGGGAATCCGGGGCCGCGCGCTAACCGGCGTCCTGATGATGGGCCTGGACCGACGCGCTGAGGCGCCGCTCCTTGCCGTAGAGGTGGTTGATGAGAGCCATCACGTTGAGCGGGATGGAATGCTGGAATTCGACGCCCATCTCGTAGAGGCCGGGCTCGACCGCGCGGGTCCAGCGAACCTCGGACTGGACCCGGATGATCTGCCTGGTGCGCGAAAGGTAGAGGGTCATCTTGAGACTGGTTCCGACGGGGAAAAGCTCGTTGGTGAGGATCCTGGCCCCGCCCAGGGAGACGTCCTGGGTCAGGGCGTTGAGCACGTTGCCGTTCTCGGCCTTCGCCGCGAACGGGGCCTCGATGGCGACACGGAGCTCTTCCTTGATCCGTTTTTCCTTGCGCTTGTCTTTGACCACTGGGTGTCCTCTCGACGTTTACGCACCTATTTGACGATAGCCATAATAAGCCCCTGTCGTCCAACGTAAATCACCACGCGGGGTGAAGTTGGGGGTGATATTGAAAATTGGGGTCGAGAATCGGAGTCAGACCGAGTTAAGTCGCCGTTTCCGAGGGCAAAAACGCTGGCTTAAGCCCAAAAAAAGGTCCTAAACAGCTTCTTGTATTTTTGTTATCAACTACTTAGCTTGGTCTGACCCCAGAAGAGGGAGAAGGTCGAGGGGCGCGGCGATCAGGGCGGCGGCGCCGTTGGAGACGAGCTCGGCGGCGTCGCGGAAGCCCCAGAGGGCGCCGACCGGGAACATGCCGGCGGCCACCGCCGTTTGCATGTCGACCTTGGTGTCGCCGAGGAGCAGGCACGAGGCGGGGGCGACGGCCAGCTGGGCCGCGATCATCACGGCCGGGGCGGGGGCGGGCTTGAGAGGAATGCCGGGCACCGCGCCGCGAACGGCGTCGAAGCGGCAGCCGGGCAGCAGCTCGGCCGTCATATCCTGGGTAAAGGGGTCGGACTTGTTGGAGAGCACGGCCGTCTTGAGGCCGCGGCGGGCAAGCTCTCGGAGGAGTTCGGGGATGCCGGGGTACGGGCGGCTCGTCTCGCGCCAGGAGCGGGCGTATTCGTCGCGGTAGTCCCGGATGAGAGCCGCGATTTCGTAGTCGCCGAGGCCGTGAGGGGTGAGGGCGCGCCGGACCAGCTCCTCGAGGCCGTCGCCGACGAGCTTCTTGTACTCGGGGATGCCGAAGGTCGGCCAGCCGCGGCTCTCCAGAATGCGGTTCATGGCGGAGGCGATGTCTTCGATCGTGTCGAGAAGCGTCCCGTCGAGGTCGAATATAACGGCTTCGAACTTGCGCGGCTCGGCGGTCGGTGTCGTCGGCATTGATGCTCCTCGGCGCGCGGCCCGGTTTCGGCGCGGCCTCAGCCCTCGAGCGTGCCCGAGGGGTTGCCGGGCGGTTTTCCCGTTTCCCTTCTATGGACTTCCTTCAGTTTGGCGTAGACCCGCCACCCGTGCCCCATCATGGCCCGGTCGGCGTCCGTGAGGTCGCGCCGGACCTTGGCCGGGATGCCGGCGGCGAGAGCGCCGGGCGGGATGGCGGCGCCTTCCGGGACGAGCGCTCCGGCGGCCACGACGGCGCCGCGGCCGACCCGAGCCCCGGAGAGGACGATCGCTCCCATGCCGATCAGGCAGTCGTCCTCGACCGTGGCGGCGTGGAGGATGGCCCCGTGTCCGACGGTCACCCTGGCTCCGATGAGGCAGGGCGCGTCGGTGTCGACGTGGACGAGCGTCGCGTCCTGGATGTTGGTGTCCTCGCCGATGACGATCTCGGCGCCCTCGAAATCCGAGCGCAGGACGCATCCGTACCAGATGCTCGCGCCGCGCCGGACCGTGATTCTGCCCAGGAGAACGGCGCCCGGCGCCACCCAGGCCTCCGGGTCGATATTCGGCCGCTCGAGTCTCGGGGAAATCCCGTTGTTGCTATCGCCCATGATGTTTCTCCCGCTCTGGATATGAAGCTTATTGTATCAGAATTGTCCCGCCTTGGGGTCAGAGTTTTTGGGGCCAAAAACAGGGACTTAGGGCCTTTGGAGGGGCCTCGAATTAACTTATATGTACTATTACTAACAACTTAACATGGTCCGACCCCAGTCGGGCATTGGACAAAGGGGCAGCCGGCAATTATAATTGTTAGAAATCGACCGGCGCCTCGCGTCCAGGGAGGGCGGCATGAAATCAGCTAAATCACCCAAATCACCGAACGCCGCCCAAGGTTTTTCCGAGAACGCGCTCAAGATCCTCAGGGCCCGCTACTACCTGAAGACCGAGACCGGCGAATTCATGGAAAAGACCCCGGCCGATATCTTCCGCCGCGTCGCCGAGCACATCGCCTCAGCCGAAAGGAGCGCCGCGGACCGCTCCCGCTATGCCGAAGGCTTCTTCCAGGCCATGATGGCCCGCGATTTCCTGCCCAACAGCCCGACCCTGACCGGGGCCGGCCGCGGCATGTGCCTGAGCGCCTGCTTCGTCCTGCCCATCGAAGACTCGCTCGACTCGATCTTCGAGGCCGTCAAGGACGCGGCGCTGGTCCACAAGGAGGGCGGCGGCACGGGGTTCGACTTCAGCCGGCTCCGTTCCAAGGGCAGCTTCGTCCGCAAGACCCAGGGCGTGGCCTCCGGCCCAGTGTCGTTCCTGCGCGTCATCGACTCGGCGACCGAGGCCGTCAAGCAGGGCGGCACCCGGCGCGGCGCGAACATGGGCATCCTGCGCGTCGACCACCCCGACGTCGAGGAGTTCATCCAGATGAAGGTCGACGGGACGAGCGTCGCCAACTTCAACATCTCCGTCGCCGTGACCGACCGCTTCATGGACGCCCTCGAGGCCCGGGCGTCCTACGACCTCGTCGACCCGCGCACCGGGCAGCCGGCCGGCCGCACGGACGCCCGCCGCGTCTTCGACCTCATGGTCGAGTCGGCCTGGGCCTGCGGCGACCCGGGGCTGGTGTTCATCGACCGCATCAACAAGGCCAACCCGACCGCCCCGCTCGGCCCGATCCGGGCCACGAACCCCTGCGGCGAACAGCCCCTCCACGATTACGAGTCCTGCAACCTCGGGTCCATCAACCTGGCCAATTTCTTCGCCCCCGAACGGCCGGACGGCTTCGACTGGGACCGCTTCGCCGAGGTCATCCGGCTGGGCGTCCGTTTCCTGGACAACGTGATCGAAGTCAACATCTACCCGCTGCCGCGCATCGCGAAGACGACGAACGCCAACCGCCGCATCGGGCTCGGGGTCATGGGCTGGGCCGACCTCCTGCTCCTCCTCCGGATCAAGTACGACGCGCCGCAGGCGCTCGAGCTCGCGGGCAAGATCGCCTCCTTCCAGCGGGCCGAGGCCGAGGCCGCCTCGCGCGCCCTGGCCGGCGAGCGGGGGAGCTTCCCGAACGTCGAGCGCTCCGTCTACAAGGGGACGAAGATGCGCAACGCGACGGTTCTCACCGTCGCCCCGACCGGGACGATCTCGCGCATCGCCGGATGCTCGTCGTCGATCGAGCCCGTCTTCGCGTTCGAGGTCGTCTCCAAGATCATCGACTCCGAGCTCCGCGACATCCACCCCATCTTCGAGCAGTGGAAAGCCGCGAACCCCGGACAGCCGCTGCCGGACTACTTCGTCACCGCCCACGACATCGCGCCCGAGTGGCACGTCCGGACGCAGGCGGCGTTCCAGAAGGCCGTGGACAACTCGGTGTCCAAGACCGTCAACTTCCGGCACGACGCGTCCGTCGAGGACGTGGCCAAGGCCTTCCGCCTGGCCTGGGAGCTGGGGACCAAGGGCATCACGATCTACCGCGACGGCTCGCGCGGAAGCCAAGTGCTCTACAAGGAGGGGACCACGAAGGTGCACCCCGTGGAGCGGCCGTCGTCGCTGCCGTCGATGACCGACAAGATCCGGACCGGGTTCGGCAACCTCTACGTGACGATCGGGATGCGGGACCACAAGCCGTTCGAGGTTTTCGCGTCGATCGGGAAAAGCGGCTACTCGACCATGGCCGACGCCGAGGCCCTGGGGCGCCTCATCTCGCTCGCGCTCAGAAGCGGCGTCGAGGTCGAGGAGGTCATCAGTCAGCTCCGCGGCATCGGCGGCTCGGAGCCCATTTTCACCGAGGGCGGGCTCATCTCGTCGATCCCGGACGCCATCGCCAAGGTGATGGAAAAACACTTCGGCGAGGTCCAGGAGAAGGGCAAGGACTTCTTCACCGTCCGCTGCAAGATCTGCGGCGCCCAGCTCCCGGACGAGCGCTGTCCCGTCTGCCCCAACTGCGGCTGGAGCCGCTGCGCCTGATTGCCAAGTTGGGGTCGGTAAATTGGGATCGGACCAAGTTAAGCATCACATAATAAAATACTTAAAGATATTTTCAGGGCCGGTTCAAAGCTTGAGACGTCGTTTTCGAGGCCAAGAGCGCGGACTTAAGAGATTGCCCGATCGGCCGGCCCATAATGACCTTCCGTCTGCCGGCCTCGGCCCCGGTACCCAAAGCGGGCACCCAGAGTGCCCGCTCTTGGCGGGAGAAAGGTTTATCTCGGTCCGACTCCATATAGTATAATGCCCCTTGATTTCGACCGACTGTGAAGAGGAGGTCCGTCCATGTTTTCCCCGGCCATCGCGTCACGTATTCGGAAGAGCTTCCCGCTCATCCTGCTGTCCCTGGCCCTCATCCCTTCCGCCTGGGCCCAGACCCTCGACAAGGACTACACGGCCAAGATCCTCGAGTACACCACGGAAAAGTTCTTCCTGACCGAATTCGTCGATCACCTGCCGGCCTCCGACACCGTGCCGTCGCCGCTCAAGGTCCTCGGCCACATCGCCGGCGCGCCCGACATCCTCGACCACTCGGCCGACATCTATAAATACATGCGCGCCCTCGACGCCGCCACGCCGCGCGTCGCCGTCTTCCCGATGGGCCCGACCGACGAAGGCCGCGAGATGATCGCCGTCGCCGTCTCCTCCGAGGCCAACCTGGCCCGCCTGCCGCGCCTCAAGGAGATCATGGCCCGGCTGGCCGACCCCCGCGGCCTCTCCGACGCCGACGCCTCCGCCCTCATCGCCGAGGGCCTGCCCGTCTACTGGATCACCGGCGGCCTCCACTCCCAGGAGTGCGGCGCCCCGGAAATGATGATGGAGCTGGCCTACCGCCTGGCCGTCGAGGACTCGCCCGCCGTCCGCTCCATCCGCGACAACCTGATCGTCCTCATGACGCCCATCCTCGAGGTCGACGGCTGGGACAAGGCCGCCGACGTCTATCTCTATAAGAAGGCCAACAAGGACAAAAAGACGCTCCCCCTCCCGTACTGGGGCAAGTACGTCTTTCACGACAACAACCGCGACGCGATCGGGCTCGGACTCCGGCTCAGCGCGAACCTCCTCAAGACCTATTTCGAGTGGCATCCGATCGTCATGCACGACCTCCACGAATCCGTGCCCTACCTCTACACCTCGACCGGCACCGGCCCGTTCAACGCCTGGCTCGACCCGATCACGGTCAACGAGTGGGAGGAGCTGGCCTTCAACGAGATCAGCGGCCTGACGCGGCGCGGCGTCCCCGGCGTCTGGTCGCACGGCTTCTTCGACGGCTGGGCGGCGAGCTACGCCTTCTACGTCGCCCTGTTCCACAATTCGACCGGCCGCTTCTACGAGACTTTCGGCGGGACCGGCGCCGACACCCAGGTCCGGACCGTCGCGGCCGAGTCCAAGCGGGCCTGGTACCGGCCCGACCCGCCGCTCGAGGCCGTGCGATGGTCCTTCCGCAACAACATCAACCTCCAGCAGAGCGGCCTCCTCCTGGCCTTCACCCACGTGGCCGCCGACCGGGCCCGCTTCCTCCAGAACTTCTACCTCAAGGGCAAGCGCGCCGTGGCCAAGGCCCGGACCGAGGGACCGGCCGCCTACCTCATCCCCGGCGGCACGAAGCGCCCGCTGGCCGCGGCCCGCCTGGTCAACCTCCTCCGCAAGGACGGGGTCGAGGTCCAGACCGCCTCGGCCGAGCTCACCGTCGGCAAGGACAAGTATCCCGCCGGGAGCTACGTCGTGCGGATGGACCAGCCCTACAGCCGCTGCGCCGACATGCTCCTCGACACCCAGTACTACAATCCCGACGACCCGCGACCCTACGACGACACCGGCTGGACGCTGGGGCCGCTGCACAATGTCGAGACCGTCCGGGTCACGGACGTGAAGATCCTCGACGCCGCCATGAAGCCTCTCCGGGCCGACGCGGCCGTCGCGGGCAGGCTCGCGGGCACGGGAGCGGCCAAGGCCGCGGTCTTCGCCGTCAACCACACCGCCGAGCCCGAGCTCATGACCTTCCGCTACCGGCTCAAGGACGTCAGGATGCTGGCCGCCGAGGGCGGCTTCAGCCAGGGCGGCGCGAAGTTCGCGGCCGGCACGTTCCTCATCCCGCGCGAGGGGAACCCCGACGGCCTCGCCGACCGGCTGGCCGAAGCCTGCCGCGACCTCGGGCTCCAGGTCCACGGCCTGCCCGCCATGCCCGAGGGCGTCAAGACGCACGACCTCGACGCGCCGCGACTGGCCGTCCTCCACTCCTGGGTGAACACCGAGAAGGAGGGCTGGTTCCGGCTGGCCCTCGACTCGCTCGAAATCCCCTATGCCTACATCCCGCTCCAGGAGATCCGCGACACGCCCGACCTCCGGGCCAAGTACGACGTCATCATCTTCCCGCCCGCGGCGATGATCGGGAAGGCCCAGCGCGTCGTCAACGGCATCGGGGGCGACGAGCCGCTCCCGTGGCTCAAGACCGACGAGTACCCCAACCTGGGAACTCCGGACCCGCGGGCCGACATCCGGGGCGGCATCGAGCTCAAGGGGGTCGTCCACCTCCGGCAGTTCGTCGAGTCGGGCGGGCTGTTCGTCCCGATCACGGACATGGCCTCGCTGCCGATCGATTACGGCATCGTGGAAAGCGTCGCCGTGACCCAGGCTCCCAAGCTGAAGGCCGTCGGCTCGGTCCTGAGCGCCAACATCACCGACATCCTGAGTCCCATCGGCTATGGCTACGACCGCAACCTGGCGGTGTATTTCAACGGCGGCCCGGTCCTTGAAACGGGCATGAAAGCCGTTGTGGGCATGGACCTGGAGGAGCTTCTGGGCGGCGGCGGCGCGAAGGGGCGGCCCTCCGGCCGCGGCGGGCTCAAGGACCCCGACGTCATCCAGGGGCGGGTCCAGAAGGCCAAGGACATCCACGGGATCGGCGTCGGCATCCCGTCCGAATACAAGGACATCTTCGACCTCTATTTCCCGCAGGACATGAAGACGGTCCGGATCATCATGCGCTTCGACACGGCCGACAAGCTGCTTGTCTCCGGGATGCTCGAGGGCGGGGAGGCGCTGGCGATGAAGCCGGCCGTCGTGGACGCGCCCGTGGGAAAGGGCAACGTCGTCTTTTTCGCGGTCAACCCGATGTGGCGCCAGGAGACGCTCGGCAGCTTCTTCCTGCTCTTCAACGCGGCGCTCAACTACCGCAGCCTGGACGCCGGCCGGCCCAAGCCCGCCGCCGCCAAATAGTCCGGCCCGGCTGCGTCGGGCCGGACCAGCAAGATTGGTACCGGGTCTACAAAATGCTGGTTTTTGCCCCGACCAGCATTTTGTAGACCCGGTACTGTCTTTGCTGGTATCCGCTTAACCCCCCCGCGCGCCGCCTTACGGGCCCGCGGCCGCCGTCACTTGGTGAACACGGTCGTCAGGAACGGCAGGTAGGTGATCAGGAGCACGGTGACCAGGTGCACCAGAAGGAAGGGCTGAACGTCCCGGTAGACGCGGACCAGCGGCTCCTCGAACCGGTACGACGAGAGGTACAGGTTGAGCCCGACGGGCGGGGTCAGGTAGCCCAATTCCATATTGGCCAGGAAAATGATGCCCAGATGGACCGGGTGGACGTGGAAGAGCGTCCCCAGCGGCAGGATCAGCGGCACCACCACCAGGATCGCCGAGTAGATGTCCATCAGGCTGCCCACGACGAGCAGCACGAGGTTCAGGATCAGAAGGAAAACATACTTCGACGTGATGGCCGTGGTCACCCATTGCGTGAGTTTGACCGGGATCTCGGCGTCGACCAGGAAGAAGGACAGGGCGCTGGCCAGGGCCAGGATGGTCAGCGTGCCGCCGATGATCGGCAGGCTCTTGTCCAAGGTCCGGGTCAGGTCCGCGGGCCTCAGGTCGCGATGGACGGTCATTTGGACGACCATCGCATAGAGCGCGGCCACGGCGGCGCTCTCGACGAGGGTCAGCGAGACGCTCGACGCCGCGACGAGCAGGGCCACCGTGCCCGACATGGTCGCCACGTATCGTCCCGCAGCCCCGGTCAGCCCGCCGAGCCTCCCGCCCCGGCCGAACAACCCCTCCGCGGCGAACGTCGCGGCCACCGGAAGCAGGCCCGCCGTCCACACACTGAGCCACGTCAGCCCCGGGACGACGACGGCCAGCAGGAAGAGCGCCGTGGCCGCCGCCCCGCCCGCCGCGACCGCGCCCGGCTTCCGCCCTTGGCCCCAGCCCCGGACGACGTACTCGAGCGCCAGGACATAGACGAGCGCCGCCGAGAACACTCTCACCGCCCCCCCGCGCACCCCGAAGTAGCCGATGAAAATGACCACCGGGAGCAGCATTTCCCAGGTCGCCCCCCGGACCGCCGAGAGCGCCTCCCCGAACGCGAACCGGCGCCGCTCGATGCCCCTCCGCAGCGCGTAATAGACCGAGATTGCCGCCAGCGCCGACACCATGAGCAGCCCCGGCACGATGCCCCCCATGAACATTTCCTTGATGCTGACCTGGGCCGTGACTCCGTAGATGATCACCGGCAGGCTGGGCGGGAAAAGAAGCCCGATGCTCCCCGCGGCCGTCAGCAGCCCGACCGTGAACCTCCGGCCGTAGCCCCCGCCCGTCAGCACGAACAGCAGCAGGCCGCCCAGGGCCACGATGGTCACGCCCGACGCCCCGGTGAAGGTCGTGAAAAAGGCGCAGACCAGGATGGCCATCACCGCCAGGCCGCCCGGCGCCCAGGAGAAAAAGCTCTTGAACAGCCTGACCAGCCGGTCGCCAGCCTTGCTCTCGGACAGGATGAAACCGGTGATGGTGAACAGCGGGATGGCCGCTATCGAGAATCCGGTCAGCATGACATACGCCTGGTTCGGGACGACCTCGAGGGGAAGCCCTTGGCGCGCGAAGAGCAGGTAGGCGGTCCCGCCCAGGACCACGAACAGCGGGGCCCCGAAAAACGCCGCGACGATCAGGACGACAATGAGCGGGGCTCCCGCCGCCGCCGCGAACGCCCGCATGGGCCCCTCGATCGCCGCCAAGAAGGCCGGCGCGGCCGCTTTTCCGGCCGCTCCCAAGGCCGTCCCGCCTCCGACCGTCCCGCCACCCGCGAGTCCCGCGACCACCTTCACCAGCGACGGGAAGGCCAGGGCCGTTCCCAGCAGGACCGCCGGCGCGAGCAGCAGCCCGCTTCGCCGCCCCAGGCCCCGTCCCACGACGAACCTGACTCCCATCATGAAATAGCCGTAAACCATCACCAGCGTCACGACCCTCACCGGGATGACCCCGGCCTTCAATCCCGGCTCGAATCCGTGGAGAGCGAATCCGAGGGAGCTCAGCGCCAGGGCCAGCGCGACCGCCGCGCACAGCGTCGCTACCGCCGCCCGGATTTTCGTTTTGACCCCCGCCGGAAGCGGCAGGTTGAGGTTCATGGTCAGGTGCCTGCCTCCCCTGGATGTCACGGCCCCGGCCAGGAAGGCCACGGCCAGCACCAGGTGATGGGTGTATTCGGTCGAACCCGGCACCGCGGTCCGGAAGGCCCTGCGGGCTGTGACCTCCGCCGCCGGGACGAGGACGAGCGCCACGAGCGCGGTCCGCGACAGGGCGTTCTCGGCGGCGTGGAAGAGGCGCAGGAGGCGGCGCAGCGGGCGGCGCGGGATGCCGCCCAGCTGGCCCGGGAGGCTAGGGGAGGCCTTTTCCCCTGAGCTCCCGGAGGAGGCCGAGGGCTTCATCGAATATCTCCCTGGGGTAGGTTTTTCCGACCACCTCGTTCATGGCATCCAGGGCCGCCGCCCGCCACTTGCCCGGGGCGTCGGCCGGCAGCTCCGTGACCTTCAGGCCGTTCTCCACCATGACCCGGATGGCCTCCTTTTCGAGGTCCTGCGTCTTCGCGTAGAGCCCGTCGGCGGCCGCCAGCGCCGCCTCGGCCATGGGTTCGCGCCAGGCCTCGGGAATCGCTTCCCACGCTCCGTCGGTCAGCACCAGCCAGCCGACCAGGACGGAAATCGGCAGCGGGAGCATGTTCGGGACCTTGACGAAAAACTGCGCCGAGGCCGCGAGCAACGCCGGGTAATACACGGCCGTGGCCATGCCGCTCTGGAGGGACATCAGGGTGTCTTTCATCTCGTTCGGGATGACCCTGTAGCCCATGCGCTTGAAGGCCTGCTCCATCTCGGGCTCGCCGGTCGTGAAGGAGATCTTCTCCTTCTTGAGGTCCACCGGATACACGCACTTGTCCTTGGAAAACACGTACACCCAGCCGCCCAGCGTCCCGAGGAGGACCTTGAAGCCCTTCTCCTCGATGGGCTTCACGAAGGCCGGCTCCATCTTCCGGAACAGGAGGTCGAATTCCTCTTTCGTGCCGATCAGGAACGGCGCGTTGAGCACGAAGAGGTTGGGATTGACCTTGGTCATGCCGAAGTTGGTGAACACGGCCCCGTCGAGGGTGCCGATCCTCAACTTGCGGAGCATGTCGGTCTCGTCGGCCACGATGCCGCCCGTAAGGACCTTGAGCTCCACCCCGCCGTTCGAAATCCTGGCCCAGGCAAGGGAGAGCCTTTCCAGCGCCTTGCCCCAGGGCGTTTCGGGGGGGGCCACGCTTCCGATCTTGATAACGATCGTCTTGCCGGCCGTCGGCGCTGCGGGGAAGGCGGCCGCGGATACCGGCAGCAGCGCGGCGAACGCGCCCGCCGCCGCCGCGGCGGCGACGGCCCGGAAAAACGGCCGGCTCGCCGCGGCCCCGGCCGCGGACACCGCGGGCCGGTCCGCCGTTCCCGAGTCCGCCGCCGTGCCGGCCGATTCGACGAGAACCGGCCTGCCCGGCTCAGCCGACGGCCGGAGCGGGCTCCCTCTTTTTCCCATGTCGTTCATGACGTCCCCCCTGGCCGCCCGGGCGGCGCTTCGAAATACTGTCCGGGTGCGCGATCGTTGATTAGAAAATAGTCGTCGATGTGCTCGAGCAGGCGGCGGGCCTTCCTCTGGCTGAGGACGGTCGCCAGGCGGCTGCCCGGGTCGGCGTCCGGGTCCACGGCCAGCACCTTTTCAAGGAGGCTCCGGAATTCCCCGACGTTCTGTTCCTTGAGCGAGACCGTCGAGGCCAGGGCCAGGAAGGCGGACACGTCGCGGCCCCCAGAGGCCGCCACCGCCAGCCGGAAGTGCTCGCGGGCCTTCTCCGTGTCGCCGCCCATGTAGTCGGGGAGCGAGCCGTAGTAGAGGATGAAGAAGGTGTGCACCGCCCCGCCCGAGTAGCCCGGGTCGAGCTCGAGGACCCGGTTCATCAGAGCCTCCGCGCGGGGGAGCGAGACCGCCAACTCCATGTCCATGGGGTCTATGGCGTATGCCGCCACCCAGCCGGCCGCCGCCCAATAAAGGAGCGGAACGTCCTTCGGCGCGAACGGGGCCACGGCCTCCGCGTAGAGGCGCTCCCGCCATTGCCGCTGAAGGATAGGGTTCTTCCTCTCGAGGCTCACCATGATCATGTCCCGGCCCCGGAGATAGAGGTTCTTGGCCCGGGCCCGGAGGGTTTCCTTCTCCTCCATCCGGTCCCTGGGAAGCAGGTCGGCCCGGGTCTCGAGGAAGGCGTTGGCGTACATGATGTAAAGGCTGCCCGTCCTGAGGCGCAGGCCCTCGTGATCGGGAACCGCGGCCAGGAGCGATTCGTAGAACTTGAGGGCGAAGGGGAGGGCGTCGCCGACGAGCTCCGGGTCGTTGTCGCTCGAGAAGACGTCCGTGCCCGAGGGGCCGGGACCGGTCAGCATTCCCGCGGCCTTCCGGATCGCGAACTTCTCGATCGAGCATCCCCCCGCCGCCAGGGCCGCCAGCGCCACGGCCGCGGTCAAACCGAAGCGTGTTTTCATGCTGAGCTCCGTTGCCGAGTTTCACTCCCAAAATAGGCGGTCCGGCCGCCCCAGTTGTTATGGAGTTGTCAACAGAGCGTCAAGAGTCGTTCAAACCGGCAATCCCCTCCACATGCCCGCCGGTCCCGCCGACCGGCTCGAATCGAGCAAAGCCAGCAGAAATGGTACCGGGTCTACAAAATGCTGGTCGGGGCAAAAACCAGCATTTTGTAGACCCGGTACCAATCTTGCTAAAACCAGCATTTTGTAGACCCGGTACCAATCTTGCTGGTCCCCGGCGGTGTGGTCGCCGGGACTGGCGGCGGCGGGGGCGCCCGCCGAGCCCTCCGGGTCCTGCGTCCGCTGCAGGTCGAAGTCCAGCCAGAGGTACCACCTGAATTTGATTTTCATCTTGAGGAGCACGTTGCGGTAGGGAACGTCCTTGCAGAACCAGAGCTTGACGTTGCCCTTCTTCCGCCAGGCTTCCTTGCCGTCGTCCTCGCCGTCGCCGACTCTCTCGAGCGTCGACACGGCGACTTCGTAGGCCCGCGACCGGTAGCGGTCCATATTGGCCAGGCCCTTCACTTCGGCCCTGAAGACGCGCGGCACGCCGTTCAGGACATAGGGGATGTCGATGACATCGCCGGCCTCGACCTCGTGCTCCATCAGGTACTCGAGCGGGCCGAGGAGGCTCTCGTAGCTCCCCTCGATCTGCTTCTCGACCCCGTTGTCGCGCCGCGAGACGACGTGGTCGCGGAAGAAGTCGACCCGCTCGGCCTGGTATTTCTTGTTCACCTTGAGGAAGGACGAGGTGGATTTCCGGCAGTCGCGCCAAGCCTCGACGGCGGCCTCGTCCACCGACCCGTCGGGACGCAGGGGGACGGTCCGCAGGATGACGCACTCGCCGCTGTAGTCCCGGTTCTTCCGGACCTGCTCGGGCTTCGTGGCCCCCGACATCCGCAGCAGCTTCTCCAGGGCCTCGCCGTTGCGCCGGAGCTCCTCCTCGATCGACATCGTCCCCACGTCGGCCATCTTGCCCAGGATGAAGACGTGGGCGCTGATGACATAGTCGCTGACCCGCCGCTCGAGGAGCCGGCCGGACGCCTCGGGCGCCGGGCGCGGCCCTTGCGGGCGGGGGGCGATCTCCTGCGTGAGGCCGCCACCCCCGAGCGCGGCCAGGACCAGGCCCCCGGCGAGGATGAAGCGACGGAGCGGGCGCCGCCGGGGCCCGGCCCGCGCGGTCCCCGCCCGCCCGAGCGGCGCGGCTCCGCCGGTCGACGTCGGGCCCGGCCCGGGCCGCCCCGGCCGTCCCGCCCCCGCGCCTCGTCCCGAAGGTCCGGTCATGGCCCTCTTTCCCTCAGTTCGGAATCTTGAAGTTCGGGTCCAGGTACTCGTTCTCCCAGATGGGGTCGAGCAGCCGGGCCACGGCGTCGTTGTACTCCACCATGCCCTTGTAGTATTCGGGGTCGTTCATGGCCGCCGCGGCGTTCTCGTCAAGCGGCTTGACCCCGTACTTCTTGAGCCAGGGGTGAGAGTCCTTGTAATGGTCGCGGGCTGGGCAGGGGATCATCCAGTTGTGGATGTCGGGTTCCTTGATGTAGTGCTTGGCGTAGCCGTAGCGGCGCTGCCAGTTCCGGATCTCGTCGAAGAAGGGGTGGGCCCAGATGTCGTTGAGGGTCTTGCCCTCGGCGAAGGCCGTGTTGGCGTTGATCGGCGAGTAGGGCATGAAGACACAGGGGACGACGTCCCCGTTCCAGCAGACGCACATGTAGCCGCCCGAGCGCCCGGCGCCGATGCAGCCCTGGGAGGCCGTGCCGCCGTTCCAGAAATCGGCCACGAACAGCCTCCGCTTCCTGACCAGCTCCCAGGAGCGCTGCCATAGCCAGAGCCGCTGCTCAGGGGTGGGCATGAGTTCCAGCGTGATGGCCCGGCCGATCGGCATGTAGTGGAAGACCCAGGCGAAGTTGGCGGCGTGCTCCTTGAAATAGAAATCGATGACCTCGTCCGAGAGGATCTCGCGGGCGTTTTCCTTGGTGGCGGTGATGGACACCCCGTAGAAGACCTTGGCGCGCCGCAGCCTGTCCATGGCCGCGACGACCTTGTCGAAGGTCCCGTCGCCGCGACGCGCGTCGGTCTTGTCGCGCAGGCCCTCGATGGAGATGGCCGGCATGATGTTGCCCAGCTTGCCCATGCGCCGGGCCATGGCGTCATCGATGAGGGTCGCGTTGGTGTACATCATGAACTGGCAGTCGTCGTGTTTCTCGGCCAGGTCCAAGACCCCCTTGCCCTGGTCCCTGTAGATCAGGGGCTCGCCCCCGCTCAACACGATGAACCGGCCCCCCCAGAGGTCGTGGGCCTGGGTCACCAGCCAGTCGAAGACGGGCCAGGGGAGCTTTTCCTGGGCCGCCGCGGAGTCGGCGTAGCAGCCCTTACACCTCAGGTTGCAGGCCTTGGTCGGGCTGATGAGGAGGATCTCGGGCGGCCGGACGCCCTGGGTCCGGATGAACTTCTCCTTGGCCGTGGGCTCGCCCTTTTTGATCAGGGCGTCGACGGCCAGGTTCTTCATGAGCTTGCGGATCGTCGTCCCGCTGAGACGGTTGTCGGCGATGGCGGTCTCGACCGTCCTCAGGATGGACAGGCCCATCTCCATCCGGTCCTCGACAACGCGGGCCGGCTTGTGGCCGTTGGCCGCGTAGTTGATGCTGCTTTCGCGGATGTGCTTCTCGAGCGAGCGGACCAGAGGTTTTCGGATGAAGCCGAGCCGGGTCAGCTTTGGCCCGGCCCAGGAAATGAAGGACAGGCTGCCCATGCCGAAGATCTTGCGCAGATTCTCGCGGCGCTTCCGGCGCGTGCTGACGCCCGGCACGCTCGCGGGCAGAGGAATCCCTTCGGCCTTGTGCGATTCATCCATGAACATTACCCCCAAACCACTGCCGTGGTCTAATCCCGATGACCCCAAATCAGAATAACACAGTCAAGGGAAAAAGCAAGTCAAGCGGCGCGTCGAGCGCGGCGTCCGGAGCCGAACAGCGGGCCTTGCCCAGATGCAGCTGTGCCGGCCCCCCTCGCAAGGACACGGGGGATGGGATCCTCGCTCGCCCTACCGGCTGCGCCGTTTCTCACTCGAAGTTGTCGGCCAGCTTGTGGAGTTCGGCCAGGCCGCCGAGGACGGTCAGCATGTCGCCCGCCTCGACCCGGGTGTTGCCGCTCGGCACCAGCGCCTGCCCGTTGCGGACCACCGACAGGATGAGCAGGTCCCCGGCGATGCCCAGATCCCGGATGAGGCGGCCGGCCACCAGCGGGTTCCCGACGATGATCTCTCGCGTATGGGGCCCCTCCTTGGGCGAGGTCAGGAGCGTGTAGAGCTCGGGGTTGCGGGCCAGGACGGCCAACAGCGCCGTCTGATGGAGGGTCGGCGAAAAAGGCATGACGCCCGCGGCCCGGAACTCCTGGATTCCGGCCGGCCGGTTGACCAGGGCGATGACCCGCTTGAAGCCGAGGGCTGCGGCCTGCCGGCTGATGTCCAGGTTGAGGGCGTCGTCGGAGGTCAGGACCATGATCGCCCGGACCGCGTCGCGGTCGAGGGACCTCAGCTGCTCGGTCGGGCTCGGCCCCTCCAGGACCTCGAACCCCGCCTCCCGGGCGTGGGCCGTCTCGGTCGGGTCGGACTCGAGGAACACGACCCGCTCCAGTTCCGCGCGGAGGTCGCGGGCCACCTGGAGGCCCATGGAATTGACCCCGCAGATGGAGATCATTCGGTGGCCCTTTTTCTCGCCGGGGGGGAGGAGCGTGTTGAAGGCCAGAGGGGACAGCGTCGAGGTGACCGCGGCGACCAGGATGAAAGCCGCGTTGGCCGCGTCGTCGATGATGCCCAGCCTGAGGCCGATGCCCGCGGCGGCGATGATGAGCGACAGGCGGGCCGACATGAGGAAGCCGGCCGCGAAGGTTTCGCGCCAGCCGACCACGAACCTGAACAGGAGCGAGGGGACGATCTTGATCAGGAAGGCCGCGGCCAGGAAGATCCCGGCCAGGGCCAGTGTTTGGCGGTTGCCGACCAGGGCCGGCAGGTTGAAGCGGATACCGACCGTGATGAAGAACAGGGGGATGAAGAAGCCGAAGCCGATTCCCTCCAGGCGGTGTCGGGTCGGCTCGTAACCGGCCCGGTTGAGCAGCGAGAGAACGGCCCCGGCCAGGAAGGCTCCCAGGATCATCTCCGTGCCCAGGAAGTTGGACAGGATGATGAACGCCATGAGCAGGGCCACCGCGGCGTGGACGCGCGTCTGGGAGGCGGCCGCGGCGAGCTCCCCGAGCAGTCCGTGGCGGGCCCGGCGGCGCCGGCCGCGGACGACGCCGAAGCGGTAGGCTACCAGGGCGGAAACGAAGAGAAGGCCGACCAGAAGGATATCCAGGGACAGGCCGCTCGAGCGAAGGGCCACGTAGACGGTGATCAGGAACATGGTCAGGAAGTCGGCCAGGAGGGCGGCCAGGAGAACGGCCTGGCCGAAGGCGCCGCCGCTCAGGTTCCTCTCCTTGAGCACCGGCAGGACGATGCCGAGCGAGGTCGTAGACAGGATCAGGGCCAGCATCCAGGGGTCGTCGGCCCAGCCCCTGCGGACGAGGGCCAGGCTCAAGAACCCGGCCGCCGTCACGGTGGCCGCGAAGGACAGGGAGGCGACCAGGAACGGCTTGACCCGCCGCCGGCCCGGCCCGGAGGGGAAGATGAGCGAGAAATCGATCTCCAGGCCGGCCAGGAACATCAGGAAGGCCAGCCCGACCTCGGCCAGGAAGTCGAGAGTGACATCGGGGCTGACCAGGTTGAGGCCGGAGCGGCCGATGACCAGGCCGGCCAGGATCTCCCCGACGATGCCCGGCAGCCAGCGGACGCGGGAAAGGAGCGGCGGAACGAGGAAGGCGAGAAGGAGAACCAGCAGGAGGGGAAGGAAGGCGGCGTTCGGCTGCATCTGAGTCGGTTCGCGTCTCCGCGGCCCATTAAAGCATAGAGGCGGCCCGGATGCAATGCGCGGAAATTGGGGACACAATACTATTTATTCACCGGACACCGGAAATTGGGGACACAATACTAATTAATAAATAGTATTGTGTCCCCAATTTTAGAGAACGCTCCAGAGGAGGATCAGGTTGAGGGCGATCACCACGGCCGCGGTGAGCCACAGCACGAGCTTGAGGCGCGGCGTGTTGGCGTATTTCCCCATGACCTTGGGCGAGGAAGTCAGGCGGATCTGGCTGAGGATGGTAATGGGCAGCTGGATGCTGAGAACCATCTGCGACAGGAGCAGGGCCCGGAACGGGTCTCCGATGACGAAAATCAGGAGCGCGGCCGAGGCCAGAGTGACGGCGGCCCCGAGCTTCGAGTGGGGGTTGCGGATGTCGTACGGCTCGCCGAAGGCGGCGGCGAACACCGTGCTGCCCGCCAGGCCGGCCGTGACGGAGGAGGACAGCCCGGCCAGCAGCAGGGCCAGCGCGAAGACCAAGGCGGCCGTATTTCCGAGGAGCGGCCCGAGCATGTTGTGGGCCTGCTCGATCTCCCTGACCGGGGCCTTTCCGAAAAACGTGGCCGCGGCCACGATGATCATGGCGCTGTTGATGGCCCAGCCCACGATCATGGAGAACAGCGTGTCGGCGAACTCGAAGCGGAGCTGGCGCCGGATGACCCTCTCGTCGGCCAGGTCCCAGCGGCGGCTCTGGATGATCTCGGAGTGCAGGAAGAGGTTGTGGGGCATCACCACGGCGCCGAGGAGGCTCATGACGATGAGCATTGAGCCGGCCGGGATGTCGGGCCGGACCCAGCGGACCGCGAGCGAGTCCCAAGGGACATGGACCAGATGGAGTTCAAAGAGGAAGGCCAGCCCGATCAGCGAGACGAAGACGATGAGCCATCTCTCGAGGCGGGAGTAGGAGTTGGTGAAGATCATGGCCAGGACGGCGGCCGTGGTCAGGAGGCCTCCGGCACCCAGGGGCAGGCCCGGGAAGAGCATGCGCAGGCCGATCGCGGCCCCCAGGATTTCGGCCAGGGCCGTGGACACCGAGGCCAGCATGGCCGTGCCCAGGACGAGCCTGGACGGCAGCGGACGGAAGTGCTGATTGATGGCCTCGGCCAGGCACAGCCCCGAGGCGATGCCGAGGTGGGCCACGTTGTGCTGGAGCACGATGAGCATGAGGGTCGACAGCGTGATCACCCACAGGAGGGCGTAGCCGTGCGAGGCCCCGGCGGCGATGTTCGAGGCCCAATTGCCGGGGTCGATGAAGCCCACGGTGACGAGCAGGCCGGGCCCGAGATACCGGAAAAAAGCCGGGGCTCGGCGGCGCTGGCCGCGGGGCTCGAGAGGGCTCGGGGCGGGCATGGGACGAGGCCATTCTATCAAAAACAGAATCCGCGAGACACACGGCGGGTCCGGGGGCGGGTTCGAGGGCCCCCGCGGGCTTTCAGGGGCCCGGCAACGGCCGCCTTGAGCTTTTTCCCCATTTCTGGTATTTTTGCGACTAAAGTGACTGGAAACGAGCGAATCCCCGGCATTCGCATCAAGGAGTGTTGCCAATGAAAAAAGCACTTTGGATGATCATCCTGCTGGCGGCCTTCACGGGCGCGACCTATGCCCAGGCCGTGCACCAGGGCGGGAACACGGGACTCGGCCTGATCTTCGGCGAGCCGAGCGGGGTGAGCCTGAAGATCTGGACCGGCCGGACGACGGCCTTCGACGCGGCCGCGGCCTGGTCCTTCCTGAACGGCGGGTCCTTCCAGATTCACGGCGATTTCCTGTTCCACAGCTACGACCTCTTCCGGGTCGAGCGGGGGCGGATGGCGCTCTACTACGGCTTCGGCGCCCGGCTCAAGACGGCCACCGACACCGAGGATGCCCGGTTCAGTTTCCGGGTCCCGATCGGCATCAACTACGAGTTCGACCGGGCCCCCGTGGAGCTGTTCTTCGAAATCGCGCCGATGCTGGACCTGGCCCCGGCCACGGAAGCGTCGGTCGGCGGCGGCATCGGTTTCCGATATTATTTTTAGCCTGGACTGTTCCGCGTTTTCACTTGAGGGCGAGCCGACCCGGCCGCCGCTGCTTTTCGGCTGTCAAATCGGGGCCGGGTCTGCGCGACGCCGCACGGCCCGATCTCCCCGAGCTTCACGCCTCGGCGCCGCGCATTTGCCGCCGGCGCGGGGTATGATGGAGTGGATGTGGAGCGATTGGCGGATAATCGGCGTTCCGGGCCCGGAGCGGCGGGGAAAATGACAGACGCGGGCGGAGCCGCGGGCAAAGCGAAACTCGCCGCCGTCGCGGTCCTTGTGGCGGCGGGCTTGATCATTTTGGCCGTCTCCACCGGACCGGGAAGACGGGGACGGGCGCGGGCCGGAACGGAGGCCGCGGGCGCCGGCGGCGAGCGGAGCGTCGCGGTTTCGCCGGGAGTTGACGGCGGGGCCGGAGGCGCGGCGGTGCTGGCGTCGCCCGAAACGATCGGTCCGGGGGACAGGTTCCGTGTGCTGGCCGCCTTCGAAACCGAGCCCAAGAAGGTCCGGGTCTCCGCCTCGGGGCCGGGCGGGAGCCTCGAACCGCTGAGGACGAGACGGGGAGGGGGGCCTCCGTTCTGGTGGGCGGTCGAGTTCAGGGCCGCGGGCGGGCCGGGCCGTTACGAGGTTTCGGTCGAGCGGGACGGCATGGGCGCAGGGGGGGCGGAACTGGATGCCGTGGAGCGCGGGAAGGGCGTTGCCGGCGGAGGGCCGGGGGCGGGGCGAGCCGTCCCGGCCGGCGGGAAGGGCTGGACGCGGGAGTCGGAAAACCTGTATTCGGCCTGGCTCGAGGCGCTGTTCCTGGAGGATGACGAGAGAGGGTCGTGGGACGCCCTTCACGAGGTGTTGCGCGACCCGGCCCGGAATGTCCTTTACGATCATCTCGGGCTCGGGGAGGACGAGGCGGGCGGCCGGAACGCGGTCGACATGGTTCCCGACTGCGCCGACAATCCCTACTTCCTGAGGGCCTATTTCGCCTGGAAGCTGGGGCTTCCGTTCGGTTACTTCGAAACCAGCTGGGGGACTGTGGAGGCGGCGCCGCGCGGGCTGCGGTGGTTCGGCAGCGCCGGACTGGACGGGGCGGGCGACCGGGTGGGCGCGTTCAGACGGCTGCTGCCCAGGCTGATGAACGTCATTCACGCCGGGAACGGACGGACGGCCTTCCGGAGCGACGATTCGGACTACTACCCGCTGCCGCTCACGCGCCGCGACCTGCGGCCGGGGGCGGTGTACGCCGACCCGTACGGTCACACGCTGACGATCGTGAGGTGGGTGAGGCAGACGTCGAAGCGGCCCGGGCTGCTCCTGGCCGTGGACGCCCAGCCCGACGGAACGATCGGCATCAAGCGCTTCTGGCGGGGGAATTTCCTCTTCGCGACCGAGGAGGTCGTGGGCGAACCGGGCTTCAAGGCCTTCCGGCCGATCGTCCTGGAGGAGGGACGCCCGCGGCTGCTCGCCAACGAGGAGATTCGCCGCAGCCCGGACTACGGAAACTACTCGCTGGAGCAGGAGAGGATGGCGCCGGAGGCTTTCTACGACCGGATGGAACGCCTGATCAACTCCGACCCGCTCGACGCCGAGAGCGCGCTCCGGGACCTCTTCCGGGCGCTCCACGAGCAACTCCTGGTGCGGGTCGAGTCCGTGGCCAACGGCGACGCGTTCATGAGGGCGCACCCGGGGACGGTGATTCCGATGCCAGCGGGTGGGGCGGCCGTTTTCCAGACGACGGGCGACTGGGAGAACTATTCGACGCCCAACCGCGACCTCAGGCTCCTCATCGCGATCGACACGTTGCTCGGGTTTCCCGGGAAGGCGGCGGCGGATGCCGGGGCGTTCCGGATGGCGGGAAGGAAGTCGCCTGAGGCGGTCAGGGCGGGGCTGGTCGAGCTCCAGAACCAGCTGGCCCGCGAGACGACCATCAGCTATGTCGGGTCGGACGGGAGCGGCCGCACGCTCACGCTGGCCGATATCTTCGCGCGGGAAGAGGCCTTCGAGATGGCCTATAATCCCAACGACGGGCCCGAGATCCGCTGGGGGGCGCCGGAGGGGAGCGCGGAGAGGGCGGCTTGCCGGCGCCGGGCTCCGGCCTTCCAGGTCGAGCGGATGAAGGCCATGAGGAAATGGTTCCGCAAGCGTCTCCACCCGGCGACCTGACGGGACCAGCAAAGACGGTACCGGGTCTACAAAATGCTGGTTTTTTCCCCGTCGCACTCTCGAGCCGACCGGAGCAAGATTGGTACCCGGCCCAAAAAGCGCTCATCTTTCCTGGATAACGGGGGCCGGCACGACCCGCTGACCCGGAACAAGCCTGGGAGGCGGGGCTTGCGAGGCTGTGTCGAGTTTCCCGGTCTCTATCGGCAAACCGTCGATTCGACCCCCTCTTTCGAGGATCTCGATCCGGCCCGACTTGATTGGCCGGGCCGGACGCAACGGTCGGGTCGCCCCGTCCGCCGGGGGCAGGCACTTACACGGAGCTTGCAAAAGGGGTGCGGGGTGTGGAGAATGAACGGGGAAGCCTGAACATGAACCCTTACCCGGAGAGCGGACCCGGGCCGTCGCGGCTAGACCTCCTCGCGGCTCTGACGGCCGGTCTCGGCCCCGATTTCCGCCGCCGGATGGAACAGGCCGTTGTGGCCGTGGCGGGCCTGGGAGGACTGGGGTCCAACGCGGCCGCGGCCCTGGCCCGCACCGGGCTGGGGACACTGATTATCGCCGACTTCGACGTCGTCAAGACGGGCAACCTGAACCGACAGTTCTATTTCCTCGACCAGGTCGGACGTGCAAAGACGGAAGCAACCGCGGAGAACCTCAGACGCATCAATCCCTACCTGAAGATCGTTCGCCACCAGATCCGGGTGAACGAAGAGAACATTCCTGAGCTATTCGCGCCGGTCGGCGTGGTCCTGGAGTGCTTCGACAGGGCGGACCAGAAAACGATGCTCATGGAGGTCGTCGTGCGGTCGCTCCCCTCCGCCTATTTCATCGGCGCCTCAGGCCTGGCGGGCTACGGGGCGAGCAACACCATCAGGACCTGGAAGGCGGGGCCGAGGGTCTTTCTCGTCGGGGACCTGGCCAGCCAGCCCGAGTCCGAAGGCGGCCTGACCGCGGCCCGGGTCGGAGTCGCGGCCCTCCACCAAGCCAATCTGGCGGTCGGGTTGATCGTCGACCCGGAGGCGACGGCGGCCGGTCTTCCCGACATCCTCGAGGACTGACCCCGGATAACCCATGCTGCAGCGGAATGAGGCGCCGGGCTGACTTGGGCAAGCTCGGTACCCGGTCAGCAAGACGGCAAGATCGGCGCCGGGTTTGAATGGCGCTCACTTTTTCTCCGACGGCGAGGATAAGTTTCCGTCTCGGATTTAACAGCTGACGTGCCCTCCGGATCTCCAGTGCAATGGATGAGCCGTGCAGCAATTATCAGGCCCGGTGCGGATCTTGCTCACCGGTCCATCCATTCGGACGGGAGACCAGCAGTTTGTAGACCCGGTACCAGTCTTGCTGGTGGAAAACCAGCAGTTTGTAGACCCGGTACCAATCTTGCTGGTTTTTGGGGGCATCCGGCCGCCGGCGAGAGCGGGCCGAGGTCAGGCGTCCTTCAGGGCCAGGGTGGCGGCCAGGAAGCTGTCGATCTCCCCGGGCGTGTTGTAGTGGGCCGCGGAGAGGCGCACCGCGTCCGGCCAGCCCAGCGCGTTCAATGGATAAGTGGAGTAGGCGTCCTTCACCCGGGCCGCAAGTCGGATGCCCTGCTCCCGGTTGTACCTGCCGACGGCCGTAGACGAATCCATTCCCGCCAGGCGGAAAAGAAAGATGCAGAGGCGCTCGGCCGCCGCGTCGCCCATCCCGCACACGGTGACGTGGTCCATGTCCAACAGCCCCTTCACCCCGCCCGAGCCGTGCAGGGCCCTGTGGAGGAGGGCCTTCATGTGTCCGTGGATAGCCGCCTTGGCCGCCACGACCTGCGCCCGCCTGTCCGCCGACTCCGTGAAATGGCTCCCGAGCCAGCAGAGATAATCGACCGTCGCCGACCAGCAGGCGGACATCATGTGGGCCGGGGAGCCCAGCACCCAGTCCGTCTTGGGCTTGTCGAGGAGCTTGGCGTGCGGCAGTTCGGCCAGCCGGTCGGACAGGTGGCAGTACCCGATGCCCTTGACGCAGTAGGCCTTGTACGGCCCGAAAGCGTAGGCGTCGGCGCCGTAGTCCTCGACGTCGATCGCGCCGTGCGGGGCGTACTGGACGGCGTCGACCAGCACGTACAGGTCCGGCTTGATCTTCCGGGCCTCCCGGATGATGGTCTTGACGTCGTTGATGGCCCCGGTCTGGTTGGAGCCGTGTTGAATGGCCAGGAGGCACGTGCCCGCGTCGATCTTTTCCAGGACCGCCGCGGCCGGGACCGAGCTCGTTTCCCTGTCGAACCCTGCAATTCGCAACTCCTTTCCCGCGACCCCCGCGTAGTACTGCGTCGAGCTCAGCACGGCCGGGTGCTCGATCTCGGTCGTCACGACGTTCGCGCCGGGGATGTTGGCCGTGACCGCCTCGACGACGCGAAAGATGGTCTGGGTGGCGCTGTTGGACGGCATGATGACGCCCGACTTCGCGCCGAGAAAGAGCTTGACGTCCTCGAGGCCCTTTTTGTAGGTTTCGACGACGTAATCGGAGGCCGGGTTGAACCGGAAAAGCTCGTCGGGCAGCGAGGCCTCCTTCGTGATCGTATCGACGACGGACTTCAGCCGCAGCGAGCCTCCCGAGGCCTCGAGATAAACCCGCCGGCCGGACAGGGGATCCTCGTCGGCGTAGAGAAACCGGTCGCGGACCTCCTTAAGAAGTTGGGAATCGAGGAATTTGTGGGGATTCGATTCGGCCATATGTTTCTCTCCTAACACCGAAAAAGTAGATCATTCGGCCGGCCATGTCAAGGGAAAACGCCATAAGCGGTTATAAAATGTAGCCACGACCATACTCCTTATGCGCAAAATGAAAGAATTATTAAAATAATCTTGAACAATTCAACCTCGTCCCCTATAATTGGTTAATGTCCCAAGGCCCGAACTTCGAGCCTTGGAACGAGAGGAGCGAACTCATGGACAGCAGGCTCGACGGCATAGACGAAGTCCTCCTGATGGGGCCCGGCCCCTCCTGCGTACCGGATGAAGTCTACCGCGCCCTCTCCCGCAAGACGCTGGGTCATCTCGACCCCTATTTCATCGGGATCATGGACGACGTCAAGCGGATGCTCCAGCGTGTCATGATGACCGGAAACCGCCTGACCATCCCGGTCTCCGGCACGGGTTCGGCCGGCATGGAGGCCTGCTTCGTGAACCTCGTCGAGCCCGGAGACCGGGTGCTGGTCCTCGTCAACGGCGTCTTCGGCCTGCGGATGCAGGACGTGGCCTCGCGGCTCGGCGCCGAGGTGGACAGCCTCGAGTTCGAGTGGGGGACCCCGGTCCGCGTCGAGCGCGTCGCGGAGAAGCTCAGGGCCGCCGACTACAAGATCGTGGCCATGGTCCATGCCGAAACGTCCACCGGCGTCAGGAACCCCGCCGCGGAGGTGGGCCGCCTTCTCGAGGGCTCCCGGTCCCTGTACCTCCTCGACGCCGTGACCAGCCTGGGCGGAATCGAGGTCGCGACCGACGCCTGGGGCGTCGACGCCCTCTACAGCGGCTCCCAGAAATGCCTCTCGACGCCGCCCGGGCTCGCCCCGCTGTCTTTTTCCGGCCGGGCCCTGGAGACCGTCATGGCCCGCAAGAGCAAGGTTCCCAACTGGTATCTCGATGTCGGCATGATCACCAAGTACTGGGAGGGCAAGGCGCGGTTCTATCACCACACCGCCCCCGTCAACATGATCTACGCCCTCCACCAGGCCCTCAGCCTCATCCTGGAGGAGGGGCTGGAGCACGTCTTCGCGCGGCACCTCGAAAACCACAGGCGGCTCGTCGCGGGACTCGAGAAGCTCGGCGTCGAGATGCTGGTCGAGCCGGAGAGCCGCCTGCCGATGCTGAATTCCGTGCGCATCCCCGAGGGAACCGACGACAAGGCCGTCCGCGGCCGGCTGCGGGCCGACTACAAGATCGAGATCGGGGCCGGGCTCGGGCCCCTGGCCGGCAAGATCTGGCGGTTCGGCCTTATGGGCCACACGGCCCGTCCGGAAAACGTCGACAGTCTCCTTTCGGCCTTGAAGGCGATATTGGTATAATACCCCGCACGCGGCGGCCTCTTTGGAACCGCCGCTCAGGAGGAGGAATCGGGTGGCAAAGGGCTTCCAGGGCAAGATACTCAAAGTCGACTTGACGCGGCTGTCCGTCGCGGTCGAGGAACGCTCCGAATATTTCTACCGGACATTCATGGGCGGCAGCGCCATGGCCTCCTATTTCCTCCTGACGGAGATGAGGCCGGGCCGCGACGCCCTGGGTCCCGAAAACGTCCTGGCCGTGACCACATCGGTCCTGACCGGCGCGCCCCTGGCCGGGGCCAACCGCTACACTCTGGCCGCCAAATCGCCCCTGAACGACGGGTTCGGGGAATCCGAGGCCGGCGGGTACTTTTCGGTCGAGCTGAAAAAGGCCGGCTTCGACGCGCTGGTCATCAAGGGCCGGGCCCCGCGCCCCGTCTACCTTTGGGTGACGGACGGCCGGGCCGAGCTCAGGGAGGCCTCCCACCTCTGGGGCCACGACTCGGGATTCACCCAGACGGCGATCCGCGAGGAGCTCGGCGACGCAAAGATCCAGACCGCGGTCATCGGCCAGGGCGGCGAGAACCTGGTCCGGTTCGCATCGGTCGTCCACGACCTGCGCCACTCCAACGGCCGGTCGGGGATGGGCGCCGTCATGGGCTCGAAAAACCTCAAGGCCATCGCGGCCCGCGGGCGGCTCGAGGTGGAAGTCCACGACAAGGACAAGCTGCGCGAACTGACCTCCTATTTCGCCCGCAACATGAAGGACCATCCGGTCTGCGCGGTGCTTAAGCAGGGCGGGACGCTCGGCTGGGACATGGAGGACCTGGATTCCGACGGGGTGCTGCCGACCCGGAACTTCCACGGCGGCTCGTTCGACAAGGTGGAGAGCGTCACGTTCGAGAAGCTGAAGGCGACCGTTTCCGCGGGCCGGCGCACCTGCTACGCCTGCCCCATCCGCTGCAAGCAGGTCGCGGGCGGCGGGAAGTTCGCCATCGACCCCCAGTACGGCGGGCCGGAGTACGAGACGTCGGGCGCCTTCGGACCCAACATGCTGGTGGACGACATCGAGGTGATCGCCAAGGCCCACGAGCTCTGCAACCGCTACACGCTGGACACCATCGACACGGGCATGGTCATCGCCTTCGCCATGGAGTGCTACGAAAACGGTCTCGTCGACAAGACCGACACGGACGGGCTGGACCTGCGCTTCGGAAACGGCGAGGCCGCCCTGGCCCTGATCCCCAAGATCGCCTTCCGGGAGGGCTTCGGGGCCCTCCTGGCCGAGGGCAGCTTCCGGGCGGCGGCGAAAATCGGCAAGGGGGCCGAGCGGTTCGCCATGACCGCCAAGAAGCAGGCCTTCCCCATGCACGAGCCGCGCGGCAAGAACAACATCGCCCTCGCCTACGCCCTCTCTCCGACCGGTGCGGACCACATCGAGGCCGCCCACGACATGCCCTTCGAGGAAGGGCGATGGGCGGTCCCGGACCTCTATCCGCTCGGAATCCTGAAAGGCGTCCCGGCCCGGGATCTGGGTCCGCGCAAGGTCCGGTGGTTCGTCTACAACCAGCACGTCTACAGCCTGCTCAACACCCTGTCCATGTGCTTCTTCACGGTCGGTCCCGCCCGGCTGTTCAGGCTGAAGCATATCCCCGAGATGGTCGAGGCCATGACCGGCTGGGAGACCAGCCTGTTCGAGCTCGTGACGCTTGGGGAGAGGACGACCACGCTGGCCCGCCAAGTCCTCGTTCGGGAAGGTCTCGGGAAGAAGGACGACGCCCTGCCCGACCGGCTCTTCGAGCCCCTCGACAGCGGGCGGCTCAAGGGCTGGAAGCTCGACCGCGAGGCCTTCGCCAAGGCGCTCGACCTCTACTACGAGATGATGGGCTGGGACGTCGAGACCGGGAAGCCGAGGCCGGCCCGGCTGCACCTTCTCAACATCGCCGACCTCGACCAGTTCTCGTGACGGAGACGGCGGCCGGCCTCAGCCGCCGCCGCTGATCGGGACGAAGACGACGAGGTCGTCCTCTTCGAGCTTGCGGCCGCGCTCGTAGACCACTTCGGCCAGCTCCTTGTTGATGAAGACCCGGGTGCTTTTCTCCAGGTTGTCCGTCCAGGGCATTCCATACTTCGCGACGACGGCCTCGACGGCCGCGCGCGGGTCACGAGGAAGCCCGAGTTCGACCTCTCGGGCCCCCGAATAGCGCTGGAGGACGGTGATGAACCGGACCCGGACCCTGACTGTCTCGCTCATGGCCGTCCCTTCTTCAGAGCCTCCGTGCGGTCCAATGCCCCGGCCGGGTCAACGGCCCGCCGGCGGCTGCTCGAGGAACTTCTCCAGCATGGCCTTGGACGGAGGCCTCATGACCTTGGGGATGGTCGTCTCGAAGAGCTCCCAGGACAAGGGCAGGTCGGCCTCGAGGCCGGCGGCGTTCGTGATCGAGAACTCGGCCTGCTTCGGGCCGTAGGTCTCCCGGAGGTTCCAGCTGTCGTAGATGACCCAGTAGGCGTATTCCTGGAGCAGGACGCGGTCGTGCTCCTCCTTGTCGATCTCGTCGTACTGGGCGACGTTGTAATAGCCGCCGTCGAGCGCCTCCTGCATGGCCCGGTAGAGCTTGGAAGTCGTGGAGATGCCCCAGTCGCCGGGGAAGGTGTAGCTCAATCCGACGTCGGAGACGTGGTGCAGGATGTGCTCGATGACCTCGTTGACCTGGCCGGGGACTCCTTCCATGATGATGTCGCAGATGCTGTTGCGGCTCGTCGTGACGGCCCATTCCTCCTTGTCCCTGCCGGCGAATTCGTGCTCCGCGCCCTTGAAGAGGGGGATCGCGGTCCGGTACCTGTACAGGTTGTCGAGGACCTGTCTCTGGAGCGCCGGGTCGATGCCTTCGGCGTCGCGGGGGAACATCTCCTTGACCGTCGCGGCGACGTTGCGGATGAATTCGTCGCTGATGTCGTCCCGCGCGATCAGGGTGATGCCGTAGACCGCGAGCTTCTTCGTGAACGGCTTGTATTCGTCCGTGGGCTCGATGGCGGTCTCCTGGTAGGGGTCCGCGGGCGCCTCGGCGGCCGGGGACGCCAGGACGCAGCCGCCCACCATGCCGGAAGCGGTCCCTGGCTGTTCGGCCTTTTGAGTTTCGGCAGACACGGCGGGAGCGGACGTCGTGGACGGAGCCTCGGACTTGCACGACATCAAGACCGGGACCAGAGCCAGGCAGAACGCCAGGCAAAGAGTTTTTCGAATGGACATTCGGCCTCCTATATTCGCGGAAATTGCCGTCCCCGCGAATTCCATTATCCTATTCCAAAGCCGTCCCTCGCCGGGCGGCCTCGCGCCCCTGGGGCGGCCGAAGCGGAACGGCCGCGGCCGCGGAGGAGAGGGCCAGGATGTTCTCGACCGGCGCCGTCGCGCGGGAGATGGGGCAGGGCCCCGAGCCTCCGCTCTTTATGGTTCACCGCCGATCTCGCTCCCCGCGGCGCCCGAGAGGTCTCATCTCAGAAGCCCAACAGCCTCGGCAGGGCCAGCGTGATCTGGGGAACGTAGCTGATGAGGAGGAGGGTGAAAGCCAGGACCAGGATGAACGGCAGCAGGGTCCGGATGCTCTTCTCCACCGGGACCTTGGAGATCCCGCAGGCGACGTACAGGCAGATCCCGACAGGCGGCGTGATCATCCCCAGGCCCACGTTGGCCTCGACGAGAATTCCCAGGTGGATGGGGTCCATGCCGAGAGACACGGCCACCGGGACGATGATCGGCATCAGGACAATGATGGCCGGCAGGGCGTCCATGACCATGCCGAGGATGATGAAGACGATATTGACGAACAGGACGAAGACGACCCAGTTCGAGGCATAGTGCCCTATGGCCTGGGCGATCTGGTGGGGGATGCGGTCGAAAGTCATGACGAACGAGATCATCGAGGCCGTGCCGAGCACGATCAGGACCACACCGGACAGGGTGGCCGTCTGAAGGAGGGCATTCTTCAGCCCGTCGAGGTTGAGCTCCCTGTAGACGAAGAACGACAGGCAGAAACCGTAGATGACGGCCACGGCCGCGGCCTCGGTCGGGGTGAAGATCCCGCCGTAGATGCCGCCGAGGACGATCACGATCATGAACATGGGCAGCAGGCCGTCCCGGACGATCCGCAGCTTGGAGTTCCAGGCCAGCTTGGGGCCCCTGGGGAGGTCGAGCTTCTTGGCGAAGTAGTAGACCAGGCCGACCAGCGCGGCCATGTTGATGAACGACGGGACGAGGCCCGCCGCGAACAGCCCCCCGATCGAGATGTTGGCCACGACGCCGATGATGATGAGGTCGATGGACGGGGGGACGAGGGAGGAGGCGCCCCCCGCGGCGGCGAAAATAGCCGTGGCCAGTTCCGGGGGGTAGTTCTTGCGCTTCATCTCGGGATACATCACCGAGCCGATGGCCGCCGTCTTGGCGCTGCCCGAGCCGCAGATGGCCCCGAAGAAAAAGGTCGAGACGGTGACCACGATCCCCATCCCGCCGGGAATCCGGCCGAAAAAGACCATGGTCAAATCGACGATGCGCCGGGCGATTCCGCCCCGGGACATGATCGAGCCGGCCAGGATGAACAGCGGGATGGCCAGCAGCGGGAAGGAATCGAGGCCGGACATGAATTTCTGGGGGAGAAGGATGATGAACGACGGGTCGAGGGCGATGGTCATCAGGCCGGCCAGGGCGGCGACGCCGAGGGCGATCCCGATCGGGACCGACAGGGCCAGGGCCAGGCCGAAGACGACGACGAGGACGATTCCCATCAGGCCTCCGGCTCCGGGCGTCCCAGCCCGCGGGCCCGGTGGTCGAGGAGATCGCGGCGCCAGTTCCGAAGAACGTAGTAGAGCATGAGGGCCCCGCCCACCCAGGCCGAGGAATAGGGAACGGCCATGGAGATCTTGGTGCTGGGGGCGATCTCGCCGGCCATGCTGATGCTGAATTCCAGGGCCTTCCAGACGAACAGGACCAGGAATCCGGAAACGATGAAGACGACCAGGGTCTCGACCCAGGCCCGGGCCCGGGCGCCGAGGCGGTCCACGACGAACCGGATGGCGAAGTGCGAGCGCGTCTTGAAGGCGTAGGCCGAGGCCAGCGCGGCCAGCCACAGGAAAAGAAAGCGGGCCAGCTCTTCCGACCAGGCCAGGGACAGGTGCAGGACATAGCGGAACAGGACCTGGACGAAGGTGACCCCGACGATCCCGACCAGGATGGCCGCCAGGACGAACTCCAGCGGCTGGGTCCAGAGCTTTTTCGCGGCCCGGGGCTTCGTTTCCGCGCTCATGTCAGTCGTCGATCACCTTCCTGATGAGGGCCATGCCTCCGACCCGGGCCGCGTTCTTCTCGTAGACGGACTGGACTTTCTCGCGGAAGGCCGCGCGGTCCACTTCGTTGAATTCGAGCCCTCGCTCCTTGAGCTCGTCGAGGGCCGAGGCCGAGAGGACGTCCATCGCCCGGCGCTCGGCTTTCACGGAGGCTTTGCCCGCCTCGACGACCGCGGCCTGGACGTCCGGCGGAAGACGGTCGTAGATCTTGCGGCTGAAGACGAGGCCGACCACGACATACATGTGATTCGTGAGCGAGACGTATTTCGTGACTTCGTAGAAGCGTTCGTAGAGGAGGTCCAGATAGTCGGTTTCGGCGCCGTCGACGACCTTGGTCTGGAGGGCCGAGTACAACTCCCCGAAGGCCATCGGGGTGGCCTGGGCGCCGAGGGTGTTGAAGGTCTCGATCAGGATGGGGCTGGCCATCACCCGGATCTTGATGCCCCTGAGGTCGTCGGGGACGCGGACCGGGCGCTTCGAGTTCCAGACGTTCCGGACGCCGGAAAACCAGTAGCCGAGGACGAGGCAGTCGAGCTTCTTCTCGATCGTCCGGGCCAGGTCCTGTCCGATCGGGCCGTCGATCACCCGGTAGCAGTGGTCCAGGTCGCGGAAGATAAAGGGGAGGTTGAAGAGCTCGGCCTCCGGCACCGAGGTCGCCATGCCGCCGGCCGTGGCGGCGGCGTTGGCGGCGAGCAGGCCCAGCTTGACCATCTGCGTCGCTTCCTGTTCGGAGCCCAGCTGGGCGTTGGGGAAAATCTGGACCTCGGCGGCGCCGTTCGTCCGTTCTTCGATGACCCGCTTGAATTCCTCATAGCCCTTCTGGAAGGGGTGTTTCTCGTTTCCGTTGTGGGCGACCTTGAGGATGATCGTCGGGCCGGCCTCGCCGGAGGTTGCCGAGGCTCTGTCGGACGGGCGGCAGGCCGCCGCCGCGAGAATGGAGAGTGGAAGGGCGAGGAGGCGAAGATATGACTTCATGATGCTCTGAATGGGGCGTCCCGCGAATCGTTCCTGAGATCAACCCGACAGGTCGGGCCGTCCGTTCCGAAAATCGTGGCCATCAAGGCGTAATTGTAAACTGGAATCTGGCATATTGCAACAATGTTGTGTGCATGGAGAGAAAACGTTTTTATATTCAGGGATAGCAGTTTCAATATGTAAGCCAAAGTCCGCCAATGTCTGAAATTAGTTCGCCTGGTCACGCCGCATCCAAATTATCATACTTCTCTGATTAATTCAGCAGGATGCAACCCTGAACACCGGTCCCCTCCTTTAAACCAGCATTTTGTAGACCCGGTACCAATCTTGCTGGTCCCCTCCTTTAAACCAGCATTTTGTAGACCCGGTACCGATCTTGCTGGTGCCGAAAGACCGGCATGCGTAAAACCGCGGCGATCTTAAAGGTAAAGGGTCTGGTCCTTGAACTTCAGGGCTTCGATGCCGGTCAGCACGTCTTTTCCGTCGCGGCCGGGGACGCCGTCCGTCACGATGACCTCGCCTCCGGCCCGGGTGATCGTGTATTCGGAACGGGCTCCGGCGTACCCGGCCGTGTCTTCTCCGGCGCCGCCGTCGATCGCATCGTCTCCCTTGCCGCCGATGATCAGGTTGTTCCCGTCATTTCCGGCGAGCCGGTTGTCGGCGTCGTTGCCGAGAAGGCCCGAGTCGTTCGTTCCGGTCAGCAGGGCGTTGACGAGGTGGCGGGACTTGAAAGTGTACGCGAAGTCCTTGTCGAAGGCGATCGAGAACGTTCCCTCGAACGACGGGTCGATACGGGCGTCATAGGTCAGGCACCGGGACCAGAAGTCCTCGACCAGCTCGTAGAGGGCCGGGTCCCCGGCCTTCAGCTCCTCCCGGGTGTGAAACGGGTACTCGGCGCCGAAGGACTTCCCGTCGCCCTGGGGGTCGTGGTCCCAGAGGCCGAAATAGAGGTCGAACCCGGTGATGATGTACTCGTGCGGGGCGGGCCGCCCGTACTTGTAGATTCCGGCCGCGACCGCGGCCTTTTCGGCCTGGATGATTTCCTGATTGTAGGCGGGCAGGATGTCCTCGAGAGCCTTGGCGTGAACGAGATGCATGATCTCCTCGTAGGAGGCGTCCCGCGTGAAACGGCAGCCCGGCCTCGCGGCGTTGTTGATGTACTCGTAGCTCCCCTCGACCGGGGACTCGGTGGCGTAGAGGTCCTGCGTCTTGAGCTCGGTGCGTCTCAGGATCGGGCGCATGGCGAACGATCCGGCCTCGGTGTCCGTGTAGATGAGCGTGGCCCGGACGTCGGCCATCCGGTTCGCCAGGGCCGTCTTGTCGGCGCCGTACTTCGTGCCCGGGGCGTCGGTCAGGTGGAACTTCAGGATCTCCCTGGCCCGGACGACCTGGAGGTCGCCGACGCCGGACTGGGCGAAAATGTGGATCGGCCTGCCGTTGGGCGCGAGAAGTTTCGTGTATTTCGTAAACAGGCCGTTGAGCGTCTTCCCGAGCCCGGCGGGGAGCGGGACGACGCCGAGAGGGGAGGGGGATGTGTCGATGCTGTCGAGGACGCCGTAATCGATGTCCGGCTCCGCCGGCACGTCGTAATGGATTTCGGCGACGGCTCTCTCGCGCGCCGCGCGCCTCTCGTCCTGGGCGGTTGTCTGCGTTGCGGTCGCCTTGTCCGAGGCTTCACGGTTTTTCGGCCCGCAGGACCCGGCGGCCAGGGCCGCGACGAGCAACGGAACGAACAGGGATTTTTTCATTGGACCTCCTTGCATCTACTTGACGACATGCCACTCGACGTTGGCCCGGTCGAGGTAGCGGCACCGGTTTTCCGAAAATACGACGAGCTGCTCGACCGCGAAGGTCAGCCCGTCCTTGCCCCACTCGGGAACGGCGAAGGTGAACGACGGCTCGTGGGCGTAGAGGGTATCGGGATGGAGGGTGAGCGAGGGAGAGAGGAGCGGGTGCTGCTTGTACCCGGGCCCGATCCCCGCGACGTAGGTCCCGCGGGAAAACTGGAGGCCGTTTCGGGAGAACCGGCGGATGTACATCGGCGGCGGGTGGAACCCGAACCGGGCCCGGAGGATGATCGGGTCCTTGGGGGCGATCCGGTCGGCGGCCTCGATGATCTCCCGGGCCGTGCGGCCCTCGACGTAGGCCGCGAGGTAGGCGTCGAGCATTTCGTTCATGGCCCGCAGGGCATGCTTCAGGCTTTCCGGGACGTCGGCCTCGTCCTCCTGGAGGACGTAGGCGAACTGCTGGGAGTCGGTCTCGAGGCCCAGCAGCATGATGTCGGAATCGAGGCCGATGATGTCGCCGCGCCGGATGACGACGTCGTCGCCCGTCCCGGCCTCGCCGTTACGGAAATACTCGGCGGATTCCGGATACTCGGCGATCTTCGAGGGGCGGCGCAGCACGACGACCGACGGGTGGTTGTCGATGTCCAGGCCGAGGGCTCGGTACCTGGCCCGGATCCACCAGTTGAGGTCCTCGATCGTGGTGGCGTCGGGAATCACGGCCCGGTTGGAGAAGGCCTCGGCGATGACATCGTTCTGGACGCCCTGGACGTGCCGGTAGACGCTTCGCTGCTCCGGGCCGATCGTCGAAAGCCACAGGATGCCCAGGTGCCAGGAGTCGATCGTCCGGGCGGCATACTTGGGGCCCAGGGCGCGCTGCATGTCGTCCGAGGTGACGATCGTGATCTGCTCGGTGTCGCCGAAAGTCTTCCGCCGGACGTAGAGATTCTTGAAGCTGATGGCGATTCGTTTGGGGTCGCGCTCCCGGACCAGGCGTCCGACCTCCTCGAAATCGCGCGGCTCGAGATACTCGATGTCCTTCCCGGTGTCGTAGAACATCAGGGTGGCCGGGACGTCCATCGAGCCCGCGGCGAACCTGCTCGGGATGACCATGCCCTCGTCGGTGGCCGGGAGCAGGGACAGATAGACCGGGTGCTCCTTGTAGGAGACCTGGCGGTAGAGCGGTTCCTCGTCGTTCCGGACGATCCACATGTCGACGCCCCTCTCGCGCATCAGCGCGGGCAGGACGTGGGCCTTCTTCCAGGCCCAGAATTTCTCCATGAGCAGGACCCGCTCCCGCATCGGGAGGACGTTCGCGGCGTCGCGTCCCGCGCCGGGCGGCGGAACCTGGGCCCGGGCCGCCCCGGCAGCCGTGAGTCCCAGAAGGACGAGCGCGGCGGCTCC
>Ga0210077_1000088_pt1 | contig 49804 bp, 49 predicted proteins | sample RushMan_CattailN_5_FD_185556 | JGI IMG/M metagenome (GOLD analysis project Ga0210077, IMG submission 185556) | Wetland microbial communities from San Francisco Bay, California, USA, that impact long-term carbon sequestration -... | ecosystem: Environmental > Aquatic > Marine > Wetlands ...
CAGCAGGGTGTCATTCGTTTCCGGGGGCACGAGTTCCACGGAATGAGGCCGCGCGCCGCGGCGGAGATGGGCGTCGGGCGCACCTTCCAGAACATCGCGCTTTTCCGCGGCATGACGGTGCTCGACAACATCATGGTCGGGCGCAACATGAAGATGCGCGGCAACATTCTGCAGGAGGCGCTGTGGCTGCCGGCGGCGCGGCGCGAGGAGATCCAGCACCGCCGCGCGGTGGAGGAGATCATCGATTTTCTCGAGATCCAGCACGTGCGGCGCACGCCGGTCGGGCGCCTGCCCTACGGCCTGCAAAAGCGCGTGGAGCTCGCGCGCGCGCTGGCAATGGAACCTTCGGTGCTGCTGCTCGATGAGCCGATGGCGGGCATGAATCTGGAAGAAAAGCAGGACATGTGCCGCTTCATCCTCGACGTCAACGATCACTATGGCACCACGATCGTGCTGATCGAGCACGACATGGGCGTGGTGATGGACATCTCCGACAGGGTGGTCGTGCTCGACTACGGGCGCCTGATCGCGGACGGCACGCCCGATGTCGTGCGCGGCGACCAGGCCGTGATCGATGCCTATCTCGGGGTCGCACACTGAAGGAACGGCGATGCACATTCTCTACGGCATCTTCATCGATCCGTTCATGCAGATGGCGCACGCCCCGGACCTGCTCGCGCAGACGCTCTGGGACGGGCTCGTCAGCGGCGTTCTGTACGCCCTCATCGCGCTCGGCTTCGTCCTCATTTTCAAAGCTTCCGGCGTGTTCAATTTCGCCCAGGGCATCATGGTGGTGTTCGCGGCGCTCACCCTGGTCGGCCTCAACGAACATGGCGTGCCGGCCTACCTCGCGCTGGCCATTACCGTCGTCGTCATGCTCGTGCTCGCCTTGGCCGTGGAGCGGGCCATCCTGCGGCCGCTGGTCGATCAGCCCGAGATCATTCTGTTCATGGCCACCTTCGGTCTGACCTACATCCTGATCGGATTGGGGGAGCTGATCTTCGGCGGCGACCCGAAGGTGATGATTTCAGACCAGCTGCGCCTGCCAAGCGGGTCTATTCGCGTCAATACGCTGGGGGGCTTCGTCCAGTTCCAGAAGATCGACATTGCCGCGGCGATCATCGCGTCCATCATGGTTGTGGGACTCGGCGTCCTGTTCAACCGCACGCGCATCGGCCGCGCCTTGCGTGCGGTGGCCGACAGCCATCGCGCGGCGCTTTCCGTGGGCATCTCGCTCGAGCAGATCTGGGTCATCGTCTGGTTCGCTGCCGGCATCGTCGCCCTGGCGACCGGAATCATGTGGGGCGCCCGTTCGAACGTCTCGTTCGCGCTCGAGATCGTCGCCCTCAAGGCGCTCCCGGTGCTGATCCTGGGCGGCTTCACTTCGATTCCCGGCGCCATCGTCGGCGGACTGATCATCGGGGTGGGCGAGAAGCTGGGCGAATTCTACTGGGGGCCGCTGGTCGGGGGAGGAATCGAGAGCTGGTTCGCCTACGTCATCGCACTGGTATTCCTGCTGTTCCGGCCGCAGGGCCTGTTCGGCGAGCGCATCATCGAGCGGCTTTGAGGAAGATCGGATGTTCTACCGGGAAGTAGGCCAGTTCAAGACGAGTTACGCCGCCGACCAGGCGCTGCTTCCGATTCTGCAGGACCGCGTCGGGATCGCCGTCATCCTGCTAATCGCCTTCGTCGTGGTGCCGCTCACCGCGTCGAACTTCGCCCTCGACTCGATTCTGATCCCGATCCTGGTGCTGTCGCTCGCGGCGACCGGTCTCAATCTCCTGACCGGCTATACCGGCCTGCTTTCGCTCGGCACGGGCGCCTTCATGGGCGTCGGGGCGTTCGCCTGCTACAAGCTCACGACCTACTTCCCCAACGTGAATATCGTCATTATGGTTCTGTGCTCGGGGTTCTTCGCCGCGGCGATCGGGACGGTGTTCGGGCTGCCCTCGCTTCGCATCAAGGGTTTCTACCTCGCCGTGGCGACCCTCGCCGCGCAGTTCTTCCTGTCCTGGTGCTTCATCCGCGTGCCGTGGCTGTACAACTACAACATCTCCGCCTCGATCGAGGTTCCGACGAAGACGCTGTTCGGGCTGGCGGTGACCGGGCCGACAGCGTCGTCGATCACGCGCTACCTGATCGTGCTGTCGATCGTGACGGTTCTCGTGTGGATGGCGGCGAACCTGATGCGGGGACGCATCGGCCGCACGTGGATGGCGGTGCGCGACATGGACCTCGCCGCCGAATTGATCGGGATCAAGCTGTATCAGACCAAGCTCCTTGCATTCGCTGTCTCCTCGTTCTATTGCGGGGTCGCCGGAGCGATGATGGTGTTTTTCTGGCTCGGCAACGCGGAGTCCGAAAGCTTCAACATCAATCAGTCGTTCCTGATCCTGTTCATGGTGATCATCGGCGGGCTCGGCAGCCTGCTCGGCTCGTTCCTCGGCGCCGCGCTGATCTGGGGCCTGCCGATCATCCTGCGCGCGGCGCCCCCGTATTTCGGCTTGCACATCCGAAGCGCGACCGTGGACCAGAGCACGTTCGTGATTCTCGGCGTGCTCATCATTTTCTTCCTGATCGTCGAGCCGCACGGCCTCGCGCGACTGTGGCAGATCTGGAAGCAGAAGCTGCGAGTGTGGCCTTTTCCGTACTAGCCTGGGGGGCGTACACTCGAAGCAGCATACCTATTGATAAGGCCGGCGCGGTTGCTCCGGTCACAATGTGAAGAGGAGGAAGGAAGATGCGCCTTAAACACCTGGTACTCGGCGCGGCGGTTGCAGGCTTGGTCGGGGTCTCTTTCCCCGCATCGAACGCCGCCGCCAGCGACAGCTTGTTCGTGCCGCTGTTCACTTACCGAACGGGTCCGTTCGCGAATTCCGGCATACCGATCGCGAACGGCATGCACGACTACCTCAACATGCTCAACGCCCGCGACGGCGGCATCGGCGGGGTCAAGGTCGATGTTCAGGAATGCGAGACTCAGTACAATAACGCGAAGGGCGTCGAGTGCTACGACTCGGTGAAGAACAAGAACCCGCTGGTGATCAACCCGTACTCGACCGGCATCACGCTCGCGCTCATTCCGAAGGCTTCCGTCGACCGCATTCCGATCCTGTCGATGGCCTACGGGCTGTCTGCCTCCGCGGTGGGAAGCGATTTCCCGTGGATCTTCAACCCGCCCGACACCTACTGGGACGGGATGTCGGTAGCTCTGAAGTACATCGCCAGCAAGGAGGGCGGCGGGCTCCACAAGCTCAAGGGCAAGACGATCGGGTTCATCTATTTCGACGGCGGCTACGGCCGCGAGCCAATCCCGCTGCTGAAGGACTTCGCCAAGGACTACGGCTTCGACGTCAAGCTGTATCCGGTGCCGCCTTCGCAGATGCAGACGCAGTCGGGGCTGTGGCTCGGCGTGCGTCGCGACCGGCCGGACTGGATGATCATGTGGGGCTGGGGCGCCATGAACCCGACCGCGGTACAGGAGGCGGCCAAGACGGGCTACCCGATGGATCACTTCCTCGGCGTCTGGTGGTCCGGCAGCGAGGACGATGCGCGGCCTGCGGGCGCGGGCGCCAAGGGCTACCTGGCGATGAACTTCAACGCGGTGGGCGCCAACTATCCGGCGATCAAGGACATCGAGAAGTACGTCATCGCGAAGGGCAACAGCCAGACGCCGATGAGCATGGTGGGTGAGAACTTCTACAACCGCGGCGTCATGAACGCGGTGGTGATCGCCGAGGCCATCCGCAATGCGCAACGGCTCACCGGCAAGAAGGTGATCAACGGCGCGGACATGCGGCGCGGACTCGAGACGCTGCGAATCACCGAGAAGCGCTGGAAGCAGATCGGGCTGGCCGGTTTCGGCCCTCCGATCCACGTGACCTGCCACGACCACAACGGTCACGGTTCCGTCTACGTGCAGCAGTGGGACGGCCACAAGTGGGTCAAGGTCTCGGACTGGATCACGCCGGTGAAGAGCAAGGTGATGCCCCTGCTCGACGCCGCGGCGAAGGACTACGTGACCAAGAACCAGCCCTGGCCGAAACGCACCGAGCCCTGCAAGTAAGCTAGGCGTCCTCCCCTCCCCCGAATGGGGGGAGGCGGAGCATCGAGCGAGCAATGAGCACTGCACCTGCTGCCGGAGATCGGTCCGGCGCCGCGGATCCAGCGGACAGAATTCTCTCCCTCAACAACATCGAGGTCGTGTACGACCACGTCATCCTCGTGCTCAGGGGCGTGTCGCTTCAGGTTCCGCGCGGCGCGATCGTCGCGCTGCTCGGAGCCAACGGGGCGGGGAAGACGACCACCATCAAGGCGATCTCGAATCTTCTGCATTCCGAGCGCGGGGAGGTCACGAAAGGCTCGATCGTATTCGACGGCGCCGAAGTGCACGCTTTGTCGCCCAACGAGCTCGTGCGCCGCGGCTGCATCCAGGTGATGGAGGGCCGGCATTGCTTCGCCCATCTGACCGTGGAGGAAAACCTGTTGACCGGCGCCTTTACGCGGCGCGACGGCAAGGCGGCGATCGCGCGTCACCTGGAGCTCGTGTATTCGTACTTTCCGCGACTCAAGGAACGGCGCAACGCGCTCGCGGGTTACACCTCGGGCGGCGAGCAGCAGATGACGGCGATCGGACGTGCCCTGATGGCAAAGCCGAAGATGATCCTGCTCGACGAGCCCTCGATGGGGCTTGCGCCGCAGCTGGTGGTGGAGATCTTCGAGATCGTCAAGGACCTCAACAAGAAGGAGGGCGTGAGCTTCCTGCTCGCCGAACAGAACACCAACATCGCCCTCAAGTACGCCGATTACGGCTACATCCTCGAAACGGGTCGCGTGGTGATGAACGGCGAGGGTAAGTCGCTGGCCGAGAACGAGGACGTCAAGGAGTTCTACCTTGGATTCTCCTCCGGCGGGCGCAAGAGCTTCCGCGACGTCAAGTCCTACCGCCGGCGCAAGCGCTGGCTGTGATGCAATACTACGACGAGCTGGAAACGCGTCCGCCGGCACAGCGCGAAGCCGCGCTTATGGCGGCGCTTCCCGGCCAGATCGCACACGCACAGAAGAATGCGCCCGGCTTCGCCCGGATTCTGGCGGGAGTCGACCCCTCGGCGGTGACCTCCCGCGCGGCTCTCGCCCGGCTGCCGGTGATTCGCAAGTCCGACCTGGGAGAGCTGCAAAAGGAGATGCCCCCGTTCGGCGGACTGAACGCCACGCCGCGCGAGAAGCTCGGTAAGGTCTTCGTATCGCCCGGGCCGATCTATGATCCCGAGGGCCGTGGCAGGGACTGGTGGCGCACGGCGCGAGGTCTGCATGCGGCGGGCTTCCGGGGCGGCGACCTGGTGATGAACACCTTCGCATACCACTTTACTCCGGCCGGCTCGATGCTGGAGGCGGGTGCGCTCGCGCTCGACTGCACGGTGGTGCCGACAGGGGTGGGCCAGACCGAGATGCAGGTGGCTGCGCTAAGCGGACTCGGCGTCAATGCGTTCATCGGCACGCCGTCCTTTCTCAAGCTGATCGTCGAAAAGGCGGATGAGCTCAAGACCGACATTTCCTGCCTGAAGAAGGCGGTGGTGGGCGCCGAGTACCTGCCGCCGGCGCTGCGCAAGGCGATGCGTGAGCGCGGCATCGATGTGATGCAGCTCTACGCGTCGGCTGATCTGGGACACATCGCCTACGAAACCGCGAGCCCCGATGGCGGCGTCAACGAAGGCATGGTGCTCGACGAAGGCGTGCTGCTGGAAATCGTGCGACCTGGCACCGGTGATCCGGTGCCCACCGGGGAAGTAGGCGAAGTCGTGATCACGAGCTTCAACCGCGACTACCCGTTGGTGCGCTTCGGGACGGGCGACCTTTCGGCGCTCATGCCCCAGGCGAGCCCCTGCGGCCGTACCAACGCGCGTATCAGGGGCTGGATGGGGCGCGCCGACCAGAGCACGAAAGTGCGGGCGATGTTCGTGACTCCCAGACAGATCGCCGAAATCCTGCGCCGCCATCCGGAGCTCGCCAAGGCACGCCTGGTGGTCGACGGCGAGCCCGGCAAGGACCGCATGAAGCTCAAGTGCGAGGCAGAGAGTCTTTCCGAGGCACTCGCGGCCGCCGTGGTGGCCACCATTCGCGACGTCACCAAGCTGCGCGGGGAAGTCGAGCTGGTTGCGCCGGGAAGCCTGCCGAACGATGGCAAGGTCATCGAGGATTTGCGGGAATACTCCTAATTGCGCCGGCTGGCGCCGACGGGAAGCGAGTCGAGGCGCTTCATCTCGAAGCCGTGCAGGATCGAGGCATCGGCGAGGAAGGCCTTCAGAAAGTCGATCGAATCGACGCCCCAGAAGATCTCGCCGCCCGCATCGAAGCTCGGCACGCCGAACACGCCCGCCGCGGCGGCGCGCTCGGTGTTCTCGCGCAACTCGTCCTTGACCTCCGGTGCGGCAAGGGCTTGCGCGTCGACGCCCAGCTCGCGAGCGAGCGCTGTGAACGCACCCTGGTCGCCGGGGTCTTGGCCGGTGGTCCATAGCGCCTCGAAGATTCGCTTTACCGCCGCCGGTTGAGAGCGCGCCGCGATCGCGAGGCGCAGGTGATGCAGCGGATTGAACGGGTGCGTGGCCGGGAAGCGGAAGGGCAGTCCGAGCCGATCCGCGGACCACTGGCACCAGCGGTAGGTCCAACGGCGCTTGGCTTCGATCTCGGCCGGACCTTTCTGGCCGAAGCGTTGCAGCAACGCGGCGAAGAGCACCGGCCGGAAATCGAGCTCGACATCGCGCGGCAGCTCGTGGAGCCGCGCCAGGCACAGGTACGAGTACGGCGACACGAAGTCGAAGTACCAGGTCACTCGGCGCATGAGCAACTGTAACATTGCGTCGTCACACAGGCTCGGAGGGCGGCATGAACGTACGAACGGAAAGAAACGGCTCGGTGTGGACCGTGATTCTTTCGCGCGCCGAAGCGCGCAACGCGGTCGACCCCGAATCTGCCGATGCGCTGGTCGCGGCGTTCCTGGACTTCGATCGCGATCCGGAGGCCGCCGTGGCCGTCCTGTGGGGTGAAGGCGGCGCGTTTTGCGCGGGGTTCGATCTCAAGCACGCGGCGTCGCTCAGCGGCGACACCCGCCCGCTGCAGGAGCTGGGGTATCCGCTCGACGACCGGCCTCCCCCCCGGGGCCCGATGGGGCCTACCCGCCTCGAGCTCGACAAGCCGGTGATCGCCGCCGTCGCGGGACCCGCGGTGGCGGGCGGCTTCGAGCTGGCGTTGTGGTGCGACCTCAGGGTCATGGAGGAATCGGCATATTTCGGGGTCTACTGCCGGCGCTGGGGCGTGCCGCTGATAGACGGGGGCACTGTGCGTTTGCCGCGCCTGGTCGGCGCGGGGCGCGCGATGGAGCTCATCCTCACCGGGCGCAAGCTGCCGGCAGAGGAGGCCTACCGCATCGGCGCCTGCGAAAAAGTGGTCCCGGACGGCACCTCGCGGGCCCAGGCCGAGGCGCTGGCGTGCGAAATTGCACGCTTCCCCCAGCGTTGCGTACGCGCCGATCGGCGCTCCGCGCGCATGCAGGAGGGGCTCGAATTGCGTGACGCCATGCGCAGGGAGTGGTACAACAGCATCTCGGCGTTTGCCGCGGAGGGCGCCGCAGGGGCGAAGCGCTTCGCGTCGGGGAGGGGCAGGCATGGTGACTTCGGCAGCATCTGACGCCAGCTTGTCATGTAAACCGTCGCGCGCGGCGAACGTTTAACGCCTGCTTCTTCGCGACAACGAGGACCGCATCGCATCGGCGACACGATGCCGTTAAAAAGGAAGGACGTTCAAACCATGAAAATGAAGACCCCCGCAATCCTGATCGCATCTTCGTTTGCGCTGTTGCTCGGCGCCTGCGCCAGCCAGCAGGCCGCGGAAGCCCCGCAGCCGGCACCCGCACCGCAGGCCGAGGCACCGGCCCCTGCGCCGCAGGCGCAGCCGGTTGAACAGCCCAAGATGGCGATGAATCCGCTTCACGATCCCAACAGCATCCTCGCGAAGCGCAGCATCTACTTCGACTTCGACAGGTCGAACATCAAGCCCGAGTTCAATGCGCTGGTCGAGGCGCATGCCGGATACATGAAGGACCATGATTCGGCGACGATCAGGATCGAGGGCAACTGCGACGAGCGCGGCAGCCGCGAGTACAACCTCGCGCTGGGCCAGCGACGTGCCGACAGCCTGCGCAAGGCGATGGTGCTCCTCGGCGTGCCCGAGAAGCGCATCGACACGATCAGCTGGGGCGAGGAAAAGCCGCGCGCCTTGGGGCACGACGAGGCCGCGTGGTCGCAGAATCGCCGCGACGACATCATCTACACGCACGAATAGCGATTGGGCGGGCGGCTCAGCGCCGCCCGAACCGTTCGCGCAAGGCGCGCGCTGCGCGCGCGACGCATGGCGCCCAGGCGTCGGCGTCGCGTTTGCGCAGCAGCGTCATGCTCGGATACCAGGGGCTGTCCTCGCGCTCGCGCATCCAGCGCGTCGCCGCCTGCTCGGCGAGGAGTAGCCACGTCGGCGCGCCGAGCGCGCCGGCGAGGTGCGCTACCGAAGTATCGACGCTGACCACCGCGTCCATTTCCTCGATCATTCTCGCGGTGTCGTAAAGATCCCGGGGGGGCGCCGCGGCCAGGCGTGCTCCTAGGCGCGCCCGCTCCTCTTCGGTTGGCTCGTACTGAAGCGGAACGGTCTCCACGCCGGCTTCCTCGAGCTTGAGCAGCTCGTCGAGCGGGCAGTCGCGCCGCGGATCGAACTGGCTCGATCGCCATACGATGCCGACGCGAGGCAATCCGGAGTCGACGCGGGGACCCGGCTCCGCGCGAAGATAGGGCGCGTGCGGCAGCGTCCCCCAGTCGAGATCGAGCAGATGCGGCAAGCTGAGCAAAGGCGCGCAGGCCGCGTAGCGCTCCCAGCGCACCGGTGCGCCTATGCCGACAATCTCGATGTCCGGAAAACTCGCGGCGACCAGTCGTAGAAGTTGCGCGGGGCAGAGAAACGCCAGCTCGCGCGCGCGGGCGCGCGCGAGCGGCAGGAAGCGCAGGTGCTGGATCATGTCGCCCAGCCCCTGCTCCCACAGCACGATGAGCGCGCCTGCGAGCGGCTCGCCGTTCCACCGCGGTACCGGCGGCGCCTGCCAGAATGATCGCGTGCGCGCCTGCAGCTCGAAGCGTACCTCCGACTCCGCCCAGGCCTCGCGCAGGCGTCCGGCAGCGAGCAGGGACTGGGCGCGGTTGTTGCGAATCCATGGGTCGTCGGGGTCCGCGGCGAGCGCCTTCTCGTAGCGCTCCAGCGCCGCCTCATGCCGGCCAGCGAATGCCTCGCAATCGGCCAGTCCCGCCAGTGCGGGCGCATAGTCCCGTCGCAGCTCGAGCGCGCGCTCGAAGTACGGCATGGCATCCGCGTGGCCGCCGTACAGCGCGCACTGGCCCAGCCGCGTAAGGGTCGGCGCGTCCTGCGGAAGGGCGCGGTAATGCTCGGCGGCGGCGTCGTAGTCGCCAGCCTCGAACAAGCGATCGGCCTCCTCCTGCGACACCGCTAGCGCAGGCTAGGACCGTAGGCCCAGGCCACTAGGGAACACCGCAGGCCGCGCGTGACCGGCGCGACACGGTGGGCGAGGTAGGACGGAAAAATCACTGCAGTACCGATCCCTCGCTGATCGGTTCTGGCGCGCATATTGATGAACTCGAAATCGCCGCCGTCGTAGGCGGCCGGGTCGCTGAGTTGCACCGAAAGGCTCAGCTTGCGATTGCTCGTGCCGCGCAAGCCGAGATCGGTGTGCCACTCGAAGTGGCCGTCCACTCCGTAGCGGGCGAACTGAAGCGGTTCGGCCAGCCCGACGAGATCGAAGCGGTAGCTGCGATTGGCGCTCGCGAACAGGGCGCCGATCCGGTGGTAGATCCAGTGCACCGGCGGATCGGGTTCGATCCAGGTAATGTCGCTCACCCTGGCGCCCCCGTAGCCCTTTTCCACCCCGCCGGCGACCGGCGAGCCCGCCGTGCCGACCTCGGTAATGCGGGCGCATTCTTCGGGCGAGAAGGCTTGGGGGACAATCTGCGCCGTCCCGATGACCGGGTTTTCGTCGAGCGGGCGCGCGACCGAAAAAGGATCCGCACCGCCGGGCCATTTCAGCACGGTCTTGCCGCCGGCCCCTGTATCCCTCAATTCCGGGAGCAGGTAGACAAAACGCACCGGCTCGTTCACGCGGACTCCGGTGCCGTCCTGGTGAACGGTTCCTCGAGACCGAGGCGCCGTCGCCGCCGTGCCAGCACGGCCATGATGCGCGCGCGCTCGGCCTCGTCTAGCTCGCTCCAGCGCGCAATTTCATCGAGCGTGCGACAGCACCCGGTGCACACGCCGAGCCGCGGGCTCATGTGGCAGATATTGACGCAGGGCGAGGAGGCGGGCATTGCGAATTGCGTCGACCTCAGTGTAGACGGAATTGCGTCGCGACCACGCCGACGAGCTTTCCGTCGGTGCGGGACAGGGCGAGCAGCCCGCGTCCGTAGCGCCCGTATACCGGAATCAGCGCGAACGCCCGCAATTTTCCGCCATGCGCGGCCACGAATCGATCGATGTCTTTCTGGTACGTCGGCTCGTCGAAGTAGGTTGCACGGGTGCGTGAACCCGCGATGACGTCCGCGAGCGCCTTGCCGGCGATGGGCCGATAAAGCGCGGTCTCGCGCAGTACGCTGCCCCCTTCCTTCCATGCCTGCATGATCTCCTGCGCGTGCTGCTTGTGGTTCCCGGGCAGATCGACGTACACCAGCGGCGGCCGTGTCTTCGACAGTGCCCGCAGCTCGGCGAGGCTGCGCGGCCCTTTGGCGATCTCGGCCGTCGTGACGGGGAAAAACCGGTTTTCCGGATAGCCGATGAATGCCGCCAGCACCGGCCGCTGCGTGTACAGCGTGTGGATGCCCCAGGCGAGACCGGCAGCCTGAACGATACCGATCACCGCCAGGTTCATCCACAGGCGCGGCCGGCGCGGTCGATATACCACCATCGTCAATAGCGGTCCAAGCCCGATGTCGACCCCTGCCGCAATCAGGACAACCTGAATGCCGCCGTCGATCCAGAAAAAGGGAGGCGGAAACCAGAGCGCCACCGTCAACGAGATAAGACCCACGAAAACCACCGCGCTCAGTGCCAGGTGCAACCCTCCCGCACGCAATTTCGCGCGCCAAAGAGGCGGCATTGCCGGCAGCGGTGCGCCTATCGCCACATCAGTCATCGAATTGCCCTCCGTTGATCGGCCTCGGCCTGCGGGCGGGGCTTGCTTGCCGCCAGTGCGCGCCCCGCCTTCGAGCCGGGTTCCCGGCCGAGAATGTCGCATATCCATTGTCCGATTTCGACCACGCGCGCCAGATCGACGCCTGTCGGAATCCCGAGGCCATTCAGCATGTAGAGCACGTCCTCGGTCGCGACGTTGCCGGATGCGCCCGCCGCGTAGGGGCAGCCGCCCAGGCCCGCGACTGAGGCATCGAAAGTCGCGACGCCCGCCTCGAGCGAGGCATAGATGTTCGCGAGGGCCTGCCCGTAGGTGTCGTGATAGTGACCGGCCAGCCGTTCCACGGGTATGCGCTCGGCCACGGCCTCGATCATCGCCTTCGTCCGCCCGGGAGTGCCGACGCCGATGGTATCGCCGAGCGAGATTTCGTAGCAGCCCATGGCGGCGAGCTCGGCAGCGACCTCGGCGACCTTGGCCGGCGCGACCTCGCCTTCGTAAGGGCAGCCCAGGACGCAGGAAACGTAACCCCGCACCTTGATGTTGGCCGCGCGGGCAGCCTCCGCCACCGGGCGGAATCGATCCAGGCTCTCCGCGATCGAGCAGTTGATGTTCTTTTGGGAGAAGGCTTCCGAGGCCGCACCGAAGATCGCCACCTCGGTGGCGCCGGCGGCCAGGGCGGCCTGAAAGCCCTTCAGGTTCGGGGTCAGCACCGGGTACGACACGCCTGGCTCGCGCCGGATCCGCTCCAGCACCTCGGTGTGGTCGGCCATCTGCGGAATCCATTTGGGCGATACGAATGCGGTGGCCTCGACTGCGGGCAGACCCGCCGCGGCGAGACGCTCGATCAGTTCGATCTTGATCTTCGTCGGCACTTCGCCCTTTTCGTTCTGCAGGCCGTCGCGGGGGCCGACTTCGACGATTCTCACGCGCTGCGGCAAGCTCATCCCGTCACCTTTCGGCAGATTCTAGCGCCTCAAAGGCGATCAGGTCGGCCCCCTCAAGCACCTGCTCGCCCGGCGCATAGTGAATCTCCCTGACTATGCCGTCGGCCGGCGCGGCGATGGTGTGCTCCATTTTCATCGCCTCCAGAATCACCAGCGGCGTTCCCTTCTCGACCGTCTGCCCCGCCTTCACCATCACCGCGACGATCTTGCCCGGCATCGGCGCCGCAAGCGAACCGCCGCCCGCGTCCACATCGAGGCCATGCAACTCGTCGCGCAGGGAAATCTTCCGGACATCGCCGTCGCCGAAAAGGTGCCAGTTTTCCCCTTCGCGAACCGCGCGCAGCTTGAACGCGTGCCCGTCCAGTCGCACCAGCAGCGCGCCGTCGGCCAGCCGCTCGCCTTCGAGCGCGTACTCTCGCCCGCCGATCAGCACGCGCTTGCCCGCGGCGAGGAAGCGCACGGTCACCGAATACATCGTCTCGCCTTCGGTAAAGACGAAGTCGTGGTGCGAGTCCCCATTCAGCCGCCAGCCGTCGACCTCGTTCCACGGCGAGTACGGGTCGCCCGATCTTCTCGAGTCCCCGCGTGCACCTTGCTGCTCGAGCAGCAGCTCGGCCAGCGCAACGGCTGCCAGCGTTTGGTCCGAGGGCGCTGTCGGCGGCGGAAACAGCTCGCCGCGGCAGCGCTCGATCAGCCCGGTGTCCAGGTCTGCGTTGGAAAACGCCGTGCTCTCGGCCAGCCGTGCAAGAAATCCGGCATTGGTGGTCACGCCGGCGACCTCGCAGCCCGCGAGCGTGGTGCGCAGGCGCGCGAGCGCCGTATCGCGGTCTTCGCCCCATACGATCAGCTTGGCGATCATCGGGTCGTAGTGCGGAGTGATCGCGGCGCCGCCTTCGACTCCCGTATCGATCCGCACCGATTCCGAAGTCGGCGGGAAGGCGAGATGCGCGAGCCGTCCGGTCGCGGGGAGGAAATCACGCGCCGGATCCTCGGCGTACAGGCGAGCCTCGATCGCGTGGCCCCGCAGCGTGATTCCGTCCTGCTTGAGCGGCAGCGGCTCGCCCGCGGCGACGCGCAACTGCCATTCGACCAGATCGAGCCCGGTGATCATCTCCGTCACCGGGTGCTCGACCTGCAGGCGCGTGTTCATCTCCATGAAGTAGAAGCGTCCATCCTGGTCTGCGATAAATTCGACCGTGCCGGCGCCCCGGTAGTCGATGGCTCGCGCCGCCGCCACCGCTGCCTCGCCCATTTCGCGCCGGCGGCTGGCGCTCATCCCGGGCGCCGGCGCTTCCTCGAGCACTTTCTGGTGGCGGCGTTGCACCGAGCAGTCGCGCTCGAACAGGTGCACGCACTGTCCGTGCGCGTCGCCGAACACCTGCACCTCGATGTGGCGCGGGCGCTCGAGGTAGCGCTCGATCAGGACCCGGTCGTCGCCGAAAGCGGACTTCGCCTCCCTGCGGCACGATGCCAGCGCCTGCTCGAACTCGCCGCGCTGGCGCACGATGCGCATGCCTTTGCCGCCGCCGCCGGCCGAGGCCTTGATCAGAACAGGAAAGCCGGCTTCTTCGGCCCGGCCGAGCAGAAATCCGGCGTCCTGGTTTTCGCCGTGATAGCCGGGGACCAGCGGCACCCGCGCCTTTTCCATGAGTCTCTTGGCCGCCGATTTGTCGCCCATGGCCGCGATCGATTCCGCTGTCGGGCCGATGAAGACGATGCCGGCCGCGGCGCAGGCGCGTGCAAAGGCCTCGTTTTCTGACAGAAAGCCGTAGCCGGGATGGATCGCTTGCGCGCCGGTCCCGCGTGCGGCGGCGATCACCGCCTCGGCGTTCAGGTAGCTTTCCCGCGCCGGGGGAGGGCCGATGCGGCGCGCCTCGTCGGCAAGCCTGACATGCAGTGCGTCGCGGTCGGCGTCCGAGTAGACCGCCACCGTGCGGATGCCCAGGCGCGAGGCGGTACGCATCACCCGGCAGGCGATCTCGCCCCGGTTGGCGATCAGGATCTTGCGGAACACGCTACTTGCCCCCCGCGACCCAGGAGGGCTTGCGCTTGTCGAGGAAGGCGGCGATACCTTCCTTGCCCTCGGGGGACACCCGGATCTCGGCGATGCGCCTCGCGGTATCTGCGACCACTGCATCGTCGATCGGCCGCGACGCCACGGACCGGATCAGGTCCTTGATCTTCGCCAGCGCCTCGCGTCCGCCCGCCAGCAGGTGTTTGAGCAGGGCGTCGATCGCCCCGTCGAGCTCCGCGGACGGCACCAGGGCGCTGAGCAGTCCGATGCGCAGCGCTTCCTCGGCACTGAATACTTCCGCAGTGAGAAAGTAGCGCCGTGCGGCGCGCTCGCCCATCGCGCGCACGACGTAGGGGCTGATGGTGGCGGGCGACAGGCCGAGCTTGGCTTCGGACAGGCAGAATTTCGCATCCGGGGTGCCGATCGCGATGTCGCAGGCGGCCACCAGGCCCGTGCCCCCGGCGAAGGCCGGGCCGTGCACTCGCGCGACGACGGGCTTCGCCATGCAGTCGATGGTCTGCAGCATGACCGCGAGGCCCATCGCGTCGTGCAGGTTCTGTTCGTAGCCGTAGCCCGCCATGCGCTTCATCCAGTTGAGGTCGGCGCCGGCACAGAACGCAGGCCCGCTGCCTGCAAGCACCACCGCGCGCACGTCGTCCTCGCTGTCGAGTGCCTTGAAATTCGCGGCGAGCTCGGCGATCAGCGCGTCGTCGAAGGCATTGCGCACTTCGGGTCGGTTCAGCGTCACGACGGCGACGCCGCCGCGCCTTTCGATCAGCAGGGATTGCGACATGGCTACATCCTGAAAATGCCGAATTTGGTCTGCTCGATCGGCGCGTTGAGCGAGGCCGAAAGCGCGAGTCCGAGCAGGCGCCGCGCGTCAGCGGGATCCACGACGCCGTCGTCCCACAGCCGCGCGCTGGCGTAGTAGGGGTGCCCCTGGCGCTCGTACTGTTCCCGGATCGGCGCCTTGAAGCTCTCCTCGTCGATCTGCGACTTGAATTTGCCCCGCACCACAGACAGCACGCTCGCCGCCTGCTCGCCGCCCATCACCGAGATGCGCGCGTTGGGCCACATCCAAAGGAACCTGGGCGAGTAGGCGCGGCCGCACATGCCGTAGTTGCCGGCGCCGAACGAGCCGCCGATGATCATGGTGAACTTGGGCACCCGCGCCGTGGCCACCGCGGTCACCATCTTGGCGCCGTCCTTGGCGATCCCCGCGGCCTCGTATTTCTTGCCCACCATGTAACCGGTGATGTTCTGCAGGAACAGGAGCGGGATTCCCCGCTGGCAGGCAAGCTCGATGAAATGCGCCGCCTTGAGCGAAGACTCGGAGAAGAGGATGCCGTTGTTGGCCAGGATCGCGACCGGATAGCCGTGTACGTGGGCGAAGCCGGTCACCAGGGTGGTGCCGTAATTGGCCTTGAACTCGTCCAGCTCGGAGCCGTCGACCAGTCGCGCGATCACTTCGCGCACGTCGTAGGGCTTGCGCGCGTCGGCGGGAATCACGCCGTAGAGCTCGTCGGCCGGATAAAGCGGCTCGCGCGGCTCGCGCAGCTGCAGCGGCACGTTCTTGGCGCTGTTCAGATTGGACACGATCCGGCGCGCGATCGCGAGCGCATGGCTGTCGCTCAGGGCGTAGTGGTCGGCCACGCCCGAGACCCGGGTGTGCACGTCGGCGCCGCCGAGCTCCTCGGGGGTCACGATCTCCCCGATGGCGGCTTTGACCAGGGGCGGCCCGCCGAGAAAGATCGTGCCCTGGCCCTTGACGATGATCGACTCGTCGGACATCGCCGGCACGTAGGCGCCGCCGGCGGTGCACGAGCCCATCACGACCGCGATCTGCGCGATCCCGGCCGCCGACATGTTGGCGATGTTGAAGAAGATGCGCCCGAAGTGCTCGCGATCGGGGAAGACCTCGTCCTGGTTGGGCAGGTTGGCGCCGCCCGAATCGACCAGATAGATGCACGGCAGGCGGTTCTGCGCCGCGATCTCCTGCGCGCGCAAATGCTTCTTGACCGTCATCGGGAAGTAGGTGCCGCCCTTGACGGTCGCGTCGTTGGCGACGATCACGCATTCGCGACCGGACACCCGTCCGATGCCGGTGATAATGCCGGCGCTCGGAGCCTCGTCGCCGTACATGCCGTGCGCCGCGAGCTGCCCGATCTCGAGAAACGGCGAGCCGGGATCGAGCAGCGTGCGCACCCGCTCGCGCGGCAGGAGCTTGCCTCGCGCGACGTGCTTGTCGCGCGCCTGATCGCCGCCGCCCAGGCCGGCGCGCGAGACCTGCAGACGCAGGTCCTCGACCAGCGCGCGCATGCGCTCGGCGTTGGCGCGGAATTCCGCCGAACGGGTGTTGAGCTGCGACTTGACGATTGGCACGGGCAATCAGCTCTTGTGCTCGCGCACGCCGACCGGCCGGCCGGCCTTCTTCCATTCGCTGAACCCGCCCTCGAGGTGCAGCACGTTCTCCAGCCCCATTTCGGCGAGCGTCGCCGCTGAAAGCACCGCGCGCCAGTCGTGCGCACAGTAGAGGATGTAGGTCTTGCCTTCGCCGAAAATCGGCTTGAAGTACGGGCTTTCGGGATCGACCCAGAACTCGAGCATTCCGCGCGGCGCGTGGAAGGCACCCGGAATCGTCCCGTCGCGCTCGAGCTCACGCACGTCGCGGATATCGACGAACACGGTGCGCGGATCGCCGACCCGTGCCTCGGCCTCGGACGGCGTGATGCCACGTGTGCAGGCAGCCGCCTCCTCGAGCAGCTTCTTGACACCCTTCCTCAAACCTTGCGCCATGCGTCAATGGTCCCTTCAGTTGGCGCTCCGCCCCCTTCGGCGGGCGATCACTTCCATGCTGCACTTGTAACGAGTGCTGATGCCGTACCAGATGGGATCGAACCCGCTTTCGATCAACAATGCTTGCAGCCGCGCACGCGTGAAGTTGTGATAGTGCTCGATCTCGATCCAGTAGGGATTCTTCCGCTTGCGATCGAGTGAACGCCAGCTCGCGGTGTCAGAGTTGGGCATCGAGATGTAGACGATGCCGCACTCCACCAGAAGTCGATGCGCGGTCGCGAGCGCCGCTGGCGGAAACGGCATGTGCTCGAGCACATCGGCCATTGAAATCACATCGAATGCGCCCGTCTCGCTTAGCTGCTCGAGTGCCACGCAGCGTGCGGGAACGCCCAACTCCGAAAGTGTCGAAACGCTGTTCTCGCGAAGATCGATGGCGAGCGGGTCAAAGCCCCATTCCTGCGCAGTGAGGATCAGCGCGCCGTTGCCGAAACCGACGTCCAGCCAGCGCCCGGGTGAAACGGCCGCCTCGCGGCCGCGCTTTGGCGCGCTGGGCGCCATTGCCGCAACGCGCTCGACAACCGGCGCCCAGCGATATCGCCCGAGCTCGGAGTCGTCGCTGCCCGGCTGCTGGGTTGCCTGCGCATCCGAGAACAGGATGGCAAGGGCCGGCTCGTCGAAATAGCCGTCGGTGAATACGTGCGCGCAGGCCGGGCAGCGGCACCATCGCATGATGTTCGGCAGCGGTGCCTTGTACATCGGATGATTGCTGCAATCGTAGTGCACCAGCTGCTCGATCGTCTTGCCGCCGCACAGCGGACATGCCCGATACGGGATTCGCTCCAGCATCACCCGCTCCCTGAGGCGAGGGCGCGGCCGATGACCAGGCGCTGGATGTCGCTCGCGCCTTCGTAGATCTTGCACACTCGCACCGCGCGCCACAGGCGCTCGACCGGGAAGTCGGCCACGTAGCCGTAGCCGCCGTGGACCTGGATCGCGTCCGAGCATACCTTTTCCGCCATTTCGGAGGCGAACAGCTTGGCCATCGAGGCCTCCTTGAGGCAGGGCTCGCCCGCGTCGCGCAGCGCCGCCGCGTGGAGATAGAGCTGGCGCGCCGCCTCGACCTGGGTTGCCATGTCAGCGAGGCGGAAGTTCACCGCCTGGTGCTCGATCAGCGTCTTGCCCATGCTCTTGCGCTCTTTCGTGTAGGCGAGGGCAGCCTCGAGCGCCGCGCGCGCGATCCCGGTCGCCTGCGCCGCGATGTTGATCCGCCCCGACTCGAGGTTCGAGAGCGCGATGCGGTAGCCCAGGCCTTCCTGGGCGAGCAGGTTTTCCGCCGGGACGGTGCAGTCCTCGAGGGCGATCTGCGCCGTGTCGGAGGCATGCTGGCCGGCCTTGTCCTCGACCCGCGCCACCCGCCAGCCCTTGCTCGTCGTGGGCACGACGAAGGCGCTGATGCCCTTCTTGCCGGCGCTCCGGTCGCTGACCGCGAACACCACCGCGACGTCGGCGTTCTTGCCGGAGGTGATGAACTGCTTGGTGCCGTTCAGCACCCAATGCCCGCCGCGGCGCTCGGCGCGGGTTTCGATCGCGCCCGCGTCCGATCCGACCTGCGGCTCGGTGAGGCAGAACGCGCCGATCATGCGGCCTTCGGCGAGCGGGCGCAGGTACTTTTCCTTCTGCGCCTCGTTGCCGTAGCCGTTCAGGATGCCGGACACCAGATTGTTCACCGACATGATCGTGCCGCAGGCCGGGTCTCCGGCCGACACCTCCTCGAAGGCGAGCGCGGTTGCGGTGCAGTCCATTCCCGCGCCGCCCCACTGCTCGGGAACTGCGACCGCGTTGAGCCCCATCCGCGCCATTTCGAGCAGCTCGGCGCGCGGGAAGTGGCGCTCCCGATCCCAGCGCGCGGCGCTGGGCCAAAGACGTTCCTGCGCGAAGCGGCGCACGGCGCCGCGCATCATCTCGTGCTGCTCGGACAGGCGCATCTCAGGCTCCCGACAGGCGTACGTAGGTCACGGTGTGGTGCGAGAAGAGCTTCCCGCCGCGGCTGTGGCACTCGGCGACACCGTAGATGCTGCGCTTGCCGAGCTTGAGAATGCGCGCCGTGCAGCGTACGGGCTCCTCGATCGCGGGTGCGAGGAAGGCCGTGTTCAGCTCGGAGGTGAGCGCATCGCGCTCGATGCCGATACGGGACTTGATCGCCATCCACATCGCGCAGTCCGCGGCCGCCATCAGCGCCGGCCCGTTGACGATGCCGCCCGGGCGTTCGAGCGCCCGCTGGAACGGCAGCTCGATCGTGGCGCCATCGGCGTCGACCGAAACCATGCGAAAGCCGTAGCCGCGCACGAAGCGCGAGCGCTCGAGCAGGGCCTGCAGCTGGCGCTTGGTCGCCGCGAGCTTCGGCGCTGCCATCTAGGCGAGCTCGATTGCCATGGCGGTGGCCTCTCCGCCGCCGATGCACAGGCTCGCCACCCCGCGCTTGCCGCCGTACTTGCGCAGCGCCCCGAGCAGGGTCACCACGATGCGCGCGCCGGAGGCGCCGATCGGGTGGCCGAGCGCGCAGGCGCCGCCGTGCACGTTCACTTTCTCGTGCGGCAGCTTGTGCTCGCGCATCGCCGCCATGGTGACCACCGCGAAGGCTTCGTTGATCTCGTAGAGGTCGACCGCCTGCGCCGTCCAATTGGTCTTTTGAAGCAATTTTCTTATGGCTTCGACCGGCGCGGTCGTGAACCAGCCCGGCTCCTGGGCGTGCGTCGCGTGGCCGACGACTGTCGCGAGCGGCGCGAGGCCGAGCTTGTCGGCGCTCGAGCGGCGCATCATCACCAGCGCGGCCGCCCCGTCGGAGATCGAGCTCGAGTTGGCCGCGGTCACGGTGCCGTCCTTGCGGAAAGCGGGCTTAAGGGTCGGGATCTTCGCGAAATTGGCCTTGAACGGCTGCTCGTCGTTCTCGACGAAGCGCTCTTCCTTGCCGGCCTTGATCGCCATCGGCGTGATCTCCCAGGCGAACCAGCCTTCCTTGTTCGCCTTCTGCGCGCGCTCGAGCGAAGCGATCGCGAATGCATCCTGTTCCTTGCGCGAGAACTGGTACTTGTCGGCGCAGTCCTCGGCGAACGTGCCCATCAGGCGGCCTTTGTCGTAGGCGTCCTCGAGGCCGTCGTAGAACATGTGGTCGAGCACCTGCTGGTGGCCCATGCGGTAGCCGGCGCGCGCCTTGGGCATCAGGTAGGGCGCGTTGGTCATCGATTCCATCCCGCCCGCGACCACCACGTCCATGCTTCCGGCGCTGAGCAGGTCGTGCGCCAGCATCGCCGCCTTCATGCCCGAGCCGCACATCTTGTTCACCGTGGTGCAGCCCGCGCCGAGGGGCAGGCCGGCGCCGAGGCTCGCCTGGCGCGCCGGCGCCTGGCCCTGGCCCGCGGGCAGCACGCAGCCCATGATCACTTCCTCGACCTGCTCGGGCTTGAGCTTGGCGCGCTCGACCGCGGCGCGGATCGCGGCCGCGCCGAGCTGCGGCGCGGCGAAGCTCTTGAGCTCGCCCTGAAAGCCGCCCATCGGAGTGCGCGCGGCGGATACGATGACAATTGGATCGTTCAACATCGCAATCTCCTAAGTAGTTTCCTCGAACAGCTCCCTGCCGATCAGCCAGCGGCGGATCTCGGAAGTGCCGGCGCCGATCTCGTAGAGCTTGGCGTCGCGCCACAACCGGCCGGTGGGCGTCTCGTTGATGTAGCCCATGCCGCCGAGCGCCTGGATCGCTTCGCCCGCCATCCAGGTCGCTTTCTCCGCCGCATACAGGATCGCGCCCGCGGCGTCCTTGCGCGTGGTCTCGCCGCGGTCGAGCGCCTGCCCCACCGCATAGACGTAGGCGCGGCAGGCCGAGTAGGTCGCGTACATGTCGGCCAGCTTGCCCTGCATCAGCTGGAACTCGCCGATCGGCTGGCCGAACTGCTTGCGCTCGTGCACGTAGGGAATCACTACGTCGAGGCAGGCGCCCATCACGCCGAGCGGCCCGCCGGCGAGCACCGCGCGCTCATAGTCCAGGCCGGACATCAGCACCTTCACGCCCTTGCCGTCCTCGCCGAGGACATTCTCGGCCGGGACCTCGCAGTCGCGCAACACCAGCTCGCAGGTGTTCGAGCCGCGCATGCCGAGCTTGTCGAGCTTCTGCGCGGTCGAGAATCCCTTCATGTCCTTCTCGACGAGAAAGGCGGTGATGCCCTGGTCGCTCGTCTTGCCGTAGATCACCAGCACGTTCGCGTCTGGACCGTTGGTGATCCACATTTTGTTGCCGTTGAGGACGTAACGCTCGCCGCGCCTTTCGGCTCTCAATCTCATTCCCACGACGTCCGAGCCCGCGCCCGGCTCGCTCATGGCGAGCGCGCCGACGTGCTCGCCGCTGATCAGCTTCGGCAGGTACTTGCGCTTCTGCGCCTCGGTGCCGTTCCTTCGAATCTGGTTCACGCACAGGTTGGAATGCGCGCCGTAGGACAGCCCGACCGAAGCCGAGGCGCGGCTGATTTCCTCCATCGCGACGATGTGCGCCAGGTAACCCATCGCGGTGCCGCCGTAGTCCTCTTCGACCGTGATGCCGAGCAGCCCCAGCGCGCCGAGCTTCTGCCACAGGTCGGCGGGAAACGCGTTCGAGCGGTCGATCTCGGCGGCGCGCGGAGCGATTTCGCGCGCGGCGAAATCCCTCGCGCTCGCGCGCAGCATGTCGATCGTTTCGCCGTGCTCGAACCTCAGCAGTGAGAATTCCATACGCGGTGCGCCTATTCGGGGGTATCTGGCGTGTCGGGCAGCATCATCAGCGTCTGCTGCATGACGGCGCACAGCATGTGTGCACCGCCGTGCTCAGCGTACACCTCGCCGCGCGCGATCGAAAGCGTGCGGCCGGACTTGATGACTTCCGCGCGCGCCAGCAGCCGCTCGCCGCGGGCCGGCGCGAGGATGTTGATCTTGTATTCCACCGTCACCAGCGACGCACTCGACGGCATCAGGCTGTAGGCCGCGTAGCCGCAGGCGGTGTCCGCGATCATGCCGACGATGCCGCCGTGCAGATAGCCCTTTTGCTGGGTCAGGTCGGCGCGGAAAGGCAGCTCGATCTCGCAGCGGCCGGCCTCGATCGACGCCATCTGCGCCCCGATCAGCGCCATGGCCCGCTGGCGGGCGAAGCTCGCGCGGCAGCGCTCGGCAAAGTGCGGGTCGGGGGGCTCCGGGCGCAGCGGGGCGTTCATGGCGCGAGGCTACTTGACGTTTACGTAAACGTCAATCTCGCCTGCGGCGTCCCTCGCCGAGGCTCTTGCGGATGCGCTTCTCGAACGCCGTGATCTCCGACAGCTGCGCCTCGATGTCGCCTCGCTGCTGCTCGAGCAGCGACTTGTGCTGCGCAAGCACGGCGAGGAAGCGCGCCAGCTGCGGCCGCTCGTCGCGGCCCGGCTCGTACATGTCGATCAGCTCGCGGATTTCCGACAGGGTCAGGCCGAGCCGCTTGCCGCGCAGCGTCAGCTTGAGCCGCGCGCGGTCGCGCGGCGTGTAGATGCGGCGCTGGCCATCGCGCCGCGGGGCGAGCAGCCCCTGGTCCTCGTAGAAGCGGATCGCGCGCGTGGTGACGTCGAATTCGCGCGCCAGATCTCCGATCGAGTACTCGGAGCGCTCCTTGGTCTCGGGCGAGGATGCTTGTGCGGTCATGTCGCGGCGAAAGCACTACAATGCCGGCTGCGCGGCAACGGTCGCGCCGAATTCTACTCCCGCATCGTGGCGCGCGCTTCCAAGCTAGAGTTTCCGTTTCCCGAGCCGCCTGCACCAGGCAGCGCGACCGAGCTGGCCCCGGGTGTTCACTGGCTGCGCATGGCGCTGCCTTTTCAGCTCGATCACATCAACCTCTGGCTGCTGCGGGACGGCGCGGGCTGGACGATCGTCGATACCGGGATCGGCAACGCCGCGACGCGGGAGCATTGGGAGCGGGTCATCGAAATGCATATCGGTGCGCAGCCGGTGCATCGCGTGATCGTCACCCACTACCATCCGGATCACGCCGGCAACGCGGCGTGGCTCTGCGAGCGCTTCGGCGCCGAGCTGTGGATGACCCAGGGCGAGTACCTGACCGCCCACGCGGTGCGCGAGCGCAGCGCCGGCTACACCACCGAGGCCGTGCTGCGGGTGTTCACGCGCAACGGGCTGGACGAGGCGCTCGCGCAAAAGATGTCGATGCGCGGGAATCCGTACCGCGAGCTGGTCCCGGATTTTCCCCTCACCTACCGGCGCGTCATCGACGGGGACCGGGTGTCCATCGACGGGCTGCACTGGCGGGTGATCGTCGGCTACGGCCATGCGCCGGAGCATGCGTCGCTCTATTGCGAGGAGAGGAAGCTCTTGATCGCGGGCGACATGCTGCTGTCGACGATCTCGACCAACGTCAGCGTCTGGTCGATCGACCCCGAGGGCGACCCGCTGCGGCTCTTTCTCGAATCGATCCGGCGGTACCGGGAGCTCGCGCCGGACATTCTGGTGCTGCCCTCGCACGGTCTGCCCTTCCGCGGGGCGCACGAGCGCGTCGGCGAGCTGGAGGCGCATCACGACGAGCGGCTGGCCGAGCTCGCGGCCGCCTGCGCCGCAGGCTGGCACAGCGCCTACGACCTGATCGGGGTGCTGTTCCGGCGCAAGCTCGATAACCACCAGATGTTCTTCGCCATGGGCGAAGCGATCGCGCACCTGCATTACCTGTACTACGCCGGGCGGCTTTCGAGGGAGGAGGGAGCGCAGGGGGTGATGCGCTACACTTTGGCGTAGGAGGTTTCCGCATGGACCCACGCGTCGCTCCCGCAGGCGAAGAGCTTGCAAAGGTTTACCGCGAGGTCGCCGAGCGCGCGGCCCGGGTGCTCGGCGAGTATGCGCAACATCATCCTCAGCTCGGCGCGGCGGGGGACGAACTGGGTATCGGCAAGGCGTACATGGAGCTTTACGCGCGCATGTTCGCCAATCCGATGGCGCTTGCGGCGTCTTCGATGAATATGTGGCTCGACTATGCGCGGCTCTGGCAATCGAGCTGGATGAAGATGCTTGGCCAGGACGGCGCACCGGTGGCCTTGCCGGCAAAGAGTGACGCGCGCTTCAAGGACGACGAGTGGTCCAATAATTTCCTGTTCGATTTCATCAAGCAGTCCTACCTGATCGCGTCGCGCCACATCCAGGGCGCGGTCGCCAACGTCGAAGGACTGCCCGAGGACGCTCAGAAGAAGGTGGCTTTCTTCACCCGCCAGTACGTCGACGCGCTCGCGCCGTCGAATTTCGTCATGACCAACCCGCAGGTGCTGCGCGAGACGCTTGCCAGCGGCGGTCAGAACCTGCTCAAGGGCCTGAACAACCTGCTCGCCGATCTGGAAAAGGGCGACGGACAGCTTCGCATCAGCATGACCGATGAGAAGGCGTTCAAGCTCGGTAAGAACGTCGCCGGCACGCCGGGCAAGGTCGTGTTCCAGACCGACCTCATGCAGCTGATCCAGTTCGAGCCGACCACCCAGGAGGTCTTCCGGCGGCCGCTGCTGATCATCCCGCCCTGGATCAACAAGTACTACATTCTCGACCTGCGCGAGAGCAACAGCTTCATCCGCTGGGCGCTCGCACAAGGCCACACGGTGTTCGTCGTGTCCTGGGTGAATCCGGACAAGCGGCTTGCCGACAAGGGCTTCGACGACTACCTGCTGGAGGGCTCGCTCGCGGCGATCGACGCGGTCGGCAAGGCGACCGGAGAAGCGCGGTGCAACGTGATCGGCTATTGCCTTGGCGGCACCCTGCTCGGCTGCACGCTGGCCTGGCTCGCGGCAAAGGGCGACGACCGGATAGGCTGTGCGACGTTCTTCGTCAGCCTGCTCGACTTCTCCCAGCCGGGCGAGCTCGGCGTATTCATCGACGAGGAGCAGGTCGCCAACCTGGAGAAGAAAATGAACGCGCGCGGCTATCTCGAGGGCTCGGAGATGGCGAGCACCTTCAACCTGCTGCGGGCGAACGACCTGGTCTGGTCGTTCGTAATCAACAACTACCTGCTCGGCAAGGATCCGTTTCCGTTCGACCTGCTGTACTGGAACTCCGACTCGACCCGCATGCCCGCCAAGATGCACAGCTTCTACCTGCGCAACATGTACCTGAAGAACCTGCTCGGCGTGCCGGGCGGAATCGAGCTTGCCGGGGTGCCGATCGACCTCTCGAAAGTGAAGCTTCCCGCGTACTTCATTTCGGCCGTCGAGGACCACATCGCGCCGTGGAAAACCACCTACCGGGGCGCGAAGTACCTCGGCGGGCCGGTGCGCTTCGTGCTCGGGGGCTCGGGGCACATCGCCGGCATCGTCAACCCGCCGGCGGCGAAGAAGTACCACTACTGGACCAACGAGGCGATGCCGGCGAGTGCCGAGGAATGGTACGCCGGCGCGACGCAGCATCCCGGGTCGTGGTGGAGTGACTGGCAGGCATGGATGGAAGCGCAAAACGCCGGCGACAAGGTGCCGGCACGCGAGCCCGGGGACGGCGCGCTAAAGGTCCTGGAGGACGCCCCGGGGTCGTACGCGATGCTTCGCCTCTAGCTCCTCACGCCTCGGGGCTTGCGCGGGTGCGCCGGCTCAGCCCTTGCCGGCCATGCCTTTGCGCACGACGCCGATCAGGTAATCGGTGACCGAAAGAAGCTTGGGAAAGCCGTTTATCGGCCCGCCCAGGTTGATCGTATAGCGGCCCTGAACCGCCATCGCGGGGGTTCCGGCGATCTGATACGCGATCGAAAGCTGGCCCGCGCGACGCACCCGGCTCTGCACCCCGAAGGAAGTCATCGCGGCATCGAATTTCTTCACGTCCACGCCCTTGTTCCGCAGCCATTCGTGCAGCGCGGCGGTGTTTCCCGTTTCCAGATGATCCTGGTGAATGGCATCGAACAACGGGCGATGCAGCCGGGGAATGAAACCCAGGGCGTCGAGCGAATAGAAGACCGCTGCATCGTGGGTCCACTGGGGATTGGAAAACACCGCGGGCACGCGGTGGAACGCCACGTCGGACGGCAAACGCGTTATCCAGGGTTCGATCAGAGGCTCGAGGTCGTAGCAATGGGGGCAGCCGTACCAGAAGAACTCGATGACGTTGATCTTGCCCGGAGTTTCGACCGGCATCGGGGGCTTGATCACGATGTACTCGTCGGGCGTGGCATCCTTCGCGAGCGCGGCGAGGGGCGCTGCCAGGGGCGCAAGCCCAAGCGCGAGGACGAGGCGGCGGCGGTCCGTATTCATCTTTGTGCCTTTGCGGAGGTGGGGGTATTCAATTTGACCACGCTGGCGCTGATTCCGTTCTGCGCCAGGGTCTGTCTCACCCTGTTGATATCGTCAAGCTTTGTGTAAGGGCCGACCCGCACGCGATACCAGGTGCCCTTGCCGGGCACGTCGGCCGGCGCCACGGTTGATTCGATCCCCAGGATCGCAAGCTGGGCCTTCTGGTTGTCGGCTTCGGCGGGATTCTGGAACGACCCGGTCTGGATGAAGTAGATATCCTTGCCCGGAGCCGATTTGCCCTTGGCGGCGGCGCGCTCGCTTTCCTTGAGCTGCTTGTCGGTGAGGGTCTGCTCGCCCTGGGGCAGGATCTTGTAGAAATCGAACTTCGGCGTGGCGGTGGCGGACGCACCGCTTTCCGGCATGCCGGTGATCGACGGCGGCTTTCCGTTCTGCCCGAGGTCCTTGCCGTTCGGCTGTGCTTTGTAGGTGAACGGCAGCGGCGTCTTGTTGAGGTAGAACGCGATCGCCAGCGCGATCGCGAGGCCGATGAACAGGCCGATGAACACCCCGAGCAGGAAGCCGCCACCGGCCTTGTTGCGCGTTGCCTGCGGGGATCTGGGCCTGGCCATTACATATTCTCCGGTGCGCTCACGCCTAGCAGCGACAATCCGTTCGCGAGCACCTGCCGTACCGCCGAGCAAAGTGCGAGTCGCGCCGAGCGCCGCGCGTCATCGTCGAGCAGGATGCGCTCGGCATTATAGTAGCTGTGGAACTCGCCCGCGAGCTCGCGCAGGTAGAACGCGAGCGCATGCGGCGCCAAATCTCGTGCGGCCGCCTGAATGGTTTCGGGAAAGGCGCCCAGGCGCTGCATCAAGGCAAGCTCGCGCGGAAGCTCGAGCGGAGCAAGCGCGGCCCGGGCGAGCTGCCCCGGATCGCCGCCCCATTGCGCGAACACGCTGCAGACTCTGGCATGCGCATACTGCACGTAGTACACGGGGTTGTCCTGCGATTCGCTCTTGGCGAGATCCAGGTCGAAATCCAGGTGCTGGTCGGACTTTCGCATGACGTAGAAGAAGCGCGCCGCGTCGTTCCCCACTTCCTCGCGCAGCTCGCGCAGGCTGACAAAATCGCCCGAGCGCTTGCCCATCGCCACCTTCTCGCCGCCGCGGTAGAGCACGGCGAACTGCACCAGCGTGACCGTCAGCCGCTCGGCGGGCAGGCCGAGCGCGGTGAGCGCGCCCCGCACGCGCGGGATGTAGCCGTGGTGGTCGGCGCCCCAGACGTCGATCACGCGCTCGAAGCCGCGGCCGAACTTGTCGGCATGGTAGGCGATGTCGGAGGCGAAGTAGGTGTACTGGCCGTTCTCGCGCTGAACCACGCGGTCCTTCTCGTCGCCGAACGCGCTCGAGCGAAACCACAGGGCGCCGTCCTTGCGGTACAGGTGCCCGCCCGCGTCGAGGCGCGCGACCGTTGCGGCGACCACGCCGTCGTCGTATAGCGCCTGCTCCGAGAACCAGCGGTCGAACTCGACCCGGAACTGCGTCAGGTCGTCGCGCTGGTCGGCGAGCATCTCCTCGAGCGCGAAGCGGTGCAGGTCGCGCCAGTCGTCACCGAGCATGGACTTGGCCGCGGCGATCAGGTCATCGAGCGCGGCGTCGGGGTCCTCATCGGGCCCGTGCTGCGGCAGCGCGTCGGCCTCGCGCGCAAAGCGCGCCACGTGCGTCTCGGCGAGGCGCGCCGCGATGTCTGCCACGTAGTCGCCGCGATAGCCGTCTTGCGGAAACGGCACCACGCTGCCGCGCGCCTGCAGGTAGCGCAGCCAGACCGACAGCGCGAGGATGTCCATCTGGCGGCCGGCGTCGTTGACGTAGAACTCGCGCGACACGCGGTGCCCCGCGAACTCGAGCAGACTGGCGAGGCTCGCGCCGTAGGCCGCGCCCCGGCCGTGTCCGACGTGCAGCGGGCCCGTCGGATTGGCCGAAACGAACTCGACCTGGAGCTTCTCGGGCCGTTCCGGTCGCCCGCGGCCGAAGTCGGAGCCCTCGGCGAGTACGCGGTGCACCACCTGCAATTTGGCGGCGGCTTTGAGGCGTACGTTGAGGAATCCGGCGCCGGCGATCTCGGGCGGCGAAAAGATCGCGTCTTCACCGAAGGAGCCCTGCGTGGCGTCGATGATCAGCTGCGCGACCTCGCGCGGCTTGCGCTTGAGCTGCTTGGACAGTTGCAGAGCGACGTTGCTGGCATAGTCGCCGTGGTCGGGGTTCTTGGGGCGTTCGAGATGGACCTCGGCTCCCTCGGATCGGGGCGCAACGACGCGCACGCCGTGCTCGAGAATGCGCCTGAGGATGTCCTTGGGGTCGTCCATGGGAAAAGGCGCGAATTATACCGGGGGCGCTCAGTCGAACTCGATCGGGTCGACGTCCAGGTGCCAGCGCAGGCCGCGGGGCGCTGATTCGAACAGTTTTTCCGTCCACCGCTGCAGGAAGGCCTGCAGCGCCGGGCGCGAGCGGGACTGGACCAGAAGCTGCGCGCGCTCGAGGTCGGCCCGGCGCGTGATCACGTTCGGTACCGGGTCGTAGACCCTGATGTCCGGCGGCACGGGCACCTGCTGCGCCGCCTCGCGCAGGAAGGCGAGCGCAGCGGCGAGGCTCTTCGCCTCGGTGCGCAGCACGGCTTCGGCGACGAACGGCGGGAAGCCCGCCGCCTCGCGCTCGGCGAGCTGGGAGGCCGCGAAGCCCGCGTAGTCGTGGCGCGTGAGCGCCTCGAACAGCGGGTGCTGCGGATAGCGGGTCTGGATCAGCACTTCGCCGGGGCGCTCGCGCCGCCCGGCCCGGCCCGCGACCTGCTCCAGCGTGGCGAACAGCCGCTCGCCGGCCCGATAGTCGGTCGAGAGCAGCGCGTGGTCGGCGTTCAGCACGCCGACCAGCGTCAGGTCCGGGAAGTCATGTCCCTTGGCGAGCAGCTGGGTGCCGACCAGGATGTCGGCCTCCCCGCGCCGCACCTCGTCCAGGGTGCGGGTGAGCTCGCCGCGCCGGCGCGCGCTGTCGCGGTCGATGCGCACCAGGCGCGCGGCCGGAAACATCGCAGCCAGGCTTTCCTCGACGCGCTGCGTGCCCCGTCCGGCCGCGCGCAAGTCGGCGTTGCCGCAGGTCGGGCAGGCCCGCGGGATCGCTTCTTCGGCGCCGCAGTGGTGGCAGCGCAGCCGCCGGTCGGCGGTATGCAGCACCAGGTGCGCGCTGCAGCGCGCGCAGCCCGCGACCCAGCCGCAGGCCTCGCAGCCGAGCACCGGCGCGTAGCCGCGGCGGTTGATGAACACCAGGCTCTGCTCGCCGCGCGCGAGGCGCTCTCCGATGGCCGCGGCGAGGCTGCCGGCGATGCCGTGCTCGGCCGGTTCGCTGCGCAGGTCGATGATTCGTACCTCGGGCAGACGAGCGCCCGGCGCGGCGCGGCTGTCGAGGGCGATTCTTTCGTAGCGTCCGGCTGCGCAATTGAACCAGGTCTCGAGCGCGGGCGTCGCCGTGCCGAGGACCACCGGACAGCCGGCAAGCTTGGCGCGCACCACGGCCGCGTCGCGCCCGGAATAGCGCAAGCCTTCCTGCTGCTTGAACGATGTGTCGTGCTCCTCATCGACGACCACCAGCGCCAGCCGCGGCAGCGGCGTGAGCACCGCGAGGCGGGTGCCGAGCACGATATGCGCTTCGCCGCGCGCGGCGGCGAGCCAGGCGGCCGTCCGCGCGGTGGCGTGCAGTGCGCTGTGCATGACCGAGATGGACGCATCGGGAAACGCCTGCCGGAAGCGCGCTTCGAGCTGCGGCGTCAGGCCGATTTCGGGTACCAGCACCAGGGCCTGCCGGCCCCCGGCGAGTGCTTCCGCCACCAGATGCAGGTAGATCTCGGTCTTGCCGCTGCCGGTCACGCCGTGCAGCAGGAACGGCCGGTAGCTGCCCAGAGCCGTGCGGAGCCGCTCGAAGGCTTGCTGCTGCTCCGCACTGAGGACGTGCCCCGCCTCGAAGCGCACGCCGCCGCGGGCAGCCGCCCCGCCGGTGTCCGTCTGCGCGCGCCGCACCGCGCGCGGAAGCGGTTTGAGCGAGCGCAGCCGCGGCGGCAGGGCGCCGATCGCGGTCTCGCCGAGCGGGCGCTGGTAATAGCCGGCGAGAAAGCGGATCAGCTCGAGCCATTCACCGCCCAGGCGTGGCGCGTCGTCGCGCACGCCCTGGATCGGCTTGATCCGGTCCTGGTAGGCGCTGTGGTGCGTGCGCTCGAGCACCACCCCGATGCGCGGGCGTGCGCCGAAGGGCACGACCACGCGGTCGCCGACATCGGCCTCCAGCTCGTCAGGCAGCGCGTAGTCGAACAGGGTCGCAAGCGGGACATCCAGTGCGACGCGCACAATCTTCATCGCCACTGGGAACGCGCCTTTGACGCCCGAGAAAGTTCCCTTGCGGGCAATGAATTACCTATGACAGTTCAGCTTGCGTATTGAGATGCGGTGCGTACCCATTGCCTCGAAAAGGCAATTCTCGCTATCCACAATTCTCTGTGGATAAATTTGTGGGTAACACTGTCGGGTAAAGGCAACGTCGCTGATGCAGCGCATCCAAATCTTTCATCAAGCTGGCAAGCCCCATAAAATTCGTATTAGGAACAAAGGGTTGAGGAGGGCTTCCCAGTGAGGGGCCAAATTCATCCCTGGATGAGAGGGAGATCCGAGATTTGTGAATAAGTCAAGCTCCCGAAGCGAAATATCAGGTTGGGATTCCTCGCAGCTTGCGGCTGTAAGTACGCACTTCGTCCACCAGTGCAGCCACGGAATCGACCGGAGTGTGTTGCGAGATGCCGTGACCGAGATTGAAGACATGGCCGGGAGCGGTGCCGAAGGCATCGAGGACCTTGCGCGCCTGGCCCCGCACCGCCTCCGGCGGCGCCAGCAGCGCGCTGGGTTCAAGGTTGCCCTGCAGCGCGACGCGCGCCCCGACGCGGGCGCGCGCGCGCGCGGGGTCGACAGTCCAGTCGAGTCCCACCGCATCGCAGCCGCTCTCGGCGATCGCCTCGAGCCACTGTCCGCCGCCTTTGGTGAAAAGGATGCTCGGCACCGCGCGGCCTTCGCTTTCCTTCTTGAGGCCGGCGATCACCTGTCGCGAGTAGGAAAGGGAAAACTCCTCGTAGCCTGCGTGGCTCAAGTTGCCGCCCCAGGTATCGAAAATCATCACCGCTTGCGCCCCGGCCTCGATCTGGGCGTTCAGGTAATCGGTCACCGCCCGCGCATTGACCTCGAGGATCCGGTGCAGCAGCCGCGGACGGGCGTACAACATCGTCTTGAGCGCGGCGAAATCGTCGCTGCCCGAGCCCTCGACCATGTAGCAGGCCAGCGTATAGGGGCTGCCGGAGAACCCGATCAGGGGCACCCGACCGGCCAGCGCGCGGCGGATTTCGCTCACCGCATCCAGCACGTAGCGCAGCTCGCGCGTGGGGTCCGGCGCGGCGAGAGCGGCGATCGCGGCCTCGTCGCGTAGCGGCCGCTCGAAGCGGGGCCCCTCGCCGGGGGCGAAGGCGAGCCCGAGGCCCATCGCGTCGGGCACGGTGAGGATGTCGGAGAACAGAATCGCGGCGTCGAGCGCAAAGCGCTCGAGAGGCTGCAGCGTCACCTCCGTGGCGAGCGCCGGAGTCTTCGCCAGAGCAAGAAAGCTTCCCGCGCGGCCGCGGGTCGCGTTGTACTCGGGCAGGTAGCGACCGGCCTGGCGCATCAGCCAGATCGGCGTGTGCTCGGTCGGCTGCCGGGCCAATGCGCGCAGCAGGACATCGTTCTGGAGCGCGCTCAAAGCAGCTTCCCGGTGATGAAGCGCCACTCGGCGGCGCTGACCGGCGTGATCGAGAGGCGGTTGCCGGGGCGCAACAGCGCCATCGCCGCAAGCGGCTTGTGCGCGCGCAACTCCGCGATCGGCAGCAGCTTCGTCTTTCGCGTCGCGCGAACGTCGACGCAGAACCAGCGCGGGGCGGCCTGAGTCGCCTTGGGATCGAAATACGCGCTTTTGCGGTCGAACTGGGTCGGGTCGGCGTAGGCCGGGGAGGCCACCTCGGCCAGGCCCGCCACGCCCGGTTCAGCGCAGCTGGAGTGGTAGAACAGGACGCCGTCGCCGACCTGCATGGCGTCGCGCATGAAGTTGCGCGCCTGGTAGTTGCGTACGCCCGTCCAGGGCGTCTTGCGTCCCGGCGCAGCGAGCGCGTCGTCAATCGAGCACTCGTCGGGCTCGCTTTTCATCAGCCAGTAGTTCATGTTCCAGTTAGGGGTGCCCCCCGCTCGTGCCGGTGGGCTTGCTCCCGAACCCTGCTAATCAGGGTGGTCGCTTACCGGCCACATCAGGTTCGTCCGGCACGCGAGCGTGGGACGATCGCAACAGTGGCCCGGGGCAGCAACCTAAGGAAGCTATCGGTTCGGAAAATATAAGCCCGGTCGCGCACAGCAGGGGGCGTCGATCGATGCCCGTATTGTAGCGCCAGTCGCCTAAAACAGCTTTTCCTGCTGCGCGAGGACCGCATCGAGCTTGCCCTCGAGCGCCGCGATGCGGCGCTTGACCTGGCCGACGTCATAGCCGTCGCCCAGTTTGGTCGAAAGCAGCTCATGTGCAATGTTGAGCGCAGCCATGACGGCGATACGCTCGCCGCCGGTGACCTTTCCGGCGACCTTGATCTCGTTCATCTTGCCGTCGAGGTAGGCGACCGCCTGCATCAGGCTTTCGCGCTCGCCGTCCTTGCAGGCCACGCGGTAGCTGCGTCCAAGCAGCTCGACGTCGACCGTTTTCGCCCCGTCCCCCATCCGTTCACTACCCTGGCAGGCGCGACACGAGGCGCTCGAGCTTGACTTTGGCGCCGTCGATCTTCTCGTTCAGCCGCTTGGCGTCGTTGCGGGCCGACAACAGGTCCTGGCGCAACTGGATGTTCTCCGCCCGCAGCCGCTCGCACAGGGCGACGAACTGGGCGACCTTGGCTTCAAGCGAGTTGAACTCGGCGTCCACGCGTAAACTATGTTTCAAAATTCAAATTGCGTCAAGAAATAACACCCGGTTTTGCATGTGTTTCCTGATCATTGCTAAGGGGGCTGACATGGGACTGCGCGTGGAGGGCCGCACCCCGCGGGGCCGAATTTGTGAACTATTCGACAACTCGGGCGACTCCATCCCGGCCGAGGAGCTCGAGCGGCTGCTCGGTGAGCTGATCGCCGCCGGAAGATTCGGCTTTCGCGCCCGCGGGGCCGCGGACGCGATCGCGCTTGGAACGCCCGATTTCGCCCACGTCCAGATCGGCGGACGGCTCTACCGGCTCATCGTGGAGCGCTATTGCGCCCGGCTGGAGCGCTTTTAGCGGCGCTCTGGCGCACCGACTGAAGAATTCGGCACATCCGCTCGGCGCCGTCGAGTATCCGCGTCGACTGGCGCTCGATCAGGTCGGCAGGGATGGTGTACAGGTGGTCCCCCGCCGCCGCGGCAAGACCGGGGAACGACTTCCACGCGTCGAGCCAGGCGGGGCGCCCGTCGTCCGGTCCGCTCGCGACGATGACCTGCGGATTGGCGCGCAGCACGGCTTCGCGGTCGACCTGGGGCGCGATCGGCGGCAGGCTCGCGAAGACATTCCTGCCTCCGCATAGCCTGATCACCTTGCTGATGAGCTGCTCGCCGTTCACGGTCACGATCGGCCGGCCCCAGACCTGGTAGAAAACGCGCACCGGCGCGCGGCCCGAATATTCGGCCCGAAGCCGCGCGACCCGCGCGCGGAACGCGCGTGCGGCGTCCTCCGCCGCGCGGCGGGTGCCGGCGAGCACGCCCAGGCGCTCGAGGGTGCGCGCGATGTCCTCGAAGCTGCGCGGCTCCGAGCGGTAGACCGCGATTCCGAGCGACGCAAGGCGCTCGATCGCACGCACGCTGCCCGGGTTCGGCCAGGCCACGATCAGATCGGGCCGCAACGCGAGAACGGCCTCGAGGTCGATATTGGCGTCGCTTCCCACGCGCGGCAGCCGCCGCGCCGCTGCCGGGTAGTCGCTGTATGCGATCGCGCCGACGACTTTGCCGCCCGCGCCCGCCGCGTACAGCAGCTCGGTGAGGTTCGGAGCGAGGCTGACGATGCGCGCGGCCGGCGCTCCGAGCCTGACCCTATGGCCGTAGTCGTCGCGCACGCTGACCGAGGCGTGCGCCTGCAACGCCAATAGCGTGACCGCGATCAATACGAGGCGCCTCATCGGGCCGCTATAATACGTTCGCTTCGAGGTGTCCGCGGTGCGTTCCCCGCGCCGCGGATGAAACGGGAAACAGGTGCGTGGCCGGCTCGCCCGGCTGCTATTCCTGTACTGCCCCCGCAACGGTAGGCAAGTGCGGGCGTCCCAGCAGGCCACTGCGCGAAGGTTTCGCGCGGGAAGGCGGGGCGCCAAGACTTGCGAGTCCGGAGACCGGCCTTTGCAGCGCTTTCCATCCACTTGCGGCGTCGGGGTCGACGCCAGGGAGGGTTGCGGTGCGTTTCCCTGTCATGGCTGTTTGCGCCCTGGGCGTCCTCTTGCCGGCGGCTCATGCGCGCGCTCAGCAAGCCGACCAGGCGGTGGTCGTCACCGCAACGCGATTTCCCGAACGGCGGCTCGACGCGCCGGTGGGAATGGTGGTCATTACTGCGCGCGACATCGCGCGCGATCCGGCGCGCACCCTGCCGGAGCTCCTCGCCGATCTCGGCGGCTTGTATGCGCGGAACAACTCGGGCTCGCCCGACTTGCAGCTCGACCTGCGCGGATTCGGTATCACCGGCGACCAGAACACGCTGGTGCTGCTCGACGGGGTGCGGCTGAACGAAAACGACCTCAGCGCGACCAAGCTTTCCGCCATTCCGCTGCAGTCGATCGCGCGCATCGAGATCCTGCGCGGATCGGGCTCGGTGCTGTACGGCGGCGGCGCGGCCGGCGGCACCATCAACATCATCACCAGGGGGCCTCGCCCCGGGACAACGAGCGTATCCGCGTTTGCCGGGGCCGGGTCCTATGCCACCGGGGACGCGCGAGCGAGCCTCAATCTCGCGGGCGGGCGGGCCGGCGTACTTCTTTCCGGCAGCCATTTCGAGAGCGACAACTATCGCGAAAACAACCGCGTGCGCCAGGACAACGTCACGGGGGACCTGCACTACGGGGGCGAGGACGGCGAGCTTTCGCTCAAGTTCGGCGCCGACGCTCAGCGCCTGCGGCTGCCGGGCGTGCGGGACGAGATCCAGCTTGCCTCCGACCCGCGCGGGACCGACACCCCGAACGACTGGTCGGCTCGCGACGGCAATTTCGTCACGCTGCTCGGCCGACGCCGGCTGGGCAGGGTCGACCTGGCGGCGGACCTGGGCTATCGGGACGAGCTGTCGCGGGCGAACTACGTCAGCCTCGCTTCCTATTACGAGGCCAGGCTGCGCAGCCTGAGCTTTTCGCCGCACCTGCGCTGGACCTCGGACTCCGCGCTGCCGGCGAGCCTGGTCCTCGGCGCCGACCTGAGCCGCTGGAGCTTCGAGCGGGACTTCGCCGCCGATCCGGCTTCGATCTCCGCGCCGAGCTCGACCACTACCGCCTCGCAGGAAGACAGCGCCGTCTACCTCCAGGGCAGCCTGCAGGCCGCGCGGACCGTCAAGCTCACGGCCGGCTGGCGCACGCAGCGGGTGTCGACCCGGCTCGCCCAGGCCGGATTCTTCAGCAGCGATCAGGACCAGACTCGCACCCCTCACGCCGGGGAGCTCGGCGTCCAGCTCGTCCTCGGCCCGCAATGGACCGCCTATGGGCGGCTCGGCACCAGCTTTAGGGTCGCGAGCGTCGACGAAGACGGCTATACCGCCAGCGGCGAGCTGCTCGAGCCCCAGACCGCGCGCCACCGCGACGCGGGCCTCGAATACCGGACCGACCGGCTGCGCCTGCGCGCGAGCGTGTATGCAATCGACCTCCAGAACGAGATCTACTTCAGTCCGATCGTGGTTCCCTTCGGGGCGAATACCAATCTGGCTCCCACGCGCAGAAGCGGGTTCGAGCTGTTCGGCCAGCTACGGGTGTCTCCGCGGCTCGAGCTTTCCGGGAATCTCGAGCTGCAAAGCGCGAAGTTCAGGTCGGGCGTGTACGGCGGAATCGACGTCGCCGGCAAGGACGTGCCGCTGGTGCCGCGGGCACTGGCAGTGATTCGTGCGGCCTGGCGCACGGCCCCGCGCACGCGGCTGGTCGCCTCGGCGCGCTACGTCGGCAGGCAGCGCTACGACAACGATCAGGCGAACACCTATCCGGGGCTGATGCCGGATTACACCCTCGCGGACCTGAAGCTCACCCGCTCGGCCGGGTCGTGGCGGCTCTCGGCTTCGCTCGACAATGTCTTCGACAAGCGCTACTACAGCTACGGCATCGTGAACTCGTTCGGTTGCGCCACTGCGATCTGCGCCTATCCGCAGGCCGGCCGGACCTGGTTCCTGAGCGCGGAGCGTGCGCTGCACTAGGGCTTGCGGTGGTATCTTCGCTGCATGTCGGTGACAAAGACCAGGATCGCGATCGTTCGCGAGCGCTACGATGCGCGCGGAAGCGATGAGCGCTTCATCGCCGGCGTGCTGCCGGCGCTGGAGGCGGCGGGCTTCGAGCCTACGCTGATCGCACGCGGCGGCGAGGACTGGCGGGCGCGACGTCTGCTGAAGGTCGACCCGCCGGGCCTCGGCCGGCTGTGGCGCGAAGCGTCGTTCGCGCGCGCCGCTCGCGCGGCCTGGCGCCGTCAGGGCTTCGACCTGGTGCATTCGCACGAGCGGATTCCGGGCTGCGACGTGTTTCGCGCCAACACGCCCCTGGCGACGTCCGTCCGAGCGTCATCCGGCCCCTACGCGAGCTACCTTCGCAAGGCCGAAAAGGAGATGTTCGAGCACCCGCGCCTGCGCGCGGTGGTCTGCGGGTCGGAACGACTGCGCGACGCGATCCGGCACGGCTATCGCATCCCCCCCGAGAGGCTGCACCTGATCTACGACGGCGTCGACCTGGAGCGCTTCCATCCGCGCGAGCGCGAGGCGAGGCGAGGGGCCGCGCGCGCGGGGCTCGGCGTGCACCCGCGCGACACCGTGTTCGTGTTCGTCGGTCCCGGATTCGCCGAAAACGGCCTTGGTGCGGCGATCGATGCGCTCGCCGCCACCGGCACGAGGCACTTGTGGCTCGTGGTCGCGGGCGCCGACCCGGATGCGGAACGCTTCGCCGCGCGGGCGCGGCGGGCCGGAATCGCGGAACGCGTACGCTTTCTCGGCGCGCGCGAGGACTTGCGCCCGGTGTACGCGGCGACGGACTGCCTGCTGCTGCCCGCGCATTCCGAAGCCTTCCCCGGCGGCGTGCTCGAAGCGATGGCGATGGGCCTGCCCGCGATTCTCGGCCGCCGCTGCGGTGCCGCGGAAATCCTGCGCGAGGGCGAGGACGGCTGGCTCTGCGACCCCGCCGACACGCTCGGCCTCGCCCACCTGCTGGGCGAAGCCGACCGCGCGATGCGCGACGACCGCATGCGCGCGGCGGCGCGGGCAGGGGCGATGCGGTTTGGACTAGAAGAAACGGCGAGGCAGCTGGTGGAGCTGTACCGCACGCTCGTCTGATGTTCTCGATCGTCAATCCGAGTTGGAACAATCTGCGCTATCTGCAGCTTTGCATCGAGAGCCTGCGGCGCCATTCCAGCCGCTGAAAAGCAATGCGCTCATCCAGGCGAAAGCCAGGCCCTCGGTGTGGTCGAGCAGGAATGAATTGAACAGGCAGCCCGACGCCATCGCCAGGACGAGGCCGCGCGCGACCAGCGTGGCGCCGCGGTCGCCGAGCCTCGGCGCGCTACGCCACTGGGTTACGAAGAGCGCGATGAGCAGCGCGAGGCCGACCAGGCCCTGCTGTGCCGTAACCAGAAAGTATTCGTTGCTCGGATTGCGCACCGGTCCCTGGTTGTTGTCTTTGTTGGCGCGGGCGTATGCGGCCTCGAAGCCGCCGGTGCCTACCCCCACTAGGGGATGCTTTTCGATGATTTTGAGGCTGTGGTAATAGAAGTCCAGGCGGATGCCGATCGAGGTCGTCGATTCGCCGCTCGGTTGCCACTGCCGTGCTTCGCGCACCGCCTGTTCGATCCTCGCACTCAAGCTGTTCGGCACGGCGGCGCTGAAGGCGCCGATGACAATGGCCGCTAGTGCCACCACGAGCACGCCGCGCCAGCGCGCCAAAATGAAGAACAGGTAAAGCGAGAGCAGGATCACCGTCATGTAGCCGGTGCGACCCTGTCCGAAGAACAAAACGTCGGCCACCACGATCAGCGCGAGCGCGCGCAACAGCCAGGGGGTGCGCCGGTTACCCTGGTAGTGTGCGTAAACGAGCAGCGCGAAGGCAAAAACCGCAAGGAACAGGTTCTGCGTGATCTGGCCCTTGAAGACGAGCGCCGAATTCTCCGGGCGCCCATGCAGCACGCCGATCACGCCCAGGTATGAAGCGATCAGCGTAACGACCATCGACGCGCCGATCGCGAGCAGCCCGCGACGCCGGGTTACGGGGTCGGCGAAGACCGGCAACAGGACTCCGATGAACAGCAAGTCGATGTACTTGCCGAGATAGAGGCGCGCGTCTGCCGCCGAAGCCTTTCCGTAGAAGGCTCCCACCAGAAACATGGCGTAAAGAAGCGCGGCGGCGACCGCGACCGGGTTTTCCCGAATGCGCGCGAGCTTGTCGCGGTAGCGCCCGCCGAGAACGAAAAGCGCCGCGAGCAGGGCGAGCAGGAGGTTGTCCAGCGCGACCGAGATCGGAATTGAAAACCCGAGCAGAATTGCGGCCCAGCGCGAGGCGCGGTCGACGCCCGCGTGCCAGACGGCGGTCCGGCTCGTCATGCGCGCACCAGCGCGTAGTGCTTCTTCGACTGCTCCCGCTCGAGCCAGATTCGCCAACGGCGGAAGATCCGCGCGCCATTACGCGAAACCTCGTACAACGAGCGGTCGTACGTGTCGAGTTTCGATCTCAATGAATTCAGCATTCCAGCACCGTCCGATGAATTGGGAAGCATGAAGGGCAAAGTGTCAGGGCACCCGACGATAAGCAGATAACCGAGGTGGCAGGTTTTCCGAAGCGCCTTGGCAAAGTGGGGGCTATTTGCAACTTACGATAACGCGCGCAGCAACGCCAACAGTGGCTCCCAGGACCGCTCCCGCAGTGCGGCGCCGCCGGCCAGCGCGTTCTTCCGATAGACCGCGTAGTCGTCGATGACGCGCCGCGCCGCGATAATGATCGAATCCGGATCGAATTTCTCGAGCACCACACCCGCGCGACTCCGCGTCACGATATCCGCGATCCAGGTGCCGGAGGGCGCTATCACGGGGCAGCCATGTACCAGCGCATCCATCGTCACGCCGCTAGCCCGGTCGCGGAATTCGCTTCGATCATACGGCTGCAAACAAATTCCTCCAGGGAACAGCGCGGAGTAGTCGGATGGGCTTAGTGCGCTGCGGATCATTTGCAGACCGGAATAAGCACACCGTTCCAGACGCGCGATATCGGCGAGCGTCTGCTCGTCGTATTTGCCGTAATGGTCAGCCGAGATCTGAACGCTAATCGGCCAATTTTCACCTCGCTCGCGCAAGTGCTCCACCAGCGCGACCACTTTTCCAAAGCCTTTGTCCTGCCGTGCCGCGCCTGCGTAAAGTAGGTGCGTAAAGGGCTGCGCATCAGCCGTAGCGGCCGGTCTGGCAGTTAGCGGATAAGGCAGAAGCAGCACGTCGCGAAATCCGGCGTGAGAAAACGTGTCGGCCACGGACTGCGTCGTCGCGAGGATCGTGATCGCGGGCTGACGTTGCGCCGCCCTTCTCAGGAACGCGAGTCTACGCGGCGTACTGCGATACCAGTGGAAATAGAGAAACAGTCTTCCGGGCGGCAACGCGGAGCCAGCAGCGAGCCGGGCCAGCAGCAGGTCGCCGCGACGTGCGGTCATTACCACAACGCGGCTCCCGCCGCGCAGCAGTCGCAGGAACAGCGCGAACAACTGTGGTATCCGCAGTCGCCTGCGGAACAGGGGGTTTACGTCGACGGCTTGCGGGAAGTCGAGCTGTTCCGAGCCGCGTCCGCCCCACACGGTCACGCGCAGCCCGCCGGATGCATCGCAAAAGCTGCGCACCAGTCCGAAACAGTGACCCGAGTAGTCTTCCAGCGTGGGCTCGATCACGTGAACCTGCATCTCGTTCTGCCGGCGGGACTTACCGTTACGCGACGCGCACATCACCTGGGTTACCACTCCTCATGTCGCTGGATTCGGTGGGCCACATTGCGCGATCATCGGGACGCCGGCGCTGTTTCAGGCAATAGCGAATTATCTTTTCGATGACCAGCACGAGGCTACGATACGATTCATCCATGAGCGCGGATTTGAGCTTGCCGGCATCATTCCCTATTTAAATTGAACCATGCTTTCCCGGCCCGAAAGATTTCTTGCGCTGCAATTCAAGTACTTCGGCGATGCCGTGTTGATGACGCCGGCGCTTCGGGCGCTGCGCGAATTCTATCCCGAGGCGCAGATTGAGTTGCTGGTGCCGGCGGAGACCGCTCCGCTGTTCCAGCACCTGCCTTGGCTGACGCGCGTCTGGGCCATGCCGCGGCGCCGGGGGCGCGTGGACCTGCGCGAGACCCTGCCGCTCATAAGCGCGTTGCGCCGCGAGCGCTTTGACCGTTCGGTGGATTTCGCCAGCAATGACCGTGGCGCCATCCTGAGCTTCCTCGTCGGCGCACGTCGCCGACTTGGCTGGGCGGAGGGTGGGGGCTTTTTCGGTCGCCGGTTTCTCTACACCGACCGTGTCGCGCCGAAGGAGGGCGCCATGCACGAGTCTTTGAAGCTCGCGCAGCTCCTCGCAGCCTGGGGCGTGCCGCTGCCTCGATCGCTCGAAGCCGAAATCCGCGCCGACCCCGCGCTGGCCGACGAGGCGGGAAAAGTGCTCCCGGACAGGCGGACGATTCTCTGCCACGTGGCCTCCAGCCAGCCTAAGAAGGAGTGGCCCATGGCGCACTGGGCGGAATTGCACCGGCTGGCTTCCGCTGCCGGGCGCCGGTTGGTCTTCACCACGGCCAAAGGCGAGCGCGAACGGTCGCTGATGGCGGATCTCAGGGCGCTCTTGCCCGATGCCGAGATCCTGCCGATGATCGCGGAGCTTCCGTTGTTTCTCGCCGTACTCGCGCGCGCGGCAATGTTCGTTTCCGGCGATACCGGGCCGCTGCACTTTGCCGCGGGGCTCGGGGTTCCGACGGTCGCGCTGTTCGGTCCCTCGCGCGCGGCCCAGTGGGCACCGATTGGAGACAAGCATCGTTCGCTGACGGGCGGGGTGTGCAATTGCGACGGGAACTCGCTCGATTGCCGTTCGGCCCGACATTGCCTCGCCCAGATCACGCCGCAGCAGGTCTTCGCCGCGCTGGAGGCACGAAACTCGTCGGCTCCCCTCTAGCGCACCAGCGTGTAGTGCTTTTTCGACAGCTCCCGCCCTAATAGGCGCTCGAGCGCCAGCACCCGGCGATGCTTCAGGTCGCGCCGGGTCGGAATGTAGGCCGGATCGGGGACATAGTGTCGTTCGGCCTGGGTTGCCAGCCACTCTCGTACGACGGCCGGGTGCTCGCCGCTGAACGGCGCCAGCATCCGCGGGTCGATGACGTAGCCCTGGAACAGCGGGTGGTCGTGCTTCCAGTAGCGCCCGACCCTTGCGTTCTTCTCGCGCATCGCGGCGATGCTGCGCACGTGACCGTAGTGATGGATGGTCGCGCCGGCGAGAGCCGCGCGCGGGTAGCGGCCGCGCTTGTTGCGGTCCATGACGACGAAGAAGAGGCCGTCGGGTGAGTAGTTGCGGACCGTGTTGCGGATGATGCGCGGTGCGCGCCGGTACCAGCCCGGGCCGACGGCAAGCCACTGCGGGCTGCCGAAGAAGTGGTGGTAGTCGAACACCAGCGCTTCGACGCGCCGGTCGTCGAGATGGCGCTGCATGGCCGTATGGACGGTCTCCAGGTCGCGTTCGTGCAGGACCTCGTCGCCCTCGAGGTAGAAGGCCCAGTCGCCGTCGCAGTTGAACTGCGCGATCATCTTCTGCTGGGCGTAGACGTAGCCCCGGTCCTGCATGCGCTCGTTCCAGCGGGTCTCGAGCAGCCGCAGCTTGGGCTCGTTCATCGCGCGCAGCCGCTCGAGCGTGTCGTCCTCGCTTTCGCCGACCGCGACGACAAATTCGTCACACAACGGCAGGGCGGAGCGGATGCTCTCCAGGTAGGGGTAGCCCAGCAGGCTGCCGTTGCGCAGGAAGGTGAATCCGCTGACTTTCATGGGGCGGCGGCAATTCTACCCGCCAGCCGCTACAATCCGGTCATGCGCAGATTTCTTGTGGTGTGTGCCGCCGTATGCAGCCTCGCAGCATGCGCGTCCGTGCTGACCCAGCAGGACGCCGAAAAGCTCGCGGTAGAGGCCGCGCACGGCGATACGAAGGCGGGCGAGACCCTGGAAAAGCACGCCCAGGCGGGCGATCCGGTCGCGCAGCGGATGATGGGCGCGATGTACAGCTCCGGCCGGGGCGTGCCGCGAAACGACAAATTCGCGATCGACTGGTTCAGGAAAGCGGCGCTGCAAGGCGACCTGCCCTCGATGCACGATCTGGCGGTGATTTACGCGCGCGCCCCGGGCAAGCTGAGGAACACCCAGGAGGCGCTGAAGTGGTTTCGCGCCGCGGCGGAGAAGGGCTACGCGCGCTCGCAGGCCAACCTCGCCTACATGCTGATCGAGGGCGACGGCACGCCGCAGGATCTGCCGCAGGCGAAAGCCTGGCTGGACAAGGCGGTCGCGCAGCACGAGCCTTTCGGCGAATTCCTGCTCGGCAAAATGTATCGCGAGGGCCGCGGCGTCAAGGAGGACATTCCGCGGGGCACCAGGCTGATCGAGCAGGCGGCCGACGCGAACCTGCGCCAGGCGCAATTCGAGCTCGCGCTCATGTACCACGACGGCGCCGGGGTCGAGAAGAGCAACACCAAGGCGCTCGATCTGCTGCAAAAGTCGGCTAACCAGGGCTACGCCAATGCTCAATACGTGCTTGCCGTCGTTTACCACCAGGGCATGCTCGGCCTGAAAAAAGACATGAAGCGGTCGATCGTCTGGATGCGGCGCGCCGCGAACCAGAACTTCGCGCCGGCCCAGTTCCAGCTCGGGCTCTACTACGCCAACGGGGACGGCGTGAAGAAGGACGCGCGGCAGGCCTATGCCTGGATGCTCGAAGCGGCGAAGAACGGCAGTCCCGAAGCCAGGAAATTCGTCAAACGGATTCGCACGCCGCAGAAATGAAGGATCTGCGCGAGCAGGGCCGCGAGCTGTATCTGCGACTGCTTTCGTACGTAAGACCGCACGCGAAAGTGTTCGCGCTCGCGGTCGCCGGCATGATCGGTGCGGGCGCGACCGAGCCGCTGTTCCCGGCGCTGATAAAGCCGCTGCTCGACGGCGGCTTCGCCGCCGCGCGCGGCGCGCCCACGCTGTCGCCCGTGCTGTATACAGGTGCCATCGTGGGAATCTTCGTCCTGCGCGGCCTGCTGACTTTCACTTCGTCGTATTGCATGGCCTGGGTTGCCAACCGGGTAGTGCTCGATATGCGTTCCGCGATGTTCGCGCGGCTGGTGCGCATGCCGAGCCGTTTCTTCGACGACCACAGCTCGGGCGCGCTGCTGTCGAAGGTGGCCTACGACGTGTCCGGCGTCACCGGCGCTGCAACGACCGTGATTACCGTGCTGGTGAAAGACTCGATCGCGGTGGCGGGCTTGCTGGGCTGGATGCTGTACCTGAACTGGAAGCTGACCCTGATTGCGCTCGCGATCGGCCCGCTCGTCATGCTGACCGTGCGGCTGTTCTCGCGCCAGCTGCGGAACATGGCGCGAGGCACGCAGCACGCGATGGGCGAGCTCGCGCACGTGCTGGAGGAGACCATCGAGTGCCAGAAGGTGGTCAAGGTCTTCGGCGGACAGGACTACGAGGGTAGGCGCTTCGCCAGGGCGAACGAGATGGTGCGCAGCTTCACCATGCGCTACACGGTGCCGGCGACCGCGATCGTGCCGATTACCCAGGTCCTCGCCGCCGCCGCGCTGGCGATCATCGTCTACGTGGAGCTGACGGGGCTGCTCGGCGCGCGTGCGACGGTGGGCGAATTCGCCTCGTTCATCACGGCGATGCTCGCCTTGCTGGCGCCGCTCAAGCGACTGACCGACATCAACGCGCCGTATCAGCGCGGCCTGGCGGCCGCCGAGAGCGTGTTCGGAATGGTCGATACGCCTCCCGAAGAGGATCGCGGCACCGTCCAGCTGGGCCGCGCGCACGGCGAGGTGGTCTACGAAAAGCTCGGATTCGTCTATCCGACTCGCACCGAGCCGGCGCTGGTCCAGGTGGATCTCTCGATCAAGCCGGGAGAAACGGTGGCGCTGGTCGGCGGATCCGGGGGCGGCAAGACGACGCTGGTCAATCTGTTGCCGCGCTTCTACACGCCGACCTCGGGCCGCATCCTGCTCGATGGGCACGACGTGCAGAGTCTGACGCTGGAGAGCCTGCGCGCCAACATCGCCCTGGTGAGCCAGGAGGTGATGCTGTTCAACGACACGATCTTCGCCAACATCGCCTACGGCAGGCTCGGCGGCGCGAGCGAAAAGGAGGTGATCGCGGCGGCCGAGGCGGCGCACGCGCTGACCTACATTCGCGAGACGCCGGAAGGGCTGAACACCTTGATCGGCGAGAACGGGCTGCGCCTCTCGGGCGGGCAGCGCCAGCGCCTGGCGATCGCGCGCGCGCTGCTGAAGGACGCGCCGGTGCTGATCCTGGACGAGGCGACCTCGGCGCTCGATTCCGAGTCGGAGCGCCAGGTGCAGGCCGCGCTGGACGTCTTGATGCGCGGCCGCACCACGATCGTCATCGCGCACCGCCTGTCGACGATCGAGAACGCCGACCGCATCGTGGTGCTCGAGCGCGGGCGGGTGGTCGAGGTCGGCCCCCACGCCGAGCTGCTGGCGCGCGACGGCGCCTACGCCAAGCTGTACCGGATCCAGTACGCGCAAGAGGATACGGCAGCGCTCCAGTAGAATCGCGCCATGCTCCTCGTCACCGGCGGCGCCGGTTTCATCGGCTCGAATTTCGTTCTCTCGACTCTCGCGGAAACGGGGGAGGCGATCGTCAATCTGGACAAGCTGACCTACGCAGGCAACCTCCACAACCTCGACGCGCTGGCGGGCGACGCGCGCCACGTGTTCGTGCAGGGCGACATCTGCGACCGGCCTCTGGTGCGCCGCCTGCTCGCCGAGCACCGGCCCCGCGCGATCGTGCATTTCGCCGCCGAAAGCCACGTCGACCGCTCGATCCACGGTCCCGCCGAATTCGTGCAGACCAACGTGACGGGGACTTTCAGTCTGCTGGAGGAGGCGCGGGCGCACTGGGCCGCGCTTCCCGCGGCGGAGCAGGCGTCTTTCCGCTTCCTGCACGTGTCGACCGACGAGGTCTACGGCTCGCTCGGCCCGCGGGACCCCGCCTTCAGCGAGCAGACGCCGTACGCCCCGAACAGCCCCTACGCGGCCTCCAAGGCGGCCTCCGACCACCTGGTGCGCGCCTACCACCACACCTATGGCCTGCCGACACTCACCACCAACTGCTCGAACAACTACGGCCCCTACCAGTTTCCGGAAAAGCTGATTCCGCTCGTGATCCACCACGCGCTGGGAGGGAAGAAGCTGCCGGTGTACGGCGACGGCAAGAACGTGCGCGACTGGCTCTACGTGCTGGATCACTGCACGGGCGTGCGCACGGCGCTCGCCAAGGGGCGTCCGGGCGAGACCTACAATATCGGCGGCAGCAGCGAGCGGACCAACATCGAGGTGGTGCAGCAGATCTGCGCATTGCTCGACGAGGCGCAACCGCGCGCCGGCGGCCGTTACGCGGACCTGATCGAATTCGTGAAGGACCGCCCCGGCCACGACCGCCGCTACGCAATCGACAGCGCGAAAATCCGGGCGGAGCTCGGCTGGCGGCCGCAGGAAAGCTTCGAGACCGGACTTGAGCGAACTGTGCGCTGGTACCTCGCCAACCGGGCCTGGACGGACGACATTACGAGCGGGGCCTACCGCAACTGGGTGGAGCAGAACTACAGCGCAAGGGGACGGGCATGAAAGGCATCATCCTCGCCGGCGGCTCGGGCACGCGCCTGTACCCGGTGACCCAGGTCGTCTCGAAGCAGCTGCTGCCGGTGTACGACAAGCCGATGGTGTACTACCCGCTCTCGACCCTGATGCTGGCCGGGATCCGCGACATCCTGGTGATCTCGACCCCGGAGGACACGCCGCGCTTCGAGCAGCTGCTGGGCGACGGGGCGCAGTGGGGGATCAGCCTGCGCTACGCGGTGCAGCCCAGGCCCGAGGGCCTGGCGCAGGCGTTCATCGTCGGGCGCGAGTTCATCGGGGCGGACCCGGTCGCACTGGTGCTGGGCGACAACATCTTCTACGGCAACGAGCTGGCCGAGCTGCTGCAGCGCGCGACCGCGCGCGGCAGGGGCGCCACGGTGTTCGCCTACCCGGTCAAGGATCCGCAGCGCTACGGCGTGGTGGAGTTCGACGCCAAGGGCAAAGCTGTCAGCATCGAGGAAAAGCCGAAGCACCCGAAATCGCGCTACGCTGTGGTCGGGCTCTACTTCTACGACAACCGCGTGGTGAGCATCGCGCAGAAGCTCAGGCCGTCGGCGCGCGGCGAGCTGGAGATCACCGACGTCAACCGCGTCTATCTGGAGGCCGGCGAGCTCGAGGTGATGCCGATGAGCCGGGGCTTCGCCTGGCTCGACACCGGCACCCACGAGACCCTGCTCGAGGCCTCGGCGTTCATCGAAACGATCGAGCGCCGGCAGGGCCTGAAGGTCGCCTGCCCGGAGGAGATCGCGTTTCGCATGGGCTACATCGACGCCGGCCGGCTCGAAGCGCTGGCGAAGCCGCTCGAGAAGAGCGGGTACGGACAGTACCTGAAGAGCGTTCTGTCGGAGAAACTGTTCTGATGAAAGTCACCAGGACCGAGATCCCGGAAGTCCTCATCCTCGAGCCGAAGGTCTACCGCGACGAGCGGGGCCAGTTCTTCGAGGGCTACAACCGCCGCAGCTTCCGCGAGGCGACCGGCCTCGAGGTCGATTTCGTGCAGGACAACGAATCCATTTCGGCGCGCAACGTGCTGCGCGGCCTGCACTACCAGATCAAGCAGCCGCAGGGCAAGCTGGTGCGCGTCATCGCGGGCGAGATCTACGACGTCGTGGTCGACCTGCGCAGAAGCTCTCCCACCTTCGGCAAGTGGACCAGCGCGATGCTGTCCCCCGGCACGCGCCCGATGATCTGGATTCCCGCCGGCTTCGCGCACGGCTTCCTGGTGCTCTCCGAGCAGGCGATCGTCAATTACAAGACGACCGACTACTACGCGCCCGAGCACGAGCGCACGCTCGCCTGGAACGACCGCGGCGTAGGCGTGCTCTGGCCGCTGGAAGGCGAGCCGATCATGAGCGACAAGGACCGCCGCGGCACGCCGCTCGGGGAGTCCGAGACCTACCCTTGAGGATCCTCCTCACTGGCCGCAACGGGCAGGTCGGCTGGGAGCTCGAACGGACGCTCGCGCCGCTCGGCGAAGTAATCGCCACCGACCGCAGCACCCTCGACCTGGCCGATGCCGACATGATCCGGCGCGTCGTGCGCGAGGCGAAACCCGAAATCATCGTCAACGCCGCCGCCTACACCGCGGTCGACAAGGCCGAGGCGGAGCCAGAGCTCGCGATGCGGATCAACGGCTTCGCGCCAGGGGTGCTGGCCGAGGAGGCCAAGCGCCTCGGGGCGCTGCTGGTGCACTACTCGACCGATTACGTGTTCGACGGCGAGAAGGCGGCACCCTACGTCGAGTCCGACGCACCGAACCCCATCAACGAATATGGCAAGTCCAAGCTGGCCGGAGAGCGGGCGATTGCGGCCTCCGGTTGCATGCACCTGGTTCTGCGCACGAGCTGGGTGTACGGGGCGCGGGGCAGGAACTTCCTTCTCACGATGCTGCGCCTCGCGAGGCAAAAGCCGGAACTGCGCGTCGTCGACGACCAGGTCGGCGCGCCGACCTCGAGCAGCGCGATCGCACAGGCGACGGCTCAGTTGCTGAACAGGGGAGTGCACGGCCTCTATCATTTGTGCGCGTCCGGGAAGGTGAGCTGGTGCGGCTTCGCGCGCGCCATCCTCGCGCGCGCGAAGATCGACATCCCCGTCGTGGCCATCCGCAGCGAGGACTATCCGACCCCGGCCCGGCGCCCGCGCAACTCGTGCCTCGACTGCTCGCGCCTGCACGCTCACTGCGGGGTCGAAATCGCCTCATGGGAAGAGCTCCTGTCCGAGGTAAACTTCGCCTCGCTATGAGCGGAAAAGTCGCACTCATCACGGGAATCACGGGACAGGACGGCGCCTACCTGGCGGAGTTCCTGCTCGCGAAGGGCTACGAGGTGCACGGCATCAAGCGCCGCGCCTCGAGCTTCAACACCCAGCGCATCGACCACCTGTACCAGGATCCGCACGAATCGAATCGCCGGCTGGTACTGCATTACGGCGACATGACCGATTCGTCGAGCCTGACGCGGATCGTCCAGCAATCCCAGCCGGACGAAATCTACAACCTTGCCGCGCAGAGCCACGTCGCGGTCTCTTTCGAGGAACCCGAGTACACGGCCGACTCCGACGGCGTCGGCACGCTCCGGCTGCTGGAAGCGGTGCGCATCCTCGGCATGGAGAAAAAGACGCGCTTCTACCAGGCCTCGACTTCGGAGCTGTTCGGCAAGGTGGTCGAGACGCCGCAGAAGGAGACCACGCCTTTCTATCCGCGCTCGCCCTACGGCGCGGCCAAGCTCTACGCCTACTGGATCACGGTGAACTACCGCGAGTCCTACGGCATGTATGCCTGCAACGGCATCCTGTTCAACCACGAATCGCCGATCCGCGGCGAGACCTTCGTATCGCGCAAGATCACGCGGGCATTGGCGCGGATCAAGCTCGGCCTGCAGGACTGCCTCTACCTCGGCAACCTGGACGCGCGCCGCGACTGGGGCCATGCGCGAGACTACGTCGAGGCGCAATGGCTGATCCTGCAGCAGCCGCAGGCCGAGGACTACGTCATCGCCACCGGCAAGCAGCACAGCGTGCGCGATTTCGTCAATCTCGCCGCGCAAAAGCTCGACATCAAGCTCGAGTGGCGCGGCGCGGGCGCGGACGAGCACGCGCTCGACGGCGCGGGCAGGAAGATCGTCGCCGTCGACCGGCGCTACTTCCGCCCCGCCGAAGTGGACACCTTGCTCGGCGACCCGTCCAAGGCGAAGGCCAAGCTCGGCTGGACCGCGAAGACCTCGTTCGAAACCCTGGTCGAGGAGATGGCGCGTGACGACCTGCGCGAGGCCGAGCGCGATGCGCTGGTGAAGAAGCACGGCCACCGCGTGCACAATCAGCATGAGTAGCGTCGAGCAATCGGACAAGATCTACGTCGCCGGCCACCGCGGCCTTGCCGGCTCGGCGCTGGTGCGGCGG